>Ga0070675_100000140_pt1 | contig 43647 bp, 38 predicted proteins | sample KBSM43metaG_FD_65343 | JGI IMG/M metagenome (GOLD analysis project Ga0070675, IMG submission 65343) | Miscanthus rhizosphere microbial communities from Kellogg Biological Station, Michigan, USA - KBS M4-3 metaG | ecosystem: Host-associated > Plants > Roots > Rhizosphere > Soil ... | reverse complement strand
ATACGCCGTCTAGCGCGACCGCGCTTCCTATCTGATAGTGAGCGACGTAATCAGCGATCTGAGAGATGACGGCATCGAAGCCCGAACGCCTTCGTACGCCGCTGCGAATCATCGGTCAAACACAAGCTCAATCGCTGGCATTACCTTGCAGCAACGGCGATTACATCCATCTCGACCAGCATGCCGGGACGCGCAAGCTGGCTGATCGCGAGAAATGTATGCGCGGGGAGCGCAACGCCAGTGAACGCTTCGGACCGGCACTTGTTCAGATCTTCGCGCGAGCGGATATCCGTCACATATGAAGTCAGCTTCACGACATCGCCCATGCCGGCGCCATGTTGTGCGAGCAGTTTCCTGATCTTTTCGTAAGCGTAGCGGCACTGCGCAAGGAAGTCGCTTTGATGCAGAATGGAACCATCTTTTTCCGCTTCAGCACCGACGCCCGCGAGAAAAATCATCTTGCCGGGTCCGGTTACAGTAACGACTTCGGAGAAGCGTCCCTTCGTCCATTCGCTATAGTTGTAATTCTTCTTCTCGAATCCCGCGCCCGGCGTTTGCGCCAACGCCGGAGTGTAAAACGCAATCAATACGCATGACGCAATGAGTCTCAACATCGCCAGTCCCTCAGTTTGAATAAATCCTCGCCGAATGGTCCTGCAAACCGTTTATTTCGCCGTCGACGTTCCGCGCGAAATATTCTTTTCCGAATTGAAGCAAACCGGCTCTCGATACACACGCGACACCGTAACCAGGTTGGGCATGTCATCCTTCAGTGCCTGGAACAGCGGTTCGGTCGGCCGCCACAAATTGTCATACGGCCCGTCGTGATGCGCCGGCATATAGACATCCGGCTTGTACGTGCGTATGTGCTCGAACGCCTGCTCGACTGTCAGCGGCTGCAAGAACGCCGCGGATACGGCCACCAGTGCGAGGTCCACGCGCCCGACGCGCTGCATGGCGGCTCTTTCGTACTCGGTGATGCGACCGCCGCTGTCCCGGAACATGACGCGAAACCCGTTATCGAGCGTAATCAGGAATGCGATCGTGCCTTCCGCGATTACTCGCTTATCACTCGTGCCGCGCGAGCGTATCTCCGCGCGTTCGGCAACTTGAGCGGGAGTCGCTTTGGGGCCGACCGCCTTGAGCGCATGGTCGAACGCTTCGACCACCTCACCGGGCGGCTCGCCGTGGCGGCCGAGTATGGGTTCGACCTTGAAGCCGCGAAATTCGAGCATCTCGCCGCCGCGTCCGGTGACTGTCTTGACCTGTTTCGGATCGATCGATTGCGTGAGAAGCTTTTCGGTGGTCACCGGCGCGCCAACAACAACAGCATGCGTGCGACTGCCCACCGATGCAGCATCGGACATGTGATCGACGTGCCCGTGTCCGAGCAGAATTACATCGGCGCGTTTCACATCCGCTGCCTTGAAACCAAGCGGCGGATACATGCTGCCACGGTCGAAGTACGTGTCGAGCAATAATATCTGTCCGTTGTAAACAAGCTCGAAATTCGCATAGCCTGTCCAGCGCACAGCGAGCGTTTGCGGATTGCGTGGAAACGCGCCGCCGGTAGAAACAAGAACCGGCGCCTGGCAGGCCGCATCGACCGGCTCCGTGGCGAGCTTCATATCTCCTTCGTCAACCCCGCGTGGATCGGCGAAAGGCCTGGCCACAGCGACACCGGCACAGCACAGAAGTAACAGACAAACGAGCGCACGGATGCGGGCTGGCTTTTTCATCGGAGGTTTTCCCTAGGGCAGTGGTTCTACCACTGATAACGGTCTTTGATTTCTTTGGGAGCGATGCGCGTGTCGTTGAATTATTGCATGGGCGCAGTGCAATCACCATGCGCAGTCGGCGGCAGCACAGCAGCGGTCATTTGACAGCGATTACGTCTACGGTAATCTATCGGCTCTTCATGCGGAGAATCGCTTATGGTGATGCCTTGCGCTGATCGCGTTAGAACCGGCTGTGTTGCCATGTGCACAGCTGCTGCTTGCTGTCTAACAACGAATGTCGCCGCGCAAACTCCTGCACCAGATCTGTCGCAAGTGTTGCCGGCAAAACCCATGCAGATCATCGTTGCAAATGCGGCCGGCGGTCCCGCGGACTTCATTGCGCGGGTGATATCGCCCAGGCTGGGCGAAGCACTCCGCCAGAACGTCATTGTCGATAACCGGCCGAGCGCAAACGGCGTCGTCGCGTCCGAGTATGCGGCGCGTTCGACGCCGGACGGTTCGATTATCGCCGTCGGTAACAGCGGTACGCACGCCATCAACTACTCACTCTACAAAAAACCCACCTACGATCCGGTCCGCGATTTCTCAGCTATTACCGAAGTAGTCAACGGCAGCCTCGTGCTCGTCGCACACCCGCGTGTGCCGGCGAATTCGGTGCGTGAATTGATTGCGGAGGCCAAAAAGGCGCCCGGCAAGCTCAATATAGCGGTCGCGGGCGCCACCGGCGAAGTGGCAGGCAACGCCTTCAAGCAACAGGCGAAGATCGACCTGAACAATGTGCCTTACAAAGGCGGCGCACCTGCGGTGATCGCTGTCATATCGGACGAGTCACAACTCGTGCTCACGAATCTTTCCGGCGTTGCGACACAGGTCGAAGCCGGCAAACTTAAGATACTGGGCGTTACCGGCGCGCGACGCGATCCGCAACTGCCGAATGTTCCGACGTTCGCCGAGAATGGACTCGAAGGCTACGAAGTGGAGATGTGGTACGGTCTGTTCGCGCCTGCAAAAACACCGCAAAAGGTCGTGCATGCGCTGCAGCGAGAAGTGGCGCACATTGTAAACATGCCGGACATCAGGGAAAGATTCGTAACCGGCGGCTACGAAGTCGTCGCAAGCACTCCCGAACAGTTTGCGCAGCGCGTCAAACGCGACACTGACAAATACCGGAAGATCATCCTCGATTCAGGCATGCAGCAGGAATAGGCGTGATACGGCCGCCACGGAGCCGGCGCGCATGACGCAGGCGCTCTCGGCGGCCCAAACGTTGCCGCATCGCGAATGGCTGCTTACTGAAAGCGCGGTGTCTTGTTCAAATAGTACTTGCGCATTTCCGGCCGGAATTTCTCCATCATGTCGCGATTCATGTCCAGCGGCGGCTTTGCGTCGGCCGGCATCAGTGAAAAATATTTCGAATCTTTTGTTGCCCGGTCAAACTCTGCGCGACTTGTATTGAGTACTTCAGGCGTGGTCAGCAAATCCAGCAGCGTCGCGGCCAGCACCTTGGCGCCGGCAACTTCGCCTTTGTGCGCGATCGAGCTGGTGGGCGTAACGCCCGCCTGCCAGTTATGCGGAGCGACGCCGGGCACGCGGGACGGAAAATTGAAGATGCCGCTCGGCACATTCCAGGTGACATCTCCGTTGTCATTTGATGAGTATGCTTGCGACCGATCGCCGGTGACGGACGGTGCAGTAATCAGGCCAACTGCCTTCACGCCGAGGGAGGTCTGAAAGTCCTGCGCGAACTTGATTTCGTCATCACTCCACTTCGGATGACCAACGATATCGATATTCTTTTGCAGTGCTTCGCCCAGCGCGCGATTACCGAGTTGCGGCCACGCTGAGGCGACGTATTCCATATCGTAGGTCGTACCTGTCATCAGCGCTGCCCCTTTTGCGATGTTGACGAGCTTGTCGAAATTGTCCTTTGCCGCAGGTCCGCTCGAGTCGCGCACATACCACCAGATCTGCGCAAGATCCGGAATCACGTTCGGCTGAATGCCACCCATCGTAATAGTACGGTGGCCGCGATACGTGGGGCGCAAGTGCTCGCGCAGCTTGTCGAAACCGATGCTCATGAGCTCGACCGCATCGAGCGCGTCCTTGCCTTCCCAGGGAGCGACTGCGCCGTGCGCGGTTTTGCCGTGGAAGGTGAACTTCGCGCTGATTGCCGCATAGTTCTGCAATCCGTAGCCGGTCGCCAGGCTGTCGCCGATATGAACCAGGATCGCCGCGTCGGCATCTTTGAAATAGCCCTCGCGCACGAGGAATGGACGACTGATAAGCTGTTCTTCGGCAGGACCGAAAGACAACGCGATAGTCCCCGGTAGCTTATAGCGCTCCATTGTTTTCTTCAGCGCATAGGCGGCAGCGACCGCGACGGCGCCATGCGTGTTATGACCTTCCATGTGTCCGGGGGCGCCGGGAATGATCGGCTTGCGCGGAATGCTGCCCGGCGTCTGCGATCCTTCAGGCAGCGCGTCAATCTCCGTCACGATGACGAGCTTCGGCTTGCCGCTCCCCCATTGCGCCCATATGTTGGTGGGCATCCCTGCGCCGCCCTGCTCGACCTTGAAGCCGATATCTTCGAGCGTCTGCTTGAGAAACCTGGCGCTCTCGAATTCCTGCATGCCAAGCTCGCCGAAATAGTAGAGCGAGTCGCCGACCACGGCGATGGGCTCCGCATTGCGCTCGATTGCATCGAACGCATACTGCTTCTGCTCGCTGCTTGCCGCATGACACGCAGTAGCTATGATCAGAACGAGCAAAGGAATGATACTGATCGTGCGCTTCATATCGGTCTCCCCATCAGGCGCCGCCTGTCCCCGTAACGCTCGTGCCGCCGCATACGAACAGCGCCTGGCCCGTAATGTAGCCGCTATCTCGATCGAGCAAAAAAGCCACGGCACGCGCTATATCGTCGGGCGTGCCGACTCTTTTGACCAGTATGCCGTCGATCACCGTCTGGCGTTTTACGCTGCCCTCCGGATGACCGCGGTTGAACAAATCGCTCGCGACCGGCCCCGGGACAACGGCGTTGACGGTAATGCCGTCGCCGCCGAGTTCGATTGCTATAGTGCGCGTCATTCCAATCAGGCCGGCTTTGGCGCTCGCATAGACGGTGCGCGACGTTTTGCCCAGTGCAGCCCGCGATGAAATGTTCACGACGCGGCCATACTTCGCGGCACGCATGCCAGGTACGAATGCCTGAGTGAGGACCATCGCTGCGCCGAGCGTCACGGCGGTTACATACTGCATGTCATCGATGGTCGCATCTTCGAGCAATGCCGGCCGGTTCGCGCCCGCGTTGTTGACGAGATAGCGCACCGGAAAATCGGCAGCTACTTGCGCGGCAATCTGCTTCGTTGCGGGCAGATCGGCGAGGTCTATCCTGCGAAAGTGCAGATTCGGATGCTGCAATTTTGGCGGCGAGCGCTGCAGCGTTATCACCGTCGCTCCCGCATCGAGCAGGCGGCGCGCACACGCTTCGCCGATGCCTGAGCTTGCGCCTGTGACGACGGCGGCTTCTGCGTTAGCTTGCGCGGTCATGTCAGCGTTTTCGCCATTTCGAGAAACTTTGCATACGCAGCAGGATCAAGCAAGCGCTTGCTGGTCTGCTGCCCGGAGACAGATAACGCATCGAGCGTGCGCTCGAATTGCGAGCGGTCGGCATCGCGCACAATGAACACGACTTGCGATCTGCGGTCAGCGCCGGGCCACTCGTCGAGTTCGACCGGCTCGTGAATGATGGTCTGCACCGCCTGGACAATCACCGGCCGACCGTCCACATTGATCAAGCCTTTTACGCGCAATAGATTAGCGCCGCGGAAATTAGCCAGCAGCGTGAGCCAGGTCGCAAGCGTTTGCGCCGATGCGGGCGCATCATGAAACAGCGTAAACGTCTGCACGCGGTCATCGTGCCGCGCATGATCGTGCTCGCAATCCTCATGCGACTCGCGCACACACGCCGTGGCGTCCGATGTCGCATGGGGGTGCAGCCAGCGCACTACGTCGCGCGCTTCGGCACCCGGCGTCAATGCGGCGCGTCCGAATAACGATTTCGGGTCAATGGCGCCGTTCTCCACTCGCGCTATCTCAACGGTGCGATTGATCTGGGTGAGGCGGCTTGTCACCTGCTCGATTTGAGCAGGCGTTGCCAGATCCGTCTTGCTCAGGAGCAGCAGATCTGCGACAGCGACCTGTTTCACCGCCTCACGCTGGGTGTCGAGCTGATTGCCGGCATGCAGCGCATCGACAAGCGCTACTACGGTATCGAGATAGAACGAGGGCGCAACTTGCTCATCGGTCACCAGAGTCTGAATTATCGGGACAGGATCCGCGAGCCCGGTCGTTTCGATCAGCACGCGATCAAAGCTTGGCACCAGGCCGTCCTTGCTTTTCCGATAAGCATCGGCGAGGGTATCGACGAGATCACCCCGCACCGCGCAACACAGGCAGCCGTTCGCAAGCAGGCGCATGTTTTCACTCGGCGTCGCGACGAGCAGATGATCAATGCCGACTTCACCGAATTCATTGATGATGACAAGACTGTGCGCGAGTTTCGTGTGCTGCAGCAGATGATTCAAGAGCGTCGTCTTACCGCTGCCCAGAAACCCGGTGATCAGTGAAACAGGAATGCGCGAGACCGTGACCTTCGGGCTCTTCGTCGACCGCATTGGCGATTGCCTTTCTGTATCGGACACCGCCTTGCGATCAGGCGTCTTCGGCATAGCGACTTCATTTTGCATACAATAGATGACCCCGCGGTAATTGCAAACACCGCAGTGCCTGATAGCAGGCGCTGCGCATTGCGTATTCTATAGAGACAGACAGGAACTCGATGACGATACATGAAGCATGGTGGAAGCCGGAAGCGCCGTGGCCCAAAAAGCCGCCCACAGGGAAACGCCTGGCTGTGCTCGGCGGCAAACTGATCGACGGCAACGGCGGGCCGGTTGTGGACAAACCGATACTGCTGCTGCAGGGACCGCGTATCACGGCAGTGGGCGTGCAGGGCCAGTTGAAGATCGAGCCGGGCATGGAAACCATCGATCTTTCCGCCTACACGCTGATTCCCGGCATGATGGATTGCCATATCCACACCGCGATGTTCAATTGCATGACGTTCCACAATCACCGTGTCGCGCAGTGGGAAGTCATGCCCCAATTGCAGCAGATGTATTCGCTGTTTCATGCGCAGAACTGTCTCGACATGGGCTTTACGACGTTGCGCGATCTCGGCATGAACTCGAGCCGCGGACTGTTTACGCAGGAGCTGTGCGCAGTACGCGATTCGATCGAAGCGGGCATCCTCGAAGGACCGCGCATGCTCATCGGCGGCTTTACGACGATCACGGGCTCGCATCTTGATCTGATTCAGCCGCGCGCTATGCCGCGGTCCGGCTTCAATACGGCCGACGGTCCGTATGAATTGCGCAAACTCGCGCGCCTCAACCTCTTGTGGGGCTGTGACGTCATTAAGACCTGTGCATCCGGCGGCGGCGGCACTGACAAGGAAGAGCCCGACATCCGCAACATGACGCAGGAAGAGCTCGACGCGATCGTCGATGAAGCACACGCCTTTCATAAGCCTGCTGCGGTCCATTGCTTTACCATTAGTGCACAAAAAATGGCGATCAAAGCGGGCGCCGACACCATCGAGCACATGGTGTTTTCGGACGACGAGTCCATAGACATGATTGCGAAGGCAGGCATTCCGGTGACGCCCACGCTTGCACACCGCACCGATCACGCGATTCAACTGCGACGCGAGCTCGGCACCGCCGAATTCGTACTGAACAAGTTAAAGCGCCTGCAGCCGCACTGCTACGAAACGTTTCGCAAGATGCACAAGGCCGGCATTAAGATCGCGATGGGGACCGACATGGGCTTCGAGCCGCATTTCGGCACGAACTCGTGGGAACTCGAAGTCTACGTCGCCCTCGGTATGAAACCGATGGATGCTCTCATGACGGCGACCAAGAATGCCGCCGAGGCGCTGAAGATCGATGCGGATCTCGGCACATTAGAGGCCGGCAAGTTCGCGGATATCGTCGCCGTCGATGGCGATCCGCTCGCCGACATTCGCGTATTGCAGGAGAAAAACCTGATCGCAATGGTCATGAAAGAAGGCAAGATCTGCAGTGATCGCCGGCCCGGCATGAACAAGAATGTCGTGCCCGTCACCGGCTGGAAAATCATCGACGATCTTTAAATCGACAGGACAATGAACATGCAAACCAAACAAGCTGAAAAGCAGCAGGCAGTCGGGAGCGGCACAAAAACGGAGGGCGCCACTAAGGCCGGAAACGGCGCGTACCATTTCGATCTGCCGCGTCTCAACAAGGTCGAGGCGGGAACCGGATACTCAACGTCGCGCGGCGGCGTAGTCGAAGGTGACCGCATGTTAGTCGGACTTATCGACAAGCCGCGGGGCACCGGCTCGCGCATGCACTCACATCCGAACGAGCAGTTCAACTATGTCGTGAAGGGCACACTTACCGGCTCGGTAAACGGGGTGCCGGTGACGGCGCCTGCCGGGACCCTCGTTTATATTCCCGCCAACGCGCCGCACACGCTCGTCGCCACGCCTGAAGAAGACGTGATCTTCCTCGCGCTGAAAGATCTGTCGCACGGCATCATCGGCAAAGCAGTCGATGGCACGATGGCCGGTCCGCATTACGAGCCCGGATTTGCGCCTTCGAAAGAATCCTGAGGACCGCTGCGGCGATCAGTTCGCTCTGGCGTTGATGCGCGCCTGCTCTGCTTCCTCAGGCGTCATTGAATCGATCCGGCTCTCGAGGTAGGCCGTCGAGCGCACCGTCACATAGCGCGCAAACGGCGACGTAACTTCCAGCTCGTAACGGTCGCCGCGCGAGACCTGCACGATATCTCCAGGCGTGAGCGCTTTGCTTTCACCGTTGCATTGCGCTGTCACGTCGCCGTGCAGCACGTAGCAAAAAGATTCGTGGGCCGCGCTGTCGTTGCGCTCGTGATGTCCAGCCGGCGCTTCCACATAGCCGAACGCCAGACGCTCACCTTCGATCCAGGACATGTGGCGTGCTGAAACAGGCGGCGCATCGAGCGCATCGATGAGCGGGTAATAACACGTGTTCACGCCTTCGATGACCGCCTGCGATTGTCCCTGCGCTTTCTGATGTTTGTCGCGATCACCGACGTTGTATTTTTTGTTTACTTCGCTGACGGTCATCGCCTTGCCCGGAACCGCCTCATCTTCTGCAAGGCCGACGACTGTCCATGTCTTGTCCTTCATATAAAGGTACGAGCAGTCGCCGTCTTCCGTTGCGCGCATCGAATGCCGCGCGTATGCCGGCGCATGCACGAACGTGCCAACCGGGACGATGCGGCGATCCTTGCCGACAATGCCGTTGATCTTGCCGCGTACCGGAAAGATGAGCAGCTCATTGGGATGGTAATGGAGCTCTGAGCCGGTGCCTGCGGCCTTGTGGACGAGGCAGAAGTACATGTATTTGCCTTCGATGACCGGACCGCGCGCGCTCGACAGGTGCGGCGTCAGGAAATTGCTTTCGAAGTTTTCGAAGCGGTGAAACGCCATGCGTTGATTCCTTTTAGTTTCCTGACAGTCAGGCCCACATTACTAACACTCGAGTCATTCAGGGACCACGCCCGCGTCCTTGATGACCTTGCCCCAGCGCTCGTTCTCTGCTTTTACGAAAGCTGCAAATGCTTCCGGTGATTTGCTGATAACCGTTTGGACACCGCCATCGGCGAGGCGCTTCCTAACATTGGCATCGTTCATGACGTCGACCGTCGCTTTGAAAAGCCGGTTCACTACGTCGCGCGGAACGCCTCGCGGCGCGAAAACGCCCTGCCACGAGCCGACGGTCATCGTCGGAAATCCCGATTCAGCCATCGTCGGCACATCGGGGACTGCCGCGATGCGCTTCGGCGCGACGATGCCAAGGGCGCGCAGCCGCCCCTGTTTAACAAACGTAATCGACGAAGACAGCGTCACAAACATGAGTTGCACTTCGTTACCCAGCAGCGCGATGGCTGCGGGTCCGGCGCCACCCTTGTACGGTACATGCGTCATCTTGATGCCGGTCGATCGCATGAAGAATTCCATCTCGAGCTGGTTGGCGCTGCCGGTGCCAGGCGAACCGAAGTTGAGCTGACCCTGATGCGCTTTTGCGTACTCGATCAGCTCTTTCACATTGTTGACAGGCAGCGACGGATTCACCACCAGCGAGCCGGGCACGTCAACGACCTGCGTGATGGCGATGAGATCGTTCAATGGCTTGATTGGAAATTTCACATACAGCCCGGGATTGATGGCCATCGTGCCGACGTTGCCAAGCAGTATCGTGTACCCGTCGGGATTTGCGCGCGCAGCCACTTCGACGCCGATGTTGCCGGCGGCACCCGTGCGGTTGTCGATCACGAGCTGCTGACCGAGCTGTTCGCTCATCTTCGCCTGCATGATGCGCCCGACGAAGTCCGATGCGCCACCGGGCGCAAACGGAATAACCATACGGACGGGGCGCTGCGGATAGTTCGATTGCGAGTGTGCAGAGGCGGTCAGTGCAAGCAGCGCACACGCAATGACAGCGCCGCGCACGCGGCAGACTTGTAGTGCGTCAACCAAGATCATCTCCTCACATTGGTTTTAGAAGCAGTGTCGCCAGTGCTGTGCTGATGGGTCTGAAGGCGGACAAGAACTTAGTCGTCAACTGTTAAACTTCGGTTCCATTGCAAACCAGGATCGGGATTAGACCATGGCAGCATCTCACGAGCCAAACCACACGACCGCCGATGCGCGCGCTGAACCGCCGCTTTGCGCGGGATTTGATCCACGGCCGCGCCGACCGCAGATCAAATTGCCGGCGGGCGCTACGGATTGTCATGCGCACATTTGCGGACCTAAATCGCGCTACGCGTATTACTCGGAGCGTATCTACACGCCGCCGGATTGCCTGTTACCTGATTATCAGCATATGTTGGCGACGCTGGGCATCGAACGTGCGGTGCTCGTCCAACCAAGCGTCTACGGAACTGACAATACCGTCATGCTGGAAGCGATGCAGACGGCCGGCGCGACGTTCCGCGGGGTGGCGGTCGTAGCAGACGACGTCTCAGCGGGCGAACTTGAGCGCATGCATGGCATGGGTGTCCGTGGTGTGCGTGTAAACATCGTGGACGTTAAAGACCGCAAAGTCGGAACCCTGCCGCTGGTAGCGCTTACCGCGCTCGCTAAAAAAGTAAAACCGTTCGGCTGGCATATGGAGTTCCTGATGCACGTCGATGAGTTTCCGGAGCTTGACCGCATGCTGGCTGATTTCCCGGTCGATACGGTTTACGGGCATCTCGGTTACATGAAAACCGATTTGGGTATTGCGACGCCGGGATTTGAGGCGCTGCTGCGCCTCATGCAAAGCGGACGTGCATGGACAAAGCTCACGGGTCCATACCGCATCTCGCCCCGGTCTTTGCCGTACGCGGATACCAACATCTATGCCGACGCGCTGATCAAGGCGGCCCCGAAGCAAGTGATCTGGGGTACCGACTGGCCGCACGTCATGCTGAAAGGCGCGATGCCGAACGACGGCGACCTGTGTGACATGCTGTCGGCATGGATACCCGATACGGGACTCCGCAAGCAGATCCTGGTCGACAACCCGGCGCGCCTTTACGGATTCGAATAATCGACTGCACGTATCGCGCAAGCGCGTGCATGCAGGCCAGGCCCCGTTGCGACCTGCTAGCTCATTCGACTTTGATGTCGGCGTCCTTGACGACTTTCGTCCAACGCGCGAAATCTTCTTTGATATACGCCATGAATTGATCCGGTGTGCTGGGTGCGGGCTCGAGCGAAATTCCGGCAAAACGTTCTTTCGTGGCGGGCAGTGCAAGTACTTTGGTGATCGCGCCGTGCAGGCGGCTGATGACCTCCGGCGGTGTTCCCGCGGGCGCCAGAACGCCGGTTATATTAACCACCTGGAAATTGGCTACGCCAGCCTCTGTCGTCGTCGCAACGTGCGGAAAAAGTGGGACACGCGCCGGTGAGGTGACGGCGAGTGCGCGAATCTTGCCGGACTTGATGGGACCCACAGAGCTCGAAAGCTGATCGAACAAGAGGTCCACCTGACCCGCCATGAGATCAACGCCTGCAGGACCGGCGCCCTTATAAGGAATGTGCGTAAACCGCGCACCAGTCAGTGATTGGAATAATTCGCCGACCAGGTGATTGGAGCTACCGGTGCCGCCTGACGCCATGGACATTTTCCGCGGCGCGGACTTGGCAAGTGCAACCAACTCCCGTACTGCTTTTGCGGGTACCGAAGGGTGCACGACGAGTACGAACGGCGTCGTCGCGACAAGGCTGATCGGCGCAAAGTCGCGCACGGGATGGTACGAGATCTTCGGATACAAACTTGGGGCGACGCTGACCGTGCTGTTCGACCCCATCATCAGCGTGTAGCCGTCCGGCGCCGATTTAGCCACCAACTCAGCACCGATGATGCCGCCAGCGCCGGCGCGATTGTCGACGATCACATTCTGTCCGAGCAGATCGCTGACACCCGGCGCAATCTGCCGTGCAGTAATGTCGACGTTACCGCCGGCGGCAAATGGAACGATGAGCCGGATGGGCTTGGTTGGATAAGGCTGGGCAGCGCACGTAGCAGCCGCAACCAGCGTGATGCCCGTGAAGGCCAGGTATCTCATTGGTATCTTCCTTCGGCGAAAGCAGCGTTGCGGCACATAGTCCGTTAATGGAAATTTATTTCAACAAGCCGATCTCGCGCAGATAACGCTGCGTCCCTGGATGCAGCAGGTCCACGCGCGGTGTGGCAGCAACCGTGTTCGCCATAGTCGATTCGCGTGCCTGTTCGAGGCGTTTGCCAATCGCGGCTTCGCCTTTGTGCAAGGCGCGCACGAGACGATATGCAACGTCATCCGGCAGTGTTGGCCGCGCCAGTACGAACGCCCACGATCCAACCGTGTTGACGGGCACGTCCTGTCCGGGATAGCTGCCGGCCGGCAAAGTAAGCGGTTTGATGAATGTGTGTTTCGCTGTGATGCGCTTGACTTCGTCAGCAGTGGGTGCGATGAAACGCGCCCCGGCCTGGCTCTTGGCTACGGTCACGAAGCCCGGCCAACCGACGCCGCCGCCCCACAATGCCGCAACACGGCCATCGAGCAGCATCGCAGGTCCGTCCGCTGCCTTCTCGAGGAAGAGGCCTTGAAAGTCTTTATCCATATTAAGGCCCAGGCCATCCATCGTGTAGCGGGCGAGGACCACGAATCCTGAGCCGGAGGCGCCCCATACAACCGGCTTGCCCTTGAGATCGGCGATCGTGCGGTACGGACTATCGGCCCGCACCATGAACATGCCGGTATTGGAGAACATTGCGCTGAGAATACGCAGATCGGCGGGAGGACGGCCGATGCCGGTGATCGCTTCGTATGTGACCTCGCCGGTGACCTGACCCGTGTCGAGCTTGCCGGCTTCGAGCAGCGGCACATTCTCGGTACTGCCTTTCGTGTTGCGCGGTTCAACCGACAACGACGGGTCCATCTCGTTGATGGTTTCCGCGAACGCCGCGCCGTAGAGCGGAAAGCCGCCGCCGGGCGTCGCGGTGCCATGTATCACTACCGTTTTCTGTTGCGCTGATGCGATACTGCCTGTCATGAAGGTGCCTCCGAGCGTTGCCACCAAAACCAATGCGTAATGCACTCGAGTAAACATCATTCTCTTCTCCGTTTGCGGAATTGCAGTCACGCTCGCCGTATCCGCGTAACTGCACGCATGACTCTACCATGACGCTATGCAGATAACTGAATCCAGCAGCGCGTTGTAATGGATTCGATAACCATCGGCACGCTCCCGTCATGCCCGGTCGGGGCTGATGCCCTGCTGGCGATCAAGCGCCAGCGCACGAATCCTGCGCGATGGAACGCGCCAAGCTGGGAAATGTTCGCCACGGCAGCCGGCGTGCATGACATTGAACTCATTGACGCGAATGCCGCGCGCGGCGCGTTCGTCACCGATGCGGGCGGCACCGCATATGGACTGCCCCACGCCATCGTCATCGCACGCAGTGCTGAGCAGATATCGACGCTGTTGCGTCTTGCGCAGCACTACCGTGTACCGGTTACCGTGCGAGGCGGCGGACTGACGACCGAAGGAGAATCGGTCGCTTTCGGCGGCGTGCTGCTCGACATGACCGGCATGAGCCAAGTTGTGCAGATCGACCGCAAGGCGCTGACCGTGCGCAGCCAGGCCGGAATCTTCTGGCACAGTCTGGCTGAAGAGCTGAGGCGCGAAGGGTTGGACTATCTGTCCGCGCCGCTCAACATGACGTCTACCGTCGGCGGGACGCTCGGCGTAGGCGGGATCGACGTGAACTCGGCGCGGCTGGGATGCAGCGCGGACCAAGCGCTTGCATTGCAAGTGGTGACGCCGACTGGCGATATCGTCGAATGCTCTGACACCTCGAATGCGCATATTTTCGAGCGCGTGATTCTCGGTTATGGGCAGTTTGGCGTCATCACCGAAGCCACGCTCAGAGTGCGCCCGTACACGCCGTTGCGCATGCATTATTTTTACTATGCGTCGCTGCGTGCTGCGATCGAAGATCTGCAAATGCTCAATCGCAATGACGCGAGCGACTATTCAGGAATCCTCACGATAATGGACTGTGCTGTGAATTTGCTCGTTGCTTTTGATTCCGTTGAACGCGAGACCGCTTTCATCGCACAGTGGAAACGGCGCCTTCGCGGCCATGGCGAGGCCGGCTTTGTGTTGCGTGCCGCGATCCAGTATGCGCTGCGACCGTGGAGACTCGGCCAGGCGCTATACCTGTACCGTCGCAAGCGCGAGCTGTTTCCGCAATTCAGACGCCCCGAGTACATGCGCGAGGGCGCCATGCAGGATCGCAGTGTCGTGTTTTCACGCGCCGTGTGGAAATTCTGGGGCAGCCGGCAGATGGTGATTCCGGATCTCGCAACGTCCGCCGAAAAGTTTGTTGCGGCGGTGGAACGCGGCAATGCCGTATGTCGCACATACTTTCCGTATTACACGTTGTACTGTGTCGGCATCAAACTGCGTGCGGAGCACCGCCCGCATTACGAGATGTCGTGTATCCCGCCCGACGCTGATGGATGGGCGTATGGCTGCGAATTCGAACCCATCATGCACGATGTGGTGTACAGCCGCGACCATTTGCAATCATTCAAGAATGCCATTTACGATATCGGCGTGGACATGGGCGCAAGCTATTATCGATTCGGCGGGATGATGAAGGGCTATATCCGGCGGGCGCTCGGCGATGCGTTGGTCGATCGACATCTGGCAATGAAGCGTGCCGCTGATCCCGCAATGATTTTGAATCGCGACGTCATATTCTAATGTTTGCGCTCGCAAACACCGCGTCCGCTGCTGCCATCGATCATGCGGCTTGCAGCGGGTGCAGCTTGTGTTTGCTGGTATGCCCGGTATGGCGAACCACGCACGATCTACGGCTGACGCCTCACGGGCGTGCAAAGGCGTTGCAGCACGGCGCCAACGCTCGGGACATAGCGATATCGGTCGAAAGCTGCACGGTCTGCGGCGCGTGCGAGCCGGTGTGCCCGGAAAATATCGGACTTGTCGCGGCTGTCGTTGCATTGCGACGGCAACTGCACAGCACCGATCATGTTGAGCTTACGGGTCAGGACGCCGGCGACGACCTCCTGCAGGACTTGCGCGATACACATACGGTGCTGGTCTTGGATGCGGCGCTGCGCCAATCGACGGGAAACATACTCTCGCGTGTGACTGCCGCCTTGGCGGAAAAACGCACCATGTGTATCAGCAAAGATGACGGAGCCGACATCGCGCTTGCGCTCGAATGTGGACAACCGATATCGCCGCGGCGCATCGAGCGATTCGTGTCGCCTTTGCGCCACGCAAAGAAAATAATCGTGGTGGACGGCCTGCTTTATCGTTACCTCCAGCTATGGCTGCCGCGGGCGCGCATCGTCAGCCTTGGGGAAGCGTTGAGCACGATCCCTGCGGTGCGTCGCGCGCTGCGGCGGACGGATCTGTATGTGATCGAGCCGCGTGCCTATCATGCCAATTACGAACGTCTCGTCACACACTATGACGAGCTCGGAGCAGAAACCAGCTGCAGCTTCAACCTGGACTTGCAACGCATCGCGATTGCCGCCACCGCACGCAGCTTGCCTCAATTCCTCGGGACCGCGGCAACGGACAATGACGTACACGTGAACTGGATACTCAAAGGCCGCACGGTCAATCGCATCGTCATTGAGAATGAGGGCGATCGTGCTGCTTTTGAAACAGCCTGCCGGATACCCGTGGTTCATTTGGGAGATATAGCAGGAGGCGCTTACTGATGCGGAACGTCGACGTCGTCATTGTCGGCGCGAGCCTTTCCGCCGCAGCCGCCGCCAAGCGGCTGGTGGATGCCGGGCTCGAAACGATCGTGCTCGAGCGCAAGAAACTGCCGCGGCACAAGATCTGCAGCGGCATTCTCTCGCCGCGCGGACATCGTTTTTTGATCGAGAACTTCGGTCCGCTGCCACGCGAGGCACTGCATGAGCCGACATCGTGCCGCGGCGTGACGTTCCATTTCCCTTCGATGGTTTCCCTGTCGATGGATTTTTTCGGCGGCACGACACCGCACCTGCACCGCAAATTCTCCGACCACTGGGCGATCACGCAAAGCGGCGCCGAAGTGCACGATGAGACGTCGTTCGTTGGTCTTGAGGACAACGGCGACCATGTGCTCGTTTCCGCGCGCAAGAACGGCGAGCCGATCGAATACCGGGCCCGGCAGGTGATCGGCGCCGACGGACCGAGCTCGCTCGTAATTCGCTCGTTATATCCGGACTACCCGAAGCAGATTCCCTGGTTTTTCGTCGGGCAGAAGTTCCACGACATCATCGATTGCCCGCTCAGTCCCGAATACTTTCATTTCTGGTTTCATCCCGGACTCGGACACTACACGTGGAGTCACGCGCGCGACGGAAGGCAAATCGTCGGCGTCGGCTTCAAGCGCGGCGACAATTTCGCGAAGAAGCACGCCAATGTCGTTGGCTATCTCGCCGACCGGCATGGCGTGCGCCTCCAGCCGCATACCGGGGATGAAGGCTGCGGCGAGAATTTCGGACCTTCGCTCATCAACCGCTATGTGTTCGGCAAGGGCAACGTGCTGATCACCGGCCAGGCAGCAGGCTTCCTCAACATGATCGGTGAAGGCATGAGCTGCGCGCTACATTCGGGAGCAATCTCGGGCGAAGCTATCGTGGAAGCGAGGCTGCGCAACCGGCCCATCCAGGAAATGTATCGACGCATGATTACGTCGGAGGTTCTCCGCACTTCCGACCAATGGAATCCGCTCAAGATTGCGTTCGATCGACCGCATGAAGCGGATTTTCCGGCTGCTCTGATGGCGCTGGGCTGGCGCGACCGTGCAAAAGTCCTGCGCGACATGTGGCGCTTCATCGTGCTTTACAAAGAATTCAAATGGGGCCGTCAGATTTTCCGGTCTGCAGTGCAGCGCCCGATGCTCGGCGGCTATTCGATGCGACGCTGGCTGTAATTGCAGCGGCGCAATGAATTATTCCTGTAGCGCAGGGAACCTGCACCATAGAATCGGCGGCATGATGGTCGTCAACCCCTGCGAACTGCGCGCGTTCTACAGTTAATGGGACTTACCCGCGAGGATCTCGAGAACGACCTGCTGCGTAAATCTTATGAGCATGTCCGGCAGCATCTGCCGCTCGTGCCCGAAGACGAATTCGAAGCATCGCTCGAGCGCATGCTGGACACTTGGGAGCCTACTGAAGACCTGTGGGTGTTCGGTTACGGCTCACTCATCTGGAATCCGCTGTTCAAATACGTCGACCACCGGCTGGCAACGATACATGGCTTTCATCGCTGCTTCTGTCTGCGCTCACGTCTCGGCCGCGGATCGGTCGAGAAGCCCGGACTTATGCTGGGGCTCGACTTCGGCGGCAGCTGCAACGGCATGGCATTTCGCATTGCAGCCCGCGATGTCCGTTACGAGCTGAATTTGGTATGGCGCCGCGAGATGGTTGCGGGATCTTATGCGCCGCGGTGGGTAACGGCTCGCAATCCAAAAGGCCATGTCCGCGCGATTGCCTTTGTCGTCAACCATGCTCATGCGCAATACACGCGTAAATTACCGGAACAAACGGTGATCAAGACGCTCGCTACCGCGTATGGGCAATTTGGCTCGGGCGCAGACTATCTTTATCAGACGGTCGACTGCCTGTCCAAGCATGGCATTCATGACGCGTACCTCACGCACTTGAGGGATCAGGTGATGAAGGCCACGCATGGCGTGCATCATGCGATCCCCTGTCCGGAGGTTGGCGCGTAACTGCAGTAGTCCCGTGTCGGGTCAGTAAGCTTCCAGCCGCACGCCCGACCTTTTGATCACGGCAGCCCATTTGTCAGATTCCGCTTTCAGGAAGCCGGCGAACTGCTGCGGCGTGCTGGCAACGATCTCGGCCGCGTCGCCGGACAGTCGCTCGCTCACTTCTTTCGATCGCAGCGCTTTCACCCCGGCATCGTGCAGCGTGCCCACGACTGCGGCCGGCGTTGCCGCAGGCACCAACATTCCGTACCAGCCGGTTACCACATAATCGGGCCATCCCGATTCGGCGACAGTTGGCAGCGCAGGCATCGCGCTCGAGCGCTTGCGGCTTGTCACCGCAAGCGGACGCAACCGGCCCGCTTTTATCATCGGCATCGCTGCTAAGAAGTTGTTGAGGAATACCTGCACCTGGCCCGACAGCAAGTCTGTCATGGCCTGGCCGGCGCCTTTATACGGTATGTGCACGAGATCGATGCCGGCGACGCTCTTGAATAGCTCCATGCCGAGATGAGGTCCACTGCCGTTGCCCGAGGACGCGTAGCTCAATGCGCCGGCATGCGACTTGGCGAATGTGACGAAGTCCTTGATGGTCATGGCGGGCAGCGATGGATGCACGGTGATCACAAAAGGATATTCTGCAAGCAGTGATACCGGCGCGAGATCGGCTGTCGCATATGGCAGCCGCGTGTACAGCGTGGGATTGATCGCATGCGTGGCAATGGTTACCAGCACGGTATAGCCATCCGCCGGTGCTTTCGCGACGACGTCAGTGCCGATGATGCCGTTCGCCCCCGCCCGGTTGTCCACGACAGCGGGTTGGCCCAGGAACTCAGTGAGTTTTTGCGCGATGGTGCGTGCCACGACATCCGTCCCGCCGCCGGGCGGATACGGCACCACGACCCGTATCGGGCGGGCGGGGTACGTCTGCGCTGCGGCGGTTCGAATAAAGGGAACGCCTACCGCAGCCACCGCAAGCCAAGTAATACTTCGGCTGAGCAGCATGCGCCATATCGAGGAATTGCGGCGCACAACGCTCACGCTGCGCGCTTTTGCTCATTGCGCGCAATGAAGTCGAGCAATGCTTGCGCGCACCGATCAGGATCGGTCGCTGCCACATGAAACGAGTCGCCCGGCAGCACGACAAGCTCGGAACCCGGGACCTGTTGCTGCCATGCGCGCGTGTCCTCAACGGAGGCCAGGCCGCTTCCCTCGGTGGTGATGACGAGCATCGGGCACGTTATTTTCTTAACGTCGTTCGTGATGTCCGAAAAATTGATCGACCCCACGAAACTGATCTGGCTGGAGACCGGGGTGCGTGCCATGTACTTGATCCACCACTCGGCACCGGCTTTGGGAAATTTGCTGCCAAGGCGCCCGGCCATGCTGCGCCGCGCCCAATGCTCGATCCCATAATCCTCTATCTCTTTCACACGGGCAGACATCGTATCCTTGTCCGCGCGAATTGGCGGTGGCGACCCTGCGACCGCCAGCGTAATCACGCGCTCCGGGCGACGAGCGGCAAATGCACGGCCGATCACGCCGCCAATCTTGGCACCGACGAGATGGAAACGCTGGACGCCGAGCATGTCCATCAATCGCGCGTAATCATCGATCACGAGGTCCAGCGTCCATGGAAAGTCGCGCGGCATCGGCGTCGATTCGCCAAATCCGCGCATGTCCGGCCGCACGACTTTGTAATGCCGCGCCAGATGCGGCACCCATCCATACCACGCCGCGCTGCTTTCGTTGTTGCCGTGCAGTAGCAGTATGGTGTCTGCTTCGCGCCATGGATCGGTAAAGTCATCGACTACATAGTGCATTTCAAGGTCGCTGCCGATACGCGCTTTAGCCATGCTGATCCCTTCGAGCCGTTGCCACGAGTTTACCGGCGTTGCTTCAGCCGAAATAGCCGATGATGCGCCACCACAAATAATCAAGCGGCAGCAGTATCGCCACAGAGACGAATGCGAGCGGCAGTACGAGACGCATGACGGTACGCATCGATAGTCCGGCAACGCGGATGCCAACGATGGCCGGCGGTACCTGATAAGGTAATACCATGACGGTAAAACCGACGGCCATCGTCATCAGCGCCGCATTGAGCGGCCAGCCGGCTGCTTCCGCAAATGCTGCTGCGAACGGCGCCACCACCGCCGGCTGCGCGGGATTCGTGGTAATCAGTCCCACACCGGTCGCAAACAAGCTCAGCACCATGAAATTCGTGAAGTCGGCGCCCGGCTGCAGATTGAGTGAGCCTTGGAGCGCGCGACCGAGCAGCGCACCCAGCCCCGATTCATTGGCGACCGCCCCGATGCCAATCGCGGCGCCGACGTAAAAAAACGACCCGAACCGCACGTCATCGAACGAACGCGCCGACAGCATGCCGATGCGTGGGAGCAGGCAGGCAACCGCCGCCGCGAGCGCTATCCATCCGGCACGAATGCCGTGCAAGAAGTCGGTCGCCCATAACAAAAGCGCAATCAGGAGTATCAACGACAGGCGCTGCTCTTGAGCGCTCATCGGCGTAAGCGCGGATGCTGCCGGCGCTTTTGTAATCGTCGCCGGATACAGCCAGCACGTCATCAGGACGAGTATGACGCCTTTGACGAGGCACAGAACCGGAAACATCACCCACATCCATTCAGCGTAAATAAAATGCACCTGGTAGAGCGCCTCCGCCGCGCCTGCCAGCACAAGGTTCGGTGCATTCGCCGGCAGCATCCCGTTGCCGCTTTGATAAGAAATAATGATCGCGATCATGCAAAGGCCGTTGTAGCCATCGCTGCCCGGCTTGAACCCGACGCGTTCTGCGAGTGCCGATACGATTGGAATCAGCAGCAAGATGCGCCCGACCGTTGCCGGCATGAATAGGGCAAGCACGGTTCCGGCGACTGCAATCGCAATGATGAGGCTGACGTAGCTCGTGGTGAACCGGCCAAACAGGACAGCGGCAAACCGCCCGCCAAGTCCGGTAACGCGCACTGCTTCAGCGACGAAGAGTCCACCCAGCACAAGCCACATGGTCGCTGACGCAAAACCGGAAAACACAACGTGCGGCGGCGCTATCGAAAGCACCATCGCCAGCGCGAAAAACAGCAGCGCGGTGATGTGCTCCGGAAGCGCGCCTAGCGCCCACAGGCCGGTCGTGAGAACGATGAGCGCCGCCGCATGCATGGTCGCAATCGACGCGCCTGCAGGCGGCGGCGCAAAGAAGATAATGGCTGCGACTGCGCACAACAACGCCGTTGGAATTATGGATACTCGCGACACGTTGCTGCCAGGAATCGTTAATACGTCTGTCGCGGCCTGGTGCTGTCGCAGGGCCGGGTGACTTGTAGTGTCAGCGACAACCGGCTAAGAGCCGCCGGCGCGCTGAGCACTCGTTTGTTTACCGCTTAAATTCGGCGGCGAGCGTATCGCCCGTTCTGAGCAAGCCGACATCCGAGCCCACCGCAACGAATAGGTAACCCATATCGAGGCAACGCTGGCCATCCGCTTCACCGACGAGTATGCCCGGGGCCTTGCCCGCTTTGCGAATACGTTTCGCGGCATCTTCCATGACTTTCCATACTTCGGGATGTTGCCAGTTGCCGAGATACCCCATGTCGGCTGACAAATCATTGGGCCCGATGAAAACACCGTCGACGCCTTCGACACCCGCGATCGCATCGATGCTCGCCATCGCCTTGCGCGTTTCCACCTGCACGAGCAGGCACAATTCGCCGGCCGCCTTCTTGTGATAGTCCTTGATTCGACCGTAGCCGGCGGCACGCGCGCCACCCGCGACTCCGCGCATGCCGTTCTGCGGATAATGCATCGATACGACTGCATTCTTTGCTTCTTCGACGCTTTGGACGTACGGCAGCAGCAGCGATTGCGCGCCGATATCGAGGAAGCGCTTGATCATCACCATGTCGTTCCATGCCACGCGGACGACGGGGTTCGCGGTTCCGCCCTGCATGGCGTGTAATTGCTGCTGCACCATCGGCAATTCGTTTGGCGAATGCTCGGTGTCGAGCAGGACCCAGTCGAAACCGGAATTGGAAAGTATCTCGGCGACGATATGCGACGACAGCGAGCTCCAGATGCCGATCTGCGGCTTGCCGGCTTTCAGCGCGTGCTTGAAATGATTGACCGGAAGTTCCATGGTTTTTCCTTAAGCAATAAAATCTTTAACCGGGACGACGCAAAGCGCGCGAAGCTAACGTGAACCGCATTCACTTTGCAAATTCAAAATTGGCAGCACGCACTCGTTCGCCTATGAAGCCGGGCGTTTTGATGGCTTTGCGTTTCCTTTGCGTGGTTCGGCTGAGTGACTCTAGTGAATTTCCGGATCCGGCGTTGCGGCGCCGGCATGCAGGAAATCGAAATCGCATCCTTCGTTGGCCTGCGTGACGCGCTGGCCAAAAAGCGCGCCATAACCGCGCTCATAAATGATCTTCGGCTGCTTCCACGCCGCGCGCCGCCTGGCGAGTTCAGCGTCGCTTACTTTGAGCTCGAGCTTGCGCGCCGCCACATCGAGCTCGATCATGTCGCCGTCGCGCACGAATGCAAGCGGTCCGCCGATGAAGGACTCGGGCGCCACGTGAAGTACGCAGGCGCCATACGATGTGCCGCTCATGCGCGCGTCCGAGATGCGCACCATGTCGCGCACGCCTTTCGCCAGCAATTTTTTCGGAATCGGAAGCTGTCCCCACTCCGGCATGCCCGGACCACCGAGCGGTCCGCCATTCTGCAGTACGATGACGCACGTCTCATCGATATCGAGATTGTCGTCGTCAATGCGTGCCGACATGTCTTCATAATTCTTGAATACGACCGCTCGCCCGGTGTGTTTCATCAAGCGCGCTTCTGCGGCCGTCGGCTTAATGACGGCGCCATCAGGCGCGAGGTTGCCGCGCAATACTGTTAATCCGCCGCTTTTCGCGAGCGGATTGTCGAGCGGACGTATCACGTCGCTGTTATAGACCTTGGCGCCTTCAAGGTTCTCGCCCAGTGTTTTGCCGTTGACCGTCAGGCAGTCGGTGTTGAGTAAACCTCGCAGCTCAGCGAGCAGCGCGCGCAATCCGCCCGCGTAGTAAAAGTCTTCCATCAGGTATTTATCACCGGCCGGCCGGATATTGGCGAGCACCGGTGTTTTGCGCGACAGTTCGTCGAAGCGGTCGAGCGCCAGTTTGACGTTTGCCCGTCCCGCCATGGCGATGAGATGGATGAGCGCATTTGTAGAGCCTGACAACGCGTGAACGGTGGTGATGGCGTTATCGAACGACCTGGCGGACAGGAAATCGCTTGGCTTCAGATCTTCCCAAACCATTTCGACGATGCGGCGGCCTGAATAGCTCGCCATGCGCGAGTGGTTCGAATCAGCGGCGGGAATCGATGCAGCGCCCGGCAGCGTGAAGCCGAGCACTTCGGCGACTGAAGTCATGGTCGACGCGGTGCCCATGACCATGCAGTGACCCGGTGAGCGCGCAATCCCTTCTTCCACTTCTTGCCATTCGTTAGGCGTGATGTTGCCTGCCCGCAGCTCCGCCCAATACTTCCATGTATCCGTCCCTGATCCGAGCGGCTCGCCATGCCAGTTGCCGCGCAGCATGGGGCCCGCCGGCATGAAAATCGCGGGAATGTTCATGCTCGTTGCACCCATGAGCAGCGCGGGTGTGGTCTTGTCGCAGCCGCCCATAAGCACGGCACCGTCCACTGGATACGAGCGCAGCAACTCCTCGGTTTCCATCGCCAGCAGATTGCGATACATCATGGTCGACGGTTTCATGAAAGGCTCTGACAATGTGATCGCAGGCATTTCGAGTGGAAAACCGCCCGCTTGCCAGACGCCGCGTTTTACTTCTTCGGCACGCTGACGAAAATGCGCGTGGCACTGGTTGATGTCGCTCCAGGTGTTGATGATGGCAATCACCGGTTTGCCGGCAAAGTCTTCGCGTGCAAAGCCCGTTTGCAGCGTGCGTGAGCGATGGCCGAACGCGCGCATGTCCTGTGCGCCGTACCAGCGGTGACTGCGCAATTCTTCGGGCTGCTTGCGTTGGTGTTTCATGCGGGACATTCCTTTGCTCAATCGGTTTGCGGAAACTCGAGCGGCCGGATTTTTTAGAGACGTGGATTATGCAGGATGCGCTCAACGCGCGGCAAGCACGCACGCCCGGGCAGGGTGTATCATTCCCAAGTTAACCGCATACGCTAATTCCGGAGGTTTCCATGAGTAATGCAAACCGCATCAAGGGTGTCCTGTCGCCTGTCGTTACTCCTTTCAAAGCCGACCTGTCGCCAGACAAAGAGCGCTTCATCGCGCACTGCAAATGGCTGCTGTCGCAGAATTGCGGGCTCGCGGTTTTCGGTACCAACAGCGAAGCAAATTCGCTCGGCTACGAAGAGCGCGCCTCTCTGCTCGACGCACTGATTGCCGCGGGCGTGGATGCGTCACGCATGATGCCGGGCACCGGCTGCTGCTCGATCACCGAAACCGTCAAGCTCACTTCGCAAGCGGTGAAGCAGGGCTGCGCCGGCGTGCTGATGCTGCCGCCGTTCTATTACAAAGGTGTCAGCGAGGAAGGGCTCTATCGCCATTTCAGTGAAGTGGTGCAAAGGGTCGGCGATGCAAGGCTGCGGATCTATCTCTATCACATACCGCCTGTTGCGGTGGTCGGTATAACGCCGGGTCTCGTGGAGCGACTGCTCAAGGCGTATCCGAATGCCATCGCCGGCATGAAAGACAGTTCGGGCGATTGGAACAACACCAAAGTATTCCTCGACGGATTTGCAAGGTCGGGCTTCGATGTGTTCGTGGGCTCGGAAGGATTCCTGCTTGCGAATATGCGCAATGGCGGCGTCGGCACAATCTCCGCGACCGCCAACGTGAATCCGGCTGCGATTCATAAGCTATACACCGAATGGAAAAACGCTGATGCAGACGAACAGCAGCAGAAGCTGAATGTCACGCGCGATGCTTTCGGCAAAAAGTATCTGATGATAGGCGCGCTGAAACAGGGCATCGCGATCTATGCGAACGATCCGGCATGGGCGAAGGTGCGGCCGCCGCTTGTCGAACTGACGGCCGATCAGGCGAAATCGCTCGAAGCGGAACTGAAGCAGACCGGATTCACCATGCCGGGCCTCAAACGCGCCGCCGCCGCGGTTCCTGCGTAAAGGTATCTTGCTGCCAGCGCACACCCGGCTTTGACTGCGCTCCTGCGGCTGACGAACAGACTGCAGGCGCTGCAATGGTATGCACTGCACCGCTGGCTGATTGAAGCAGCGCTGATCGTTTCTCCGCGCAGCGCGGCGCTGCTGCGCGAACTTGTTGCGATAGCTTCAAAGCGCGACGATACCAAGTTAGCAGCCGAAGCTTGCCGGCGGCTGCTCGCAATATGTCCCGATGATGACCACGCACTGGAACAACTGGCGACGTTCGATCTGATTGAGGGAAACATTGCGGCCGCGCGCGAAGCACTGGCGCGTCATCCGCACACTCAAGCGCTCGGCTTGCGGCTGTTGACCGATTCGTACATCGATGTCGATCGTGCCCGCTCGCAGGGCGTCTATGTTGCATGCCTCAAGAACGTCGACGTGGAAACGACCTACTGGTCGATTCTCGATGACACGCGCGTTTATAACCTGGAAGTGCACAATCGCGGGCTGCGCAAGAGCCCCTTTGTCGAAGGCCGTGCCGCTCCTGACAACAGCGCATTCTTGTACAAGGTGCCACGCGTTTCAAAAATCATCGAATCGCCATGCGTGCATCTCGGCGGCGACCACAATTATTGCCACTGGATCACGCGCAACATGCTGAAGCTTGCGCTGCTCGAGGGTACTCCGCACGTCAATCTGCCGCTGCTCATCAATGAAGATCTAAGGCCTCATCAGCGCGCATACCTCGAGCTTTTGGGGATCGCCGACGAGCGTCTGATTAAGCTGCCTCCTGGCGCTCTCGTATCCTGCCGCGAGCTAATCGTGCCCACCAATGTGGTCAATCACTTGAAGATGGGCGTCGGTACGCAATGGCTGCGCCGCAAAGTCATGGCGTGCATGGAAACCGGCCCGGCCACCGATCTGCTCTTTGTCTCACGCCGTGATGCGAAGGTACGCCGGGTGATCAATGAATCGGAAGTGGAAGCGAAGCTGCTCGCACTCGGCTTTTCGAGTGTCGTACCGGGCGAGATGTCGGTACCTGACCAGATACGCCGCTTCTCGCGCGCGCGGGTAGTCGTGGGCGCGCATGGCGCCGCGTTTGGCAATCTGGTGTTTTGCGCGCCGGGCACGCACGTGATTGAAATGAACAGCACGTACAAGTCGCATATTCCCGACTTTACGTTCCTGGCGCGCATCGGTGAATTGAAACTGACAACCGTGCTGTCGGATGAATACGACTTCACGCGGGCGGAACCGTATTATCCGGACACTGATTTCCGGGCGGATGTGGTGAAGGTCATCGGCGCCGTGCGACAAGCGGCGCCAGAGCTGTTTGCTTAGCTGGCGCCTTGTATGTAAGTGTTAAAGACGGGCGCCGGTTTGCGCTTCCCAGTAGCGCACGATTTCCGTCTGATCGAGTTTGCCGCCGAGCATTTGACACGCAGCGGCCCATAACTTGGCAGTTTCCTCGGCGAGCGGCGCCGCAGCGCCAACGCTGTGTGCAGTGTCGACAGCAATCTGTACGTCCTTGGCAATGAACTGCATAGCCATGCCTGTTCCGTATTTTCGCGTAAGCACATGCGGCACGACTTTTTTTGCGATCGGGTGCTGACGCCCGTTGCACATCGATTCGATCGCGTCGGCCATGACTTCGCTGTCGAGCCCGAACTTGCGGCCGATGGTCATTGCCTCGAGCGTATTGATCAGTGCGCATGCGTTTATATAGTTGGCGAGACACTTGAGCACGTGCCCGCTGCCGAGCGGACCGCATACGTAGAGCTTACGACCCATTGCGCTGAAGAGCGGCTTGCAGCGCTCAACCAATTCCGGCTCGCCGCCCACCATGATGTCGAGCGTCGCGTCCTTCGCGAAGATCACGCCACCCATAACCGGCGCATCGACATAACCGATTCCGCGGGCGCTCAACTCGTTGCCAATCGCTACCGTTCCTGACGGCGCCGATGAGCTCATGTCGACGACTATCGTTCCGCGCTGCAAGCTTGCAGCGAGTCCATCCGCGAATAAAACCTGCCGCACGATCTTGTCATCCGGCACCATGAAGATAACCGCATCGGCATTGCGCCCTGCATCCGCGAGTGTAGCCGCGCTCTCGCCGTCATGCTCACGCACGAATGCGTGCATCGTACTCTCGCGCGCATCGAACACCGTGACGTCGAAGCCTTTCTTCAATAATTGCGACGCCATCGGATTGCCCATATTGCCCACACCGATGAAGCTGACTTTTTTCAATTCACTCATAAATGGATCCCTCAGCGCTGATGCGCTTTCTTCAATCTCTCGCGCGACTTTTATTCGCTGCAAACCACAAAAAAGCCGCAGAGATCGCTCTCTGCGGCTGTCTACCGCAATTCTTACTATCTCGGCTGCGCCTATTTCGGCTCAAACCCCGGATCATAGTGTGCGCCTGCCATCGTGCCGTCCGCGGCCATGCCGTGTATGCCGTGCGACAGATCTTTCACGGTAAAGAAGTACACGTCTTCGTCGTGTGTCGCCACAGTTGAATGCACTGTGTTCGCGGGGAAGTACAGCAGAGTGCCCGGCCCGCACAATTGCTCGGGCTGATCGGCAATCTTGACGCGCAGCGTGCCCTTCACGATGTAGTTCCACTGCTCATTTGGATGCAGGTGAGGACGCGCGCCAGTGCCTTTTTCTTTGCGGATGAGTCCGCACTGCATGCGCTCGCCTTCAATCACTGGCCCGAACGCGGTCGAGTAACCAATGCCCGCGTCCATGCCCGCCATCTTAGTCAGCTCGAATATGTAGTTGCCGTTACCGGCTTTGACCGCACCTTCGTTCTTGGTATTGTCTTTGGGTTTCTGCACTGCGCTCATGTTGCTCTCCTTATGCGGAAACGTCGGCCTTGAGGCCGGCTTTTTCAATTCCGGCTGCACAGCAGGCCTCATCTTCATCGCCCGTGCCGCCGCTCGCGCCCGCCGCTCCAAGAATATTGCCCTGCCCGTCTTTGATCAGCGCGGCCCCTGTCTGCGGCAGAAACTTGCCGGATGCGGTCGATGCGAGCGAGAGGAAAAAATTCGGATTGTCTTTGGCGCGCTTGCCGAGGGCGCGGCTCGAGCAGCCCATCGCGACCGCTCCCCAGGCTTTGCCCATTGCGACATCAAAGCGAAACATGCTCGCGTTGTCTTCGCGCTGCGCCGCGACGATGTTACCGCTTGCATCGAGAACGACAACAGCAAGCGGTTTCACTTTCATCTCGTGCGCCTTGGCAAGTGCGCCTTCGATAATGGAGTTGGCTTGCTTCAAGGTAAGGCTGGACATAGGGGTCTCCGTGATAGCGGGCTGAGGATGATGGGCTGCTTGCGTACGTTTACGCGTCTTGCATTCGCGCAGCAGCCGAAGGAAAAGCGGCACGCGACTATACAAGCCGACTGCCCGCACTGTCAATTTAGATAACCGCGGGTAAAATGCGAAAAACTTTTCTGCCGGAGGAACGTTTGTGCGAATCATTTTCGCTGTCATCGTGTCGCTCGTGCTGACGCTGCACGCCGCCGCACAGGCGCCCGCGGCGCGTCCACTGCACACCATCAACATCATCACGTTTGGCGGCGGCTACAACATTCCGGCGTGGATCGCACAGCGCCAGGGATTTTTTGCGAAGCACGGCGTTAGCGTAAACCTCACGTACACGCCGGATTCGGTTTACCTCATGACCAATCTCATCGATGGCAAATTCGATGTCGCGCTTACATCGATCGACAACCTTATCGCATATCAGGAAGGCCAGGGCGAGGCGCCGGTAAAGACACCGCCCGACATGGTTGCTTTTATGGGCATGGACAATGCGTTCCTTTATCTCATCACCGCGCCGCAGGTTAAAACGTTTGCTGATCTGCGCGGCAAGGAAGTGTCCGTCGACGCAATGTCGACGGGCTTTGCGTTTGTCCTGCGAGAGATGATCAATCGCAGCGGCGTCAAAGAATCTGAAGTCACTTATGTGCGAGCGGGAGGCAGTCCCAATCGGTTCCGTATGCTACTCGAAGGCAAGCACGCCGGTACGCTGCTGCCGACGCCGTTTGAAATGCAGGCGACGGAGCGCGGCTACAATAAGTTGTCGGCCGGCATGGATCTGTTCGGCCATTACATGGGACGCAGTGCGTTTGCGCAGCGCGCGTGGTTGAAAAGTAACGAGGCAGCGGTCCTCGGGTTTATGCGCGCGTACCGAGATTCGATGGACTATCTCTTCGATCCGCATAATCGCGACATTTGCGAGGCGCTGCTTATCGCCAACGATGCGGGTATGACCCCGGCGCTCGCCAAAAAGACGTACGATGTGTTCGTGGACCCGAAAAATGGCCTGTTCCGTAATCTCGCGCTCGACATGGAAGGCGTCAAGACAGTGCTTGACTTGAGAAGCAAATACGCGACGCCGCAGAAGACGCTGACGGATCCATCGAAGTACGTTGATTTGACCTACTACCAGAAGGCGTTTGCTATCAAGTAGACGCCTTCGTCCCTAAGTATTTTCGCCTTTCTCACTAAGCTCTGCGCGCTGTAGCAAAGCGTTTCCTTGTTCGTATTTTCTATGATCTCCATTTTGCTGTCGCCAACAATCTTGAATCTAATTACCTATGACTGACGAACTCCACTTTCTGTCCATCGCTGAAGCGGCGCGACTCATCAAGGCGCGCAAGCTGTCGCCGGTCGAATATACCGATGCACTGCTCAATCGCATCGAGACATTCGAGCCGCAACTGAATGCGTTCATCACACTGGCCGCGGACAAGGCTCGCGAACAAGCACGGAATGCTGAAGCGGAGATTGCGGCCGGACGTTATCGTGGTGCGCTGCACGGCATCCCCTTTGCGCTCAAAGATATCTACAACACGAAAGGCCTGCTCACCACCGGCGGCTCGAAAGTCGGCATGGATAACGTTCCGACGTTTGACGCGACTACAACGAAGCTGCTGCAGGAAGCCGGCGCGGTACTGCTTGGCAAGCTGCAGACGCATGAGTTCGCGCATGGCGGTCCGTCGTTTGATTTGCCGTGGCCGCCATCACGCAATCCATGGCATGTCGAGCATTTCACCGGCGGATCGTCGAGCGGATCGGCCGCGGCACTTGCGGCGGGCATGGTCCCGGCTTCGCTTGGTTCGGATACCGGCGGCTCGATCCGCGGACCGGCGTCGTTCTGTGGGCTTGCCGGATTGATGCCCAGTTCGGGACTCGTGAGCCGCGCGGGCGTCATTCCAAATTCGTTCACGTTCGACCACTGCGGCCCGATGGCGCGCACCGTGGAAGACTGCGCGATACTACTGCAGATCATCGCCGGCTATGACACGCACGATGCCGGCAGTATTCCTCACGAAATACCGGACTACCGGGCGGCGCTCACCGGAGACATCAAAGGACTGCGCATCGGCGTCTTGCGCCACTATTGGGAAAAAGATATGCCTGCGCACCCGGATCTCGGGCGTGCGATGGATGCGGCGATCGCAGTATTCACAACGCTTGGCGCGCGTGTCGAGGACTGCGAGACACGGCCCATGCAGGATTCGTTCGACACCAAGGTCATCATCGCCGAGAGCGAAATTTATTCGATTCACTATGACAACCTCAAATCCAGACCCGGCGATTTCGGGCGGGATTTCCTCGGGCGCGTCCTGCCCGCATGTCTCTTTCAGTCCTCCGACTATGTGCAGGCGGCGCGTGAGCACCGGCGGATCATCGCTGCGGTTCAGCCGCTATACGAGAAGTACGACGTCGTCCTCGCCGCAGGGTTCGGTCCTGCGCCGCGCCTCGACTCACATCGAACGGTCAACTTCTGGCAAAAGACGAATGTATTTACGCCGTCGAACGTCTTCGGCGGACCATCGCTGGCGCTGCCGAACGGGATGAGCGGCGCCCTGCCGCTCGGCATGCAGTTAATCGGACGACCCTTCGATGAGCCAACCGTCCTGCGCGCGGGTCACGCATATCAGCTCGCGACCGACTGGCATATGCGACATCCAACGCTTGCTCCCGGAGCGCCGCAGCCCAAGCTGCAGTCCAAAGGCAACGAGCCGGTCGCCGCTGACATGGACGCGAAAAGACGCGACTTCATTTTACGTACGGCGGAGCGTGCGGGACTTAAGCTCAATGATATGCAAACCACAATATTGCTCGAGACCGCGCCGTTTGCCCTCGCGATGGCCGAACGCATACGGAAACCGCGCAGCCGCATGGAAGAGCCGTCGCTCGTGTTTCGCTTTCCCGGCTGACAGTGCCTGGTTAAGGCCATGGTGTGAGCTACAAGGAAGTTGAATGAAAGATCAGAATGCCCCGCTGTGGGTGAATCAGCAGGAAGGTCGCACGTTTACGCGGCTACCGGTAACATCGATGTTGAACGGCGCAGAGCTCACATTACCGCTGCATGTCGTCACTGGACGTGAGAGTGGCGCGACACTCGGTGTTGTCACCAATGTGCACGGCGATGAGTTTCTGCCGACGACCGCAATCCGCACGTTGATTAATGAACTTGATACAGCGATATTAAAAGGTCGGCTCGCGGTCATCTCGGTTGCCAATCCGCTGGCAACGGCGGCCTTTGGACGCCAGACGCCTGAACAGCATGGACGCACGGACTTGCATGAAGTTTTCCCGGGCAATCCGCGCGGTAATACGACGCAGATGATTGCCGCCGTGATCACCGCAAATGTGCTCGATCATGTCGACGCCTACATCGATTTCCACTCGGGAGGCAGCGGCGGCCGGCTACAGGCGCGCGTCGATTACAACAGCAAGGCCGGCGATGATGTTAAGCGGAAAAGTCTCGCAATGGCGCGCGCGTTCGGAATGCCTTTCGTGCACGAAAACGATCTCACCGGCACCGCCTCGCATTACGTAAACCAGAAGCGCAATATTCCAGCCGCGAACCCGGAAATGGGCGGTTCATATCTGGGCCCTGACAATACGGCCTTGTATACCAGTCAGGCGATCGCAGGCTTGCGCAACATCATGACGCATCTCGGCATGCTCGAAGGGCAAGTCAAGCCGCCGCGTCAGCTGGATTTCGATCAAAAGGCGCGCCACGAAATTCGCCCGAGAAACAGCGGCTATCTTGTCTCGAACTACGAGCAGGCAGGAGACCTCGGCAAGCGCATCGTCCGGGACGAGAAGCTCGGCGAAGTCATCGACATCTACAGTTACCAAGTAATCGAGGAGTTGATCGCGCCCGTCGACGGCTTTCTGTTCTTTTCGCGCTACTCAGGCGTGGTTGGCGGCGGCACGCAGGCGTTCGCGCTCGCGGAAGAAGCTGCTTCGAAATGGCTCGACTGAACTAAGAGCTGCTGCTATGCGCTCTTGGGCGCCAAGTACCCTTCGGCCTCCAGCAACTGGAAGAGCCCGCCCGCCTGCATTAACTTTCTGAGCGCTTCAGGCAACGGCTTCGCTTTGAGCGTATTACCAGTGCGCTCATTGCGCACCGTGTAATCTTCGAATGACACCTTAGCCACATCGCCTTCATCAAATGCGGCTTCGATACCGGGACATTCGAGCGCCGGAAAACCGAAATTAACGCTGTTGCGGAAGAATAGTCCGTTGATTGACTCGGCAACCAGACAGCCGAGCTTGAGATTGCGCAGGGAGCGTGCCGCTGGCCGGCTCGATCCCATACCGAAGTTGCGTCCGCCGATGAGGATGTCGCCGGACTGCACTTCATCCACCCATCCGGGGCGATTCGCGGAGAACACGAATTTCACCTGCTCCGCCGGCGTCAGATAGAACGCGCGATTCGGCAGGATCAAATCGGTGTTGATGTTGTCCGGAAACTTCCAGACGCGCGCTTCGAAGTTCATTTAAAGCTCAATCCTCAACCGCGAATAAAGTGCGTTCCGAAAATCGAACGAACGGAATCTTCATGTCCGCTTTTCCTTAGCGTTCCTTCGCGTTCCTTGCCGTGATACGTTTGATAGCGAATGCCCTCTCAATGCAACATGGTGCGTGGATCTGTGATGGCGCCGGCAATCGACGATGCGGCAACGGTCGCCGGTGAGCCCATGTAGATTTTCGCGCTCGGGTCGCCCATGCGTCCTTTGAAATTCCGCGTGCTCGCGGTGATACACACTTCATCAGGCCCGAGCACGCCCATGTGTCCGCCGCCGCAGGCGCCGCACGTGGGATTCGTTATGACAGCTCCCGCCTCGACGAGCGTTGCTATGACGCCGTTACGTAGCGCCTGCAGATAAACCTGCTGCGAGCCCGGCGTAACGATGAGCCGCGTCTTCGGCGACACTTTCCTGTCGCTCAGCACCCGGGCGGCGAGTGTCAGATCGTCGAGCGTGCCATTCGCGCAGGACCCGATGAACGCCTGGTCGATCGGCGTACCCGCCACATCGGCGACTGCCCGCGAGTTGTTAAGCACGGAGTCCGGCAGCGCCACGAGAGGCTCGAGCGTGCTCAAATCGATTTTTCGCACGTCGAAGTAATTCGCGTCGGCATCGGGATGGACGGTTTCGATGCCGGTCTTGCCGCATGCGCTCAGATAATCCGCCAGTGCCTGGTCGGCTTCAAACGTCGCAAACTCGCATGACAGCTCCGCGCCCATCGTCGACAGCGTCTTGCGCGCGCTGATACTCAAGCCCGCAAGCGCGGAACCGCCGAATTCGACATTTTGCGTCGCGTGGTCTCCATACGTTCCAGCAATGTGCAGAAACACATCCTTAGCAGTGACGCCGCTGCGCAGAGCGCCGGTCAACTCATAGCGCACAGTAGTACCGACGCGAAACCAGGTCTCGCCCTTTGCGGCCGAATACATGACGTCCGGACCGCCTACGCCGCGTGCAATGCAATTGAACGCGCCGGCGCTGCATGTATGCGAGTCGCTGCAAACAAGCACCGTCCCGGGCAGGGCGTATCCGTGGTCGGAGACGACCTGATGACAAATGCCTTGTGTGCCGCCGACATCATGGAAGCGCCCGATCTTGAATTTCTCGACGAATTTACGGGCGGTGCGATGAGCGCCCGCGCTCTGAATAGTCGGCGCGGGCACGCGATGATCAAGTATCACGACGACACGCTCGGGATGCTCGAGTTTGAGCACATCCTGCCAGATGCTCGGCATGAAGTTATTGTCGAATAGCACCACGGTATCGACTTTAACGGTGACAAGATCGCCGGGCGACACACGATCCCGTCCGCTTTTTTTCGCGAGTATCTTTTCGGCTATGGTCATTCCCATAATTCCACCTCCAAATCGAGCCGCACGCTTTAACTCGCGAATTTTCGCTCGAGCTCATCGAGCTGCTTCATACCCATGAGGTCATTGAGTTCATCGAAGCCCGCGAGAAGGTCGGGACGATCAATCACGCGGTTGTTCTTGACGACTTCTTCACGGAATACCGCCATCGCATTCATCATGCCTTTGAGCGCTGCGGTCGACAGAATGCGCGGGTAACTCACGCCAGCCACACCGATGTCCTGCAACTGCTTCGGCGACATCAGCGGCGTTGTTTTGCGTGAACGCATGCCGAGTCCCATGTTGACAATGAGTGGCTTCGGCACGTTCTTGGCAACCTTCGCAATGTCTTCTTTGGAAAGCAGCGCGTCCGCATACATGACGTCAGCGCCCGCTTCCGCGTACAAATTCAATCGCCGGATCGCCTCGTCGACGCCGATTGGTCCCGCTGCATCGGTACGCGAGACGATGACAAAGTCCGCATCGCGGCGCGCATCGACGGCCGCTTTGACTTTCTGCACCATCTCTTCGGCAGGTATGCACGATTTGCCGGCCATGTGACCGCAGCGCTTCGGCCACACCTGGTCCTCGAACATGAGCGCCGCCATACCGGCTTTCTCGAAGGCGCGCACGACGAAGTGCACGGTCATCGCATTGCCGTAGCCCGTGTCGGCGTCAGCGCGCAACAGCAGTTCAGTGCAATCGGCAAGGCGGCGCGCGTTATTGAGATTCTCGTCGAAAGTCATGACGCCGCGATCGGCCCAGCCCATGCGGCTCTCGGAAACGCCGGCGCCTGAAATGGATGCGGTTTTAAAACCGGACTGCTCGACAAAGCGCGCAGTGTAGCCATCATAAATCCCGGGTTGTATGAGTATTTCGGGAGCATTGATGAGATCGCGAAACTGGCGGCCTTTGCTTACCATTAATGTTCTCCTGGTGAGAAAGCGCTGCGGCGTTTGCGCGCACTCTCGCGTGAAACAGCTTTAACTACGATTCATTCAATTATTGCACGCGGCGCATCAGCCGGGCTGATCCGGCTTGAGACCAATCGACTTGATCAGCTTGCTCCACTTCGCAAGGTCGTCTCGAACGCGAGCTGCGAACTCCGCCGGTGTATTGGCGACCACTTCACCGCCCAAGGCAGCGAGGCGCTCACGAGCCACCGGCTCGGTCACGCCCTTCACGATTGCCGCAGTGAGCCGCGATACAACGTCGCGCTGCACTGCGGCCGGTGCAAGCACGCCGAACCAACCGATCGCTTCGTAACCGGGCACACCGCCTTCCGCGATCGTCGGCAGGTCAGGCGCCAGTGCGGAGCGTTTCGCACCCGTTACACCGAGCGCACGCAGCCGATTTGCCCTCACCTGCGGCATGACAGTGCTCAGATCACCGGACATGAACTGTACCTGACCGGCGAGCAGATCGGCAACCGCAGGCGCAACACCTTTGTACGGAACATGCACGACATCGATGTGTGTGAGCGATTTGAGGAGCTCCGTCGCAAGCTGAGTTGTCGTGCCATTTCCCGGAGAACCGAAATTGAGTTGCCCCGGCTTGGCGCGAGCGAGTGCCAACAGCTCGTGCACGTTTTTCGCTGGCAGCGATGGATGCACCACCAGCACGAAAGGAAAACTGGATACCAGCGTGACCGGCGCGAAATCTGCCACCGGATCATATGGCAGCCGCGTGCTCATACCGGGTTGTATGGTCAACGGTCCTGCGCTTCCCAGCAACAGCGTATAGCCATCGGGCGGCGACTTGCCCACGATTTCGGTACCTATTGCGCCACCCGCGCCGCCGCGGTTATCGATAACCAGCGCCTGGTTGAACGCTTCGTTGAATTTTTGCGCGACAATGCGCGCGACGAAATCCGAGCCTCCGCCGGCTGCGAACGGTACTACGAGGCGCACAGGTTTCGCCGGATAATTCTGTGCGCACACGGCTGCCGCGCATAGCGTGCCGGCAGCAATCGCGCTTGTGGCCGCATATTGCATGCGTGTTTTGATGAGCATTGAGGAACCGTTGAAGCGGCGATTCTAACGCCCGGCAGATGTGGTCGCCACATCGTCACCTGAATTCACCGCCCGGCAATCCATCAAACCGTTTTGGAAATGGAATCGCGTGAAATAGAATCAGCGCAGTTGATCTCTGCCACGAGGCCGCCCATGAAAGAAAAATCCACAACCCGTCTGCGTCGCTTGCTGAAACAGGGTAAGACATTGGTGAAACCGGGCGCGCACAACGCACTCGCAGCACGCATCATCGAGCAGGCTGGATTCCCTTGTTGCGGTGTCACCGGTTACGGCGTGTCCGTGTCGCTGCTCGGACGTCCCGATGTTGGCCTTACCACGATGACTGAAGTGGTCATGGTGGCGCGCTATATCGCAGCAGCAGTCGACATACCGGTGATCGCCGATGCCGATACCGGCTTTGGCAACGCCATCAACGTGATGCGTACGGTGGAAGAATTCATGGCAGCGGGTGTCGCTGCCGTTCACATCGAAGACCAGGTTGCGCCGAAGCGCTGCGGCCACGTCGCGGGCAAGGAGGTCATACCGCTTGGTGAAATGGTCGGTAAGATACGCGCAGCAGATCACGTCAGGCGCGATACCGACCCCGACTTCCTTTTGATTGCACGCTGTGATGCACGCGGCGTCGCCGGCGGCAGCGTCGATGATCTCATACGCCGCGCCAACGCCTACCTGGATGCAGGCGCGGATATGGTATTCCCCGAAGCGCTGACGTCGGAAGCCGAGGTCGAGCGCTGTTCGCGGGAGATCAAGGGACCGCTGCATTTCAATCGCACTGGTGTCTCACCGCGCCTCACACTGCCGCGGCTCAACGAGCTCGGCATCGCAATCGTTAGCAACGCGACGGGCGCACTGCGCGCGGCCGCGGTCGCAATGTGGGACTACATGCACAGTTTCGCGGAGACGGATGTTGCGTTCGTCAACGACTTTGCACAAAAGCATCGCGAACATCCCGCCGGCGACCTCCATGCATTCGTCGGCTTTGCAGCAATCCGCAAGCTCGAGAACGAGTATTTATCTGCTGACAGCGTCGCCAGGAAATACGAAGGCGCAATCGGATTCCAGCCGTAATGCGTTGGGACGATGGAAACAAAGGCAGTTGCGAGAAGGCGCCTCTTGCATGCGTGCTAGCGGCGCTGGTAGTCGTCGCTTGCAATTGCGCAGCGCAGGACTTTCCGGTGCGGCCGATCCGCGTCATTGTGCCCAGCACGGCCGGCGGCAGCGTCGATACACTCGCGCGCATGGTTGGGTCGCGTCTTAGCGAGCGCTGGGGACAGCAAGTAGTCGTGGACAATCGTGCCGGCGCGGGCGGCATCATTGCGGGAGAAATCACCGCCAAGTCACCGCCTGACGGATACACGCTGATCATGGCGACGGTTGCCGCGATGGCTACCAATGTCAGTCTGTCGCGCAAACTGCCGTACGATCCAGTGCGCGACTTTGCACCCATCACGTTGGTCGCCTCCCAGCAGCTGGTTCTGCTTGTGAACCCGGGCGTTGCCGCGAAATCCGTCGGCGAACTGATTCAGCTCGCGAAGAGTAAACCGGGGCAGCTTACATTCGCATCGGCGGGCAATGGTTCGGGCGGCCATTTATCCGGCGAGCTGCTCAAGATACTCGCCAACATCGATATTACGCACGTGCCCTATAAAGGCATCGCGCCGGCGCTTGTGGATGTGATCAGTGGCCAGGTAACGATGACCTTCGCCAGCGTCATCTCCGGGTTGCCGCACGTGAAATCCGGCAAAACACGAGCACTTGCCGTGACCGGCTCGCATCGTTCTCCGGCGGCACCTGAATTACCGACGATGATTGAATCCGGCGTGCGCGGTTACGAGTCGAGCACGTGGTACGGGTTGCTCGCGCCGAAAGCGACCGCCCGTCCGACGATTATGAAGCTCAATCGGGAAGTCGTTTCGATTCTGAACTTGCCGGAGGTCAGGAGCCACCTGCTAACGGAAGGCGCCGAACCCGTCGGTAACACGCCCGAACAATTCGGCGAGTTCATCAAGTCCGAGATCGCTAAATGGGGCAAGGTGATTCGCGCGGCAGGCCTGCGCTCTGAGTAAGCGAAACTAGGGCTTGGGCGCAGGGTCGGTGGTTGCGACCGGCGTAGCGCGCTCGCCTGAAGCCAACTGCGACGCGTTCCACCCTCCGCCCAGCGCCTTGACAAGCGTGACGGCGGAGGTCAGCTGCCGTCCGTGGATGCCGACGAGTGTGCGCTCATTATTAAGCGTAGCGGTTTGCACGATGACGACGTTTAGATAACTGACGGTACCTGCTTTGTATTGATTGATCGTAAGATCGAGCGACTGACGCGCCGCCTGCACAGCTTGTTCCTGCACGATTGCTTCCTGCTCGAGGATTTGCAGCGCCGCGAGATTGTCTTCCACTTCCTGAAAGCTTGTAAGAACCGTTTGCCGGTAAGCCGCAACGTTCGCGTCGTAAAATGCAATTGCCTGTTCAGTCAGCGCACGGCGCAGGCCCGCGTCGAAAATCGATTGCGCGATCGACGGACCTATCGACCAGAAATGTGTCGCCGCGGATATAAGGTTGCCGAGGGTATTGCTTTGAAAGCCCGCCGATCCCGAGAGCGTTAAAGCCGGAAAGAATGCTGCCTTGGCAACACCGATGCGTTCGTTTGCCGCGGCGACACGGCGCTCGGCGGCGGCAATGTCCGGCCGCCGCTCGAGCAACTCCGACGGCAGGCTCAACGGTATCGCCGGTACCCCGGCGGTGAGCGGAGTCGGGGGAATCGAGAAATCCGCCGGCGCTTTGCCAACAAGAACTGCAATGGCGTGCTCGAACTGCGCACGCTGTACGCCGATATCGACGGCTTGTGCCTGCGTGCTTTTAAGCTGCGTTTCTCCCTGCACGACGTCGACCTTTCCCGCGACGCCGGCTGCATAGCGGTTGCGCGTTACGTCGAGCGACTTTTGATACGCCGCAACCGAATCGTCCAAGATCTGTCGTTGTGCGTCGAGACTGCGCAGCTGGAAGTAATTAGACGCGAGCTCTGATTGAGCTGACAGCCGTGCCGACTCGATATCGGCAGCGCTCGCCTGAGCGCCCGCAAGGTTCGAGCTCACGGTATTCCGCAAGCGGCCCCACAGATCGACTTCCCACGACGCATCGACTGCAACACTGTAGGTATTAGCGGGCCCGCTGCCGCGCAGCGATGATGTTCCCGATCCTGCGCCCACGCGGGTCACATCCGCACTGCCGGTAAGCGATGGAAAAAGGCTGGCTCTCGACTGCTGCACGAGCGACCGCGCCTGCCGGTATTGCGCCTCGGCGAAGAGAATGTTCTGGTTTGAAAGATCGATGCGCTCGATTAACGCATTGAGTTGCGGATCGCCGAATATTTCCCACCAGTTGCCGCGCCGTATGTCGTCGCGCGGCTGCGCAGTTTTCCAGCCTTCCGCCTCCTTGTATGTCGCGGGCACGTCAATTGTCGGGCGGTTATACGTCGGCGCCAGACTGCACGCACTCAGTATCAACACACTCAGGGCGTTCGCGAGCCACCGAGCTGCATTGCGGAAATTCATCATCTCGCCTCCAGCGCGCCGCCGGCCGTGCGATGCCAGATGCGCTGCGACCACAGGCGGAAACGGTCGAGATAAATATAGACGACCGGCGTCGTATAAAGGGTGAGCAGCTGACTGACCGCGAGGCCGCCGACGATCGATATACCCAGCGGTCGCCGCATTTCCGAGCCGTCGCCGAAACCAAACGCAAGCGGCACGGCGCCGAGCAGCGCCGCGAGCGTCGTCATAAGGATCGGGCGGAAGCGCAACAGGCATGCTTCGAATATGGACTCCTCCGGTCGTTTGCCTTGCGTGCGTTCGGTTTCGAGCGCGAAGTCTATCATCATGATCGCATTTTTCTTGACGATACCGATGAGCAGAATTACACCAATCAGCGCGATGATACTGAATTCAGTCTTGAATAACTCGAGTGCCAGCAAAGCGCCGACCCCTGCTGACGGCAGCGTCGAGAGGATGGTCAGCGGATGGACATAACTCTCGTAGAGAATGCCGAGCACGATATAAACAGTGATGAGCGCCGCCAGCACCAGCCACGGCTGGCTGTCCAGAGAAGCCTGGAAGGCCCGAGCGGTGCCTTGAAAGCTCCCCTGTATCGTGGTCGGTACGCCGATCTGCACCATCGTGTCGTTGATCGCCTTCACCGCATCACTGAGTGAGACATTCAGCGGCAAGTTGAACGAGATCGTTGCGGCGGCGAATTGACCCTGATGGTTGACAGCGAGTGACGTGTTGGTCGGCTCGAACCGCGCGAACGCAGACAGCGGCACCTGGCCGCGGCTCGGAGACTGCACGTAGACGCTGTTGAGCGCTTCAGGACTCTGCCAGTATTGAGGCGCCACTTCCATCACGACGCGGTATTGATTGAGTGTCGAATAGATAACGGAAACCTGCGCCTGGCCAAATGCTAGATTGAGCGTGGTGTCGATCATGCGCGGCGTGATCCCCATGCGTGCAGCCGTTTCACGATCGATCGTCAGCGTCGTCTGCAGCCCCTTCACCTGCTGGTCCGTATTGACGTCCGCGAGCTGCGGCACGTCCTGCAGCGCGCGCTGCAAGCGCGGTGTCCACGTTCGCAGGTCGTTGAGATCGTCCGCTTGCAGAGTGAATTGATATGCCGCGTTGCTCTGCCGCCCGCCGACACGGATGTCCTGCACGGGTACCAGAAACAGATTGGCACCCGGCACTTTGGCGAGCTTGCCGCGCAAGCGGGCGACCACCTGATCGGCCGAAACATCGCGCTCTTTAAGCGGCTTCAGGGAAATGAACATGAATCCGCCGTTACGCTGGCCCCCGCCCGTAAAGCCGGTCACGCTTTCGACTGCAGGATCGCTTTGAATGATCTCGACGAAATCGTTCAACTTCTGGCGCATTGCCTGAAAAGAGATGCTCTGGTCGGCCTGAATGCTGCCGGTCAGGCGCCCGGTGTCCTGCTGCGGAAAAAAACCCTTAGGCACGTTGACGTACAGATAGACATTCAGACAGACGGTCGCAAGCAGCAATGACATGATGAAACGCGGGTGTCGCAGCGCCCATCCGAGCGTTTTTGAGTAAATCGCCAGCATCCAAGTGAACACCCGCTCGCTGGCGACGTACCACCGCCCGGGCTGATGTTCGGACTTGGACTTGAGCAGGCGGGCGCACATCATCGGTGTCGTGGTGAGTGACATTGCCAGCGAGATCAATATCGCCACTGACAGAGTGACGGCGAACTCGCGGAACAGCCGACCGACTATGCCGCCCATGAGCAGGATTGGAATAAAAACCGCGATGAGTGAGACGCTCATCGACAATACGGTGAAGCCGACTTCGCGCACACCGCGCAACGCCGCTTCATATGGCGTCAGTCCCTTCTCGATATAGCGCGTTACGTTCTCGAGTACAACGATCGCATCATCGACGACGAAACCCGTCGCGATAGTAAGCGCCATAAGAGAAAGATTGTTCAGGCTGTAACCGCAGATATACATTGCGCCGAATGTGCCGATCAGCGATACCGGCACCGCCACCGCCGGAATCAGCGTCGCGCGCCAGTTACGCAAAAACATGAACACGACCATGATGACAAGCAGCATTGCGACGATGAGCGTGCGCTCTACATCGCGCAGCGAAGCGCGGATCGTGGTCGTGCGCTCCATCACCACACTCATGTCGATCGCCTGTGGAATCGATGCCTGCAACTGGGGCAGCGCCTCGCGTACGCGATCGGCCGTCTCGATGATGTTAGCGCCGGGTTGGCGGTAAAGAATTACGAGCACTGCAGCCTTGCCGTTGGATATGCCGGCATTGCGCAAATCCTGCACGGAGTCGACGACATCACCGAGATCGGCGAGGCGCACCGCCGCACCGTTGCGGTAAGCGACGACGAGCGGCAAATACTGGCTCGCCTGCTTCGCCTGATCGTCCGCGTAAATCTGCCATTGCCGATCGCCATCCTCGACGGTTCCTTTAGGACGGTTCGCGTTGGTGGCACTGATCGCTGTTCGCACTTCGTCAAGTCCGATGCCATACTTGTTCAGCGCGGTCGGATTCAACTCGACGCGCACCGCGGGCAACGAACTGCCGCCGACAGTGACCTGGCCTATACCGCGCAACTGCGACAGCTTCTGCGCGATGATGGTCGATGCCGCGTCGTACATCTGTCCGCGGTCGAGCTTGCTCGACGTGAGCGCAAGAATCATGATCGGCGCATCGGCCGGATTGACTTTGCGATACGTCGGGTTGCTCGGCAGGCCGGTCGGCAGCAGACTGCGCGCCGCGTTGATGCCGGCCTGCACATCACGCGCGGCGCCGTCGATGTCGCGGTCGAGATCGAACTGGAGCGTCAGCCGTGAATTCCCCAGCGAACTCGAAGACGTGATTTCTGTAACCCCGGCGATGCGACCCAGCGCGCGTTCGAGCGGCGTCGCTACGGTCGCGGCCATGGTTTCCGGGCTTGCGCCCGGCAGCCCCACGCTGACCGAGATCGTCGGGTAGTCGACCTGCGGCAGCGGCGCGACGGGCAACAGCTTGAATGCCACTGCTCCGGCGAGCGCAAGTCCGATCGTCAGCAGCGTGGTCGCGACCGGTCGCCGGATGAAGGGTTCGGAAAGATTCACGGCTGCCGGGTTTCTGTTGCGGCACGCGGCGGCCTCGCATAACCACGGCGCCTTTCGACGCCGCGCGCGAGCCGGTCGAACGCGAGGTAAATCACGGGCGTGGTAAACAACGTCAGCAACTGGCTCACGATCAGGCCGCCAACCATCGTAATACCGAGCGGATGGCGCAATTCGGAACCGACGCCGCCGCCGAGCATCAGGGGCAGCGCGCCCAGCAGCGCGGACATCGTCGTCATCAGAATCGGACGGAAGCGCAACAGGCACGCCTGGTAAATCGCATCTCGCGGCGACTTGCCCTCATTGCGCTCCGCATCGAGCGCAAAGTCGATCATCATGATCGCGTTTTTCTTGACGATGCCGATCAGCAGAATGATGCCAATGACGCCGATGATGCCAAGATCGCTCCCCGCAAGCAGCAGCGCGAGCAATGCACCGACACCGGCGGACGGCAGTGTCGACAGAATCGTTACGGGATGAATGTAGCTTTCATACAAGACGCCAAGCACGATATACA
>Ga0070675_100000139_pt1 | contig 43853 bp, 34 predicted proteins | sample KBSM43metaG_FD_65343 | JGI IMG/M metagenome (GOLD analysis project Ga0070675, IMG submission 65343) | Miscanthus rhizosphere microbial communities from Kellogg Biological Station, Michigan, USA - KBS M4-3 metaG | ecosystem: Host-associated > Plants > Roots > Rhizosphere > Soil ... | reverse complement strand
GCTGGTGTTCGACAATTCCGACGGCCAGCTGGCCGGCCAGTACGCCGGCTACTCGGAGGTCTCGCTCAAGCGCGTGGTGGCGCGGGACGGTCAGTCCGCGTACTTTTTGAATGGCGCGCGCTGCCGGCGCAAGGACATCACACAGCTGTTCCTGGGCACCGGCCTGGGCTCGCGCAGCTACGCCATCATCGAGCAAGGCATGATTTCGCGCGTCATCGAGGCGCGCCCGGAAGAGCTGCGCGGCTTCATCGAGGAAGCGGCCGGCATTTCCAAATACAAAGAGCGGCGTCGCGAGACCGAGAACCGCATCTCGCACACCAAGGAAAACCTGGAACGCCTGGCCGACGTCCGCCAGGAAGTCGAGAAGCAGCTGAACCGCTTGCAGCGGCAGGCTGCCACCGCGCGTCGCTACCAGGTGCTGAAGCAGGAAGAGCGCAAGCTGACGGCAGAGCTGCTGGCTTTGCGCCTGCGGGTGATCGAACAGGATTCGCAGTCGAAGGAAGGCATCCTGCGCGAGCGCGACACTGCCATGCAGGCGTTGATCGCCGAGCTGCGCTCCATCGAAGCCTCCATCGAGTCGGCGCGCGAGGACTTCACCGAGAAGTCCGAGGCGTTGAACGCGGTACAGGGCCGCTACTACCAGATCGGCGCCGAAATCTCGCGCACCGAGCAATCGATCCAGCATGGCCGCGAGCTGCGTCAGCGGCAGCGCCAGGACCTGGAACAGGCGGAGCAGGGCGCCACCGAGGCGAACCTGCACCTGGCGCGCGACCAGTCGCAGATCGACGAGCTGCGCGGCGAATTGGAACAGCTTGAACCCGGTCTGAGCGCTGCTCGCGATCGCGAGCGGGCGTCAGCCGCAGCGCTGGCTCAGGCCGAAGAGTCGATGCAGGACTGGCAGGAGCGCTGGGAAGAATTCAATCGCGACTCGCGGGCGGCCAGCGAAAAGACGCAAGTCGAGCGCGCGCGCATCGAGCAGCTGGAACACCAGCTGACCCGTTTGGTCGCGCAGCGTGAGCGCTTGCAGGGCGAGCTCTCGCAGTTGAGCACGACGGAAGTCGACGCTCGCCTCGCGACGTTGCAGGCCGAGCAGGAGCAGATTCGCGTTTCCGGCGAGCGCGCAGCCAATCAGTTGCGCGAGGCCGCCGAGGAAGTGCAAAGGTTGCGTGAGCGCGAGCGCGAGCTCGTCGCCGCGGACGATCGCAGTCGCCAGGAGTTGCAGGACGCGCAAGGGCGCTTGATGTCGCTGCAAGCTTTGCAGCAGGCCGCGCTCGGTCTGGCGCAGGGCAAGGTAACTGAGTGGCTGAGCTCGAATTCGCTGGTCGAGCGTCCGCGCCTGGCTCAGCAGCTCGTCGTCGAGCAAGGCTGGGAGCGCGCAGTCGAGACCGTGCTCGGCTCGTACCTCGAAGCAGTTTCCGTCGATACGATCGACGCGATCGCGAGCCGGCTCGAATCGTTGCAGGTCGGCGCGGTTTCGTTCTTCTCGGCTGGCGGCGCCAGTACGCAGCAGGTCGACGCCGGCCGGCTGCTGGCGCGTGTGCAAGGTCCAGCTGCGATCTCTGCGTTGCTGACCGGCATCATCGCCGTCGACACATTGTCCGAGGCGCTCGACAAGCGGCGCACGTTGCTGAGCGGCGAGTCTGTCATTACGCGCGACGGTGTCTGGATCGGGCGCGAGTGGCTGCGTGTCAGCCGCGACAAAGACGTGCATGCCGGCGTCATCGGCCGCGAGAAAGAGATGCGCGCGTTGCGCGACGTCGTCGCCGACGCCGAGCGTCAGCGGAACGAGGCGCAAGCGGACCTCGCCGATTCGCGCGCGAAGCTGGCGGAGCACGAGCAGCGTCGCGACGTGCACCAGGAAGAGGTCAACCGGCTGCATCGTGTCGCCGGCGACTCGAACGCGCAGACGGGCGCGCTGCGGACGAAGTCCGAGCAGACCGCCGAACGCGTGAGCCGCATCAGCGCGGAGACTGAAGAGCTGGAGCGCGACTATCAGAGTCGCTCCGGCGCTATTGCGGAAGCGCGTGCACGCTTGCAGGAAGGCATGGATGCGATGGCGGAATTCGAAGCCGCGCGCGTCGACCTGGAGCATGAGCGCGAGGAGCTGCGCCAGAACCTGTCGTTCAAGCGCTCGCAGGCGCAGACCGATCGCGACGGCGCGCAGGAAGTGGCGATCAAGGTCGAGTCGAAGCGCTCGGCTCTGCAATCCATTTCGGCGGGCCTCGAACGCCTGCGCAATCAGCTCGAACAACTGAAGCAGCGGCGCGACGAATTGACGCGTCAGCTCGCGGAAGGCGAAGCGCCATTGCAGGCACTCGCCACGACGCTGGAAGAAGCTTTGCAGAAGCGCGTGGAAGTGGAGCAGGAGCTCGCCGCCGCTCGTACCGCGGTCGAGAGCGCCGAAGGTCGCATGCGCACGCTCGATCAGCGTCGCGTCGACGCGGAAGCTGCAGTCGACGTCGCGCGTGCCGGTCTCGAAGACGTACGCATGGCGGCGCAGGAGCTCAAAGTCCGCCGCGAGACGTTGCTGGAACAGTTCAAGGCGACGCAGTTCGAGCTGGAGACGGTGTATCAGCAGCTGGCGCCGGAAGCGGACGTCGCGACGTGGGAAACGAACCTCGCGGAAGTCGCCGGCAAGATCGAACGCCTCGGCCAGGTGAACCTCGCGGCCATCGACGAGTTCAAGGAACAGTCGGAGCGCAAGGAGTACCTGGACCGGCAGTTCAAGGATCTGACCGACGCGCTCGAGACGCTCGAAGCGGCGATCCGCAAGATCGATCGCGAGACGCGCGCGCGCTTCCAGGACACGTTCGATCGCGTCAACGCCGGCCTGAAGGAACGCTTCCCGCGCCTGTTCGGCGGCGGCCATGCCTACCTGGAGCTGGCCGGCGACGACATCCTCAACGCGGGCGTTTCGATCATGGCGCGTCCGCCGGGCAAGCGGAACAGCACCATCAACCAGCTGTCCGGCGGTGAGAAGGCGCTGACCGCAGTCGCTCTCGTGTTCTCGATCTTCGAGCTCAACCCGGCGCCGTTCTGTCTGCTGGACGAAGTGGACGCGCCGCTCGACGACAACAACGTCGGGCGCTTCTGCGACACGGTCAAGGACATGTCGAGCCGGGTGCAGTTCATCTTCATCACGCACAACAAGACCACGATGGAGCTGGCCTCGCAGCTCATCGGCGTGACCATGAACGAGCCGGGCGTGTCGCGCCTGGTCGCGGTGGACGTCGACGAAGCCGTGCGGATGGCCGCTATGTAAATGAGCGAGCTGCGCTGGATATTGATCGGTTTCGGGATCGTCCTGCTCGCAGCGATCTACTTGTGGGGCCGGCGCGGCAATCGCGCCGTCGCTGCCGGCGACGATGCGCTGCTGCGCGTGCGCCCCGAGCCGGCGCTCCACAGTGGCGAGACGACGCTGATTCGAACTGTCGACGACGAGGAACCCGAGGCGCCGCCGCCGCACGAATACGCAGTCGTGCCGCCACACGAGCCGCCGCCGATCGTCGAACACATCTCAGCAAGCGACACCTGGCGCGGGCGGCTTGAACCTACGTTCGCCGATGCGCCCACGGAAGAGTTGCCGGTGAATGCCACACCGGATGCGACAGCAGCTGCTGCGCCGACGTTGTCGTCCAGCGAAGCGCCGCAGTCGCGTCGTGTCGAGCGCCGGAAAATTCTTTCGCTACGGCTGGCGATAGCGCCGCAGCGGATCGAGGGCGCGAAGCTGCAGGAGTCGCTGCTCGCCGAGTCGTTGCAGCATGGCAAGTACGGGATCTTTCACCGCCTGCACACCGACGGCAACATCGTCTTCAGCGTCGCCAGCATGGTCGAGCCGGGGAGCTTCGAGCTCGAAAAAATGAGCGAGACGCTCTATCCCGGCATCACGATGTTCACGCAGCTGCCCGGACCCGTGCCGGGCATGCACGCGCTCAATGAGTTGATTGCGTGCGCGCGCCGCCTGCAGGCGAATCTCGGCGGCACATTGCAGGACGAGCGGGGCGTGCCGCTCACTGTTCACCGGATCGAGCGCATGCGCCAGGAAGTGCGCGAGTTCGAGCGTCCGCCGGCCGGCGGCAGCCGCGGCGCAGGCTCACAATCCGCTCACCTCTAACGGTCAACGACGACGATGGCCACCAGCGCAGCGAAGAGCGCCGCGGCAAAGGTCCGTGAGCTGCGCACGCAGCTCGAGCATCACAACTATCGCTATCACGTGCTCGACGATCCGGAAGTCTCCGACGCCGAGTACGACCGCTTGATGCGCGAGTTGAAGGCGCTCGAAGAGCAGTATCCCGATCTCGTCACTCCCGATTCGCCGACGCAGCGCGTCGGTGCGACGCCTGTCAGCGAGCTGCAGGAAGTCGTCCACTCGCGGCCGATGCTGTCGCTCGACAACGGCTTCGAGGATGAAGACATCGTTGCATTCGACCGGCGCGTGCGCGAGCGGCTGGAGAACGTCGAGCAAGTCGAGTACTCGGCTGAGCCGAAGCTCGACGGTCTGGCGATCAGCTTCCGTTACGAATCCGGACGACTGGTGCAGGCCGCGACGCGCGGCGACGGCTTGCGCGGCGAGGACGTGACTCACAACGTTCGCACGATCAAAGCAGTGCCGACGGTTCTGCGAGGCACGCCGCCGAAGCTTCTCGAAGTGCGCGGCGAAGTCTTCATGCTCATCGCCGGCTTCAAAGCGATGAACCAGCGCGCGTTGGAGCGCGGCGAGCGCACGTTCGTGAATCCGCGCAACGCCGCCGCGGGCAGCATTCGTCAGCTCGATCCGCGCACCGCGGCCGACAAGCCGTTCGACGTGTTCTTCTACGGCATCGGCGAAACCGACGGCTGGAAATTGCCGGCGAAACACAGCGAGGCGCTCGAACAACTGCGCGAGTGGGGCCTGAAGATCTCGCCGCTGCTGAAGATCGTGCAGGGCGCCGAAGGATGCCTGCAGTACTACCGCGACATCGGCGCGAAGCGAGCGAGCCTGCCGTACGAGATCGACGGCGTCGTCTACAAGGTCAATCGCTTCGTGCAGCAGCGCGATCTGGGCTTCGTGGCGCGCGCGCCGCGCTGGGCGATCGCGCACAAGTTTCCGGCGCACGAAGAGAACACGATCGTCCGCGGCGTGGAGTTTCAGGTCGGACGCACCGGCGCGCTGACGCCGGTCGCCCGCATGGACCCGGTGTTCGTCGGCGGCGTGACCGTCAGCAACGCAACGCTGCACAACATGGACGAAGTGCGTCGCAAGGACGTGCGCATCGGCGACACCGTCGTGATCCGTCGCGCCGGTGATGTCATCCCGGAAGTCGTGAAGGTCATTCTGGAGCGCCGTCCGAAAGTCGCGCGCGAGGTTGAGCTGCCTTCGAAGTGTCCCGTGTGCGGCTCGGCGGTGGAGCGCGAAGAGGGCGAAGCGGTCGCGCGTTGCACCGGCGGTTTGTATTGCCCGGCCCAGCGCAAGGAAGCACTACGCCACTTCGCGAGCCGGCATGCGCTCGACATCGACGGCCTCGGCACGAAGCTGATCGATCAGCTGGTCGAAGGCGGCGTGGTGAACAATCCCGCGGATCTTTACGAGCTCACGGCCGAGCGGCTCGCGGAGCTCGATCGCATGGGCGAGAAGTCGGCGGAGAACCTGGTGAAGGCGCTCGAACAGAGCAAGCAGAAGGCAACCTTGCCGCGCTTTCTCTACGCCCTGGGCATTCGCGACGTGGGCGAGGCCACCGCTGCGGCCCTCGCGAATCACTTCGGCTCGATCAAAGAGCTGCAGGGTGCAACGGAGGAACAGATCCAGGAAGTGCCCGACGTCGGCCCGGTAGTCGCGGCCCACGTCTACAAGTTCTTCCAGGAAAAGCACAACCGCGACGTGCTGGCTGCGCTCAGCAAACACATCCAGCTGAAGGCGCAGGCGCGCAAAGCTGCGAGCGGTGAGGGGCCGCTTGCGGGCAAGACCTTCGTGCTCACCGGTAGTCTCGACAGCATGAGCCGCGACCAGGCCAGCGAGCGCATCGTCGAGCTCGGCGGCAAGGTCGCGGGCAGCGTGTCGAAGAAGACGTCCTATGTCGTCGCAGGTGCCGAGGCCGGCTCGAAGCTGGCCAAGGCGCAGGAACTCGGTGTCGTGGTGCTCGACGAAAAAGCATTCCTGGAGCTGCTGAACTCGCTCTGAGGTTCGTTCGCGGCGCTATTCGGCTTTGTCTGCCGGTTTGGCGTCGGCAGTTGCCGGCGCAGCCACTGCTGCCGCCGTCTTCTCCACCTTCGCGGTCTTGCGCAGGTCTTCCAGATGCGTCTGCAGCTTCTTGCGCTGGACGATCATCTTCACGCGGTCCTTCACTTCGTCGAACGGCGGGGCGCTGGTGGCGCGCGTTTCTTCCAGCTTGATCACGTGCCAGCCGTACTGGCTCTGCACCGGCTGCTCGGTGAGCTGACCGGGCTGCATCGCCTTCACCGCGTCGGCGAACGGCTTGACCATCGTGTCGAGCGTGAACCAGCCGAGATCGCCGCCGCTCTTGCTGGAGGAGTCCTTGGAGCGCTTCGCCGCGATCTTGGCGAAATCGCCACCGCCCTTCAGTTCCTTGGTGATCGCCACGGCTGCAGCCTCGTCGTCGACCAGGATGTGGCGCGCGTGATATTCGCGGGGCAGTGCCGCGACCTGCGCGTCGTATTCCGGCCGCAGCTCGGATTCCTGCACCGGATGCGCTTCCAGATATTTCTGCAGCCCGGCGTCGACCAGCACCTGCAGCCGCGCCAGCGCCAGCTGATCGCGCACTTTCGGATCTTTCTCGATGCCCGCCTTCTCCGCCTCGTCAGCAGCGAGCTGCATGCTGATGTACTGATCGAGCAGCTGGTCCTGTTGCCCGGCCATTTCACGGCCGGACTGCCGGCTCATGTTGGCGACGTACAGGTCGAATTCGGACTTCGGCAACGCCTTGCCATTGACCGTGGCGACGTGCTCGCCGGTTGCCTCCGGCGCGGGTGTGGCGGCCTTGTTACAGGCGGCGAGCACCAGCGGCGCAAGCAGGGCCAGCACGATGGGCGTGTGAGGTCGGAAGTGGGTCATGAGAGCTCTCTGTTGGAGATGTAGTAGGTGTTCGAGTCGCAGCAGTCCTGGCGGTTCCGAGGTCCGTGGCGGCCTAAGTGGCTTTTTCTTCTTCGGGCGTCAGTGCCGTAATGCTCAGGGCATGGATATCGGTCCGCATCAGCTCGTCCAGCGCACGATACACGACCTGATGGCGCTGCAGCGGGCGCAGGCCGGCGAAGGCGCCGGAGACGATATGCACGCGAAAATGTCCGCGGCCATCCCGAGCACCCGCATGGCCGGCGTGACGGTGGCTGTCGTCGATCAATTCGACTGCAGCGCCGGGCAGCGCTGCTGTGAGCTGCGCCCGGATCCGCTCGATGCGGCTGGCGGCGTTCACTTGCTCTCGACCTGCTGCGCCTTCGACGCCAGCCAGAAAATCGTCGCGAACATGTAAACGAACTGCACGCCGATCGCCACGAGCTTGAAGGTCACCCAGGTGCTTTCGGGGTAGTTGTAGGCGACGTACAGATTGAGCCCGCCGAGCGCGAGCAGGAACACGATCCAGGCACCGCTGAGCTTGAGCCACACGGAGCGCTCTGCGATGAAATGCTCGCCGAGCAAGCGCTGCGTGAACGGCTGCTCGCCGAAGTAGTGACTCGCCAGCAGGCCCGCGGCCAGCAGCCAGTCGAGCACCGTGACCTTCCACTGGATGAATGCCTTGTCGTGGATGATCAGCGTCAGCCCGCCGAACACCAGCACCAGCGCCGCCGAAATCAATGCCACCGAGCTGACCTTGCGGGTGCGGAACCATTGCACGGCCGTCTGTACGACTACGGCGACGATCAGCACGCCCGTCGCGACGAAGATGTCGGAAAAGCGGTAGGTGACAAAAAACAGAATGACGGGGAGGAGGTCGAGAAGCGGCTGCATGGACACGGCGGAGGGGTAGCAGAGGGCGGGTATGATACGTGAGAGCCGACCCGGCCAGACGGGATTCTCCTGCCGGGGATCCCCTGTACAAGAACATCGGATGCCCAGCCGTTATCTCGAGATCCACCCCAAGGACCCGCAGCCGCGCCTCATACGGCAGGCGGTGGCCTTGATCCGTGAGGGCGGCATCGTCGTGTACCCGACGGACTCCTGCTACGCGCTCGGCTGCCACATCGGCGACAAGGAGGCGATGGAGCGCATCTCGCGCATCCGCCAGACCGACAAGCATCATCACTTCACGCTCGTGTGCCGCGACCTGTCGGAGATCTCGCATTACGCGCGCGTGAACAACCAGCAGTACCGCACGCTGAAGGCGTTCACGCCGGGGCCGTACACGTTCATCCTGGCGGCGACGCGGCAGACGCCGAAACGCCTGCAAAATCCCCGTCGTCGCACGATCGGCATCCGTGTGCCGGACCACCCGGTGCCGCTCGCGCTGCTGTCGGAGCTGAGCGAGCCGCTGATGAGCTCCACGCTGCTGCTGCCCGGCGACGATCTGCCGATGACCGACGCGCGCGAGATCCAGGAGCGGCTGTATCACTCCGTCGACGCCGTGATCGACGGCGGCAATTGCGGCCTGGAGCCGACCAGCGTCATCGACCTGGAAGGTCCGGCGCCGGTCGTTGCCCGGCGCGGCAAGGGCGACGTGACGGCCTTCGAATGAAGATGTTCGACTAAAGTCGAACCCACACCTGCAAGAGGCCTGTGGGTCAGGCTTTAGCCTGACACCTTCGCCTGTCAAGCTGCGTATAATCGCCGCGGCTCGCGGCATGCCTCCTGGCCGCTCGTTCAACAAACGCACGTAATAATCTGATTCTTCTGATCTGAATTGAGCGCGAATACTGCAAACAACCGCCGTGTCCTGTCCGGGATGCGCCCCACCGGCGCGCTCCATCTGGGCAACTATCACGGAGCGCTCAAGAACTGGACGGAGCTGCAGTACCAGTACGAGTGCTACTTCTTCATCGCGGACATCCACGCGCTGACGACCGGCTACGAAGACACGCGCCAGCTCGAAGACAACGTCTGGGAAATCGTCATCGACTGGCTCGCCGCCGGGCTCAACCCCGCGGCGTCGACGATGTTCATCCAGTCGCGCGTACCCGAGCATTCCGAGCTGCATTTGCTGCTGTCGATGATCACGCCGCTCGGCTGGCTGGAGCGCGTGCCGACCTACAAGGACCAGCAGGAGCAGCTCAAAGACAAAGACATCGCGACGTACGGATTCCTCGGCTATCCGCTGCTCCAGGCCGCCGACATCGTGCTGTACAAGGCTGCGTACGTGCCGGTCGGCGAGGACCAGGTGGCGCACGTCGAGGTCACGCGCGAGGTCGCGCGCCGCTTCAACAACATCTACGGCCGCGAGCCCGACTTCGAAACGAAAGTGGAGAAGGCGATCAAGAGTCTCGGCAGCCGCAACGGCACGCGCTACAAGGAGTTGCGGCGCCTTTATCAAGAAGAAGGCAATCAGGAAGCCATCTCCACTGCGCGCGCGATGCTCGAGGGCAATGCGCGCCTGACCGTCGCGGATCGCGAGCGTCTGCTCGGCTTCCTCGAAGGCACCGGTCGCAGCATCCTGGTCGAGCCCGACGTGCTGCTGACGGCGACGCCGAAAGTGCCGGGCCTCGACGGTCGCAAGATGTCGAAGTCTTACGGCAATACCATCGGCTTGCGCGAGGATCCTGACTCGGTCGCGAAGAAGCTCAAGACCATGGTCACCGATCCGGCGCGCGCACGGCGCACCGATCCCGGCGATCCCGACAAATGTCCGGTGTGGGATCTTCACAAGATCTACTCGGACGCGGACACTCAGGCCTGGGTGCAACAGGGCTGCCGCTCGGCCGGCATCGGCTGTCTCGACTGCAAGAAGCGAGTCGCCGACGTCATCGTGGCGGAGATCACGGCGATCCGCGCGCGCGCGCAGGAGTTCGAGGAGAATCGCGATCTCGTGCGCGGCATCATCGCGGAAGGCTGCGAGAAGGCGCGCGACGTGGCGCGACAGACGCTCGAGGAAGTGCATACGGCGATGGGCATGAACTACCGATGAAGCCCGAACTGAAACTCGTGGAGAACACGGGCTCGCAGCTCGAGGCCGATGCCGAGGCGCTGGTCGCCGAGCTGCCGCCGCAGCAGACCGAGATGCCGTTCGCGGTCGTCGAAGGCGAGCCGGTCACCGAGCTGCCGCGCGATCTGTACATTCCGCCCGACGCGCTGCAGGTGTTCCTGGAGGCGTTCGAAGGTCCGCTCGATCTGCTGCTGTACCTGATCCGCAAGCAGAACCTCGACATCCTCGACATCCCGATCGCCGAGATCACGCGCCAGTACATGCAGTACATCGAGCTGATGCAGGACGTGCAGCTCGAGCTGGCGGGCGAATATCTGCTGATGGCCGCGATGCTCGCCGAGATCAAATCGCGCATGCTGCTGCCGCGGCCGCCTGGCATGGACGGTCAGGAAGAAGACGATCCGCGTGCCGAGCTGGTCCGCCGCCTGCAGGAATACGAGCGCTTCAAGAAAGCTGCCGAGGATATCGATCGCCTCACGCGCATGGAGCGCGACACGCTGCCGGCCTCGGCCGAGCTGACCGAGCGCAAAGTCGTCAAGATCCAGCCGCAGGTGTCGCTGCAGGAGATGCTGGTCGCGTTCAAGGACGTGCTGTCGCGCGCGGAGATGTTCTCGCATCACCACGTCAATCGCGAACGCCTGTCGGTGCGTCAGCGCATGTCGGACATCCTGAGCATGCTGCGCGAAGCGGCGTTCCAGAATTTCACGCAGCTGTTCCGCCCCGAAGAGGGGCGGATGGGCGTGACGGTGACGTTCGTCGCGATGCTCGAGCTCATGCGCGAAGGGTTGATCGAGATCGTCCAGGGCGAGGCGTACGGGCAGATCCACGTGCGCACCGCGTCGGCGGCGCGGCATTTGCGTGTGGTCGAGGGCGGTGGCGCCAGCGACGAGTCCGGCGAAGCGGATGCCGAGAACGAAGCGGCGCTCGCCCAGCCGGCGCAGCCCGATGAAGATGCGGACCCCGAAGCTGACGCGGCAGACGAGCCGGTGTCGACGAACGAAGACAGCATGTCCGGCGCGGTTTCTCACGATAATCTGGCCGATAATCCGGATCCGGAAGCATCGAAATGAACGAGCACGACCTCAAGCACCTCATCGAAGCGACGTTGCTGGCGGCGGGCCGTCCGGTGACCAGCGACCAGCTGCTCGAGCTGTTCGACGAGCGCGAGCGGCCGACTTCCGAGGAGCTGCGTGCAGCGCTCGATCTGCTCGCCGCCGAGTACGAGTCGCGCGGCATCGAGCTGATCGAAGTCGCGAGCGGCTGGCGCGTGCAGGTTCGTGCGCGTTGTGCCGATGTCGTGTCGCGCCTGTGGCAGGAGCGTCCGTCGCGTTACTCGCGCGCGCTGCTGGAAACGCTGGCGCTCATCGCTTACCGGCAGCCGATCACGCGCAGCGAGATCGAGGAGATCCGCGGCGTGTCGATCAGCTCGACGATCATGCGCACGCTGCAGGAGCGCAACTGGATCCGCGTCGTCGGCCACCGCGAGGTGCCGGGTCATCCCGAGCTGCTCGGCACGACGCGCGAGTTCCTCGACTACTTCGGGCTGAAGAGCCTCGACCAGCTGCCGACGCTGGCAGAGCTGCGCGACGTCGAGACGATCGGCGTGCAGCTCGAACTGCCCGGCGGCGAAATGCCGACGGAAGTGCTGGAAGTCGACGCCGCGTCCGAAGTCGCTGTTGACGACGCCGACGTGCCCGTCGATGCGGCGCCCGAAGATGCCGACGACAACGCTTCACCCTCGCTCGTCGCTTCTGCTGACGACGGCGACGAATCGCACCGGTTCACCGATCCTGACCTGTAGGTCGGGCTTCAGCCCGACTCCGAAATGGCCGAACGCCTCCACAAGCTGCTCGCCCAGCACGGCTTCGGCTCACGCCGCGAAATCGAGAAATGGATCCTCGAAGGCCGCGTCCTGCTCAACGCTCGGCCCGCGCAAGCCGGCGCCAGCTATTCCAGCGGCGATCGCGTCTCCATCGACGGTCGCGACATCACCAGTCGCCTCAAAGTCAGCGCCGCTGCACCGAGCGTGCTTCTCTACAACAAAGCACAAGGCCAGCCGATCACGGGCGCCGGTGAGGACGCGGAGTCCGGCAAATCCGTCATGGAGTCGCTGCCATCCGTGCGCGGCGCGCGCTGGCTCGTCATCAACACCATGCAGGGCGGCGACAGCGGCTTGATGCTGCTGACCAGCGACGGCCGCCTCGCCGATGCATTGCGCCGTCGCGCCGAAACGATCCCCGCTGCTTACGTCGCTCGCGTGCTGGTGCCGACGCCCGAGTTCGACGTGACGACCTTCCCGCGCGTGGTGAACTACGACGAGGAAACGATCGAGTTCGAGAACATCGAGCCCGCGGGCGGCGAGGGGACGAATCGCTGGTTCCGCGTCGAATCGCGCCGTGCGCATCGGCGTGCAGCGGTGCGTGCGCTGTTCGAGAGCCGCAACTTGAAAGTGAGCCGCGTGATCCAGGTGCAGTTCGCCGACATCGAGCTGCCGCGCGATTTGCCGCGCGGCCGCAGCCGCGCTTTGCCGCAGCCACGCGTCGCAGCGCTTTATGCGCTCGCTGGGTTGGAACTTCCGCAGGTCGAAGAGCGGCCGAAAGCGAAGTCCGGCAGACAACGCGCCGCGCCTGACAGGCGACGCGTGGCGCCCGACCGACGAGCTACTGGCAGGAAAAAGTCTCGCCGCTGACGTCGCGGCTGTCGGGACCGAGCAGATACAGATACGGACCGACAATCGCGCTCGGCTCCACCAGCGTTTCCGCGTCTTCCGCCGGATAGGCCTGGCGTCGCATGTTCGTGCGCACCTTGCCGGGGTCGATGCTGTTCACGCGGATCTTCGGCCGGTTCTCCAGCTCGTCGGCCAGCATGTGCATCAGACCGTCGCTCGCCCACTTCGATGCGAGATACGCGCCCCAGTACGCGCGCGGGCGTGGAACGACGCCGCTCGAAGTGAAGATGATCGACGGATCGGCCGAGCGCTTCAGTAGCGGCAGGCAATAGCGCGTGAGGATGAACGGCGCGGTGACGTTGACGTGCATCGTGCGCATCCACTTCGGGATGTCGTGATGCTCGATCGGCGCCCGCTCGCCCAGCATGCCGGCGTTGTGCAGCAACGCGTCGAGCCGGCCGAATTGCTGCTCCAGTGCGGTCGCGATCTTCTCGTACTCTTCCGGCCCGGCCTTCTCGAAGTCGAGCGGCACGATCGAGGGCCGCGGCTGCTTGGCTGCGACGATGGAGTCGTATACCGCTTCGAGCTTGCGCACGTTGCGCCCGTGCAGGAGCACGGTGGCGCCGTGCGCGGCTGCCGCCTGCGCGACGGCTTTGCCGATGCCGTCGCTCGCGCCGGTGATGAGGATCACGCGACCCTGCAGCACGTCCGCGGCCGGTTGGTAGTTGCGAATGTCCGTCACTGCTTGCTTCTCCGCGCCGCTTTCCAGGCGACCCATGGTTTCTCGATCGGCCCGAGCTCGATGCGCGACTGCGCGACATTGTAGTCGCGCGCAGCGATCCGCTGGAGCAGCCGGCCGTGAAGTGCGGCCAGCACGGCGAGCGGACGCAGCGGCGTGCCTGTCGACGTCAGCGCGGCTTGCAGCTCTTCCTGCACGGCGTCTTTGAACTCACGCAGCGCTGGTTTGACATGCGGCGCGACGTCGCGGGCGCGCAGCTCTTCGAGCGTCACGTTGTGTGCGGTGAGTCGATCCTGCGGCAGATAAACGCGGCCGTCATACGCGTCCTGGCGCACGTCGCGCAGCATCTCGCTCTCGCGAACGCCGATGCCGATGCGGTTCGCAGTCGCGCGTGCGGGTTCATCGAGCGGCGCGGGCGCCACGAGTTGTGCGGCGATCACCTCGTGGATCGCGCCGCCGCTGCGTGATGCGTAAGCGCGCAGCTCACGCATGTTCGAGTAAGTCATGCGCGCCAGATCCATGTCCGCTGCGACCATGATCTCGTGCAATTTCGCGAACGAGGTGCGGTCCACGGGGCTGTCGTTCAGCAGGCGCGTTGCGGGATGCTGCGGGCTGCCGTTTACCAGGCGATCGATCTCGGCCCGCCACCACTGCAGGCGCGTGTGCGCGACGTCGTGGTTGGCGCTCTGGGCGGACTCGCGGATTTCTGCGTCGATGACGTAGAGCGCGAGCACTTGATCGCGTCGGTCGTCGGGTGCGTAGAGCAACGAGAAGTAGCGCATCGAGCCGGGCGGCGCGGCGCTGTTTACCAGCGAGTCGTCGAGCGCAGCCACCGGGCGGCCTCAGCCTTGGGACTCGTCAGACTGCTTCGATTTCGACTCCGACTCCGGCTCCGGAACGCCAGCGAACAGATCGTAGTCTTCGCTCCACTGCGGCTCGCGCGTCAGCTTGTCCACCGGCTCGAGCGACTCGATCTCGCGCTCCGGCCGCACGCCCAGCTCCGTGAACTTACGCGCGCCGGGCAATACCTGGCGTTCCAGCGAGCCGACAGCCGCGTTGAAGGTCTCGACGCTGGTCGCCAGGTTGCGGCCCAGCTTCGTGAGGTGACTGCTGAACACTCCGAGGCGCTTGTACAGCTCCTCGGCGAGCGTCCGGATCGTTTCGGCATTCTGCGCGAGCACTGTCTGCCGCCAGCCGTAGGCGACGGTCTTCAGAATCGCGACGAAGCTCGACGGCGTCGTGATGATTACGTTCTGCCGGATCGCGTCCTCGATCAGCGACGGCAGCTCGGCGAGCGCCGCCGACAGGAACTGATCGCCCGGGATGAACAGGATGACGAAGTCCGGGCTCTTCTCGAACTGATTCCAGTAGTTCTTCGAGCTGAGCTGTCGCACGCGCTCCGCGACGGCCTGGGCGTGCCGGCGCAGGGCGGTCGCACGCACGTCGTCGGTGGTCGCTTCCGACGCCTCCAGGTACGCATCGAGCGGTGTCTTCACATCGACGACGAGATCGCGGCCCTCCGGCATGTGCACGATCATGTCCGGGCGCAACGCGCCGTCTTCGGTCCGCACATGAACCTGCTCGGCGAAGTCGCAGTGCTCGACCATGCCCGCGAGCTCGGCCAGCCGCCGCAGCGTGAGTTCGCCCCACTGACCGCGCACCTCTGGCCGGCGCAGCGCGTTGACCAGGGAACGCGTCTCCTTCTGCAGCGCCTGCTGCCCGACCATTACCGATTCGATCGAGCTCTTGAGGCTGCCGAATGTCTCGGCGCGCTCCTTCTCGATGCGCTGGATCTGCTGCTCGGTCTTGTTCAACGCCTCGCGGATCGGCGCGACCAGCGTCTCGATCGCCTTCTCCCGCTGCATCAGTACCGACGCGGCGTTCTGGTTGTGCTGCCCGAGATGCTCGCGCGCCAGCTTCAGGAACACTTCGCTGTTCGAGCGCAGCGACGCGCCGGCCACGTTGTCGAAACTCGAACGCAAGCGCTCGATCGTCTGGTCGAGCGCTGCTTGCCGCTCACGATCGATCTGCTCGTCGGTCTTGACCTGCGCGCGCACGACCGCGAGCTCCAGGTGCAGCGATTCGCGCCTGCGCCGCGCGCGCCAGGTCGCGGCGAGGATGCCGATCAGCACGCCGATGACCAGGCCGACCAGCGCCGCGACGACGACGCCTGTGCTCACTGGCGCTCCTCGGCCCGGCGCAGATGCATCATATAGTTCACGTCGACGTTGGTGGATTGCCGCGCCGAGTTCTCGAACGGATCGTAGGCGAGCCCGGCGATGTCCTCGACGCTGAGCTGCGCGGCCCGCGCCCAGCGCGCCAGCTCCGAAGGCTTGATGAAGCGCTCGTACGTGTGAGTGCCGCGCGTGAGGAGATTCATCACGTACTCCGCGCCGACGATCGCCAGCAGATACGACTTCAGATTGCGATTCAAGGTCGAGAGGAACACATGGCCGCCGGGTTTCACGAGCGAGTGCAACGCGCGCAGCACGCTATCCGGTTCCGGCACGTGCTCCAGCATTTCCATGCAGACGACGACGTCGTACGCGCCGGCATTGTGGGCAGCGTGCGTTTCGGCAGATTCGCGCGCGTAGCTCACCGGCAGCTTGCTTTCGAGTGCGTGCAGCTCGGCGACCTCGACCGTCTGCGGTCCAAGATCGATGCCGGTGACCTGCGCGCCGCGTCGGGCCATTGCCTCGCTCAACAAGCCACCGCCGCAGCCGACGTCGAGCACGCGCTTGCCCGAGAGGCCGGCGCGATTATCGACGTAATCGAGCCGCACCGGATTCAGTGCGTGCAGCGGCCGGAACTCGCCGTGCGGGTCCCACCAGCGCTGCGCAATGGCGTCGAAGCGCGCGATCTCTTTCGGATCGTGATTGGTCGAGGGGCTCATGCCGGCTGTTCCAGACTGTCGCGAATGCGGGCTTGCCAGTACTGCGCCCGATGCAGCACGTCTTCAAGATCCAGGTGCGTGAGACGGCCGTCCTGCACCAGGCGCCGGCCTGCGACCCAGACATCGCTCACCTGATCGCGCGACGCGGAGAACAGGATCTGCGCGATCGGATCGTAAACGGGCTGCGTGTGCGCGCGGCTGAGGTCGAAGCAGCACAAGTCGGCCCACTTGCCCGCGACCAGCGAGCCCGTGAGCTCGGCGAGACCCAGTGCACGGGCACCGCCGAGCGTCGCTGCACGCAACCAATCGTGCGGCGGAATGGGGGAGAGCGTCGGGAACAGCCCGCGCGCGGTCAGCGCAGCGGCCCGCAGCTCGTCGAGCATGCTGAGATCGTTGCTGCAAGCGGCGGCATCGGTACCGAGCGCCCAGTTCACGTTGTGCCGCTTCAGCGTGATCGCCGGACACTCGCTGATACCCAGCTTCATGGCGGATCGTGCGCAATGGACCACGCTGGCGCCGACGCGGCTCAGTTGCTCGACTTCGCCATTGTCCAGCTCGGGAGCGTGCACGGCGGTCAGCAGCGGCGACAGCAATCCAACCCGCTCCAGGCGCCCGAGCACCTGCTGGCGATCGAGGCTGCCGAGCGAGCGGGTCTCGACCAGTCGCATCGTCACCGGCAGCTCCAGCTCGTCGGCGTTACGGCGCACGCGCAGGAGTGTTTCGTCGCCGCTCGAATCCAGGTCGGGCGCGAGCGCGGTCGTGATCAGGGGATCGTCGCGATACTCGTCGTGCAGGGCGATCCCCTTCGCCAGGCATTCGTTGGCCGACCCAGCCCACGGGCTCGGCGTGTCCGCGACCGGCAGGCCGATGCAGGCGCGAATCTTCGCCGCGGACGCCGCCTGCGCGGTGACTTCGGGGAACAGGTGCAGGTCGGCGAAGCAGGTGGTGCCGCTCGTGAGCATGTCGGCAATTGCCAGCTCGGCGCCGTCGCGGACGTACTCCGCGTCCATCCAGCGCTGCTCCAGCGGGCGCACTTGGCGATTCAGCCAGTAGTCGAACGAGGAGCTTTCCGCCGCGCCCCGCAGCAGCGTCATGGCTGCCCGCGTGTGTGCGTTGACGAAGCCCGGGAGAAGTACGTGGTTGGGCCGTGCGACGACTTCTTCGGCCGCAAAGCGCTGCTGTGCCTCGCGTGCCGGGACGATCGCGACGATCGATCCGCGGTGCACGGCGACGGCGTGATGTTCGAGTACACGGCTGTCCGGCTCGATCGGAACGACCCAGCGGGCAGTGATCAGGGTATCGATCGATTCCATGCAAAACGTGCGGGAAAAAACGGCGCGTGGCGGGTGCCGAAGTATAGCCCGAGAGACCGTCCGCAGCGGGCGATAAGGGTTCGGAGAAGTGACTCGCTGTGCTAAGATTCGCGACTTAAATTTTCACCTCCCCGACGCTCCGCATGGCCGAAATCGCGCGCGAAATCCTGCACGTCAATCTCGAAGACGAGATGCGCCAGTCGTATCTCGACTATGCAATGAGCGTCATCGTCGGGCGCGCGCTGCCCGACGTCCGCGACGGCTTGAAACCGGTCCATCGCCGCATCCTGTTCGGCATGCAGGAGAGCAACAACGTCTACTCGCGCCCCTACGTGAAGTGCGCGCGCGTGGTCGGCGACGTGATGGGCAAATACCATCCGCACGGCGACGCCGCGATCTACGACGCGATGGTGCGCCTGGCCCAGCCGTTCTCCATGCGCTACCTGCTGGTGGACGGGCAGGGCAATTTCGGCTCGGTCGACGGCGACCCGCCGGCGGCCCAGCGCTACACCGAGTGCCGCATGACGGCGCTGTCCTCGGAGCTGCTCGCGGACATCGACAAGGAGACGGTCGATTTCGTCGACAACTACGACGGCAAGGAAAAAGAGCCGGTCGTGCTGCCGACGCGCGTGCCGAACCTGCTGATCAACGGCTCCGCAGGCATCGCGGTCGGCATGGCAACCAACATTCCGCCGCACAACCTCGGCGAAGTGGTGACTGCGTGCATCGCGCTGATGGACGATCCGAACGTCTCGATCGCGAACCTGATGCAGATCATCCCCGGCCCGGATTTCCCGACCGCCGGCATCATCAACGGCTCGCAGGGCATCGCCCTTGCTTACGCGACTGGCCGCGGCCGCCTCGACGTGCGCGCGCGCACGACCATCGAGGAAGACGACAAGGGCCGGCAGGCAATCATCATCACCGAGCTGCCGTACCAGGTGAACAAGGCGCGGCTGCTCGAGCGCATCGCCGAGCTGGTGCGCGAGAAGATCATCGACGGCATCGCCAGCGACGGTCTGCGCGACGAGTCCGACAAGGACGGCATGCGCGTCGTCGTCGAGCTCAAGCGCGGCGAAGTCGCCGACATCGTGCTGAACAACCTGTTCAAGCACACGCCGATGGAGTCGGTGTTCGGCATCAACATGGTCGCGTTGCAGGACGGCCAGCCGAAGCTGTTCAACCTCAAGGAGATGCTCGAGCAGTTCGTGCGCCACCGCCGCGAAGTGGTCACGCGACGCACGATTTACGACCTGCGCAAGGCGCGCGAGCGGGCGCACATCCTGGAAGGCCAGGCGATCGCGCTGGCGAACATCGACGACGTCATTGCTGTGATCAAGGCGTCGCCGTCGCCCGCGGAAGCCAAGATCGCGCTGATGGGACGCGCGTGGGGCTCGGGCGCCGTGCCGCAGATGCTGGCTCGCGCCGGCGATGTCGTGTCACGTCCCGACGACCTGGGCGATGAGTTCGGCCTCAAAGCGGACGGTTATCGCCTCTCCGACGCGCAAGCCCAGGCGATCCTCGACCTGCGCCTGAATCGCCTGACGGCGCTGGAGCAGGACAAGATCGTCGTCGAGTTCCAGGAGCTGCTGGAGCAGATCCGCGACCTCAGCGACATCCTCGCGCGTCCGGAGCGGTTGCTCTCGGTCATTCGCGCCGAGCTCGAAGACATCAAGGCGAAGTACGCGGACCAGCGCCGCACCGAGATCATCCAGGATCACTCCGACCTGACGATCGAAGATCTGATCGAGCAGCAGGATGTAGTGGTGACGCTGTCCCATGGCGGTTACGCCAAGGCGCAGCCTGTCACCGCGTATCAAGCGCAGCGGCGCGGCGGACGCGGCAAAGCCGCGACCGCGATGAAGGAAGAGGATTTTGTCGAGAAGCTGTTCGTGGCGAATACCCACGACACGCTGCTGTGCTTCTCCAGCACCGGCAAGCTCTACTGGCTCAAGGTCTACCAGCTGCCGCAGGCGAGCCGCGGCTCGCGTGGCAAGCCTATCGTGAATCTCCTGCCGCTGCAGGAAGACGAGCGCATCACCGCGCTGCTGCCGATCCACGAGTTCGAAGAGAACAAGTTCGTGTTCATGGTCACGGCGCAGGGCACGGTCAAGAAGACCTCGCTCGAAGCGTTCTCGCGTCCGCGCCAGGCCGGCATCATCGCGATCGAGCTGGAGGGCGCCGACCGCCTGGTCGGCGTCGATATCACCGACGGCCACCGCCAGATCATCCTGTGCTCGAGCGGCGGCAAAGCGATCCGCTTCGACGAGAACGACGTGCGGCCGATGGGCCGTACGGCGGCGGGCGTGCGCGGCATCCGCCTGCCGGTGAGCGAAGAGGTGATCTCGCTGATCATCGTCGACGAGCAGGGCATGGTGCTGACGGCTTCGCAGCACGGCTATGGCAAGCGCACGCTGGTCGAGGATTTCCCGATCCACGGCCGCGGCGGGCAGGGCGTCATCGCCCTGCAGATCAGCGAGCGCAACGGCCAGATGGTCGGCGCGCTGCTGGTGAAGCCGGACGACGAGATCATGCTGATCAGCTCCAGCGGCACGCTGGTGCGCACGCCGGTCGCGGAAATCTCGATCCAGGGCCGCAATACCCAAGGTGTGCGCCTGATCCGGCTCGACGAAGGCGACCGCCTCGTCGGCCTGGAACGCATCCTCGCCGAAGGCGGCGAAGGCGAAGAGGGCGGCGGCGAACCGGCGCTGGACTAGGTGCGCTGTAGGTCGGGCTTCAGCCCGACTTCCAACACGGATTGTCGGGCTAAAGCCCGACCTACAGTTCTTCTCCATCAGCGCATTTCGATATTCCTTCGACCTCATTCCGTTTCGCTATTGAGCTTGGTATACAAGCTGTCCGTTTTCACAACCGTTCTTCGAACAATGCGCGTTTTCAACTTCTCCCCCGGTCCCGCCGTCCTGCCCCTGGAAGTCCTCGAACAAGCCCGCGAGGAGCTGCTCGACTGGCATGGCAGCGGCATGTCGGTGATGGAGATGAGCCATCGCGGCAAGGCGTTCGTCTCGATCGCCGAACAGGCCGAGGCCGACCTGCGCGAGCTGCTGGCCGTGCCGAAGAACTACAAAGTGCTGTTCCTGCAAGGCGGCGCTACTGCGCAGTTCGCGGGCGTGCCGTTGAATCTGGCGACGCCCGACAGCGTCGTCGACTACGTGAACACCGGCTCTTGGTCGAAGAAGGCGATCGGCGAAGCGAAGCACTACGCGCGCGTCAACGTCGCCGCCGATGCCGGCGAGCCGTACGTATCGATTCCGGCAGTCAGCAATTGGAAGCGCACGCCTGACGCTGCTTACCTCCACTACACGCCGAACGAAACCATCGGCGGTGTCGAATACCACTTCGTCCCGGACGTCGGCAGCGTGCCGCTGGTCGCGGACATGTCCTCGACGATCCTGTCGCGACCGATCGACGTCGCGAAGTTCGGCCTGATCTACGCCGGCGCGCAGAAGAACATCGGGCCCGCCGGCCTCACGCTGGTGATAGTCCGCGAAGACCTGCTCGGTCGAGCGCGCCCGGCAACGCCGGCGTTCATGGACTTTGCGGCGATGGCGAAGGAAGGTTCGATGCTGAACACGCCGCCGACATTCGCCTGGTACATGGCCGGCCTCGTCTTCCAATGGCTGAAGAAGAACGGCGGCTTGAAGGCGATGGGCGAGCGCAACCGCGCCAAGGCGGAGAAGCTGTACGCCGCGATCGACGGCTCGTCGTTCTATCGCAACCCGGTCGCGAAGGACGCCCGCTCCTGGATGAACGTGCCGTTCACGCTCGCGAACCCGGAGCTCGACAAGACTTTCACGGCCGAAGCGAAGCAGGCCGGCCTGGTGACGCTCGAAGGTCATCGCTCGGTCGGCGGCATGCGCGCGAGCCTGTACAACGCGATGCCAATGGAGGGCGTGAACGCGCTCGTGGATTTCATGCGCACGTTCGAGAAGCAGCATGGCTAAGGAATCGTTCCGCATCCTCACGCTCAACAACATCTCGGTGCGCGGGCTGGAGCGCCTGCCGCGCGAGCGGTACGAGGTCGCTTCCGAGATCGGCCATCCCGACGCGATCCTGCTGCGCTCGGCAGACATGCACGAGATGGAAGTGCCGGCGAGCGTCAAGGCAGTGGCGCGCGCGGGCGCAGGCACCAACAACATTCCGGTGACCAAGCTGTCGAAGCGCGGCATTCCGGTTTTCAACGCGCCGGGCGCGAATGCGAACGCGGTGAAGGAGCTGGTCATCGCCGGCATGTTCCTCGCGGCGCGCAACATCTGCCCCGCGTGGGAGTACGTGCGCGGCCTGAAAGGCAACGACGATCAGCTCGACGAAGCCGTCGAGAAGGGCAAGAAGAGGTTCGTCGGCTACGAGCTGCCGGGCCGCACGCTCGGCGTGATCGGCCTCGGTGCGATCGGCGTCGAAGTCGCGAATGCCGCGCACTTGCTCGGCATGCGCGTGCTGGGCTTCGATCCGCAGATCACAGTGCAGCGTGCGTGGCAGTTGTCGTCCGGTGTCGAACAGGCGTTGTCGCTCGACGATCTGTTCTCGCGCGCCGACATGATCAGCGTGCACGTGCCGTTGCTCGATGCCACGCGCAATCTGGTCAATCCGACGCGCTTGCGCTTGGTGCGCAATGGCGGCGTCGTGCTCAACTTCGCGCGCAGCGGCATCGTCGACGAAGCAGCAGTGCTGGACGCGCTTGGCAGCGGCAAGCTCAACAGTTACATCTGCGACTTCCCGACCGCGCAATTGAAGGATCACCCGAAGGTCGTGGCGTTGCCGCACCTCGGCGCGTCGACGGGCGAAGCAGAGGAAAACTGCGCGGTGATGGTCGCCGACACGCTGCGCGATTTCCTGGAGCAGGGGATCATCCGCAATTCGGTGAACTTCCCCGAGGCGATCCTGCCGCGCATCAGCAGCGCGACCCGGCTCTCGATCTCGAACGAGAACGTGCCGAACATGGTCGGCCAGATCTCGACGGCGCTTGCCGCCGCGAACCTCAACATCGCCGACCTGCTCAACAAGTCGCGCGGCGAGCTCGCGTACACGCTGATCGACATCGACGGCAACGTACCCGAAGCGGTGCTCGGCAAGATGCGACAGATCGAAGGCGTGCTCGCAGTCCGCGTCGTCTCTGCTGCATGAGTAAGCGCAAGGCCAGTAAGAAGGCTGTAGGTCGGGCTTCAGCCCGACAATCGGGAGTCGGGCTAAAGCCCGACCTACAGCCCACTAACGATCCCTCTCAGTTAAATTCCATTCGCGATCGCATCGACGATATCGATCGCCGCATTCACGAACTGCTCAACGAGCGTGCCCACTTCGCGCAGCAAGTCGGCAAGTCCAAGCGCTCCGCAGGCCTCGGCACCGCTGACTTCTACAAACCGGAACGCGAGGCGCAGGTCCTGCGTCAGGCGCTGGAGCGCAACCAAGGTCCGCTGCGCAACGAAGAGATCGCGCGGCTCTTCCGCGAAATCATGTCGGCATGCCTCGCGCAGCAGGAGCCGCTGAAGATCGCCTTCCTCGGCCCCGAAGGCACGTTCTCGCAGCAGGCGGTGCTCAAGCACTTCGGCCACTCCGTCCGTGCGCTGCCGCTCACGTCGATCGGCGAAGTGTTCGAGGAAGTGCAGGCCGCCCACGCCGACTTCGGCGTCGTGCCGATCGAGAATTCGACCGAAGGCACCGTCAACAACACGCTCGACATGTTCCTGAGCTCGCCGCTGAAGATCTGCGGCGAAGTCGAGCTGCGCATCCATCAGCACGTGATGGGCCGCATGCATGGCCTGGAGAAGATCGTGCGCGTCTGCTCGCACCAGCAGTCGTTGGCGCAATGCCGGCAGTGGCTGGACGAATACCTGCCGAACGCCGAGCGCGTGCCGGTGAGCAGCAATGCCGAAGCCGCACGTCGCGCCCGCGACGAAGACGGCACTGCTGCGATCGCCGGACAGGCGGCGGCAGAAATCTACGGCCTCAACGTCATCATCCCGGAGATCGAGGACACGCCGGACAACTCCACGCGCTTCCTCGTGATCGGCCGCAAGCTGTTCAGCGCCAGCGGCAACGACAAGACCACCCTGCTGGTATCGGCCGGCAACACGCAGTCGCCCGGTGCGCTCCACCGCCTGCTCGGCCCGCTCGCGGAGCACGGCATCAGCATGACGCGCATCGAGTCGCGCCCTTCGCGCCGCGGCAAGTGGGACTACGTGTTCTTCATCGACGTCGTCGGTCACGTCGACCAGCATCCGCTGAGCACGGCGCTCGAACAGCTGAAGAAGGAAACTTCCCTGTGCAGGGTGCTGGGTTCGTACCCGTGCGCGGTACTATGAGCGCATGACCATCGACCCAGCCAAGCTCGCCCCCGAGGGCGTCCGTACGCTCGCTCCCTACATCCCCGGCAAGCCGCTCGAAGAACTGGAGCGCGAGTACGGCATCCGCGACAGCATCAAGCTCGCGTCGAACGAGAATCCGTTCGGGCCGGGCCAGCGGGCGCTGGAAGCAATTGCACGCGCGGCGCGGGAAATCGGCCTCTATCCGGACGGCAGCGGTTACAAACTGAAGCAGGCGCTCGCGAAGAAGCACGGCTGCAATACCCATTGCATCACGCTCGGCAACGGCTCGAACGACGTGCTCGTGCTGATCGCGGAAGCGTTTCTGTCGCCGCAGAGCGAGGCGGTCTATTCGCAGTACACGTTCGCGGTTTATCCGATCGCCGTGCAGGCGACCGGCGCGACTGCGCGCATCGCGCCGGCGAATCCTGCCGGTCACGCGATGCCGCTTGGCCACGACCTTGCCGCCATGGCGAAGCTCGTCAACGAGCGTACGCGCCTGGTGTTCGTCGCGAACCCGAACAATCCGACCGGTACGTGGGTCAGCGGCGACGCGCTGCGTAGCTTTATCGCCGGCGTGCCGGAGCAGACGCTGGTTGTGGTCGACGAGGCCTATATCGAATACGTCAGCACGTCCGATTTCCCGGACGCGAGTCGCTGGCTCGCCGAGTTCTCGAATCTGATCGTCACGCGCACGTTCTCGAAGGTCTACGGCCTGGCCGGGCTGCGCGTCGGCTATGCACTGTCGCATCCGTCGGTGGCGGACATGATCAATCGCGTGCGCCAACCGTTCAACGTCAACACGATTGCGCTCGCCGCAGCACTGGCAGCTCTCGACGATGCCGAGCACCTGAAGCGCTCGGTCGAGACCAATCGCGCCGGCATGGCGCAGCTGCAGGCGGGCTTCGATGCGCTCGGCGTGCGTCATCTGCCCTCGGCGGGCAATTTCGTGATGATCGACTGCGGCCGGCCGGCACCGGCCGTCTACGAAGCGATGCTGCGCCAGGGCGTGATCGTGCGGCCGGTCGGCAATTACGGCCTGCCGAATCATCTGCGCATCACCATCGGAACTCGCGAGCAGAACGAGCGCATGCTGGCGGCGCTCAAGAAAGCGCTGCTTCCATGACCGAGTACCTGGTCGAGCCTGCGGCGCGTGTTGCGGGCACCGTCCGGGTGCCAGGCGACAAGTCGATCTCGCATCGCGCGCTGATGCTCGGCGGCATCGCCGAAGGCATCACCGAGGTGCGCGGCTTCCTCGAAAGCGAAGACTGTCTCGCGACCATGCGCGCGATGCGCGCCCTCGGCGTGCAGATCGAACAGATGAGCGCGCGTGAAATCCGCGTGCGCGGCGTCGGTCGCGCCGGATTGAAAGCAGCAACACATGCGCTCGACATGGGCAACTCCGGCACGGCGATGCGTCTCATGAGCGGCCTGCTGGCAGGGCAGAGCTTCGACAGCGAGCTCATCGGCGATTCGTCGCTGATGAAACGCCCGATGGAGCGCGTCGCGACGCCGCTGCGACAGATGGGTGCACGCATCGAAACCCTATCGGGCAAGCCGCCGGTTCGGATTCGCGGCGGCGCCGCGCTCAACGGCATTCGCTACGAGCTGCCGGTCGCCAGCGCTCAAGTGAAGTCAGCGGTGCTGCTCGCCGGTCTGTACGCGCAGGGCCAGACGACAGTGATCGAACCCGCCGTCACGCGCGATCACACCGAGCGCATGCTCCTTAGTCTCGGCTGCCGCGTCGACTCGGCACACGGCGAAATCCGTTTGACGCCGCCGCAGCGCCTGGAGGCGTGCTCGCTGGAAGTGCCCGGCGACTTCTCGTCGTCCGCGTTCTTCATGGTCGCCGGCTCGATCGGCGCTGCGATGCTTACGATCACCGCAGTGGGGATCAATCCCACCCGCACTGGACTGCTCGACATCCTCGGCCTGATGGGCGCAGACCTGCGCGTCGTGAACCACCGCTCGGCCGGCGCTGAACCCGTTGCCGACATCGAAGTGCGGCCGGCGTCGCTCAGAGGTATCCAGGTCCCGGAGCATCTAGTGCCGCTCGCGATCGACGAATTCCCGGCGCTGTTCGTTGCCGCGGCCTGCGCCGAAGGCGAGACGGTGGTGACTGGCGCCGAAGAGCTGCGGGTCAAAGAGAGCGACCGCATCGCCGTGATGGCGGAAGGCCTGGCCGCCATGGGCGTGCCCTGCGAAGTGCTGCCGGACGGCATCCGCATTCAGGGCCGACCGGAACGACAGGTCTTCGCCGGCGGTACCGTCGATAGCCACGGCGATCACCGGATCGCGATGTCGTTCGCCGTCGCCAGCGCGCGCTCGCGGGCGCCGATCCGTATCCTCGACGTGGCCAACGTCGCGACCTCGTTCCCGGACTTCCCCGGGGTGGCGGGGGCGGCTGGCTTCAACGTAGTGACCCGCCCGTAGTCCTCGCACCCGTGGCTCATCCAATCATCACCATCGACGGGCCGAGCGGTTCCGGAAAAGGCACGATTTCGCGCCTGGTGGCGGACCGGCTCGGCTGGCGGTTGCTCGACAGCGGCGCGCTGTACCGGCTCGTTGCCTATGCCGGGCAGCGGCGCGGCCTCAACTCCTACGACGAGTCCGGGCACGCCGACATCGCTCAGCACCTGGACGTCCAGTTCGGCCTCGGACCCCATGGCGGCGAGCAGATCTGGCTCGCGGGCGAGGAGGTCAGTCAGCGCATCAGGACCGAGCAGGCAGGCGAGGGGGCTTCGCGGGTGGCCGCCATGCCGGGCGTCCGCACGGCCTTATTGGACCGCCAGCGGGCCTTTGCCGGGCCGCCCGGATTGGTCGCTGACGGCCGCGACATGGGGACCGTGATTTTCCCCCAGGCCCCCCTCAAGATCTTCCTGACCGCAAGCGCTGCAGAGCGCGCGCGCCGGCGCTATAACCAGTTGAAAGACAAGGGACTCGGTGCTAACCTCGCCGCCCTTTCGCTGGAGATAGCCGAGCGCGACAGGCGCGACGCAAGCCGCGCGGTAGCTCCGCTGCGGCCCGCCGACGACGCCGTGATCGTGGACTCGACTGCGATGACGATCGATGCGGTGGTCGCACGCGTGCTGGAGCTGGCGGAATCCAGAGGAGTGACGAAGGTCGCGTGAGTCACGAGGGTCACGAGGGTGACGGAGGCTCAGCGGCTTTCGTGACCCCCGTGACCCTCGTGACTTTCGTCACTGGACAACTACGGCTGCGCGGGACGCGCGGTTCGATTCAACAGCCCCTCGCATGCAGGATGCCGGTGAGGGAAAAGCGGGTCGCAAGCGACCCCGGAAGTACTCATGACCGAGAGTTTTGCGCAACTTTTCGAAGAAAGCCTGGCCTCCCAGAAGATCAAACCCGGCGCCATCCTGACCGGACGCGTCGTGGAAGTCGGACCCGACGTCGTACTCGTCAATGCGGGTCTGAAGAGCGAAGCCGTCATCCCCGCCGAGCAGTTCAGGAACGAGCGCGGTGAGATGGAAGTCGCCGTCGGCGACGACGTGGAAGTCGCGCTCGACAGCGTCGAGGACGGCAACGGCGAAACGCGCCTGTCGCGCGAGAAGGCCAAGCGTGCCCGCACCTGGTCGCGCCTGGAGCAGGCGTTCGAGAAGCAGGAGATCGTCAAGGGCATCATCAACGGTCGCGTCAAAGGCGGCTTCACCGTCGAGATCGATTTCGTGCGGGCGTTCCTGCCCGGCTCGCTCGTCGACGTGCGCCCGGTGCGCGATCCGTCGTACCTCGAAGGCAAGACGCTCGAGTTCAAGGTCATCAAGCTCGACCAGAAGCGCAACAACGTCGTGGTGTCGCGGCGTGCGGTCGTGGAGCAGGAATACAGCGCCGAGCGCACCGAGCTGCTCGAGAAGCTGCAGGAAGGCGCGGTCATCAAGGGCACGGTCAAGAATCTCACCGACTACGGCGCGTTCGTCGACCTCGGTGGCATCGACGGCCTGCTGCACATCACGGACATGGCGTGGAAGCGCGTCAAGCATCCGTCGGAAGTGGTCAACGTCGGCGACGAGATCGACGTGCGCATCCTCAAGTTCGATCGCGAGCGCCAGCGCGTGTCGCTGGGCATCAAGCAGCTCGGCAACGACCCGTGGCAGCAGATCGGCCGCCGCTATCCGACCGGCACGCGGCTGTTCGGCAAGGTCACCAACATCGCCGACTACGGCTGCTTCGTCGAGATCGAAGAGGGCGTCGAAGGCCTGGTGCACGTGTCCGAGATGGATTGGACCAACAAGAACGTGAACCCCTCGAAGGTCGTGCATATCGGCCAGGAAGTCGAGGTGATGGTGCTCGACATCGACGAAGAGCGCCGCCGTATTTCCCTCGGCATCAAGCAGTGCCAGGCGAATCCGTGGAAGGAGTTCAGCGACAACTACAATCGTGGCGACAAGGTCACGGGCCAGATCAAGTCGATCACCGACTTCGGCATCTTCATCGGCCTGTCGGGCGGCATCGACGGCCTGGTGCATCTGTCGGACATCTCCTGGGACGTGCCCGGCGAAGAAGCCGTGCGCAACTACCAGAAGGGCCAGCAGGTCGAGGCCATGGTGCTGTCGATCGATCCGGAGCGCGAGCGCATTTCGCTGGGCATCAAGCAGCTGGCGAAGGATCCGTTCTCGGCCTGGATCGCCGAGCACCCGAAGAACTCGATCGTCAAAGGCTCGGTGCGCGAGGTCGACGCCAAGGGCGCGATCATCGACCTGGGCGGCGGCGTGGAAGGCCACTTGCGCGCTTCCGAGCTGTCGCGTGACCGCGTCGAAGACGCGCGCACGGTGCTGAAGGTCGGCGATGAGGTCGAAGCGAAGTTCACCAACGTGGATCGCAAGAGCCGCACGATCGCGCTGTCGATCAAGGCGAAGGAGATCCACGAGGAAGCCGAAGCGGTGCAGAACTACCGCACCGGCGAGACTTCGAGCGGCACGAGCCTCGGCGACCTGCTGAAGGAACACATCGGGGGCGGGGACAACTAACCTCGAGGCGGCAGGCTGTAGCCAACTGCTACGGCCTGCCCACCTTCTGAAAAAGAACAACGGGCCCGAGCATGACCAAATCGGAACTCATCGAGCTCATTGCAGCGAAGCAGAAGCACCTGCCCGCCAAGGACGTCGAGCTGGCAGTCAAACAGATCCTCGAGATCATGAGCGACGCGCTGGCGCAGGGCGGACGCATCGAGATCCGCGGCTTCGGCAGCTTCTCGCTGCACTTCCGTCCGCCGCGCCAGGGCCGTAACCCGAAGACGGGCGAGACGGTCGCGCTGTCGGGCAAGTACGTGCCGCACTTCAAGCCGGGCAAGGATTTGCGCGAGCGCGTGAACGACGGCGCCGGCAGCCCGATCCGGGATTAGAAGAGAGGCGTAAACTGCGGGCCATGGCTCGCTTCTTCTTCTACCTCTCCGTTTCGCTCGCGGCTCTGGTCGCGCTGTTACTCACCGCCATGAACGCCGGGCGGGTCGATGTCGAGCTCGCTTTCCTGCGCATCGCCACGCCGCTCGGCCTGGCGCTGGTCGTTGCGTTCGTCATCGGTCTGCTGGCCGGGTTGTTCTGGCGCGTCTACTGGGTTGCCGAGCTGCTCGACGAGCGCGGGCGACTGCGCCGCGCACTGCGTGCGGCCGAGACGCGCGCACGGACACTGGCAGCTGCCGACGAAAATGCAGTTTGATCTGTCGCTCGATCTCGTCGTCGCGCTGTTCGTCGCAGCGGCCGCGGGCTGGCTCGTCGCGCAATTTCGCTTTCGCGATCGCACGCCGTCGCCGGCGCCGCCCACTCCCAGCGAGCGTCCGAACGCACTGCGCCTCCAGGAACCGCCGCGCCGCTTGAACGAGGATTACCTCAAGGGCCTCGGCTTCCTGCTCAACGAAGAGCCGGACAAGGCGCTCGAAGTCTTTCTGAAGATGGTCGACGTCGACAACGAAACCGTCGAGACGCACTTCGCGCTCGGCAGCATCTATCGGCGCCGCGGCGAGGTGGAACGCGCGATCCGCATTCATGAGAACATCATGGCGCGACCGCAGCTCAGCGACGAACATCGCCTCGAAGCCATGTTTGCGCTGGCCGAGGATTATTTCCGCGCCGGCTTGTTCGATCGCGCCGAAGTCTCATTTCGTCAGCTCGCCGAAACCGAATCGCGGCGCGTGGCGGCGCTGCGTTATCTGCTGCGCATCTACGAACAGCAGCGCGATTGGGATCACGCAATCGCGATTCACAACCGGCTGACGGCGCTTGCCTCGCCGGAGCAACCGACCGCGATCGCGCACTATCACTGCGAGCTGGCGGAGCAGGCGCGCGAGAGCGGCGATGTCGCTGTCGCTCGCGAGCACTTGCATCGCGCGCGTGACGTGCAGAGGAATTTTCCGCGCGGCGCGCTGATTCGCGCCGACATCGCGCTCGACATGAACGAGCCCGAGCTCGCGGCATTGTTGTGTCAGCGCGTCGTCGAGCTGCATCCGCGTCTGCTCGCGCTCGCCTTACCGCGTGTGTTGCGTGCGGTACGTGGCAAGGACGCAGGCGATCTGGAGCGGCGTTTCCAGGCATGGATTCGGCCGGAGCCGGCCGCTCGCGCCGAGCTCGCGTACGCCGCGATCGTCGCGGGTCTGGAGCAGGAACCGTTCGTGCGCGATTGCTTGCCGGACTTGCTGCGCGAAGATCCGAGTCTCGGCGAGATCGTCCGCTCGGTCGCCGGCGATCCGGGTCAACTGACGCAGCAGCAGCGCACGGATCTGGCGCTGGGGCTCGCGCGCATCCTGCGTCGAACGCAACGTTATCGCTGCGTCGACTGCGGCTTCGCGAGCGCCTCGCACTTCTGGCAATGCCCCGGTTGCCGCAGTTGGGATGCCTTCGCGCCGGTCGCATTGCTCGACGTCACTCCCGGCATGCAGCGGCGATGATTTTCTGCGCGATTTGAGTAGTTATTACCGCTCACCGCTCTCTTGCGCCGGCGCATCCTGATCGCGCCGACCCCGGTAATTGTTTCAACACCTGGTTGTTTCATAGCAAGGAGAGCTTCATGTCCAAACTCATTGCCGCCCTCATCGTCACGCTCATGCCGGCGCTCGTCTGGGCGGGTCCGGTCGACATCAACACTGCGGATGCCGCCACCATCGCCAAGGAGCTGCAGGGCATCGGCCCGAATCTCGCGCAGGCCATCGTTGCATACAGAGAAAAGAACGGCGCTTTCCGCAATGCCGACGAGCTGCGCAAGATCAAAGGCATCGGCGCCAAGGTGCTGGAGAAGAACCGCGCCAACATCAAGCTGGACGGCAAGGCCGAAGGCGCGCCGCGCAAGAAGACCGAGTAGGGCGCTGACGGTCTTCCGGGTATCATCGCGCTCCTGCGAACAAGACGGAGGTGCGCGGTGACCCAGGCGCGAGAGATCAGAACGGCAGTTTTTCCAGTGGCCGGACGCGGTACGCGGTTCTTGCCCGCGACCAAGGCAAGCCCGAAAGAGATGCTGCCCATCGTCGACAAGCCGCTGATCCAATATGCCGCGGAGGAAGCGCTCGCTGCCGGTGCACGCAAGCTGGTGTTCATCACCGGCAGCTCGAAGCGCGCGATCGAAGATCACTTCGACAGCGACGCGGAGCTGGAGGCGGCGCTGGAGGCGCAGGGCAAAGCCGACCTGTTGAAGACGCTGAAGGACATCGTGCCGGCGTGGGCGAGCTGCATTTACATCCGGCAGCCGTCGCCGCTCGGCCTCGGTCACGCTGTGTGGTGTGCCAAGCCGGTCGTCGGCGACGAGCCGTTCTTCGTGCATCTCGCGGACGATTTGATCGACGGGCCGACGCCGTGCCTGCGTCAAATGGCGGCGGTGCACGCGGAGCGCGGCGGCAGCGTGCTCGGTGTCGAACAAGTACCGCGTTCCGAGACGGACAAGTACGGCATCGTTGCGACCGACAATCGCGAAGGGCGCGTCAGCCTCGTGAAGCAGATCGTCGAGAAGCCGCGGCCGCAGAATGCGCCGTCGACGCTGGCTGTCGTGGGTCGCTACCTGTTGTCACCCACGATCTTCGCGAAGCTGGAACAGACCGGCCGCGGCGCGGGCGGCGAGATTCAGCTCACCGATGCGATCGCCGACCTGCTGGCGGACGAGCCGGTGTACGCATACGAGTTCGAAGGCAAGCGTTACGACTGCGGCAGCAAGCTCGGCTATCTGCAGGCGACCGTCGAGTACGGTCTGAAGCACGAAGCGCTCGGCGAGAAGTTCAGCCAGTACCTGATCGAGCTCGCCGCGAAGCTGAAGTAGCGATCGACAAGAGGGCGATCATCAGCCACCCGAAGCTGCCGCCACCACCGCCGCTGCGGGGAGGCACTGACGTCGGCGGGGTTACCGGCGGAGGCGGCGTCGCTACCGCGATATCAGCAGTGTCCTGTGCGCCCAGGTTATCGGTCACCGTCAGCCGCAGCGTGAACGTGCTCGTGCCCGACACCTGAACTGTCGTCAGCGGCTGCGACGCGTTGCCGAACACCGGCGTCGCCCCCGTCACTCCGACCGCCGTCCATTCATACGAAGCGATCGTGTGCCCGTTGGACGCGAAGCTGGCGCGTGCGTCGATGTTGGCTGCGACGCCGACCGTGATCGAGCTCGGCGCGTCCGCGATCGCGAGCGGCCGCTGTGCTGCCAGCACCGCGGCGTTCGTGTTCAACATGCCCGCGCCGCAAGTCTGGGTCGTGCAGATGCATTCGGTGTTTTGCGTGTCGCCGGTGGGCACGTGGCAGACAGTCGTGGTCGTCGAGCTGGTGGTCGGGAACGGCGTCGCGGAATCCTTCAACAGTGCAATGTACTGAGCCGGCGACAACTGCGAGCTGACCGAGTGGATCAACGCCGCGGCGCCGGCGACCAGCGGTGCCGCAAAGCTGGTGCCGAGGTTCAAGTTGGCCGAGCGATCTGTGTATGCCGAGGCCCCCGGGGTCGTAGTGCCGGCGTTCCTGGCTGCGATGATCGAGAACACACACGGATTGCCGGGATTGCCGCCACTGGGCTCGCTGAAAGGCGGCGCGTTGACGCAATTGCCACCCGGCGCGCCGATGCCGACCTCCGTTCCGAGATTGCTGAATCCAACCTTGGTGCCTGCATGACGAATACCGGCGACGCCGAGCACGCCTGTGCAATTCCCCGGTGCTGCCACCGCCTGACCGTCGTTGCCGACCGAGGCGACGATCAGCACTCCGCGTGCGGCGATCTCGTCGACAGCTTGCTGATAGGCCGGTGAGCACGCGCCCGAACCGCCGAGGCTGAGATTGATGATCTGCGCCGGCGTCGGGTTGACCGGCGTACCGGGCACGGCAATCCCTGCCGCCCAACGCATGCCCGCGATGATGTCGCTGTCGGTGCCGCCGCATTTGCCGAGCACGCGCACCGGCAAGATCAGCGTGTTCCAGCCTGTGCCGGCCACGCCTTCGCCGTTGTTCGTCAGCGCCGCGATCAGGCTCGATACGCGCGTGCCATGCCAGGAACTGTCGACGTGGTCGCTGCCGCTGCCCGGGTCGGGCTGACAGGCCGAGATGTTGAAGGGCGCTTGCGCCAGCTCGGCCGCGGTCACGAAGTCGCCGGGATCGCTGGCATCCCCATCGCGGCCATTACCGTCGTTCGCGAATGGCGGGTTCGTAACGAAATCGAAGCCGTCGAGCAGCTTGCCTCCCTGCGCCACTCGCAGCAGGTCCGGATGCTCGAAGCGCACGCCCGTGTCGACGACTGCAACCACCGTCATGTTGCTGCCGACCGTGACGTCCCATGCCTGGTTCGCACGCGTGGCGGCTATCTCGGTGCTCTGGAAATACCACTGATTCACGAACAGCGGGTCGTTGGGCACTGCATGCGCCCAGCGGTGCTCGTCGGCAACTGCGTATTCGACATTCGGATCGGCCGCCATGCGCTCGAGCAGCGCGTTCATGTCGGCCTTGCCGAGCGCGTGATCGAGTTGCAGGACGTCGGTGTCGGCAGTGATCTGCTGCTTCCGCTGCAGGCGCATGCCGGCCGAATTGCCCAGCTTCTGCATGCGCGTCCCGGCCGCGGCGGCAGTCGCCGAGGACCCGTCGCGCCACTTGACGATGATCTGATCCGCCGGCGGCTGCGTATGCGCGAACGCGGCCGCACCGCCGATCAACAGCGCCAATCCGGCAACAACCCTCGCAGCCGCACCTTTCATATCCACTCCAATGATGCCGTGGCCCGCAAAACAGTCGCGCGTGCATGGTTCACGCTGCCGTACTGTGGCGCGGAACGCCGACACCCCTGTTCTGCTCAACAGTGAATTCCTGGTCATTTGTCCGCACAATCCGGCCTCAGGGTTTCTCGCTCACGTTACAAATCAGGACTCACTCCAGTCAGGGGCCCGCCATGAACGACAGTGCACCGGTGCTTCACAGCCTCGAGGACGGCGTACTTACGCTGACGCTCAACCGTCCGGATTCGCTGAACGCTCTGAACGCCCCGCTGGTGATCGAGCTGAAGGCCCAGCTGGAGGCGGCGGCCCGGGATGCCGATGTCGGCGCGATCGTCCTGCGTGGCGCCGGCCGAGGGTTCAGCGCCGGCGGCGATCTGCGCGAAGGTGCTACGCCGCGCTGGCATGGCGATGCCGCGAACGCGCACGAGGAGTGGCGCGACTCATTGCGAGGTGCGATGGAAGCCTCGCGGCTCCTGCATCAGATCCAGAAACCGACGATCGCGATGGTCCGCGGCCCGGCGGCCGGCGCCGGCTTGTCGCTGGCCACTGCCTGCGATCTGCGCATCGCCTCGACGACGGCGGTCTTCACGACGGCATTCGTCAAAGTCGGCTTCTCCGGCGACTTCGGCATCACCTATTTCCTGACGCGCCTGGTCGGCACCGCGAAGGCGCGCGAGCTCATGTTCCTGAGTGACAAGCTCGATGCAGCGGAAGCGCTGCGGATCGGGCTCGTGAATCGCGTAGTGCCGGACGAAGCGCTCGAGGCGCAGACGATGGCCATCGCGCGCCAGATCGCCAACGGTCCGCGCATCGCCAACCGCTACATCAAGCAGAACCTCAACGCGGCGGAAGAGGGGCGGCTGGAACCGATGTTCGACATGGAGGCGACGAACCTGACCCGTACGCGTTTGACGCAAGACCATGCCGAAGCGGCGAAGGCGTTCCTCGAGAAACGCCCTCCCGTGTTCAAAGGAAAGTAATGGTGACCACCCTGTAGGTCGCGCTTCAGCCCGACACCTTATATTTTCCGTGACGCGTCGCACCTTTAATACCTTGCTACTGCCTCGGCCACCTCTGTAGCATCGCCCGCCAACAATTTGACAATACTCAGGATGAGTGCAGCGGGTCGGGGGCCGGGGTTCCTCCATGTATCAGATTGCGATCATCGGCGCGGGTCCCGCCGGGTTGAGCGCTGCCGCTCGCGCGGCGGATCGCGACCGCAAAGCCAAGCGCAGCACACCCAGCTATGTGCTGCTCGAAGGTTTCACCGCGCACGCCAAGACGATTCAGCGTTACCAGAAAGGTAAGCACGTCATGGCGGAGCCGGGCTTTCTGGATCTGCGCAGCGATCTGGAATTCCTGGCCGGCACCCGCGAGAAAGTGCTCTCACGCTGGGGCGACGGCCTGCAAAAGGGCGGCGTCAACATCCGCTACGGCGCCGAAGTCCGCAAAGTCAGCGGCAACAAGCACGCCTTCAACCTGCAGCTCACCAACGGCGAGATCGTGCAGGCCGCCCACGTGGTGCTCGCGATCGGCCTGGAAGGCAATCCGCGCAAGCTCGGTGCGCCCGGCGAAGACCTGGAGCGCGTCCAATACCAGCTCGACGATCCCAAGGAATTCCGCGACGAGACGATCCTGGTGGTCGGCGCTGGCGACGCGGCGATCGAGAACGCGCTGGCGCTGGCCGAGCAGAACGACGTATGGATCATCAACCGCGGCAAGGAATTCAGCCGCGCCAAGGACGCCAACCTCAACGCCGTGGTTGCGGCGATCGCGGATCAGCGGCGCCGCCTGAACTGCCATTACGAAGCGAGCATCAAGAGTGTCACGCCCGGCGCGCCCGGTGCACCGGCGCTGACGGTCGTCCTGCAGACCGCGACCGGCGAAAAGACGATCGACTGCCAGCGCATCATCGCGCGGCTCGGCGCGATGCCGCCGCGCAAGTTCGTCGAGTCGATCGGCATCAAGTTTCCGAGCGAGCGCAACGACGCGATTCCGGAGCTGTCGCGCCACTACGAAAGCAACGTGCCCGGCGTGTACGTGATCGGCTCGCTCGCCGGCTATCCGCTCATCAAGCAGGCGATGAACCAGGGCTACGACGTCGTCGAGTTCATCAACGGCAACGACCTCAAGCCCGCCGATCATCCGCTGCTCGAATATCAGTTCCACGGCCTGCCGTTCGAGCGGCCGGTCGACGAGATGGTCGAGCGCTTCCAGACGCTGATCCCGATGTTCCGGCAGATGAACGGCCTGCAGTTCCGCGAGCTGATCATCGAGAGCGACGTCATCGTCGCTTACACCGCAGGCGCCGAGCACGAAGATGCGAAGCGCAAGATGAATGTGCTGAATAAGCAACTGTCGGCGAAGCAGCCGCAGCCGCGCGCGACGCGCATCGTGCGCGAGGGCGAGGCGATCTACTCACCGGGCGAGTTCGGCACGTCGTTCTTCACGATCGTCGATGGCGAGGTGACGCTCGAGGGTGCTCAGCCGCCGCACGTCCGCACTCGCTTGGGTCGCGGCGAATTCTTCGGCGAGATGAGCTTGCTCTCGGGCCGACCGCGGTCTGACAAAGCGATCGCGGGACCGGGCTGCATCCTGGTCGAGACCCCGCGCCGGACGATGGTCAAGCTGATGAACTCCAACGAGGAGGTTCGCAGCGGCATCGACTGGATCTTCGTCGTCCGCGAGCTGCAGCGGCACTTCGCGCCGTTCGCGACACTGAAAGATCTGCGGCCGGTCGCGGCGCGCGTGACGCTGCGTCGGTTCAAGGCGGGTGAAGTGCTGTTCAAGGAAGGCGAGGTCGGCGACTCGCTGTTCGTGCTGCGCTCGGGCGGCGTTGCGCTGTCGCGCGGCAAGGGCGCCGAGCAGATTCTGGTCGCCGAAATTCGCTCCGGTCATCTCGTCGGCGAGATGGCGTTGATGGGCGATCCGGTGCGACGCGAGACCGCGACGGCCACCGTCGCCGCCGACGCCATCGAGATCAAGCGCAAAGAATTCCTGGAGCTGGCGCGGCGCGAGGACGCGCGGCTCGATCCGCTGCAGAAGGACGTCAGCAAGCGCGTGATCGACAACGCGCGCATGCAGGTCAGGCCCGAAGCTGGCTCGCTGATGAACTTCCTGATGCGCGAAGGCCTTGGTGAAGCGACCAACGTGCTGGTCATCGACGAGTCGCTCTGCGTCGGCTGCGACAACTGCGAGAAGGCCTGTGCCGAGACGCACGGCGGCGTGTCGCGACTCGATCGCGAAGCCGGTGCGACCTACGCGAACGTGCACATCCCCACGGCGTGTCGGCATTGCGAGCAGCCTCATTGCATGAAGGACTGTCCGCCGAACGCGATCCGTCGCTCGGAGAGCGGCGAGGTGTACATCAACGATTCCTGCATCGGCTGCGGCAACTGCCAGGCGAATTGCCCGTACGGCGTGATCCGCATGGTGTACGACGCGCCGAAAAAACGCGGCCTGCTGTCGTGGCTCGTGCTGGGCGGCAACGGACCGGGCGAACAGGCAGGCTATGAGCCGAGCCAGGCTGCGAAGGAGAAAGGCAAGAAAGCAGTGAAGTGCGATGCGTGCGTCAGCGTCGACGGCGGTCCCGCGTGCGTGCGCGCATGTCCGACCGGCGCGGCGATCCGCATCGGCCCGGAGCAGTTCGTGGATCTGGTCGAGGAGCAGAAGCGGTGATCCACCGCAATCTCCTGCTCTTTCGCGGAGCGCGCTACCTGTGGTGGTCGCTCGGCCTGCTGGTGATATCCGGCGTGCTGTACGCGACGCAGGGCAAGGTGCAACCCCCGAACGGGGGTACGTGGCAAGGTTACGTGCTCGGTTCAATCGGTGCCGTGCTCATTCTCTGGCTCACTTTCCTCGGCGTCCGCAAGCGCCGCTACAACTCGACGATGGGTACCGTGCAGGGGTGGACGTCGGCGCATGTCTATCTCGGCACGGCGCTGCTGATCATCGCGACGCTGCATGCGGGCTTTCAGGTCGGCTGGAATCTGCACACGCTCGCGTACGTGCTGATGATCGTCGTGATCGCGAGCGGCTTCTTCGGGCTCTACAGCTACCTCAATCATCCAGGCGTCATCTCCAAGAATCGCGAGGGCGGCAGCCGCGCGGAGTTGTTCGCCGAGCTGTTCGAGCTGGACAGGGAGTCGCGTTCGCTGGCGCAGAAATGCGCGCCGGAAGTCGGCATCGCAGTCGCGAGCAGCATCGAACGCACGACGTTGGGTGGCGGCGTCTACGCGCAGTTGTTCAGCGGCGATGAGTCGTTCTTCGTGCGCGGCGCCGGATCGCCCGTGCGCAACACTGATCAGCAGGCCGTCGTCGATTTCGTGGCCGAGCGCTTGCCGCGTGCGCAGAAAGGTATCGAGGCTGCGAATCTGCAGCAGCTCATCGTGCTGCTGTGTCGCCGCCAGGCCGTCCTGCGGCGCATTCGGCGCGATATCCGTCTGCGTGGCTGGCTGAAGATCTGGTTGTACTTCCACATCCCTGTGACGTTCGCGCTGTTGTTTGCGCTCACGCTGCACATCGTGTCGACGTTCGTCTACTGGTGACGCATGGAAGCACTGCTGCGCGAGCTACATGAAGGCCCGGACGGAATCCCCGAGTACCGCGACACGGAGATCTCCGGCGCCGATCTGACGATCGGCAGCGCCGCGGATCAGCGCATCCAGCTGCTCGGTCGCGCGGTGGCGCCCGAGCACGCGGTGATCAGGAAGTCGGGCTCGAAGCTCGAGCTCAGTTGTCGCAGTGGCGAGCGTGTACGCGTCAATGGCGAACCGCGCAGCTCGTCGAAGCTGGAGATCGGCGACGTCATCGAATTGGCGGGCCATCAGCTGACGATCGCGGAAGCACCGGGCGGCTTCGACGTCGCGATCGAGCTGCGGCCGAACGAGAACATCGACGCGAGCGAGTTCGAAAGCGCGTTCCGTACCGACCTGGGGCAGACGTGGCTGTCCAAGCGACCTGCGGCATGGATGTTGGTTGCGATCGTGCTGATCTTCGGCGTCGTGCTGCCCGTGAGCGTGATCGTGATGCATCACGCGCAGCGGGAAGTGCCCGCGTGGGTGCCGGGCGATGATTTCTGGAACAGCGGGCCGCTCAGTCCGGCGCATCAGCAGGCGGCGGGCGTTCGCTGCGACACGTGCCATCAGGAGCCGTTCGTCCGCGTGCAAGACGAAGCGTGCCAGAGCTGCCACAAGACGATTCACGACCACGTCTCGCCCGAGCATCTCGCGCTGACGCAGCTTGGCCCGACGCAGCGGTGCGCGACCTGTCATCGCGAGCACAACGAGCCGGCGAGCTTCCTCGTCAACAGCAGCGACTCGATGTGCATCGAGTGCCACCAGGATTCGACGAAGAAGTTCGCTCAGCTGCACGTCGAGCCGGTGACCGGCTTCAGCGCCGGGCATCATCCGCAATTCAAGGCGCGCCTGCTCAAGCCGACGGTCATCACGGCTGGCTCGACCTTCGAGCTCGAATGGAAGACGGAGATTGCAGACCTGGACAAGGCGGTCGAGCAATCGAACATCAAGTTCTCGCACACCCAGCACCTCGATCCGGATCGCGTCCTGCGCCGCGGCGACAGCAAGCCGCTCAATTGTGCGGACTGTCATAGTCTCGAGCCGGACGGCGAGCACTTCGAGCCGATCACGATGGAGAATCGCTGCGCCGAGTGTCACGAGCTGACCTTCGATCCCGGCGCGCCCGAGCGGCAATTGCCGCACGGCAAACCGCGTGAAGTCGTGCTGACGTTGCAGGACTACTTCACGCGCAAGTTCTCCGATCCGAACGCCGGCAAGCCGACGCGCGAGCGGCGGCGTCTGCCCGGACACGACGAGGAAGAGCAGACCTGCAGCGGCCCGCCGTTCGAGTGCGCGATGCGCAGCGCGCACGCAGAGATCGAAAATCAGTTCACGCGGCGCGGCTGCGTCGGCTGCCACGTCGTCGTGGATACGAAAAGCGAAAGCGATTTCGACCGCTTCCAGGTCTACCCGATCCGCTTCGCGCGCGATTACTTCCCGGCCGGCCGCTTCGATCATCGTAGCCACCAGATCCAGGGCAAGCTCACCGGCGATGCAGCTTGCCTGTCCTGTCACAAGGCGAAGGAGTCGCATGACAGCAAGGACCTGTTGCTGCCTGCCATGGGCAAATGCGAGGAGTGCCACGGCGATCGACCGAAGGTCGAGCGAGTGGCCGTGCAATGCGTGAGCTGTCACTCGTACCATCCGCAACCGACAGTCGCTGTCGAGGCGCCAGAATCATGAAGAAGACGCCCCTGTTGCTGGCATTGATGCTGCTCGTCGCCGCTTGCTCCGGTGGCGATCCGGTCGCTACGACCACCGGCACCGATCAAACCGGTGGCTGCAGCGGCACGTGCGGCGGCTCGACCACGAGCTTGACTGTCGCAGACGTCCAGCAAGTGATTGCGCAGGGCGTCGCCGAAGCGCAGGCGCGCGGCGTGAATGCGACGATCGCGGTCGTCGACAGAGTCGGCAACGTGCTCGCGGTCTATCGCATGGGCACTGCAGCGTCGCGCTCCGTCACGGTCACGACGACGCCCGGTGCGGCAGGCGTGAGTGGCGGACTCGAAGGCATTCGTCTGCCCACCGCCGTCGCGCCAGTCAATATCGATCACGCAGCAGCAATCGCCAAGGCGATTACCGGCGCCTATCTCTCTTCAGAAGGCAACGCGTTCTCCACGCGAACTGCGAGCCAGATCGTGCAGGAGCATTTCAATCCGCGCGAACAGTTCCAGCCGGCGGGGCCACTGTTCGGCGTGCAGTTCAGCCAGCTCGCCTGCTCGGATCTGATGCGCTCGTTCGACGGCGTCGGGCCGAGCGCCGGGCCGCAGCGCTCGCCGCTGGGCCTGTCGGCGGACCCGGGCGGCTTCCCTCTATATAAGAGTGGCACCGTGGTCGGCGGCGTGGGTGTTCTGGCCGACGGCTTCTACACGATCGACAAGGACATCGCCGACAGCGATGCGGATGTCGATGAAGGGATCGCTTACGCAGCGACGTTCAGCTTCGCCGCGCCGATCGATCGTCGCGGTGACCGGATCACGGCGGATGGCAAGACGTTCCGCTTCAGCGATGTCGACTTCAATCAGCTGCGCACCAATCCGGCGTCGGCGCCGGCATTCGGATCGATCGCGGGCTCGGTCGGCGCATTGATAACGGTGCCGGGTTATTTCGACGGCGTTATTCGTGCCGGCACTACTTTTGGCCAACCTGCGTCGGGCATTCGTGCTGACACCAATAACGACTTCAACGGACGCGACGCGTTCGTGCTCGTGGATGCAGCGAATGTAGAGCGCTATCCACCGCGCGCCGGCACTGACGCGGCCTCGCTCGGCGGCGCCGTCCTGACACAGAACGAAGTGCGCACGCTGCTGCAATCGGCCTTCGATGTCGCGCAGCGCACTCGCGCGCAGATTCGGCGACCACTCGGTTCGCAGGCGCGGGTGACTATTTCGCTGGTCGACACGCAAGGCGAAATCCTGGGCATCGTGCGGACCCGCGACGCGCCGATATTCGGCACTGACGTGTCGTTGCAAAAGGCGCGCACGGCGGCATTCATGTCGTCGACCACAGCTGCAGCGTTTCTCGCGACATTGCCGGATGCGAAGTACCTCGCTACGAGCGACACTTCGGTCGGAGTCGCGCGCGCGATCGTGATCGGCAGCTACGTGACGGCGCTGCGTACATTCCTCAGCGACGGCAGCGCGCTCGCCAACGGCATTGCTTTCACCGATCGCGCCGGCGGCAACTTGTCGCGGCCCTTCTTCCCCGACGGCATCGATACCGAAGGGGCGGGACCGCTGAGCAAGCCGGCCGGCGAATGGAGTTCCTTCTCGACGGGCATGCAATTGGACGTCGTGATCAACGCCGTCCTGCAGCACGTCTTGTTCGTCTCCGGCGCCGGCGTTCCGGATGTCACTCCCGGATGTGCGGGCGTCGCGCTCGCGAACGATCTCAGCAGCGTCGGCCAGACGATCGCAGGCGTCCGAATCGGTAACGGTCTGCAGATATTCCCGGGTAGCGTGCCGATCTTTCGCGGCAGCACGCTCGTCGGCGCGCTCGGAGTTTCAGGCGATGGCGTAGATCAGGACGACATGATCGCGTTCCTCGGCGTGCATTTTGGCGGCCAGTTCCTCGGCAGCGGCGGACTCGGTAACGCACCGGCCGGCGCTCGCGCCGACACGGTGATCGCACAGGGAGTGCGATTGCGCTACGTGCAATGCCCGCAGGCGCCGTTCCTCGACAGCACCGACGACAACGTGTGCGAGGGGAAGTGACATGAATGACAAATCGTTCATGGCGCTTGCTCTGGTGCTGTTGGCGACGACGGCGACGGCAGCCGAAACCTGTTATCAGGACGACACCGGCCGCATCGTCAAACGCCGTCGGCCGGGTTACACCGAAGTGCCGTGTCCCGACGAGAATGCGAAACCGGGCGAAGCTGCACCGGGAACAGCGCCGAGTGCTGCGCCGACCTCGACCGAAGACACGGGCCGCGCGCCGCGCCGGCAAGTGACCGAGCGTGCGCCGCCTGCGTACGTGTCGCCGATTCCGCGCCCAGGGCTTGCCGACTACGTTGCCTCCGTACCGGTGCCTGATCGTTGGCGCATCGTCGACACGCTCGGCTACAAAGAACGCTGGTTCGATCCCTACAACCGCAACACGCTGAAGGCCGATCGGCCCGTGCACGGCGACGATTGGTTCTTCAATCTCGGCGTCATCTCCGACACGGTCTACGAGCTGCGTGAAGTGCCGACGCCCGTCGGCGGCATCTCGACGGACAAGCCCGGTGGCATCGACGTCTTCGGCAGCTCCGATCAGTGGGCCGCGGTCGAAAACCTCGCGGCCGAGTTCGTCTATTACAAGGGCGACACGGTTTTCAAGCCACCCGACTGGGAATTCCGCTTCACGCCGGTCTTCAGCTACAACTACGTCGAGCTCGAAACGCTGCAAGGCGTGAACGCCGACGCGCGCGACGGCAAGACGCGCAGCGATTCTCACCTCGGCATTCAGGCAGCGTTCGTCGACAAACACCTCCGCAACGTCTCCGACAACTACGACTTCGACAGCCTGCGCATCGGCATCCAGCCGTTCTCGTCGGACTTCCGCGGCTTCCTGTTCCAGGACAATCAGCTCGGCGTCCGCCTGTTCGGCACGCGCCATAACAATCGCTGGCAGTACAACATCGCGTACTTCCGTCGTCTGGAGAAAGACACGAACAGCGGGCTGAACGACGTCGAGGCGAGCCTGCGCGATGACGACGTGTTCATCGCGAACCTGTATCGCCAGGATTTCCCGGTGCCCGGCTTCACCTCGCAGTTGACGCTGGCCTACAACCGCAACCGCGAGAACACCGAGGCGTACTACAACAAGAACGACTTCATCGAACGTCCGGCATCGCTCGGCCGCGAAGTGCCGCGCGAGTACGACGTCGGCTACATCGGCTACAGCGGCGACGGCCACTTCGGCCGGCTGAACCTCACGACGTCGATCTACTACGCGATCGGCGAGGAGACGCCCGGTGTGTTCGTGCCAAAGAAAGTCGACATCGGCGCGCTGTTCGCAGCGGTCGAGCTCTCGATGGACTTCGACTGGATCCGCCCGCGCATCTCGCTGCTCTACGGCAGCGGTGACGACGATCCGTTCGACGATCGCGCGACGGGCTTCGA
>Ga0070675_100000137_pt1 | contig 44007 bp, 42 predicted proteins | sample KBSM43metaG_FD_65343 | JGI IMG/M metagenome (GOLD analysis project Ga0070675, IMG submission 65343) | Miscanthus rhizosphere microbial communities from Kellogg Biological Station, Michigan, USA - KBS M4-3 metaG | ecosystem: Host-associated > Plants > Roots > Rhizosphere > Soil ... | reverse complement strand
AGCCGTGCATGTTGGCGTGCAGCTTCAGCATCTTGAAGCCGTACTCCTTGACGTGGAACTCGAGCTCGAGCGCGCCGTTCTCGGGGCCCCAGCGCGGGTTGTAGGTGAAGTTGCCGATGAAGCGGTCGGGGTACTTTTGCGTCAGCTCGGTGATGTACGCCATGTAGTCGCGGATGCCGTCGCGGCCCATCCGGTTGCCGTCGCGGTAGCCGGTGTTGCCGGGCGGCGGCTGGATGAAGCCCATGTCGATGCGGCGCGGCTTGCCGTTGATCATGTACGGGCCGTCCATCATCTTCAGCATGCGCTCGCCGTTGAACGGCGTGCCGGTGTGGCGCCAAGCCTCGTCGACGAGGTTGGTCGGGTGCAGGTGGGTGTCGATGATCATCGTGTGCTCTTCAAAGTGATGTTCGGTGCGGCTGCGTGGGTCAGGCCGCGACCTTCGCTCTGTCGCGGGCGGCGCCGATCGCCGCGCCGGCCTTCGCGTCGGCGAGGCGTTGCTTGGCTTCCTCGACCGTCTTCGGGCGCTCGGTCGGCTCGATGCCGCACATCCGCGCGAGGTTGTTGCCGAGGTAGTCCTCGAGCGTGTCCTCGTCGAGGTTCAGGCCCTGCGGCGGCTCGTGCGTCAGCACCTCGAGCAGGCGCAGCCACATGCCGGGCTCGTTCGGCGGCGTGTCGGAGCCGTACAGCACCTTGTGCTTCGGCAGCTCCTTCGTGAACTCGACGATGCGCGACTGCAAGCACCATGCGGTCTCGACGTAGACGTTCGGCGCGTCCATCGCCATCTGGAACGGCTCGAACACGTAGACGCCGCCGGTCTGCACGCCGAAGTGGGCGAGGATGAAGTCGACGCTCGGAAACTCGCGGATCAGTGGGTACCACTCGGTCGGGATGCTGTACGGCCCGTCGCCGGTGTGCAGCTTGACGATCAGGCCGAGGTCGGCGCATTTGCGCAGCGCGGGCCGCAGCCAGTCGAGCGCGCGGTCCGGGCGGTAGGCGTGCATGTTGGCCTGCAGCTGGACCATCTTGAAGCCATGCTCCTTCGCATGCACCTCGATCTCGGCAGCGCCGTTCGCGGTGCCGTAGCGCGGGTTGTAGACGAAGCAGCCGAGGAAGCGATCCGGGTACTTCTGCACCAGCTCGACCGTGTACGCCATGTAGGCGCGGATTGCGTCGCGGCCGGTCAGGTCGGCGACGCCGTCGGTGTAGATCGTGTTGCCCTGCGGCGGCTGGATGAACGCCTTGTCGATCCGGCGCGGCTTGCCGCACACGGCGTACGGGCCGTCCATCATCTTCAGCAGGCGCTCGCCGGTGAAGGGTTCGCCGTCGTGGCGCCAGGCCAGGTCGACGACCTGGGTAGGGTAGCAGCTGGTGTCGATGATCATGCGGTTTCTCGCTGTGCGGGGACGGGGTCTGCAGCGCGGCGGCACATGGCGATCCTGCTCTGCGTCAGACCGATGCTGGCACCGTCGTGTTGATCGGTAAACAGCTTGAGTGGGATATATCCATCTAGACCGGCGATGAATCGGGGCGGCTGCCGAAGGTGAGCCAGAGCCGGTTGTGCTCGCCGTTGCGCGCATAGCGCGCCGTGCTCGCGAACTGTCCGATCAGGTGGATGCCGAGCCCGCCGACCGGGCGCGCATCGAACGGCTCGCCGACCGCTGCTAGCTGGCATGTGGCATACGCGAGCGGATCGAAGGGTGGCGCGGTGTCTGCGAAGTCGATCGACACCGAGGCGGCGTCGCTCGACGTCAGCGCAATGCGGATCGGCGCATCGCTGTCGCCCCCGAAGCCGTGCTCTATCGTGTTGGTGACCAACTCTTCGAGCACCAGCGTCACCTTCAGCACGAGGCCCGGATCGATGCCGTGTCGGGTGCCGAAATCCTCGATGAACGCGGCCACGTCGGTCAGCGACGCGAGGCGCGCGGGGAACTCGCGCTGCTCGACGGGAGAGGGGATTCCGCTCGGCATGGGATGTCGTCGCGAAAACCAGCGGTCAAACGCGGTGGCGCGATCGGGACGGCGGCCGTATTCTAGGCACCCCCTTTGAGAGGACCGCTGCGGCGGGCAAGCCGATGAAACTCCCGCTGCTCGCGTTCGCGACGGTTCTCTGCCTGAGTTCGGTCGGAGCGGCTCGCGCCGACGACATCGGCCGCGTCAAGGTCTCGAAAGGTCAGGTCGCCATCGAGCGGGCCGGGACGGCGCTGCCGGCGCCAGTCGGCACCCGGCTACAGTCGGCCGACGTCGTGACGACCGGCAGCGACGGCTCGGTCGGCATCACGATGAACGACGATTCGCTGCTGTCAGCCGGCGCGAACAGTCGCCTGGCGCTCGACCGCTTCGTCCACGATCCGGCGACCAACCAGGGGCGCTTCAACGTCTCGCTGAACCGCGGCACGCTCGCGGTGATTTCCGGCCGTATCGCGAAGCAGTCGCCTGACGCGATGACGGTGCGCACGCCGGCCGCAATCCTCGGGGTGCGCGGGACCGAGTTCGCGGTCCGGGTCGGTGATTGACGCGATGTGGTCGCTCGTGCGAACGATCGCCGTGCTGCTGCTCGCCGCCTGGCTCGCGGGCTGCGCGTCGCGCACGACCGTCGTGCTGCTGCCCGAGGCCAATGGCCGCAGCACGGCCGTCTCGGTGACGCGCGACGGCCAGCCGACAGTGCTGCTCGACGAGCCGTATGAAGCGGTCCGCGAGAGTGCGTTCGGCATGCGAACGTTCAAGGCGTCGCCGCAGGAAGTCGCCCAAGCGTTCGGCCCGGCGCTCGCGGCCCAGCCGGCGCGCGCCGCGAAGTTCACGCTGTACTTCATCGAGGGCAAGGACACGTTGACCGACGAGTCGAAGCAGCTCGTCGAAACGTCGCTGGCCGAGATCGGCAAGCGTCCGGTGCCCGACGTGCTGGTCGTCGGCCACACCGACCTGGTCGGCAGCCACACGACAAACGATGCGCTGTCGAGGCAGCGCGCCGAGCTGATCCGCAGCGAACTGATTCGGCTCGGCGTGGCGGCGCAGAACATTGAGGTGGTCGCGCGCGGCAAGCGCGACCCGATCGTGCTGACCGCCGACGGCGTCGCCGAGCCGCGCAATCGACGCGTCGAAGTGGTCGTGCGCTGACCCGTCAGGCGCCGGCGAGATCGGGCATGGCGACGCCCGCTGGTAGCGACGTCCCAAGCCAGCGCAGGGCGAGGATCGTCACATCGTCGGACGCCTCCGCACCGGCGACGAACGCGGCGACGTCGGCTCGCAAGCCGTCGACCAGCCCGGCCGCGGTCGTGGTGCCGGTGTGCAGCCGGCGCAGCGCCGCATCGAGGCGCTCACCACCGTAGAGCCGGCCCGTGCCGTCATCGGCTTCGATGACGCCGTCGGTGACGACGCAGACCGTCTCGCCTGGCTGCAGCGCGTGCGCCGCGCCGCGGTAGGCGAAGTCGTCGAGCACGCACAGGCCGGGCCCGTCGCCGCCTTCGAGTCGGAGCGGGCCGCGTCCTTCGAGCACGGCCGTGGGGTTGTCGTGGCCGGCGTTGCAGTACGCGAGTTCGCCGGTCCGCAGGTCGAGGATGCCTATGAAGGCGGTGACGAAGAGCTGCGCCGCGTTGTCGCGCGAGACCTCGGCGTTCGCCATCGTCATCAGCTCGCCGATCGAGGCATCGGCGGCGCGCAGCGCAACGCTCTTGCAGAGCGCCTTGCTGACCGCCATGAAGAGGCTCGCCGACAGGCCCTTGCCGGCGACGTCGCCGACCAGGAAGAACAGCCGGTCGGCGTCGATGAAGAAGTAGTCGTAGAGATCGCCGCCGACGACGCGGGCCGGCGTCATCGACGCGGCGAGGTCGACGCGCGGGTCGTCGCGCAGCGCATCGGCCGTCGGCAGCATCCCGGCCTGGATGCGCTGCGCCGCGTCGAGCTCGCCCTGCACGAACGCGGCCTGTTCGCGCTGCGCCTGAACGGTGCGTTCGAGGCGACGGCGCCGTCGTGCCGCGGCCGCGAGCGTCATCACCAGCAGCAGGCTGAACAGCAGCAGCAGCGCGGCGCCCGGGGTCGCGTCGAACAGCAGGCGCTGGGTCTTGAACGCCGCGAACGATGCGGCGCCACCGGCGGCGACGCAGCCGAAGGCGAACCACGCGACCCGCTGTGGACGCCACAACGGCGTCGCCCGGATCAGCAGCAGACCGAGCGCGACGAAGACCGCGAGCTCGAGCCAGCGGCCCCACGCCGGCCGGCGCAGGTAGCTGTGGTCGAACAGGTTCTCGAGCAGTTGCGCATGCAGCTCGCTGCCCGGCATCGCCTCGCCGAGCGGCGTGGCGCGGTAGTCGTCGCGCAACCCGCCGCCGGTCGCGCCGATCAGCACGAGCTTGCGGGCCAGCGCCTCCGGGTCGACCTGGCCGGCGAGCACGTCGGCGGCCGAGACGTAACGGCGCGCGTCGCCGCGCGAGTAGTACAAGGTCAGCGCCCCGTCGGCTTCGGTCGGCACGTGGTAGTCGCCGACGGATACGCCCTTGATGCCCGAAGCGCTGCGCCAAAGGTGCACCGAAGGCTGGTTCAGCGCGACGCGCAGCATCTCGGTGGCCAGCGCCGGCGCCAGGGTGCCGTCGATGTCGACGATCAGCGGGAAGCGCCGGAACACCGCGTTCGACGGCTCGACCGAGATCACGCCGTGACCGGCAGCGGCGCCGTCGATCGGCTCGATGTTCGCGATGACGCTGGAGTAGCGGGCCAGTCCGCTGCCGGCACCGGCGCCCGAGACGACGACCGGCGCGGCGCGCAGCGCACCGCCGCTGCGGTCGTGCGTGCCGGCGACGACCAGGACGACGCGAGCGGCGCCGACCGCGTCGGCGAGAAGTCGGTCGTTCGAGGGCAGCGCCGCCAGGCGCTGCGCCAGCGCCGGATCCTGTTCGCTCAGATGCGCAAGCAGCCGGTCCGGCGAGAGCCGATCCGGCTCGGGCATCAACACGTCGACGCCGATCGCGGCCGGCTGGTGCGCATCGATCGCGCGGATCAGGTCAGCCAGCACGGTGCGCGGCCACGGCCACTGGCCGAGTGCGGCAAGGCTCTTGTCGTCGATCGCGACGATCGTCACCGGCATCGACTGGATCGGCCGCGGCGCGACGGCCTGCATCGAGTCGAACCAGGCCGCCTGCAGGCGGCGCAAGGTCGGCGGCTGCAGCCAGAGCAGCACACTCAGCGCGGCGAGCGCGAGCAGCGCGGTCGTGCGGTACGAAAGCTTCGGCGGCGCTGCGGCCCCCGAGCCGCTCACCAATCGATTTCCATCCCGTCGTAGGCGGCGCTGACGTGTAGCGGGGCGGCGCCGTCGCGCGAGATTTCCTCGTAGCGCCGCGTTTCCTTCAGCACCCGGTCGATCGCGGCGTCGTCGCAGACCGGCTCATGGTGGAACAGGCACAGGTGCTTGACGTTCGCGTGGTGGCAGAGGTCGACGCCGACGATGTTGCTCGAGTGGCCCCAGTCGGCTTTCACCGAGATCGATTCGGCGAGCGAATACATCGCGTCGAAGATGACCAGGTCGGCATCGCGGAACAACTCGACGAAGCGCGCGGTCTCGGCTGGGTTGACGAGGCGGTGTTCCGAATCGGTCGTGTAGACGACGGTCTTGCCGCCGGCGCTGAAGCGGTAGCCGTACGAGTCGCCCGAATGGCGCTGCTTCATCACCGTCACCGACATCCCGGCGATGTCATGCGGTGTTCCGGGCTGCAGGCGGATGAAGTCGAGCGTGGCCGGCATGATCTTCATCTCGACCGGGAAGGACGGCTTTTCCTGCTGGCGGCGCAGCGCCGCCTCGAGCTCGGCGTGACCGCCATAGAACTTGATCACGTTGCCCGGGATGTAGGCCGGCACGAAGAACGGCAGCCCCATGATGTGGTCCCAGTGCAGGTGCGACAGGAACACGTGGTAGGTCTGCGACAAGCCCGGGCCGTGGCGCATGACGGCGGCCTGGCTGAACGGGCGGGCGCCGCTGCCGAGGTCGCACAGCACGTAGTCGGGACCGCCGGTCTCGATCTCGACGCACGAGGTGTGGCCGCCGTAGGTGCCGGCGGTCGCGAAGTCGAGGCCATCGAGGTAGCGGTCGATGTCGGTGTCGGAATCGAAGGTCCGCCCGGACGCGCCGCGCAGCACGGTGCGCAGCTTGGCGCGCACGCTGTCGGCAGTCAGCGCGACCGGCAGCGAACCGCGGGTGCCCCAGAGCCGGACGCGCTTCATTGCGCGCTGGAGCCGGTGCCCGCCTGGTAGGCGGCGAGGGCCGGCTCCGAGAGGGCGCGCAGCGCCTCCTCCATCGACGGGAACAGTTCGACGACGTGGTTGAAGCGGGCGATCTCGAAGATCTCGTGCACGATCGGCTGCAGTGTCGCCGCGGCGATGCGCGCCTTGCGCGCCCGCAGATGCTTGGCCGCCATCATCACGACGCGCAGGCCGACGCTGCTGATGTACGGGACGTTCGACAGGTCCAGTAGCAGTGCACCGTTCATGCCGGCCGCGGCAACGAGGATCGGCTCGAGGGTCGTCTGGAACGCCTCCGCGCTTGCATGATCGATGCGTCCGACCGGGGCGACGACGATCACGTCGGCGAATCGCAGGCTTGAGAATTCCAATTCGGTGCTCCCAGCTGCGGTATCGGCCGCCTTGCGGACGGTGTCCGAAGAATCGCACGCAGACTGTTTCTGATGACAGGTTCAAAGCCTAGCCGGCACCCCCGCACCGGGCAATAGGGTGACGAGGGTATACCACCGCTACGATTTCACGGGATCGCCGGCCGTCCACCAGCGCTCGCCTAGCGACTGTTGCAGGAAACCGATGAACGCGGCGACCTTTGAGGGCACCAGCTTGGGGGACGGGAATACCGCGTGCAGCTCCTGCACCGGCAGCGCATGGCGTTCGAGGACCGGCCGGATGCTGCCGTCGGCGACCGACTCGCGCGCCACGTACCAGGGCAGCGCGGCCAGGCCGTGGCCGGCGCGCGCGGCCTCCAGCACCGCCGACAGGTTGTTGCTGCGCAAGGGGCCCTGCACGGCGGCGCTGGTGCGCTGGCCGTCGGCATCGGTGAACTGCCAGCGGTCGTCGCCCTGCACGCTGCTGTATATCAGGCAGGCGTGGCGCGCAAGGTCGGCCGGCGTCTCGGGCGTACCGGCGCGCGCCAGATAGTCGGGCGCGCCGGCGACCAGCCACGGATTGATGCCGAGGTAGCGCGCGCCGAGCGACGAATCGGACAGGCGCCCCATGCGCAGCGCGACGTCGATGCCCTGCTCGACGAGGTTGACGTAGCGGTCGTCGAAGCTGAGGTCGATGCTGATGTCCGGGTGGTCGCGCATGAACGCCAGGGCGAGCGGCGTGACGACGCGGCGCCCGAACGCGACCGAGGTGCTGATGCGCAATTGGCCGCCGACCTTCGACTGCAGCAGCGAGGCGAGGTTGTCGGCCTCCTCGAGGTCGCGCTGGATCGCCTTGCACTTCTCGTAGTAGAGCGCGCCGATCTCGGTCGCGCTGACGCCGCGCGTGTTGCGGTTCAGCAGGCGCGCGCCGAGCTTGGCCTCGAGTGCCGCGACATGCTTGGTCGCGGTCGGCTGCGTCACGCCGAGATCGGCCGACGCCTTCGAGAAGCTGCCGGTCTCTACGATGCGGATATAGAGCTGAACGCCGGTGATGCGATCCATCGCGCGCTCCTTTCGTGGCGCGCATCATGCGCTGGAACGGCGCGGCGCACGGCGGGTCAGCTGATCAGCAGGTCGGCGCGAACAGGGAGTGATGACTCCTGTGCGAGGGCAAAGGCGCCATCAGCGCGGGTTGACGATCCCCATGCGCATCCCACCAGCTGTCGCATGGCTTCATGGTCGAACGATTCCGTGCTTCGCCACCCCTGCGAAAACGATGGCGGGAACGGATGGAAAACCCATTCGCCGCTCGCCGCCTCAAATCGCAAGGTCGTGAGGATGCGCGTCACTTGAACGGCCGCGCCTGGCCGCAGACGCGCCGGTGTCGTCACCGGACGTGAAGCGACACCGCGGGCGGGCGCGCTCACCGGCGTCCTCTGTGCGTTGTCGCCGCGCCGTCCGACGTGGTCAGGACGCCGACCGCTGGGCCCGCCAGCGTCGACCCCCAACGGTTCTCGCTCGCGAACAGCGCCAGCCCGAGTGCCATGGCGGCCGCGACGACGAGACAGGGCCCCAGCCAGTTGGCGACAAAGCGGTCTAAACGGAATTCCGGATCCATCGGGCAGTCCTCGGTGTCGAGGAGGCCGATGTGCGCGGCGTTTGTCACCGCACAAACGATCGACCTCTTGTTTCGACACTGTCGACGTCGACCCGACCCGCTGTCCTTCAGCAACCAAAAACGTTCAAAAGAACGGCGCCGCCGAGCGTCGACTCAGGCGGTCGGCTGGCCGATCAAGGCGCTGAGCACCGCGCCGGCGAGGGCCTGGGCGTCGGCATCGGCGAGCGCGCGACCGGCCGCGCGCGCCTCGGCGCCCGCTTCGGCGCCGAGTGCCGCCGCGAATGCATCGGCGGCGCGGCGTTCGAGCGTCGCCTCGTTCGGCTGGCGCTCGTCGCCGTGCGCCGTGTACCAGGCGTCCGCGAAGCCGAGCAGGCGGGCGCCCTGCTCAGGATGGCCATCGAGGGCCGCGAGGTAGCCAAGCGAATCAAGCAGCAGGTAGTGCCAGCCATTGCGCCACAGAAGCGGCAGCGCTTCAGCGGCCGCGTCGCGCGCGCCGGTCCGGTCACCCGCCAGGAGCAACGCGGCGCACAGGTTGCTCAAGGCGAGCCCCATGTTCGACGGCTGGTCGAGGGCGCGCAGCTCGTCGACGGCGGCCCGGCCGAGCTCGATCGCCTCGGCGATGTCGCCGGCCATCAGCGCGGCATCCGCGAGCTTGAGCCGAGCCCACGCCGCCGCGCGGTCGGCACCGGCGCGTTCAGCGAAAACCAGCTCGCGCCGGCTGGCGTCGCGGTAGCCCTGCGCGTCGCCGAGGTGGATGCAGACGCCGGCGACGACCGAAGCGCCCCACATCAGGCGCTTGAACGGCCACGTCGGTTCCTCGAGCGCACGCGCCTCGTCGAGCATGCGCGCGGCGGTTTCGAAGTCGCGCGCCCGGGCGCTTTCGGAGGCGAGAAAGCCGAGCGCGAAATGCAGGCGCATTGCGTCGCCTTGCTCCCGCCAGGCGTTGACGGCCCGATTCGCCGCCTCGAGGCGGGAGACGACGTCGAGCGCGATCAGGCCATGCGACGCGATGCAGCTCCAGATCCAGGCGCGTGCGCGCGGCGTCGCGTTCGGCAGTAACCCATGCAGCGCGGCGGCGCGGGCCAGCCGCGGCGCGTTGACGCTGCGCAGGTGGTCGAGCCGCACCAGCGCGATGCCGGTCGCGGCAGCGACGTCGACGTCCGGGCGGGCCAGGGCGCGGTCGAAGGCGATCTGCAGGTCGTCGTACTCGGCCGCGTACCTGGCCAGCCAGGCCGCGTCCGACATCTCCCAGAAATCCCTTTCGACCGCCTCCGCGAGCTCGGCCATTGCGACGCCATGGCGCTGCTCGGCGAGCTCGCCATCGCCGCAACGCGCGAGTTGCTCGGCGCAGAAGAGGCGCATCGTCTCGAGCAGCCGATAGCGCGGCGGCTCGAGACGCTCGGTCTGCACCAGCGACTTGTCGACCAGGGCCGACAGCGCATCGAGCACGGCCCATTCGTCCATGTCGGCGTCGGCGATCGCGTGCTGCGCGGTGTCGACCCGGAAGCTGCCGGCGAACACCGAGAGGCGCCGCAGCACGGTCTGCTCGCGCGAATCGAGGAGGGCGTGGCTCCACTCGAGCGTCGCGCGCAAGGTCTGGTGCCGTGACAGCGCGCTGCGCGCCGCATTGCGCAGCAGCAGCAGACGCTCCTCGAGGCGCGAGGCGAGCGTCTCGAGGCCGAGCAGCGGGATCCGAGCCGCCGCCATCTCGATCGCGAGCGGATTGCCGTCGAGGCGGCGCACGAGGTCGGTCGCGACCGGCAGGTTGGACGCCGACAGCGTGAACCGACGGTCGACCGAGCGGGCGCGGTATTCGAGCAGCCGCAGCGCGCTGTAGCCCTGCGCCACGTTGAAGGCGAGGCCGGGCGGAGGAATGGCCAGCGGTTCGAGACCGAACGCCAGCTCGCCGGGGATGCGCAGCAACTCCTGGGATGTCACCAGCACGCGCAGGCCGGGAGCGGCGCCCTGCATCGCCTGTACGAGCCGGCCGACCGCGAGCGTCAGGTGCTCGCAGTTGTCGAGCACCAGCAGCATATCGCGCGGTGCGAGTGCACGCAGCAGCTCGACGCTCGCGTCTTTCTCCGTCACGCCGAGCTGCAGGTTCGCGGCGTTGGCGATCGCGGTTGCGAGCTGCGGCGCCTCGGACAGCGCCGACAGGTCGACGAACCAGACGCCGCCCGCTTGCGCGCCAGCGCACCGGCGCGCGACTTCCTGGGCCACGCGGGTCTTGCCAATGCCGCCGGGCCCGTGCAACGTGACCAGCCGGCTGTGGGCGAGGGCATCCGACAGCGCCGAGATGTCGGCCTCGCGGCCGATCAGGTCTTCAACGGCAGCCGGCACGTTGGTGCGCCGCGCCGCGGCGATTTCCGCCGCGGCCGGCGATGCATCGCCGGTGAACGGTGTCGGGCCCGGCGTGGCCGCAAGGTCCGAATCGAGTGGCAGCGTGAAGCGGTAGCCGCGTCCCGGAACCGTCGAAATCGCGTCCGGTCCGAGCAGCTTGCGCAGCCCCGACACCTGGACCTGCACGTTCGCCTCTTCGACGACGAGTCCGGGCCAGACGATGTCGAGCAGTTCGTCCTTCGTGACCAGCCGGTCGCGCCGTTCGATCAGTGCGACCAGCACGTCGAAGCCGCGGGCCCCGACCGCCAGCGTCTGCCTGGCCTTGCGGACCAGGCGCTGGGCCGGCCGGACCTCGAACGCCCCGAAGCGGTACGTGTCAGTCAAGCGATTCTTTCGTGGACGCGGGCTTCGGCAAAGGTGTCGTAGCGGGCCGCAATCCTGTCCTTGCCGGCTTGCGGCCAGCTTAACGGAGCTGCCGCCGCCGCGCCGCCGTCAGGCATCATCGAAGGCCGCAAACCATGAGGAGACCTTTCATGCGAAGCACCGTTGTCGCCCTGTCGATCCTGGCCGGTGCCAGCGCGGCCCACGCCGCCGGCTTCACGCTGACCAGCCCGACCATCAAGCCCGGCTCGATGCTGACCGAGGCGCAGGTCTTCAAGGGCTTCGGTTGCGAGGGCAAGAACACCTCGCCGGCATTGAAGTGGAGCGGTGCGCCGAGCGGCACCAAGAGCTACGCGGTGACCGTGTACGACCCCGATGCGCCGACAGGATCAGGTTGGTGGCACTGGGTCGTCTACAACATCCCGGCCTCGGCGACCGAGTTGCCCGAAGGCGCCGGCGGCACCGACGGCAAGGGCCTGCCGGCCGGTGCCGCACAAGGCCGGACCGATTTTGGCAGTGCCGGTTTCGGCGGCGCCTGCCCGCCGAAGGGCGACAAGCCGCACCGCTACATCTTCACCGTGCACGCGCTGAAGACCGACAAGATCGAGGTGCCGGCCGACGCGAGTGCGGCGCTGGTCGGCTTCATGCTGAACGCGAACCGGCTCGCGAAGGCGAGCTTCGAGGCGCGCTACGGGCGCAAGTAGACCGCGCTGTCAGCAGCGCGGACGGCCTGGCCCGTGGCATTCACCCGCCACGTCATCCGGCGCTCGCAGCGCCTGCCGTCATCCGGACCTCACAGGGTCTGGATGATCGCCAAGATGTTGCCTTCACTGTCCTTGAACCAGGCGGCCTTCGCGCCGCCGGAGGTGACCACGCCACTAGGGCTCTTGTCGCCGGGCATGTCGTAGTTTTCGAAGACGACGCCGCGGGCCTTCAGCTCGGCGACTTCGCGCTCGATGTCGTCGACTTCCCAGAACGCCTGGCTCGCCTGCGACGTGCCGGCATTCGGCGTCGGGTACAGGAAGCACGCGGTTCCCTTGGCGAACTCATAGACGACGCCGCCGTTGATCTCGATCTTCGACTTGAACCCGAGCGTGCGCTCGTAGAACGTGCGGGCGCGCCGGACGTCCCGAGCCGGAATGTACGAATACAGCGGGCTGTTCTGCAGCATGGTGGTTCTCCTCAGCGGTCGCCGTTTTTCGGCGGGTTGTCGAATGGGTTGTCGAATGGGGTGTCTGAGCCGTGCGCGTGGGGTCGTGCGGAGCCGTAGGTTTTCTGCGCGACCACTGCCGTCTCCGGCGGGTACATGATCGTCGTGCCCTGCACTTGCGAGAACGGCGTCAGCCGATGCAGCGCGAGGCGGTTTTCGCCGGCGATCTCGCAGACCGGGATGCCGTGGACGACGAGCGCATCGGCGATCAGCGACCGGTGGCAGCGCCACGGCACCGCTTCGGCACACATCAGCGCCACGCGGTCGTGCGCCGCGAGCTCGAGCAGGCTGGTCAGCTCGGCGTCGAAGTCGGCGCTCTGCATGTAGTCGGCATAGCCGCGGAACGACAGGTTGCGCCAGCCGGCATTCGGCGAATCGGCGCTGGTCCGCCGGAAGCCGCCAAGGCCAGGCGCGTGGTCGTAGCCGATACCCGCACCGGCGAGCGCTGAGGCGAGCGCCCGAGTGTCGTACTGTGGGTTGTGGCGCGAGTGCGGCACCGTGCGGACGTCGATCAGCTGCGTCACGCCGTGCGCCCGCAGCAGCCCGACGAAGGCCTCGATCGGCCGGGTCGAGTGGCCGATCGTCAGAACGCGGCAGTCGGCGGTTCGTGGGTCTTTCATCGCGGTCGGATCGGGGGAAAGGCCGATCGTGCCGCGTTGCGCATTCCTTGTCGGAATAGCAGTTATCGCCCCGTTTCAGTTCACAGGCCGGTCGGTGCCGCGCACGATGCGCCTCAAGACAACACGATCGAAGGAGACGACATGTCCCGCATGAAGGCTGTGATGGCCGCAGTCCTGGTGATGGAGAAGGAAGGGATCTCGCAAGCGTTCGGGGTGCCCGGCGCCGCGATCAACCCGCTCTACGCGGCGCTGCGGGAGCGCGGCACGATCGCGCATGTGCTGGCGCGCCACGTCGAGGGCGCCTCCCACATGGCCGAGGGCTACACCCGGGCCGTTGCCGGCAACATTGGCGTCTGCATTGGCACCTCGGGTCCGGCCGGCACCGACATGATCACGGGGCTCTACTCGGCAATCGCCGACTCGATCCCGATCCTCTGCATCACCGGCCAGGCGCCGCGGGCTCGCCTCTACAAGGAAGACTTCCAGGCGGTCGACATCGAGTCGATTTCCAAGCCGGTCACGAAGTGGAGCACGACGGTGCGCGAGCCGGCGCAGGTGCCGCGCGCGTTCCAGCAGGCCTTCCACCTGATGCGCTCGGGCCGGCCCGGCCCGGTGCTGATCGACCTGCCGTTCGACGTCCAGATGGCCGAGATCGAGTTCGACATCGATACCTACGAGCCGCTGCCGGTCTACAAGCCGAAGGCGACACGGGCCCAGGCCGAAAAGGCGATCGCGATGCTGCAGGTGGCCGAGCGGCCGCTCATCGTCGCCGGCGGCGGCGTCATCAATGCCGACGCGTGCGCGCTGCTGCAGGAGCTCGCCGAGCTGACCAACGTGCCGGTGATCCCGACCCTGATGGGCTGGGGCGCGATCCCCGACGATCATCCGCTGATGGCCGGCATGTGCGGCCTGCAGACCAGCCACCGCTACGGCAACGCGACGATGCTCGCGTCCGACTTCGTGTTCGGCATCGGGAACCGCTGGGCGAATCGGCACACCGGCTCGGTCGAGGTCTACACCAAGGGCCGCACCTTCGTGCACGTCGACATCGAGCCGACCCAGATCGGCCGCGTCTTCAGCCCCGATTACGGAATCGTCTCCGATGCGAAGGCGGCGCTCGAGCAGCTCGTCGCCGTCGCGCGTGACCTGAAGGCGAAGGGTGGTTTAAAGGATCGCGCGACCTGGGTCGCCGAGTGCCGCGAGCGCAAGCGCACGATGCTGAGGAAGACCAATCTCGACACGGTGCCGATGAAGCCGCAGCGCGTCTACCAGTGCATGAACAACAACTTTGATCGCGACACCTGCTACGTGTCGACGATCGGCCTGTCGCAGATCGCCGGCGCGCAGTTCCTGCACGTCTTCAAGCCGAGGAACTGGATCAACTGCGGCCAGGCCGGCCCGCTCGGGTGGACCATCCCGGCTGCGCTCGGCGTGCGCGCCGCCGACCCGGGCCGCCAAATCGTCGCGCTGTCGGGCGACTACGACTTCCAGTTCATGATCGAGGAGCTCGCGGTCGGGGCGCAATTCAAGCTGCCTTACATCCACATGGTCGTCAACAACTCGTACCTCGGGCTGATCCGCCAGTCGCAGCGCGGCTTCTCGATGGACTACTGCGTGCAGCTCGGCTTCGACAACATCAATGCGCCCGAGCTCGAGGGCTACGGCGTCGACCACCAGAAGGTGGTCGAGGGCCTCGGCTGCAAGTTCGTACGAGTGCACAAACAGGAAGAGATCGCCCCGGCGATCCGCCAGGCCGAAGGCTGGCTCGACGAGTTCAAGGTCCCGGTCGTGATCGAGGTGATGCTGGAGCTCGTCACGAACATCTCGATGGGCACCGAGATCGATGCGATCAACGAGTTCGAGGAGCTGGCGATCTCGCGCGAGGACGCGCCGACGGCGATCGGCATGCTGGACTAGAGTAAAAACCGATCCGGCCCCGCTTCCAGAAAGAGACCGCCATGCCCCGCTTCGCCGCCAACCTCTCAATGATGTACACGGAGGTGCCGTTCCTCGACCGCTTCGAACGTGCCGCGCGTTCCGGCTTCGACGCGGTCGAGTTCCTGTTCCCGTATCCGTTCCCGGCGGTTGAGATCAAGGCCCGGCTTGATGGCAACGGGCTCGCGCTTGCGCTCTTCAACACGTCGGCCGGCGACTGGGACGCAGGCGAGCGTGGCCTGGCTTGCCTGCCCAACCGCGTCGACGACTTCAGGAAGGGCGTCGCCCAGGCGGTCGAGTACGCGACCGCGCTCGGCGCGCCGCAGGTGCACTGCATGGCCGGCAAGGCGCCGACCAGCGCCAGCGACGCGAGCCTGCGCGAGACCTACGTCGGCAACCTGCGCCACGCCGCGCGCGAGTTCGAGCGCGCTGGCCTGAAGGCCGTGATCGAGCCGATCAACGCCTACGACATCCCTGGCTACTACCTGAACCGCACCGCGCAGGCGCTGTCGGTGATGGACGAGGTCGGCGCGTCGAACCTGCTCCTGCAGTACGACATCTACCACGCGCAGCGCAGCGAGGGCGAGCTGGCCGCAACGATGCAGAAACACCTCGCGCGCATCGGCCACATGCAGCTCGCCGACAACCCGGGCCGCAACGAACCCGGCAGCGGCGAGATCAACTACCCGTTCCTGTTCGCGCACATCGACCGCATCGGCTACACCGGCTTCATCGGCTGCGAATACAAGCCGGCGGGACAGACCGAGGCGGGGCTCGGCTGGTTCGAACGAGCGCGGGCCGACGGGCACGTGCGCCTGGCGTCCTGACGGTGCGCGCGTGACGGTGCCTGTGGTGGCGATTGAGACGCCGGCGCCGCTGGTGCAGACTCCGACTCTTCCTTCCTCCAACCGATTCCGCTGACATGACCACACCGCAAAAACTCGGCTTCATCGGCCTCGGCATCATGGGCGCGCCGATGGCCGGCCATCTCGCCAAGGCCGGCCACCAGCTCTTCGTCACGACCCGCAGCAAGGTGCCCGCAGGGCTCACTGAAGCCGGCGCCACCGCCTGTCCGGACGCGAAGAGCGTGGCGCAGCAGGCCGACATCGTCTTCGTGATGGTGCCGGACACCCCCGACGTGCAGAAGGTCCTGTTCGCAGACGACGGCGTTGCGGCCGGCCTTTCGAAAGGCAAGACGGTCGTCGACATGAGCTCGATCTCGCCGATCGAGACCAAGGAGTTCGCCAAACGCATCAACGCGCTCGGCTGCGACTACCTTGATGCGCCGGTCTCCGGCGGCGAGGTCGGCGCGAAGGCCGGCTCGCTGACGATCATGGTCGGCGGCCCGGACGCGACGTTCGAGAAGGTCAAGCCGCTGTTCGAGCTGATGGGCAAGAACATCACGCTGGTCGGCGGCAACGGCGACGGCCAGACCTGCAAGGTCGCGAACCAGATCATCGTCGCGCTGAACATCGCGGCGGTCGGCGAGGCGCTCGTCTTCGCATCGAAGGCCGGGGCCGATCCGGCCAAGGTGCGACAGGCGCTGATGGGCGGCTTCGCCGCATCGCGGATCCTCGAGGTGCACGGCGAGCGCATGATCAAGCGCACCTTCAATCCGGGCTTTCGGATCGGGCTGCACCAGAAGGACCTGAGCCTCGCGCTGGCCGGCGCGCGCGCGCTCGGCGTCGCGCTGCCGCAGACCGCCGGTGCGGCGCAGCTGATGCAGGTCTGCGCAGCGAACGGCATGCAGGATCTCGACCATTCGGCGACGGTGCGGGCGCTGGAGCTGATGGCGAATCACCCGGTCGCGAAAGACGGCGCGGCCTGAGCGCCCCCGCCGGCCGACGGTAGATCGGCGGGTGTCGATGCCGACCGCCGACCGATGTGTTCTGAACGGCGCAGTGCCTCAGCCCGAGCTTTCCATGCCCATCAACGTTCCGTCACCCACCGTCGACCCGCGCGGATTCCTGCGGGCACTGCTCGACACCGCGATTGCAAAGGCGGTTCCCGGGCCGACCATCGCCGCGTTTCTTCCCCCGCCACCCAAAGGCCGCACTGTCGTGCTCGGTGCCGGCAAGGCCGGCGGCGCGATGGCCGCGGCGGTCGAGGCGTTGTGGCCGGCCGATGCGCCGATGTCGGGTCTCGTCGTCACGCGCTACGACGCCGTCCCGCCGGCGTTCCAGCAGCTGCAACGCGACGGCAAGGTGCGCATCGAGGTCGTCGAGGCGGCGCACCCGGTGCCCGACGCGGCCGGCCGCGAAGCGGCCGCGCGCATCGCGCAGATGGCGCGCGGGCTGACTGCCGAGGACCTCGTGCTGTGCCTGATGTCGGGCGGCGCGTCGTCGCTGCTCGTGCTGCCGGCCGAAGGCATTTCGCTCGAGGAGAAGCAGGCGGTCAACAAGGCGCTGCTGCGTTCCGGTGCGGCGATCGGCGAGATGAACACGGTGCGCAAGCACCTGTCGGCGATCAAGGGCGGACGCCTCGCTTCGATGTGCGCGCCGGCGCGCATCGTCACGCTGCTGATCAGCGACGTGCCCGGCGATGCGCCCGAGACGATCGGCAGCGGTCCGACGGTGCCCGACCCGACGACCTGTGCCGACACGCTGGCGATCCTGGCGCGCCACGGTATCGAGATTCCGGCCGCGGCGTGGGCCGGCCTCGAAAGCGGCGCGTTCGAATCGCCGAAGCCGGGTGATCCGGCGTTCGAGGGAAACTCCGTTCACTTGATTGCGACGCCGCTGCAGTCGCTGCACGCCGCCGCGGCCGTCGCCCGCAAAGCCGGATTGGCGGTACACGTGCTCAGCGACGAGATGGAAGGCGAATCGCGCGAGGTCGGCTCGGTGCACGCGGCGCTGGCGCGCCACATCGCGCACCACGGCGAGCCGTTCGCGAAGCCGTGCGTCGTGCTGTCGGGCGGCGAGACCACGGTCACCGTCAAGAACAAGTCGGGACGCGGCGGACGCGCGACCGAATTCCTGCTCGGCTGCGCGATCGCTCTGCAAGGCGAGCCCGGCGTCTGGGTTCTCGCCGCCGACACCGACGGCATCGACGGTGTCGAGGAGAACGCCGGCGCGATCGTCACGCCCGACACGCTGGCGCGTGGTGAGGCGGCGGGCGCGAAGGCGCGCGAGTTCCTCGACCGCAACGATGCCTACCTGTTTTTCGACAAGGTCGGCGACCTCGTCGTGACCGGGTCGACCTACACCAACGTCAACGACTTCCGGGCGATGCTGATCATCTGACCGCGCTCAGGGCGGTTTGCCGCCTTCGTTCGGATTGATCGTCACGCCCCGGCGCCGCAGCTCGTCGACGATCACGCGGGCGTTCGCATTGCCGGCGGCCGCCAGCTTCGCGGTCGCGGTGGCGACGGCGTCGAGCGACCCGCGCAGCTTGGCCGCGTTCTGCTCCTGAGGCTGCAGGCTCGATTCGATGCGTCAGTTGCTCGCGCTCGCGCAGCAACTGCATCGTCTGGAAGGCGAGCCAGCCGACCACGGCGAGCGCCAGCAGCAGCAGCGGCACGAAGGCGCCGTGTCGCGGTGTGCCGTTGTCCTCTTCGTCCGTCAGCATGGATCGCATCAGAACGTCTCGGCGTCGGAACGCGGGCGCCCAGTCACTTCGCCTTCTCCGGCTTGCGTGCTGGCGCCGCGGCGGTGGTCGACGGAGCGGCAGTGGCCGAGGCGGGTGCCGCACCGGCCGGACCGTCGATCGTGACGCTGAGCCCCTGCGCCCTGAGGATCGCGATCAGCTGCGGGTCGTTGCCTTTCACCGCCAGCTCGGCGAGCGCCTTGACGATGTCGCGGTACAGCGACTCGAGCGCGATGGTCTGCTGCACGTACTGCTGACGCTGCCCGAGGGCAGTCTGGGCGTCGCGGTTCAGCGTGAAGAGACCGGCGTTGGCGAGCATCAGCGCGAGCGCAACCGCGCCGAGCAGCGTCAACACGACGAACTGCCATCTCAGCAGCATGTCGACATCCGCTTCGTGGCCTTGGCCGATTGCGGCGGAGCCGCCGCGCGGCGCACCGCCCGCACAGGCGGCGTGAACCATGCAGCGCAGGCCCTGCTGCGAGCGTCCACGGCGGGCCACGGCGGTGACCGAGAGCAGGCCGAGCGCCATCATCAGCCAGGTCGACAGCTCCGGAACCGGGGCCGCCACCACGTTGAACGACCCGTCGGCCTGCAGCGCAAGCTGGGTGACGTTGAAGTCGCTCGACTGCACCATGATCCGGCTCGCGTCGATCACGTTGCCCCAGCTCTGCTCGGGACCGAACACCGTCGACAGGCCCGTCACCGCGCCGGTCAGCGGGTTGAGCGACTGGATGAAGTTGTCCAAGTCGAAGCCGCCGGACGCCGCGAATGCGGTCGGATCGGTGTTGCCGAGGAAGTTGAAGACGATCTGCAGGCTCGACAGGCTGAACGTCGAATCGTTGCCGATGATCAGGTGGTCGATGTCGTAGCCGTCACCGAAGCTCTGGATGTCGAGGATCAGGCGGCTGCCGGGCAAGGTGATCAGGTTGCAGTTGATGTTGATCCGGCCCGGCGAATTGCCCGGGCTGATGATGCCGCCGACGATCACGTCGCCGGTCGCGTTGATCACCGCGCCGTTGCCGCTCAGCATGCCGAGCGCACCGATCTCGAACGTCGTCGTGTTGACGGTGCTGTTGTTCATGATCAGCGAGCCCGTGCCGCCGGGCCCGGCCTGCGTCGCGCCGACGCCGACGTAGCCGGTGTTCATGACAGTGCCGGCGTTCAAGGTCAGCGTGCCGCTCGAGCCGGGCTGGCCGGCGATGATCAGTGAGCCGTCGCCGACATTCAGCGTACTGGCGTTGAAGGTCGCGGTGCCGGTACCGTCATGGCCGATGCGGACCGTGGCCTGTCCAGGTGCTGCGTTCAGGGTGACTTGGGAGTTGCTGACGGTCAGCGTGCCGGTGCCGAACGGATTGGTCGGCGTGCCGCCGACGTTGAGGCTGGCGCCGCCGCTGCCGAGGTTCGAGATCGTGACCTGGCTGTTGTTCGTGATGGTTGCCAGGCCGGTGCCACCTCGATTGCCGATGACGAACGCTGCGCCGTTGCCGCTCGCTTTGTGCGGCGCGATGCGCCGGCCTTCGACGACACCAGCGAGTACGCGTTCCAGCACAACCTGCTGCACCAGGTCGTCTACGACGGCGTGCTGAAGGCGCCGAAGCGCGCCGCCCATGCGAGCGCGGGCTCATTCTGGAGCGCGCGCGCCACGGTCGATTCGCCGCGAGGCGTCAACCCGGCGTCGTGCCGCGCGCTCGTCGAGGCGCAATACCACCGCTGCAAGGCCGATGCGGCCGACTACGTCGGATGGTTCGAGGCCCAGTTCGGTAACTACCTGAACGCCTGGTACGGCCAGCCGCTGCGACCGCTCGCCGAGCAGTTGATTGGCGTCTGCGAGCAGCAGTTCGGTGCCGACCATCCCAGACCGCGAAGGCGCTGACCAATCTGGCGCGGGTGATCCGCGGCGACGGATCGAACGGCATCCTCAATCTCGAGAACGGCGCGGTCATTAACCTGAACAACACGATCGCGAACTCCAGCGTGATCCTGGGCGGCACTGCTTCGCTCGAAGGCGGGACCGGAACACTCAACATGTCCGGGGCATCGCAGATCAACTTCAACGGGACCGCGGCCAGCGCGAACGTGCAGATCGGCGGACCAGCGGCATCGGCTTGATGACGATGACGGGCAACAGCACCGTCAATGTCGGCGCGACCGGCACCATCATCGTCGGCAACAACTCCGAGAGCACCGGCATCCTGTCGGTCGGCGGTGGCTCGAAGATGACCGCCAACACGATCGGCATCGGTGGCAACAACGACGGCGCCGCCGGTGGCCTCGGCACCGCCAGCGTCAGCGGCGTCGGCAGCGAACTGCGCACAATCGGTGATTCCGGCTTCATGTCGGTCGGGCGCAGCGGCACGGGGTCGCTTGCGGTATCGAATCAAGGCACCTTGTCGGCGACGAATTTGACCGTCGGTCGTTCCGCCGGCGGGGTTGGATCGCTGACCATCGACAACGGCAACATCACACTCTCTGGCCAGACCAGGCGCTTGCGCAGCACCGGCAGGACCTCCGGCGCCGAGGCATCGATCGCCGCCAGCGCACGATCCCAGAACACGTGGCCGACGACCGCGGCCTGCTGCAGCGCGCGGCGCTCGCGCGGCGCCAGCGCATCGATGCGGGCCTGCAGCACGCCGGTCAGCGTCGGCGGGACGTGCGCTTCGAGCAGCTTGTCCGGCAGCACGCGCCACTCGTCGGCCTCGACGACGATGACGCCGTCGTAGATCAGCATCTTGACCAGCTCTTCCATGTAGAACGGGTTGCCTTCGGCGCCGGCGATCAGCAGCGAGCGCAGCGCCGCGGGGACCTCGGGCAGGCGCTGCAGCAGGCTCTCGGCGAGCTCCTGGCCGAACGCCTTGTCGAGCGGCTTCAGCTCCAGCAGCGCGTGGCGCACGTCGCGGATCGTCCACTCGGACGGCGCGTCGGTGGTGGTCGGACGCGACATCAGCACGCTGAGCAGCGGCGTGTCGCCGTTGCTCGTCAGGAGATGGCGCATGAAGTCGAGCGTGCCTGGATCGGACCAGTGCAGATCGTCGAGGACCACGACGACCGGTCGGCTCTCGCCGAGGCGGCGCAGGCAGAGCGCGCCGGCCTCGAAGGCGCGCGCCTTGAACTGCGCTTCGTCGCCGAGGACTTCCTGGACGTGCGGGCTGGCCGAGAAGTCGAGGCCGATCAGCTGGCCGAGCAGATGGATCGGCGGCTCGCCTTCCGCGGCGAACAGCGGCGCCAATCCCTCGAGGAGCTTGCGGTGCGCGATCTCGGCCGGGTCGGCCTCGGCAATCTGGAACTGGCGCGCCAGCATGTCGCGCAGCAATCCGTACGGGTGGATCGCGCTGCGCGGATGGGCGCGGCCGAGCACCTGCCAGCAGATGCGCAGGTTCAGCGCATCCTGGAATTCGGCGAGCAGCCGGCTCTTGCCGAGACCCGCTTCGCCGACCACGTGGACGACTGGGCGCGGCGATGGAAAACCGCCTCGTCGAACGATGCACACAGAACCTCGAGCTCGGCCGCGCGGCCGACCATGCGGGTCTGCATGCCCTCGATGCCGCGGGTCGGCACGCGAAACGCACGCGGCTTGACGCGGTCGACGAGGTAGGTCCGCAGCGGCACCTCGACGCCCTTCACGCTGATCGGCGCCTGCTCGGTCACGTCGAACAGGCCGCGCACGTGCCGGTAGCTGTCGTGGCTGATGCGCAGTCGCCCGGCCGGCGCGCTTTGCTCCATCCGCGCCGCGACGTTCACCGTGGCGCCGCGGATGCTGCCCTCGGCATCGACGCCGCCGCCGAGCAGCACCGTCCCGGTGTGGACGCCCGCGCGGACGTTGAACTCGGGGATGCCGTGACGCTCCCGCATCGGCACCGCGAGGCCTTCGGCGTCGCCGATGATGCAGAGGGCGGCGTTGATCGCGCTCTCGACGTCGTCCTCGTTCGCTTCCTCCGACCCGAACGCCGCGAGCATGCCGTCGCCGGTGTACTGCAGCACGCGGCCGTGGTGCGCCTGCACGATCGACGTGAAGCGCTCGAGGGCCGTGTCCACCACCGCATGGATCTCTTCCGGGCCGAGTGTCTGGCCGATCGCCGTCGAGCCGACGACGTCGATGAACAGCACCGAGACCTGCTTCAGCTGCTGGACGGCGGGTGGTTCAAGGCTGTTGAGGGCAGCGAGCTCGCGCCTCAGTGGACGTGATTTGCTCGATCGTTTCGGCCATCGCGCGACCTTCTCCTCGGACAGCGCCGGAGTGCGAATGGGATTGCGGTGGAGAGTGTACGCAGGGCCTGCGACGGCGCCTTCATCACAAGTGCCGAGCGTGGCGTTGCGATCCGATAATGGCGCGCCCATCACTGCTGCCCAGCCCATGACCGAATCCCACTTGTTCGACGCCGGCAAGCTGACTGCCGCGGTCCACGCCATCGTGAAGGCCGGCGGCTCGTCCGATCGCGAGGCCACGATGGTCGCCACCAACCTGGTCGAGGCCAATCTGCGCGGCCACGACTCGCACGGGGTCGGCATGGTGCCGCGCTACATCGACGCGCTGAAGGAAGGCGGGCTGAAGGTCGAGGCGCACGTCGAGATCCGTCTCGACGGCGGCGCGACCTTGAGCCTCGACGGCGTCGAGGGCTATGGCCAGGTCATCGGTTACGAAGCGATGGAGCTCGGCATCGAACGCGCGCGCCGCCATGGCGTCTGCGTCGTCGGCCTCGCGCACTCGCATCACCTCGGGCGGATCGGCCATTGGGCCGAGCAGGTCACCGCCCAGGGCCTGGTCTCGATCCACTTCGTCAACGTGCTGTCGCGGCCCATCGTCGCGCCGTTCGGCGGCCGCGATGCGCGCTTCGGCACCAACCCGTTCTGCGTCGGCGTGCCGCGCGCCGGCACCGACCCGATCGTGCTCGACTTCGCGACCAGCAAGATCGCGCAGGGCAAGACCCGCGTCGCCCACAACAAGGGCGTGGCGATCGCGCCCGACACGATCATCGACAACCACGGCAACCCGACGACCGACCCGCGCTTCACGGTGATCGAGCCGTACGGTGCGCTGCTGACCTTCGGCGAGCACAAGGGGTCGGGCCTCGCGCTGATCTGCGAGCTGCTCGGCGGCGCGCTGGCCGGTGGCGATACGGCGCGGCCGGTCACCGACGGGCGGCGTCGGGTGCTCAACAGCATGCTGTCGATCCTGATCGATCCGCTCAAGCTCGGCGGCGCCGAGCACCTGGCCGCCGAGGTCGAGTCGTTCGTCGCCTGGTATGCGGCCTCGCCCCCGGGTGCCGGCGTCGACCATGTCAAGGTGGCCGGCGAGCCCGAACGCCTGCGCAAGGCGGAGCGCCTCGCCGGCGGCATTCCGATCGATACGGTGACCTGGAACGAGATCGTCGCGGCCGGTGCGAAGGTGGGCCTCGAGCGTGCCGAGCTGACCCGCTTGGCGGGCGCCTGACCGCCTCGCGAGGTCAGTCGGTTTCGGCCGGGTCGAAGTCGAGCTCGACCTTCGCGCCGCTCGGGTCGTGGCAGAACAGCTGCCACGTCCTCGATTCGCGCTGCCGGCGCAGGTCGTAGGCGACCCCCATCGCGTCGAGCTTCGTCTTCACCGTCTTCAGGTCGTGCGCGGTGAACGCCATGTGATCGAGCACGCCGGCGCGCGACGCCGGCAGCGCCCGGCCGGCAATGACGTGCAGCACCGCGACGTCGCCGGCATACAGCCAAGCGCCGGGGAAGCCGAGGTCGGGCCGCGGACCCGGGCGCAGGCCGAGGCCGTCGACGTAGAAGCGCAGCGTGCCGTCGAGGTCGTCGGTCAGTACGGTGAAGTGGTTCATTCCCTGGATCATGGTCGGCTCCGCAACGGGACAGAAATCTTCGCACGGGCGCGACGACCGCGCGGCGGAGTGAAAAAGTTCAGCCGCCGACGGGCGGCCAACGCGTCCCCGGCGACGGGCGTACCGGCCCGGGGCGCGACGACGGGAGCGGCCGGACGTGCCCGCCGCGCCAGCCCCACCAACCGGGTGCGTAGACCGCCGTCTCGCGCGCGGCCTGGCGCGCGAGGTCAGCGTCGCGGCGCGCCTCGGCCAGCGCGCCCCGCAGCCGCGCGGTCTCCTCGGCTTCGGCACGTTGCCGATCGCCGTCGAGCTGGCGCTGGATGCGTTCGGTGACGGCCTGGGCCTCGAGGCGGCTTTTCTCGCTGCGCTCGCGCGCGGCGACCGCGTCCTCGTTCGCGATCGCCCAGGTGCGCTGCAGCTGCGCGCCCGCCACCGGGCGATCGCTCAGCACGATGCGGCCATCGGTGGTGCGATGCTGGTAGATCTGAGAGGTCCGCGCCGGAGCTTCCTGGGCGACGACCGCGGTCGTGCCGGCCATAGCGGCGAGCGCCAGCGCAAACCCTCGGGCCGTCCGGTCCATGCGGGTTGGAGATGACTTCCGGCCTTGGGTTCCGTTGCCCATGGCGGCTCAGACTTCCTCGGCCTTGCGCGCCGTCACGAAGATGTCCCATGCCGACATGAACATCGCCGCGATCACCGGGCCGATCACGAAGCCGTTCAGGCCAAAGATCGCCATCCCGCCGAGCGTCGAGATCAGCACCATGTAGTCGGGCATCTTGATGTCCTTGCCGACCAGGATCGGCCGCAGCAGATTGTCGACCAGGCCGATGACGACGGTGCCGAAGATCAGCAGGCCGATGCCTTTCGCGACCGCGCCCGTCAGCAGCAGGTAGATCGCGACCGGCAGCCAGATGAGGGCCGCGCCGATCGCCGGGAGCAGCGACAGGAAGGCCATCAGCACGCCCCACAGCACCGCGCCGTGCACGTCGAGATACCAGAACGCCAGGCCGCCGAGCGCGCCCTGCGCGGCGGCGACGAGGATGTTGCCCTTCACGGTGGCGCGGATCACGGTCGCGAACTTGCGGAACAGGTCGCGCTTGGAGTCCGGGTCGAGCGGAATCGCGGTCCAGATCTTGCGCGCCAGCGAGGCGCCGTCACGCAGCAGGAAGAACGCCACGTACAGCGTGATGAAGAAGCTGATGACGAAGTCGAGCGTGTTCTGGCCGATGTCGAGCACCTGCTTGGCGATCGCCTGGCTGCCGGCGGTTGCGCCGCCGGCGATCTTCTGCTGCAGCGCGCGCAGGTCACTGAGGTCGAACCGATTCAGGACGCGGCCGACCCAGTCGGGCAGCGCGCTGACAATCTGCTCGAAGAAGCGCGCGAAGCTGAGCTCGCCGGACTGGACGCGACCATAGAAGCCGGCGACCTCGCGCAGCAGCGCGGCCGTCACAAGGCCGAGCGGCAGGATCACGATCAGCAGGATGATCGTCAGCGTCGCGATCGCTGCGAGATTCGGACTCTGGTGAAAACGCGCGAGCAGCTTGCGGTACAGCGGCGCGAACACGATCGCGAGCACGACGCCCCAGAAGACCGCGCCGTAGAACGGCACCAGGATCCAGCCGAGCGCCAGCGTCACGACCACCAGCAGCACGAGGAATGCTTTTTCTTCGAGAGCAGGCGAGGGTGGTGGCGAGTCCGGTGTCATCGAGGTTCGTTTTCTCGGGTGGGGCACGCAGCGTGCCGAGCGATGGTATCGGCAGCGCTGCAGGCCGCGCACGGGCCCGTGCGGAACCGCGATGGCGCGGACGTGGGTACGGTCATCGACCGCGCAGCACGCGCCGGCGTTCGAGGCTCGATGGCCGCCAGTGCTGCTCGGCGTCGTAGTACGCGGCGACCGCCGGCACGCGCGGATCGAGCAGCACCCACGGCTGCTTCGACGCGGTGTAGATTTGGATGTCCGGCGGCAGCCGGTCCGCCTCGTCGAGCGTGCCGACCCGCACGAAGCGGACCTTGTCGCCGGCGCCACCGTAGTTGCTCCAGAGCGCGATGCGGCAGCGCAGGCATCGGCTGATGCGCTGGCCGACGCCGCTCTCGGACGGGGTGTCGACGACTTCGGGCGCTCCGCTCAGCAACTCGACACGGTCGGCCTCGATCAGTGCGTTCAGCGCGAACGAGGCGCCGGTCTCACGCTGGCACCAGCGGCAGTGGCAGCAGTGGACGATCAGCGGCTCGGTATGCATCCGGTAGCGCACCGCCCGGCAGGTGCAACCGCCGTCGAAGGAAGAGTCATCGGGTGGGCTTGTCATCGCGAGCTTTTCGGGGGCCTGCTGGGGAGCCAGCAAGGGTAGTGCAAGAGCGCGCGAAGGTCCTGCGGGCATCGCGGCGTGACCCCTCATCCGCGGTCGGGATCCTTTCAGCACGAGTCACCGGCCTCTGCTACCGTCCACCCACGAATTTCCGGGAGAGCCGGCTTGACCAGTTTGCAAGAGCGTCTGCGGGCGCTGCCGGCGGAGCGTCTGAAGGGGATGCGCCGCGGCATCGAGAAGGAAAGCCTGCGCGTGCTGCCCAGCGGCACGCTGGCCCTGACGCCGCACCCCGAGGCGCTCGGCTCCGCGCTGGCCAACCCGAACATCACTACCGACTTCAGCGAATCGCAGATCGAGATCGTCACCGGCGCGCACGCCGACGTCGAGGCCTGCCTGCGCGAGCTCAGCGAGGTCCACCAGTTCGTGTACCGGGCGATCGGCGAAGAGATGCTGTGGGTCGCGAGCATGCCGTGCGGCCTGCCGCCCGACGAGACCATTCCGATCGGCTGCTACGGCAGCTCGAATGTCGGCCGCGCGAAGAGCGTCTACCGGATGGGCCTCGGCCACCGCTACGGGCGCCGCATGCAGACGATCTCGGGCATCCACTACAACTGGTCGATGCCGGGCATCACGAACGAAGAATACTTCGGACTGATCCGCAACTTCCGCCGCGATTCGTTCCTGCTGCTGTACCTGTTCGGTGCCTCGCCGGCGGTCTGCTCGACGTTCGTCGCCGGCCGCTCCCACGAGCTGCAGGCGCTCAACGAGCACACCCTCTACATGCCGCACGGCACGTCGCTGCGAATGGGGCGCCTGGGTTACCAGAGCGATGCGCAGTCTTCGCTCGCGGTCAGCTACAACAGCCTCGAGGGCTACGGCGCGTCGCTGCAGGACGCGCTGACCCGGCCCTACCCGGCCTACGAGAAGGTCGGCATCCGCAACCCGGGCGGCGACTACAACCAGCTCGGCACCACCCTGCTGCAGATCGAGAACGAGTTCTACGGGACGATCCGCCCGAAGCGCGTGATCTTCTCCGGCGAGCGTCCGCTCCATGCGCTGCGCGAGCGCGGCGTCGAATACGTCGAGGTCCGCTGCATGGACCTGAACCCGTTCCTGCCGGTGGGCATCGATGCGGGCATCGCCCGCTTCCTCGACGTCTTCCTGCTGCACTGCCTGCTCGCCGACAGCCCGCCTGACACGCCGGAAGAGATCAGCGCGCTCGCCCGCAACCAGCACCGCACCGCGGCGCGCGGGCGCGAGCCGGGTCTGCGGCTCGAACGCGGCAGCGCCGAGCCGCTGCTCGTCGACTGGGGTGGCGACGTCGTCGAGGCCTGCACGCGGATCGCAGCCGCGCTCGATGCCGCACTCGGCGGCGATGCGTACGGGCAGGCGCTCCGCGCCGCCAAGGACGGACTGCGCCAGCCCGAGACGCTGCCGTCGGCGCGTGTGCTCGACACGATGGCGCGCGACTTCGACGGCTCGTTCATCGCGTTCGGCCGGGCCCAGTCCGAGCAGATCCGCCGCAACTTCATGCGGATGCCGTTCGCGGCCGATGCGCATTCCAGACTGGCCGCGCTGGCGCGCCAATCGATCGACGAACAGAAGCGGATCGAGGACAACGATTCGATGCCGTTCGAGATCTTCCGCCAAGCTTATCTGGAGACGCGTCGGCTCGGCGTCTAGCGTCGGCGTCTCGCGCTAGAAGCCGGTCTCATAGCGGAAGCCCTTGAACGAGAACACGGCGCCGCGCGCCTTGATCTGCTGCAGCACCAGGCCGTTCGAGACGACTTCGCCCTCGTGGAAGATCTGGCCGTTGATCATCAGCATTCGGCTGGCCCGGTCGTTCGAATAGGTCGAGCCGCTGATCGCGACGTTCGGCAAGGTCCGACGGATTTCTTCCGGCAGGTCGCGCAGCGCGTAAATGCGCGCATCGCCACCACCTTCGGTCGGGCGCGGGGCGGCCGCCGGATCGACATTGCGCGCGGGGCCGGCGCTGTCTTTGGTGCGGGGCAATGCGTCGTTGCCGCGAGGCAGCGCTTCATTGCCACGCGGCTGCGCGTCACTGCCACGCGCCAGCGAAGCCATCTCGCTGTGTGACAGCGTCCCGCCCGTTCCGGCCGACGGTGTACGCGAGCCGTCGGGCCGCGCGCCCGCCGTCGTGTCTGAAGGCGGGGGTTTCCGCACCGGCTTCTTCACCGCCTTAGGCGCCTCGGCCGGCGCGGCAGCGACCGCGGCAGCCGAGGCCGGCACTGCGGCGGCCGGTGGCGGCGTCGCGACCGGTGCGGCTGGCGGAGGCGGTGGCAGGGCGGCCGCCGGCGCGGATTCGGGGGCGCGGGCCGTGACGACCGGCGGCGCCTGGCGGCCGAGGAAGTTCCAGGCGAGTGCAGCGACCAGTGCCGCACTCAGGCCGATGACGACCCAGACCAGCGGCTTCGGGCCGCGGCGCGGTTCTTCGTCGCTCGGCAGCGACGCGTACTGTTTGGCGTGCAGGCTCGGCACTGCGCCGCGCTCACGCTCCGCGTCGGCCCGCCGCAGTGCATCGAGGATGTACGACATGGGTGCTTTCGGTTAGGGCCGGCTCGGCGAGGACGCGGGCGGGCGCGCCGCCGAAGCGGCCGGCGGAATCGAAGCCGGCGCCTTCGTGGCGGCAGCTGGCGTTTTTGGAGCCGCGGCGGAAGCTGGTGCGGAGGCAGGGATGCTGAGCGCGGCCGTCACGTTCGATGCGCTCGAAGCGGCACGCACCGGAGTCGCTTCCGCTGCGGTCGACACTGCCGAGGCGGGTGTCGACGCCGCGATCGCGGCCGTCGACGGCCGGCCGCCGCGATCGAAGATCAGCACGTAGCCGACGTACAGCGCGGCGGCCGCGAGCAGCGCGAGCCCGAGGGCGAGCCAGCCGGTGTAGCGGGGCTTCGCGCGCTTGCGCCGGATCGGCGGCTCGGTGCGGCCGAACACCTCGTCCGCGGCCTTCGCGATGATCTCGCGGCCGATGCGATGGGTGCCGCGCGCATAGGCGCCGAGCATCGCGCGATCGCAGAGGAGATTGATCCGCCGCGGAATGCCGCGCGAGAGCTGGTGGATGCGCTCGACCGAGTCGCGGTCGAACGGCATGCTGCGCGTCATTCCCGAGACCGAGAGCCGATGCTGGATGTACTGCTGGGTCTCGACGGCCGACAGCGCCTTCAGGTGGAAGCGCGCGATCACCCGTTGCGCGAGCTGCTCGAGCTCAGGCCGCGCGAGCATCGTGCGCAGCTCCGGCTGGCCGATCAGGATGATCTGCAGGAGCTTGCGCTCGGTCGTCTCGAGGTTGGTCAGCAGGCGCAGCTGTTCCAGCACATCGGCCGACAGCATCTGCGCCTCGTCGATGATCAGCACATTGTTCTGCCCGGCCGCGTGCGTCTTCAGCAGGAACTCGTTGAGCGGATCGGTGTAATCCTTGACGGTCGCCGGTCCGGCGCCCTGCGGTGCGACCGCGATGCCGAACTCGTCGCAGATCGACTTCAGCAGCTCGAGGACCGTGAGCTTCGGATTGAAGATGTAGGCGACGTTGCAGTTCTTCGGGATCTGCTCCAGGAAGCACCGGCACACGGTCGTCTTGCCGGCGCCGATCTCGCCGCTCAGCAGCACGAAACCGCCGCCGCCGTTGAGCCCGTAGAGCAGGTGCGCCAACGCCTCGCGGTGGCGCCGGCTCATGAAGAGATAGCGCGGATCCGGCGCGATCGAGAAGGGCTCCTGGTTCAGCCCGAAGAATTGCGCGTACATGTGGGGCGGATTATCGGAGGCGCCGCCCGGCGCCTTTTGCATGCGCGGCGTGCATGCTAACGATTCGAATTCATCGTTTGAATGGGACCGACTGCCCCACCATACTTCGTTTCACCAGCTGCGCGTGACGGATTCAACGGTTGAATTGGGATGCGCGTACAGCATGGAAGGAGCAGATCATGAAGATCGAATTCTCGTCCTCCGGCGTCCTTCTCGCGAAGGACCAGACACTGAACCTTCCGAACGCGGCCGGCGTGCGCGTCGCCAGCCAGAGCGGCACGGTGTGGATCACCCAGGACGGCGACCTGCGCGACATCGTGCTGGCGCCGGGCCAGTCGGTGGTGCTCGAGCGCTCGACGCCGACGATCGTGCAGGCCATCGAGCCGGCGCTGATCACGATCGCCGATCCGGCGCCGCGGCGGCGCTCGCCGAGCGCGAGCGGCTGGTTCAGCCGGCTGCGCGTCGCGGCCGAGCGGCTCCACGTCGGGCCGGCGTGGGCCTGAGCGCCACGCCGTTTTGAATCGAGTCGTCGGAGGCTTCGATGAGCTACCCGATCGCATTGCTCGGCGACCCGGCGGCGAGGCCGCCATATCCGGCTCATCTGATCGAAGACTGGCATCTGCCTGACGGCACGCCGGTCACGATCCGGCCGATTCGCGCGGCCGACCTGCTGCTGGAGCGCGCGTTCGTCGTCGGCCTGTCGCCGCACACGCGCTACCAGCGGCTGCTCTCGGGCAGGAAACTTCTGCCCGGCGAGCTGAAGCGGCTGACCGACATCGATTACCGGCGCGAGACGGCGCTGGTCGCGGTCGCGCGCATCGACGGCGTCACGCAGGAATTGGGTGTTGCACGCTACGTGCGCGACGACGAGCACGAGCCCGGCAGCTGCGACTTCGCGATCGTCGTCGCCGATCGCTGGCAGGGCCAAGGCCTCGGCGAGAAACTGATGCGCAGCCTGATGAAGGCGGCCGTCGACGCCGGCATTCGCGTGGTCGGCGGCATCACCTTGACCGAGAACGCCGGGATGATCGCGCTCGCCCGCAAGCTCGGCTTTCACGTCCATCTCGAGCACGGCAACGCGACCGTGACGGATCTGCGATGGGAAGCCGAAGGCGCCGAGTCGGCGCTGATCGAAGGTAGTTCGCTGCCGACCCAGCCTAGCGCACCTCAGCGCGGCGCGTCCGGCAGCGGGAGCTGACGGTAGACCTCCTGAGCGACCCGCATCAGCTCGGATCGCTCTGCGTTGCTCGAGATCGCATAGCCGAAGTTGCGGTCGACCCAGTAGAAGACATTGACCGGCCCGACGTGGCCGAACTGGAACGCGGTCTGCGCCTGCCCGCCGACCTTCGGCGCCTCGCGGGTCACGTACAAGGTCAGCCTGAGGCCGCCGCTGTCTTGGTACATGAACTGGGCGACCGGGCCGCTGTCGCCCGGCAGCAGACGGCCACCGATCAATCCATAGCCGATGCCGCCGAGCGCCGGCGCCTTGACCGGCGTCCCGATCCGCCGCGACAGCCACGTCACGAGCTGCTGCTCCTGGTCGGCGCCGACCTCGACCGGCCGTCGCCCATCCGGCGTGTAGACGAGGTGCGCGACCGCGGCGCGGCGTGCAAAGCCGGTCAGCTCGACGCCGGTGCGCATGGGAGCGCCGACGCCGGCCAGCGTGCGCGCCTCGAATGCACCGCGCGCGAACCACGCGCCACTTGCGCTGATGATCGCGATCGCGAGGCCGGCGGCGAGCGCCCGCCAAGGCCACGCCGTCGCCGCCAGATGCAGCGGCAGGCGCAACGGCAGAGGCTCGTCGAGGACCGGGTTCAGCCAGGCGCGCAGCACCTCGTTCTGGCGCCGCCAGTCCTGGACGCGCTGGCTCTCGTCGGGCCGCGCCGCGAGGTACTGCTCGACCTCGGCATGTCGAATCGGCGTGAGCTGCTGGTCGACGTAGGCGTGCAGGTCCGCCTCGGTGATCGGCGAGCCGGGTCCGGACGGTGTCTTGACAGGTTCCATCGTGTTCACTTCACCCGCTGCATGCGGGACGGCAGGGCGCTGCCTTCGAGTTCGGCGCGCAATCGATCGCGGGCTCGCGACAGTCTCGACATCACGGTTCCGATCGGCACGCCGACCACCGTCGCCACCTCGCGGTAACTCAGCTCCTCGACCGCCACCAGCAACAGCACCTCGCGCTGCTCGGTCGGCAGGCGCTGAAGCGCGCGATCGAGGTCGATGATCTCGAGCCGGTCCGACTGGGTCGCGCGCTGCGGGGCTTCCGGCAGATCGTCACCAGCGCTGTCTTCAGGGGTGCTGCGCTGTGCGCGCAGCCGATCGACGAACAGGTTGTGCATGATCCCGAACATCCACGCGCGCACGGCGCCGCGCTTCTGCCACATCGAGAACTTGCCCCACGCGCGCTCGAGGGTGTCCTGCACCAGGTCATCGGCGCGTTCGCGATTGGTCGTCAAGCCGCGCGCGTAGCGACGCAGGCTCGGGATGCACGCGACGATCTCCGCTTCGTGCGGTGCACGCATCGGCGGATCAGCCGCGCTGCCGGGGTTGCGATCCGTTCACGACCGCAGCCCCAGGCGGCGACTCGCAGCGAACGCAACGCAACAGGCCATCACTTTCCCTATCCAACCGAAACTCCTTCGATAGACGGCCCACCGTGCCGGCTTATTCCAGGTCGAGCCGGCGTGCCGCGCCTTGGACTGAGCGCGCGATGACGAGGCGCATGTGCGGACGACGGTTCACCCGGACAAGAATGCCGCGGCGCCTCGTGTCAGCACGACGCTCACCATTCTCGACCAAGCCGCGGTGCGCCGACCCGCTGCGACGCCGCGCGATTCGGGTGTCTTCCGATGCCCCGCTGGATCGCGCGGCGCACACTGTCCCATCCTTCGCACGCCGGGCGCCGCCCGCGGCGAACGGCAGGAGGCGACGCAATGAGGGGCCTGCACCCGCTCGACCGCACGATCGGCACCGAATGGCCGGCGCTGGGCAACGATGCTGCAGTCCGTGCGTTCGAGGCGACGCCGTACGCCGAGCGCATCGCCGCGACCAACACCTACGAGGCGCTGCGCCTCGGCGCGGCGCGCGACCCGGATGCCGCGGCGCTGCTGTTCCTGCCGAACGCCGATCCGGACGAGACCCCGCTGCGCATCAGCCATCGCGAGTTCTTCGGCCGCCTGACGCAGGTCGCCAATATGCTGCACGGCCTCGACGTCGGCCCGGGCGACGTGGTCAGCCTGCTGCTGCCGCTGTTGCCGCAGAGCTTCTGCGCGCTGTTCGGGGCCGAGGCCGCGGGCATCGCGAACCCGGTCAATCCGCTGCTCGAGGCAGGCCAGATCGCCGATATCCTGCGCGCCGCGAAAACGAAGGTGCTGATCGCCCTCGGACCGCTGCCGGGCACCGACATCTGGAGCAAGGTCGAACGCATCCGCGGGCATCTGCCGGACCTGAAGGCGATCGTCGTGGTCCACGGCGCGGCCGATCGGGCCAATGGCATCCACGCCTTCGACGCGCTGGCTGATGCGCAACCGGCGGATCGCCTGGTCAGCGGGCGGCAGATCGCGGCCGACGAGACCGCCGCGTACTTTCACACCGGCGGCACCACCGGGATGCCGAAGCTGGTCCGCCACAGCCATGCGAACCAGGTTTATCAGGCCTGGGCGGTTGGGTTGATGCTGCGAACCAGTCCGGGCGCGCCGCTGCTGTTCGGCCTGCCGCTGTTTCACGTCGGTGGCGCGCTGACCCAGGCTCTGCAGCCGCTGACGGCGGGCGGCACGCTCGTGATCCTGACGCCGTCGGGCTGGCGCAATCCGAATTCGGTGCGCAACGTTTGGCGCCTGGTCGAGCGTTTCAAGCCCGAGGTGTTCGGCGGCGTGCCGACGGTGCTGGCCGCGGCGTTGAACGTGCCGATTGAGAGTGCCGACGTCTCGAGCATCCGGCTCTGCTCGGGCGGCGGCTCGGGCATCCCGGTCGCGATCGGGCGCGCCTACGAGGAACGGCTGCGTGTGCCGGTGCTCGAAGTGTATGGCATGACCGAGACCTCGAGCGTGCACACGATCGCCTACGGCGACCGGCCGGTCCGCCTCGGTTCGGTCGGCCATCCGGTGCCGTACAGCCGAGTCCGCATCGTCCAGCTCGACGGCGAAGGGCGCTTGCAGCGGGAGTGCGTGGCCAACGAGATCGGCGTCGTCGCGATGCAGGGTCCGGGCGTGTTCTCCGGCTACCTCAGCGACGAGCACAACCGCAACGCATTCGTCGAGCCGGGCTGGGTCAATTCCGGCGACCTGGGCCGCCTCGACGCCGACGGCTACCTGTGGATCACCGGCCGGGCCAAGGACCTGATCATCCGCGGCGCGCACAACATCGACCCGATGGCGATCGAGGAGGTTTTCTTCCAGCATCCGGCGGTCGCGCTCGCGGCGGTCGTGGGTGAGCCGGACGGCTATGCCGGCGAGCTGCCGGTTGCGTTCGTGCAACTGAAGCGGGGCACGAACATCGAGGACAGCGAGCTGCTCGCGTTCGTCGCCGAGCGGACGCCGGAGCGCGCAGCGGTGCCGGTGCGCATCTACTTCACCGACGCGGTGCCGCTGACGGCGGTCGGCAAGGTCTTCAAGCCGGCGCTGCGCTGGGATGCCGCGCAGCGCGCAGTGACACGGCTGCTGGCCGACGTGCCGATCAGCGACCAGACCCTCACGGTCCAGGTCGGCGCGCATCCGGAGCACGGCACCCTGATCCGGGTCGAGATCGCCGGCGTATCGGAGATCGAGCGGGCTGCGCTGCAGCAACAGATCGATCAGCGGCTCGACCCGCTGACCTTGCGTCACGCGATCGTCTGGATCTGAAACGCCGGTTTGGCGCGCGGCCGGCGGCGCTACCAGGCGGCTGGGAGCTTGCGGCAGATCACCAGCCGCCCGTCGCGGGTCACGACGTAGCCGCCGGCGGTCAGCTCCTTCATCACGCGGTTGACCATCTCGCGCGACGAGCCGACGCGCGCCGCGATGTCCTGCTGGGTCAGCTTGACGGGGATCGTGCGTACATCGCCGGCCGGCTCGGAGAGCTCCATCAGCATGCGCGCGATGCGCCCATACACGTCCTGCAGCGCCAGGCTCTTCACCTGCTCGGTCAGACGGCGCACCATCCGGATCAGCTTCTCGGTCAGGTGCATCGCGAAGTCGGGGTGGTCGGCGAGAAACTGACGCAGCTCCACACCCTGCACGACGCAGCAGGTCGACGGTTCCAGCGTGCGCACGGAGGCTGAGCGCTTCTCGCCGTCGATCGAGAGCTCGCCGAGGTATTCGCCGGGCCCGAGTTCGGCGAGCACGACTTCGCGCCCGTTCTCGTCGCTCGCGTAAGCACGCAACCGGCCGCTCAGCACGATGTAGAGCGAATCGGTGCTGTCGCCGGCGTTGATCAGGATCGCGTGGGCGGGGAACTGGCGCACTCCGCCGTGCTCGGCGAGGGCGTCGAGCAGCGGCTTGGGCAGTTGGTCGGCCGCAGAGGAGGTCGTCGACATCAGCCGATTATCGGCATCGCGTCAAGGTGAATAAGTCACTCGGCCTTCGCGCACTCGTCACTCGTCTGCGATCCGGTCGGCAACTAGATTCTGTCTGTGAGCAGGCCTATTTGGGCTTGCCGCGCAGAGACCGATGGAGCAGGACATGAAGACGAGCGAACTGGTCAAGAAGTGGATCGCCATCGCGACCGTGATGATCGGCGTGTCCGCCTACACCCTGCTGATCGCGGTGCAGGCCGGAGTCCGTTGAGCCGCTCTGCGAAGGCGAAGAACCGTCGGAGACGGACCGAAGAAGAGGTTGCGCCGAAAGAAGCGGCTCGCTCGATTGCAGTCGATGCCGACAGGCGCTAAGGTCCGCAGCGCCCGCGATGGGCGTTCGATCACGGGAGGAAACATGCTGCGAGTCGTCGGTTCACTGATCGTGGTGGCTGCGCTGGCCGGATGCGCCGGTTTCCCCGCACCGGGTGGCGGGTCGCCAGGCGGCCCCGGGGTGATGCGCAACCCGCCGACGGCGAGCCCCGGCTGCGATGCGCGCAATGTCTGCCGCGTCTATGTGGCGATGGAGAAGGACTCGGCCGGCCGCGAGCAGATCTACGTCTACCCCGACACGCTCTACACGAAGACCGGCCAGCGCGACGCCCACATCGTGTGGATCATCCTGAACGACGACGTCAACTTCAGCGCGCCGAAGACGATCCAGATCCAGCAGGGCGATCCGACCCAGTGGACCGACAAGTACGCGACCGACAGCGACGTGGGCGACCCGCCGGGTCACGGCTTTCGGCCGAAGAACTTCCATGGCCGCTTTCCGCGCGGTGCCAAGGCCGACACCTACAAGTACGCGATCACGGTCCAGCGCGGCACCGACGCGCCGGTCACGAAGGACCCGACGATCGTCAACTCGAACTGAGTCGAGCGCGCCGGCGTCCGGTTCCGGCGACTCAGGTCGTCGCGAGCAAGGTGCGGGTGCCGTCGAGCGACTGCCCGAATTCGGAGTCGGGGCCCGCATCGGCCGCCTGGGCCAGTGCTTCGGCCTCGCCCAGCGCGGCCTGTGCCGCCTTGGCATGGCCGGCCAGGTGCTCGGCCTCGGCGCGACTGCAAAGCAGGATGCCGAGGCTGATGCGGTCGTTCAGCGCCCGCAGCAGCGCCTCGCCGGTGTCGAGGCACGCAGCGGCATCGGCGTGCCGGCCCTCGCGCGCGTGCAGCAGACCGAGGTAGGTGATGAACTGGCCCTCCGAGCGGCGATCGCCGAGGCTGCGCGCGACCTCGAGCGCGGCCTCGTAGCGCGCTCGCGCTGCCTTCGGGTCGCCGAGCGACGCGCAGACGATGCCGAGGTTGCACAACACGATGCCTTCGAGCCGCGCGTGGCCGAGATCGCGTGCGATCGCGAGAGCGGCTTCGAGGGTGTCGCGGGCGTCGTCCATCTGCTGCTCGGCGTGGTGCAGCAGGCCGAGGTTGCAGAGTGCGTTGCCTTCCCAATTGCGGTCGCCGAGCTCGCGGGCGATCAGCACCGCGCGTTCGTAGTAGCCCTTCGCCTGCGTCAGGCGGCCCTGGTTGGCGAGCAGCTGGCCGAGGTTGCCAAGGCTGCCGCCTTCCCAGCGCCGGTCGCCGGCGGCTTGCGCGATCGACAGGGCCGATTCGTAGTGCCGGCGCGCCTCGTCGTGCCCGCCGAGGTAGCCGTGCAGGTGGCCGAGCTCGTTCAGGACGTCGCACTGCAGACCGCGTTCGCCGAGCGATTGCGCGACCTGCAGCGCCGCCTCGAGCTGGACCCGCGCCTCGTCGATCTGGCCATCCTGCGCATACGTCCAGCCGAGGCCGTGCAGCGCCGGTCCCTCGCATTCGCGATCGTCGGCTTCGCGGGCGCGCGCGACCGCGGCCTGGAAGCGCTCGCGCGCCTCGCCGACGCGGCCGCAGGCCTGCAGCGCCTTTCCGGCGACGCGCTGGACGCGTGACGCGGTCCGCGGCGTCAGCGCTGCGCTCGACGCGACGGTCTGCGCGAGCTCGATGCCGACGCGAAATGGCCCGCGCAGGCGCAGCGCGGCCCAGGCGCCCTCTAGTGCGCCGGTCGCGATCTCGGCGTCGCCGGTCGCCGCGGCGCGCCGACAGGCCGCGATCAGGTTGTCGAGCTCGACGCAGGCATCGAGGATCGCGCGCTTCTCGCCGAGCTGCGCGAAGTGGGCGCTGTGCCGCCGCTCGGTCGTTCGCACCGCGTCGGCTCCGCTGCCCGGGTAACGGCCCGCGATGCGCAGGTGCTCGGCCGCGTACTCCTTGACGCTCCAGAGCAGGTCGAAGCGCTGGTCCGAGACCTGGCGGACGAACGACTTGTCGACCAGCGACTGCAGCAGCTCTAGCGGGGCCGGTGCAGCCTCCTGGTCGCTGACGTCGAGGACCGCTTCGGTCGATTCGAGCGTGAGCCCGCCTTCGAAGACCGAAAGCTGCGCGAGCGCCGCTTTCTCGGGCGTCGTCAGCAGGTCCCATGACCAGTCGAACGCGCCGCGCAACGTGGCCTGCCGGCTCAGCCGGCCGCCGCGCGAGGTCAGCAGCTCGAAGCGTTCTCTCATGCGCGCCAGCAGCGTGCGCGGCGGCATGATGCGCACGCGCGCCGCGGCCAGCTCGATCGCGAGCGGCAGCCCGTCGAGCAGACGCACCAGCGGATCGATCGCACGCTCGTCGTCGGCAGTGGGCTTGAAGTCGCTGCGTGCCGCGCTCGCGCGCTGGCGGAACAGGGTCGCCGCATCGAGCGGCTCGAGCGGCGCGACCGCCATCGCCTCCTCGCCGGGCAGGCCGAGCACCTCGCGCGTGGTCAGGATGAAGCGCGCTTGCGCGGCTCGATCGAGCCAGACGCCGACGGTTGTCGGCGCCAGCGCGGCGACCTGCTCGAAGTTGTCGAGGATCAGCAGGCACGGGCCGCGCCGGTCGATCGCGGCGCCGAGCTGGGCGACCGGGTCGTCGCGGCCGAGCGGAACGTCGAGGCCGTGCGCGACCGCGTTGACGATGCCGTCGAGACTGCGCGCCTGCGCCAGGTCGCAGAACCAGACGCCGCCGGGATAGTCGCCGAGCCAGCTCCAGCCGTAGCGCTGCGCCAGCCGCGTCTTGCCGGTCCCGCCGATGCCGAGCAGCGAGACCATCCGCGCGCCGGCGTCGAAGCGCCGCGCCAAGTCGCGCAACGCCGCCTCGCGGCCGATGAACGGATCGCGTTCGGCCGGCAGGCTGTGGCGCACTTCGGCGAGCGGCAGCCACAAGTCCTGGCGGCGAACGACGCGATAGGCCTTGTCGGTGTCGGGCGGCGGCGCATTGAAGTGGCCTTCGGCGCTCGCCTCGAACAGCTCGATCGGCTCCTCGAGGCCTTTCAGGCGCCAGTGGCCATGGTTCTGCAGCCGACACTCGGTCGTGCCGAGCGCCGCCTTCGCATCGGCCGTCAGCAGGGTCTGGCCGCCCTGCGCCAGCGCCATCACGCGGGCCGTGGTCGGCTTCGCGAGGCCGTCGACCTCGAGCGGCTTGGCGCCATGCGCGATGTCGTCGGCCGAGTTCGCGCGGGTCGTCACCGGGCCGACGTGCAGGCCGGCGCGCGCCAAGAGCGGCACGCTAAGCGTGGCGAGCGCGCGCTGGTAGCCGAGCGCGTACTCGAGCGCATCGGTCGCGGTCGCGAACAGCAGCAGGAAGCCGTCGCTCTTGTCGATCTCGCGGCCGCGGCAGAGGCGCAGCAGATCGCGCGCGACGCGGTCGTGCGCACGCCACAACGCCGCGGTGGCGGCGTCGCCGAGCCGCTCGGACAGCGCGGTGCTGCCCACGACATCCGTTTGCAACAGCGCGAGGACTTCGCTCATGACAAGGGTGGGACTTCTGGCGCGGCCGACCGCACCGAAGTTCGAATCACTGTAGCGGAACTCGCGAGGCTAGCGCGGCCGCCGCAGCACGATCGGGCGATCGGCCTGGTCGCGGTTCGACCACAGCTTGCCGTCGAGGCTGCGGCCATCGGGCGCGGCGATGACATGCAGGTTGCCGCTGTCGATCTGGGTGTCGCCGGCGCCGTTGTAGAGCACCCAGGCGATGTCGACGGTCAGCGGCGAGCCGAGCTCGTGCAGCACCGTGCCCTTGCCGCGATAGCGGATGTCGCGCAGCTCGGTGCCGGTCAGCTTCAGCCAGAACGTGCGGTACGAGGCCCAGCCCTCGCGGTTGTCGATCGGCATCGGCTCGCCGGTCAGCGCGACCTGGCTGTCCTGTTGCAGCAGGGTCAGCGCGAACGGCGGATCGGCGCCGACGGTGGCGACCCAGGTTCCCGGCAGTCCGGTCGCGACGAGCGCGACCGGCGGATTCGCCGCAACGGGCACCACAGCAGGATGCAGGGCGCGCCAGCCGAGCACGGCGGCGAGGGCGAGCGCCGCGACGGTGACCGCCAGCAGTGCCAGGCGAACGAGCCTGCCCGGCTGCGGCACGACCGGATCGGGCAACGGTCGAACGCCGAGCGCCTTCAAGTCGTCGACGAGCCGCTCGAGGTCGCTCTTCCAGTCGTAGGCGCGCAGCCGGCGCCAGGTGTATTCGCCGAGCCGATCGAACGGCTTCGGCAATTCGGCTGCGGGCGGCGGCGCATCGACGCCGTCGCAGAGCAGCGGGATCAGGTGCGCGCCGGCCTCGAGTGCGGCGCTGAACTCGCGCCGCACCGGATCGTTCGGATCGGCGATGCGCAGCGCGCCGGTAGCGTCCTTCGCAGTGAGCAACTGCGGCGTGATCAGCAGGAGCAGCACCGGTTTCGCACCGAGCGTGCGCTGCACCTCGTCGCGCCAGGCCGAGCCGCCGCGCAGATCGTCCTTGTCGAGGAACACCTGCCCGTCGCCGAAGCGCGCGCCGAGATCGCGGGCCAGCGCGGTCGCCTTGTCCTTGCCGTCGACGGTGCGGTAGCTGATGAAGATGCGGGCCGTCATCGCGTCGACAAGCCCTAGTCCGGGATCGGTTCCATGTCGACGATCTTGCGCACGACGAGCCAGCCGAGCAAGAGAATCCCTGCGCCCGATGCGAGCAGCGCCGCCGCGAAGCCGAACGCGTGGACGAGCGCACCGAACAACAGCGGCCCAATGCCCTGGCCCGCGAACAGGCCGCAGGCGAAGAGTGCGACGGCCGAACCGCGTGCTGCCGGGGCGATCTCGGTCGCTTCGGTCTGCAGTGAGTTGTGCAGCATGTAGTAGCTGATGCCGGCGATCATCATTGCGAGCGCATCGAACCACCAGAGCGGAAAGAACACGAGCGCGGCATAGCTCGCGGCCGCGGCCACTGCGCCGACGATGCACATGCGCCGAACACCGAGCAGCGCGATCACGCGGCGCACCGAGAGGGCATACGCGAGCCCGCCGATGCCGAACGCGCCGAGCACGAAGCCGGCGCGGCTCGGCGCACTCGCGATGCTGCTGCCGGTGTGCTCGATCAGCAGTTGGCCGATGAACGGGAACGCGCCGAAGATCAGCGCGCCTTCGGCGACGACCGCGGCATAGAGCCAGATCGCCTTCGGGTTCTCGAACACGCGGCCGTAGAGCGCCGCGAACGAAGGATGCGCGGCACCCGCGCCGGCAGCGACTCGCGCTGGCGGCGGGATCGCGGTCCACGCGAGGCCGGCCGCCAGCACGGCGGCCACCGCGGCGATGCCGAGTCCGCTGCGCCAGCCGTACGCATCGTTAGCCAGACCGGCGAGGGTCGAGCCGAGCATCTGGCCGGTAATGATCGCGACCAGCATGCGGCCGATCATGACTTGCCGCTCGCTCATCTCGTAGGCATCGCCGAGCCCCGCGAGAACGAGCGGGATCAGGCCGCCGGCGAAGATGCCGGCGGCGACGCGGGTCGCCATCAGCAGCTCGAAGGTCGGCGCGAGCACGCTGGCCAGGAGGGTGCCGGCGAGCCCGGCGATGCAGACTTGGATGCAGCGCGCCTTGCCGAAGCGGTCGCCGAGCGGACCGAGAAAGGGCTGCGCCAATGCATAGGGTAGCGCATACGCCGTGCTGAGCAGTGCGGCAGCCGCCGGTGTCACCGCGAAGTGGTGCGCGATCGGAATGACGAGCGGATCGATGATGCGCAACGCGAAGCCGCTCGCGAACGCGCACACCGCAAAGACGAGAAAGACCGGCAACATCGGCTCGTTCTGGGCCCCGGGCCGGGCCACGAGCCGGCAGATCTTCGGCACTGTAGCGGTTGCGTCGGCGGCTCGAATGCGCAACGCCGACGGTACACTTCGGGCCTTTCCGCGTCGCCCCGTGTCGATGTCCGTCGTCTCCAGCCAAAGCAAGTCCCTGGCCTCTCCCTTCGAACTTCGGAATGCGACGTTGGCGCTGGTCGCGCTGGTCCTCAGGACCAGCGACCTGACCGTGCTGGCGGCAGCGCTCGAAGAACGCTTCGGAGAGACGCCGCTCTTCGATCACGACCCGGTTGTGATCGATCTGTCGCAGCTCGAGCCGGATGCCGCCGAGCCACTCGATTTCGGCGCGCTGGTCGCCTTGCTGCGCGCGCATCGCATGGTGCCGGCCGGTGTCGAAGGCGGCAGCGTTGCGCAGAACGAAGCGGCGCTCGAAGCCGGCCTCGGCGAGACCCCGACCCTCGCGATCGGCGCGGCACGTGCCGAGTCGCCGGCACGTCGAGACAGCATGCCCGTCGCTGAAGCGCCGAAGCCGTCGAAAGCGACGAAGGCCGCGAAGCCGGCCGATCCCGCAGCAACACCGGCCCAGCCGGTGCCAACGCTCGTGATCGACCGGCCGCTGCGCTCCGGCCAGCAGGTCTATGCGCGCGGCGGCGACCTGGTGGTGATGGCGGCGGTCAACTTCGGCGCCGAGGTGATCGCCGACGGCCACATCCACGTCTATGCGCCGCTGCGCGGGCGGGCGATCGCCGGCGCCCGCGGCAATACGGCGGCGCGCATCTTCAGCACCTGCATGGAGCCTCAGCTGGTCGCGATTGCGGGCACTTACCGCACGACCGACACCGCGCTGCCCGCCGACGTGCTCGGCAAGCCCGCGCAGGTGCGGCTCGACGGCGATACGCTGGTCGTCGAGCCGCTGCCGGGCTGACCGCTCCGAACGAATACGAACCCACGGCAGTTCGTCGGCTTTGCTCCGGACTGCCTCACTCTTCTCATTGAAAAGGACCTGCAACCGATGACCGAAATCGTCGTGGTGACCTCCGGCAAGGGCGGGGTCGGGAAGACGACCACGAGCGCGAGCTTCTCATCCGGTCTCGCGCTGGCCGGCCACAAGACCGCCGTGATCGACTTCGACGTCGGTCTGCGCAACCTCGACCTGATCATGGGTTGCGAGCGGCGCGTGGTCTACGACCTGATCAACGTGATCCACAAGGAAGCGAACCTGAACCAGGCGCTGATCAAGGACAAGCAGTGCGACAACCTGTTCGTCCTGGCCGCCTCGCAGACGCGCGACAAGGATGCGCTGACGCAGGAAGGCGTCGAGCGGGTGCTGAAGGAGCTCGGCGAGATGGGCTTCGAGTACATCGTCTGCGACTCGCCGGCCGGCATCGAGACCGGCGCGTTGATGGCGATGCACTTCGCCGATTCGGCGCTGATCGTCACCAACCCCGAGGTCTCGTCGGTGCGCGACTCCGATCGCATCCTCGGCATGCTCGGCTCGAAGACCAAGCGCGCGATCGAAGGGCTCGAGCCGATCAAGGAGCACCTGCTGATCACGCGCTACAACCCGAACCGGGTGGCCGGCGGGCAGATGCTCTCGCTCGAGGACATCCAGGAGATCCTGCGCACGCCGCTGATCGGCGTGATTCCGGAGTCCGAGAAGGTGCTCGACGCGTCGAACCAGGGCGTGCCGGCGGTCCACCTGAAAGACACCGACGTCTCCGAGGCCTACAAGGACGTCGTCGCCCGCTTCCTCGGCGAAGAGCGTCCGATGCGCTTCGTCGATGCCGAAAAACAGGGCTTCTTCAAGCGCCTGTTCGGCGGGAGGTAAGCCATGTCGCTGCTGTCATTCCTGCTCGGTGAACGCAAGAACACGGCGGGCGTCGCCAAGGAGCGCCTGCAGATCATCCTCGCGCACGAACGCGGCGACTCGGGCCGCTCGGTCAACTACCTGCCTGACCTGCAGAAGGAGCTGATCGCGGTGATCTCGAAGTACGTCAAGGTGCGGCCCGAGGACATCCGGATCCAGCTCGAGCGTAAGGAGAACCTCGAGGTCCTCAAGGTCAAGATCGAGCTGCCCGATCCGGCGCGGCCGTAGCCGCGCGCGTCATCGGATCGGCGCGTCGGGTTAGACGCCGACGAGCGCGTCGTTCAGCGGACGACGAGCACCGGAATCTTGGTGTGCGTGAGCACCTTCTGCGTCTCGCTGCCGAGCAGCAGCGCCGA
>Ga0070675_100000136_pt1 | contig 44031 bp, 39 predicted proteins | sample KBSM43metaG_FD_65343 | JGI IMG/M metagenome (GOLD analysis project Ga0070675, IMG submission 65343) | Miscanthus rhizosphere microbial communities from Kellogg Biological Station, Michigan, USA - KBS M4-3 metaG | ecosystem: Host-associated > Plants > Roots > Rhizosphere > Soil ... | reverse complement strand
GACGATTGCCAACTGCGCGCGCAACGACTGTAGTTTACAATCACGGATATCGATCCCATCGATCAGGATTCGTCCTGACGTAACGTCGAAGAATCGAGGGACGAGGTTCACCAAAGTAGACTTTCCAGATCCGCTCGCTCCAACGATTGCAACAACTTCACCCTTCCTGACTTCAAAATCGATGTGATGCAGTACCGGGCAGTCCTGCGTGTACTCGAAGGCCAAGTCTCGAAACTCGATCATGCTTTGAAACCCGCGCAGGTCCATTCCCCCGCTGTCAGGTTCCGGATTCAAGGCCAAGATCTCAAAGATCCGCGACGATGCGCCGAGCGCCTGCTGGAACGAGTTGTTGATTCCGCTCATTCTGCGGATACCGTCATACAACTTGACGAGCGCCAGCACGAACCCCATGAGCAATCCCGACTTCATCTGCCGTTGATGCGCGTAGATCACAAAGCCCGCGACGACAAGGATCCCAAGAATTTCCATCAAGGGCGACGAGAGAGCCTGCGTCATGCGCTGGCGAAGATTAGTCCGGAAGAGACGCTGCGTAATGCTCTGGAAGCGGCGGTTTTCAGCGTCTTCCATTAGGAACGCTTTCACGATGCGGTTTCCCGAAAAAGCCTCGGTGACCACGCTCGACATTTCCCCAAGCTCCTGCTGATTGGATCGGCTCAGCGAGCGCAGCTTCCTTCCGAACCAGACGGTTGGATAAAAGACGAGAGGGATAAGCGTCAGCGAAGCGAGAGAAAGTCTCCAGTCGATGACGAAGATTGCGATTGTCAGGAAAATAAGTATCGCCGATTGCTTGAAAAACTCCGCAAGAGTCTCCGAACTCGCCATCTGGACGCGCTCAATATCAGCAGACACTCTGGAAACGAGTTCGCCCGTCGAGCTCTGAAGAAAAAACTGAAGAGGCTGGCGAAGTATCCGGCCGAAAACATCGTTGCGCAGATCCCGAACGACTGCCTGACCGAGCCATGCCGTTGCAGCAACCGAACCGTACTCGGCGATAGTCTTGAGAACTGTCACGCCGATCAGGAGTACCAGGAGCGTCGTGCCGCCGAGGTAAGAAAGATCCAGAGGAATGCCGAGAAACGACCTGGAACTCGACGTTGCCGCATCACCAAGCCAGGTATCAAAAACGCCACTCAGCAGGAACGGAGTCGCGGCCTCCATCAGTCCGACAACGCAGGCCAGTGGGAGCGCGACCCAAAGCGACCACTGGTGTTTATGGATGTAGCGAAGAAGTTTGCGACGGTTATCGTTCATGCGATCGTCGAACGCACACGGTCCTCAACGTCCTTCGGGCTCTCCATCTTCATAATTTCGCCGGCGAGTTCCCGAAGCCTTCCGACGCTGAGAGAGCCTATCGCCTCTTTCATCCGAGGATACGCTGTGAGGCTCACAGACAGCGATGTAAAGCCGAGTCCCAACAGGACAGCTGCAGCCGCCGGGTCGGCTGCCATTTCGCCACATACCGTCACGGGACGGCCCGAATACTGAAGGAGAGTGTACACCTGATGCAGACAGCGCAGGATCGCGGGGTGAAACGGGTTGTACAGATGTGCGGCCGATTGATCCGAGCGATCGACCACAAGGTAGTACTGGATCAGGTCGTTTGTTCCGAGGCAAAAAAAGTCCACGCGTGAAGCCATCAGGTCGCAAGTATGCGCGGCCGCGGGGGTCTCGATCATGACGCCCACCGGGACATCCTTATCGAACGCAGTCTTGTGACGGCTGAGATCGCGTTTCACGCCCGCGATGATCTCGAGAGCAGCATCGAGATCTGCGATAGTTGAGACGAACGGCAGAAGAATGCGCATGCGGCCGTTTCGAGAAGCGCGCAAAAGAGCGCGCAGCTGAAGCTTAAAAACATCCTGGTTCTCCAGGCTGAAGCGCAGGCCACGGCTGGCAAGACTGGATCCCGTGCCGTCGCGAGTATTCCAGTCAGGTCCGACATCGATGGTGCGAAACGTTACGGGCGCCGGCCGAACAGTTTTGAGAACACGTGAATACTGGGCCATGAGTTCTTCTTCAGTGGGCTTACAACCTTCCCTGAAAAAATCGAACTCCGTTCGATATAACCCAATGAATTCCGTTCCGCTTTCAACCGCAGGCCGAGCCTCCTCGCTGAAATTGATGTTGGCGCCCAACGATATGCGAATTCCGTCCTGAGTGACCGCCGGAATGTGGACGTCGCGCCGCCGATGCGTGCTTGGTGCCTGCTTCATCCTTTGCCGGTATTCGCGCACGGTTAAGGCATCGGGACTACAAATGACCATGCCACGCGTACCATTGACAATGAGCAGGTCGCCAGATGAGATCCCCGACAAATCGTGAACGCCCATGACGGCGGGAAGGCCAAGGGATCGAGCCACAATAGCGGTGTGGGAAAGTGGACTGCCGGTTTCTGTCACAATGCCGGCGACACGGTTCGCGCGGAGTTCGAACAGGGTCGATGGTGAAATCGTCTTGCCGACAAGGATCGCATCGTAAGGCAAGGCGGGCAGTGTCGAACTCGACTTTGAACGGAGGTTGTGGAGCATCCGGCGGACGATGTCTTCAAGGTCGCTGCGCCGCTCCCTCAGGTAGTCGTCCTGAAGCCTGTCGTAGGCTTCGTAGAGTTCATCGCTGACCTGTTGAATCGCCCACTCCGTGTTGACCGCACGCTCCTGGATTATTTCGACGATACGATCCACGAAAAGCTTGTCCTGAAGGATCAGAAGATGAGCGTCAACAAGGAATGACGATTCCGGAATCCGGCTTTGGCGCAGTTCCGCCTGCATCCTCTCAAGCTGCCGGCGTGACTTGTCGATTGAAGCACGAAACCGCGCAACCTCCTTCGCCGCTTCCGATTGGGGGATGTGGAAGTTGTAAGAGATCTTCAGAGGATCGAAAGTCCGGATCGCGCGCCCAATGGCAACGCCGGCGGACGCCATGACTCCCCGAATGATGCGCTCTTCTTTCATCCCTTCAAATATTCGCAGATGCAGTCGACCGCTGGTCCTTCGTCGGTACCGTCGGCGCGCACGACGAGTGCGGAACCGTGCGCAGCCGCAAGAAGCAAAATGCTGAGGATGCTGCGCGCGTCCGCCTCAATCCTGCTGCCTCGATCATCGCGAAGCAGCGATATGGCCGACTGGTACTGGCTGGACAGCTGAACAACGCGGGCGGCAGCACGAGCATGCAATCCCAACCTGTGTCCGACAATGACTTCCCGCTCGGTCATGAACGGTTTTTGGGCGCCAGCAGTTCGCTCGCGCGATAGATGCTGCTTTGCCCGATTTCTCTGACCATGCGTGCAACGTTGGCGAGTTCCTGGCTCTGCTCATTCTGAGCCTGAGCAAGTTTGATCAACATGGGAAGGTTGACGCCGGTAACGACTTCCACTTTCTCCTGGCCCAGAAATGTCGACGCGATATTGGTTGGTGTTCCGCCGAACATGTCCGTAAGGATGAGAACTCCATCAGGAGTGCGGACGCGCTCGAGCGCATTGCGAATCATGGTTGCGGCTGTATCGACATCGTCGTGCCAACCAAGAGATACCGCGGCCATGCCGTGGATCTCCCCGACGATCATCTCCGCCGCATTGAGCAGTTCGATCGCAAGCCTGCCGTGGGTCACAATGAGGCCGCCAACCATGGAGGAGATTATACAGGGGGGAGGAACGGAGGTCCTGAGGATCCCTCATCCGGCCCCGCATCTCTTGATATCCCACCTTCTCCCGCGGGAAGAAAGACATCCAGCAGGTCACTCCCTCTCCCGCCGGGAGAGGGTGGCGCGAAGCGCCGGGTGAGGGATCTCCAGGCCTTTTAATTTACGTCCCGACAGTGATCCTTTCGCGGACCGATACTCCCGAGGTGTCGAAGAGCTCCGCCTCCACGAAGACCTCGAAGAAATGTCCATCAAGCTTGCCCGACTTTACCTGCGATTCGATGATACTGAGAGCCCTCTCCGCGGACATTGAGGGTTTATAGGGGCGGTCGCTCGCAACAAGAGCGTCGTAGATGTCGCAGATAGTCATGATGCGTGTCTGTGGCGGTATGAGTCCTGCAGTAATTCGGTTGGGATATCCGGTGCCATTCAGGCTTTCATGGTGCTTGTAAGCAATTTCAGGGACCTGCTCGAGACCCTTGCTCCAGGGAATCATTTTCAAAATGTCATACGTTTTGTTCACATGACTTTCGATCTCGACGCGCTCAGTCTCGGAAAGCGTGCCCTGCGGGATACAGAGTTTCCGGCTCTCCTCTTCGGTAAGCGCGGTAAGAATCTCACCCGTGTCAAAAGGAACTTTCAGCGAATGCAGATCGTTGACCAGGTCAGCCGTTGCCCGGCTTACAACAGAAGGCTCGTTTGCTTCCAGGATGCGAATCCATCCACCGTCGATTCGACGGATCGCTTCACTGTAATCCTTTTTCTCCGCTTGCTGGAGGACGAGCAACTGCGTTCGCATGAGCCGAAGACGCAGCGCAATAGTCTCGAGTTCGTGAGGATGAAGCTTTTTTTCCTTCTGGAGAACTTCTTCCCTGACTCCGATTTTTCCCACGTCGTGAAGCATCGAAGCGAAACGCAGTTCCCGCAACTGCGCAGAAGTAAAATTCAAATGGCGCAACGGACCGGTATCTATTCGATTTACGGCCATCGCAAGCCCGACGGAATAGTTTGAAACTCGCAGGCTGTGACCGGAAGTCACCGGATCGCGCGCTTCAATTGCAGTCACGCAAGCGTTGACAATGCCCTCCATCAACCGTTCCTGCTCATCGAGCAGCAGGCTGTTCTCAATGGCAAGCGCAGCCTGACCCGAAATGATAGAGAAGAGCCTCTCGTCCCTCTTGTCGAAAGCAGGCAGGCGTTCTGTGCCGTGGGGATCGAACGGGCCTCGCCGCGGAAGCTTGTTCAACAATTGCACGACACCGACAAGATCTCCACGCGGTGTAATCAATGGTCCGGAGAATATGTTTCGAGTCGTGTACTGCAGCGTCTCGCCGACGCTGGGAGACACTCTGTTTTCCGTGGAAACGTGATTCAGAAGAATCGGCTTTCTCGACACGGCCGTTTTGCCGACGATGCTGGAATCATCGATCCTGAATTTCAGGCTGCCGAGGTGCTCCGGAACACCGCGAAGATTGATGCTACGGGTGATCATCGCCTCAAAGGTCAGAATCTCTTCCGTCCGGTCCTTACGCACCGTATACACGGAACCTGCATCGCACTGGACGAGGTCCAAAAACGATTCGAGCGTGGTGTCCAGGATCTTTTGCAGGTTGTCTATTGCTTCCGACATTTCAACAGAAAGCTTATCGGCAAAAATCCCCGAAACCTGAGGAGTAGAATCCTGTGCGAGCCAGACACTGTCAAACATTTGGCACACCCACCCAGGCCTGCAATTGCTTGCAGTTAGCGGTTTACGGCATGTCTAATGGACGACGCATGACCCGGCACGCCGCACTATTGTCAGCAGCCACTTTGCCCTTCCTGCTACTCACGCTGTCTGCTCAGTCCGGATCGGTCACGCGATTTCCTGCGGACAAGGCGGCGGGCGTAAATCCCGACACCCATCTGGTTCTCACTTTTCGGAATCCCCCGGTCCTAGGCAAGTTGGGGCAAATCCGAATCTATGACGCATCGACAGACAAGCTGGTGGACATGCTGGACCTGAGCATTCCGCCTGGACCGAGTGCTGCGGCAGGAGGACCCGCGGCGCCGTACACGCCCGTTCCTTATGAATACGTGGTGGGCCGGCGCTATACGAATGCCAACACGATACCCGGAACGCCGTCGGGCGGAGCGGTTCCCACGTCGCCGGATTTTCAACTCACGATCATTGGCGGATTTACCGATGCCTTTCACTTCTACCCGGTCATCATTCACGACAACGTCGTCACGATTTATCCGCACAACAACCTCCTGGAGTATTCGAAGACGTATTACGTGCAGATCGACCCGGGAGCGCTCACGCTCGCCGATGGCAGCTTCAAAGGAATAAGCGGGAAGGCCTGGACCTTCACAACGAAGAAGAATCCCCCGTCCGCAGATGCGGAACGTTTCGTTGTCTCCGGTGACGGAAAAGGCGATTTCAACACCGTTCAAGGCGCGATCGATTTTGTTCCCGACAGGAGCCCTCGCCGCGTGACCATTTTCATTCGGAACGGTATGTACGAGGAGATCGTCTACTTCCGTAACAAGGCGAACGTGACCTTCCTCGGCGAAGACAGAGAAAAGGTTGTGGTGCAGTACGCGAACAATGAAGTCTTCAATCCTCACCCGTCGAATATCAGCACCAACGAATGGCCGGGAACATTCCCTTCACGGCGCGCGGCGTTTATGGTCGACAACTCCACCGGAATTCACCTCATCAACTTCACGATCCGCAACACGACCCGAGGGCAAGCTGAAGGACTTCTGCTGATGGGGGAACGGAATATTGTCAGTCATCTCACCGTCGTCGGTTCCGGCGACGCGTTGCAGATCAATGGCCCGGTTTACCTGACCGACAGCCTTATCGTTGGCGACGGCGACACGATTCTCGGCCGTGGACCCGCATTCTTCCATCGCACGGAGCTTCAATCCAACGGTGTGTTCATGTGGATTCGCAACACGGCCGCCAATCACGGGAACGTATTCGTCAATTCCACGTTCCGAAAGCGGGGAAACGGAACAACCGAACTGGCGCGCGCACCCATCAACAACGGCCGCGCGTATCCCAACGCAGAAGCGGTGCTGATCAATTGCCTGCTCGAAGGCATCAGCCCCGTAGGCTGGGGTGGGATGGGCGGCGACACAACCAACATGCGCTACTGGGAGTACAACAGCACGAATCTAAGTGATGGCCAACCTGTCGACGTCAGCCAAAGGAAGCCCGAGTCGCGTCAACTGGCCTTGCCGAAGGACGCTGAAATCATCGCCAACTACAGCAGTCCGGCGTATGTGCTGGGATGGTCACCGGAAATGGCCCCCCGAATTCTGTCCCAACCCGAGGGGATGACAGTGGCAATAGGACAGGCCGCCACCTTCAGCGTGAAAGCGGCCGCCGTCCCGGACGCGACTTATCAATGGTTGAAGAACGGGCAGCCGATTCCAGTCGCCATGCAGTCTACATTGCAGCTCAACAACACTAAGGCCAGCGATGCGGCACGTTACACGGTGGCGGTGACGAACGGCTCAGGTCGTGCGGTCAGCAGCCCTGTATCGTTGGTTGTGAAATAAAACGCGGCCACAGTTACAGTGAAACCGCCTGCTCTCCCCAGACCTGGAACTCACGGTGTTTCACGATTTCGGCTTTTGTTTGGATCTCGCCGCCGGCGACTTGCCGGATGTAGTCGAGCAGGCGTGCGGCAACGCTCTCGGCGGTTTCCGTTCCATCGATGATGCCGCCCGCTGAAAGGTCCATATCGCCGCGCATGCGCTCGAATACGGCGGTATTCGAGGTGAGCTTGATGACTGGAGTGATCGCGTTCCCCATGGTGCTGCCCCGACCCGTCGTGAAAACAACAACCGTCGCGCCGGCAGCGACCAGAGCCGGAGTGGACTCCTGATCGTATCCCGGCCCCTGCATCAGATAAAGGCCGCGGCCCGTGGGCGCCTCTCCATACTCGACAACGCCTTCGACCCGTGTCGTGCCCGCCTTTGCGATCGCGCCGAGAGACTTTATCGTGATGTTCAGAAGTCCGCCCGCGATGTTGCCCGGACTGGGATTCTCGGCGACTGCCGTTCCGAACTTCTTCGCATATTCGCGATACCAATCCACCATGCGATAGACGGCCCGCCCGGTATCGGCGTCCTTCGCGCGATGCGCGAGAATATGCTCGCCTCCGCAGAACTCAGGGACCTCCGTAATCAAAACAGTTCCGCGAGAACGAACAATCGAGTCTGCTGCGCGTCCGAGCGAAGGATTTGCAGAGATACCGGAGAACGCGTCGGAAGCTCCGCACTTCACGCCAAGGACCAAATCCCCCATCGAACAGGGTTCACGCCGCACACCATTGACCGCGGGAAGCATGTCGCGAACGGCGTCGAGGCCGCGTTGAATCGCAGCCTGCGTGCCACCGGCTTCCTGCACGCCAATCCGGACCAGAGGCTTGTTGATCGTCCGCTGCGAACGTTCCAGGTAGCTCTCGACAACGGACAGATTCGTCTTCTCGCAACCAAGCTCGAGCAGAACAACGCCCCCGACGTTTGGATGCGCTGCGTAGTTCGATAAAACTCGCAAGAGGACGTCAACGTTCGAACCGTCGGGGCAGCCGCAGCCCTTGTTGTGAGGAATCGCCACAATTCCATCGATATTGGGATACCGGTCACGGTTGTAGATCGTGAACTCCGCTATCGTTGCGATCTGCTGTGCTTCGTGACTGGAACACATGCTCGTCGGTACGACCAGGATGAAGTTGCGGGTGCCGACGCGACCGTCGCGTCTCCGAAAACCAAGGAAGGTTGAGCACGCGTCAATCGGGAAATAATCGGGAGCGGTCGTCTGCAGGTTGTCCGGAAGAGTTCGGACGACCGGAACATCGTCGGACATATTTGCGTGGGAAATCATGTCCCCTTCGTCAATGCCCAGCGACGTGCCGATCGGCTGTCCGTACTGGCGGACGAAATCTCCAGCCGGGATTGGACGCGTTGCGAATCGATTACCGACGCTGATAGCCGAGTTCACAGTCAGCGTTCGCCCGTCTTCCAGCGCGACCACTGTACCGGACACAACAGGCTTCTTTACAACAGCAACGTTATCGATGGGATTGACGACAATCGCGAATTCGTTCATCAGGATGCATCGTATCTCAGTACCGAAAGACGACGCAAAGGCGGGAAATAGGGGAGATCTGGGGACAGCCTCCGAATTCGAACTGAGAAATCTACGCAGACTGAAGGTACTGTCGTTCGAATTCGGAGGCTGTCCCCAGATCTCCCCTATTTCCCGGCCGGCTTGACCTGCTGCACGGCCAATGCTATTGAGAACGCTAAATCGAGGTTATCCATGCACGCTTTTGATCTCACCCGCCGAGACTTTATGAAGTTGGCCGCAGTGCCCCTGCTCCCGATACAGAGCCCACCCGTCGATCCATGGCAGGAAACCTCCGCCATTCTTGCCCGGATCAAAGATCCTGTCTTCCCTGACCGCGACTTCGACGTCTCGCGTTACAAGTCCATCAACGATGCGATCACGGCCTGCAGCGAAGCCGGAGGCGGACGAGTCATCGTTCCTGCAGGTATCCGCACGATTGACCCGATACGGTTGCGAAGCAGGGTGAACCTGCATCTGTCGGCCGGCGCCATTCTGAAGTTCACCACCGATCCACAGCGCTACCTTCCTGCGGTTTTCACACGCTGGGAGGGGACAGAACTGATGAACTACTCCCCCTTCATTTATGCATTCGACCAAACCGACATCGCGATCACGGGGTCCGGAACTCTCGACGGACAGGCCAGCACAATGCAATGGTGGGATTGGACTCGTCAGGCGGCGCCTGCAAGGCGACGTCTAATGGATTTCGGTGCCAACGGCACACCTGTAGGAGAACGAGTCTTTGGAGAAGGCTCCTTCCTTCGCCCAAATTTCATTCAGCCTTACCGTTGCCGCAATGTCCTCATCGAAGGAATCAGCATCGTTAATTCGCCTATGTGGGAGATCCATCCAGTGCTGTGCACGAATGTGATCGTGCGCAGAGTCTCGATCAACAGCCACGGCCCGAACAATGACGGGTGCAACCCCGAGTCTTGCCGCGACGTGTTGATCGAGGGTTGCTCATTCGACACCGGAGACGATTGCATCGCTTTAAAGTCCGGCCGCAATAACGATGGGCGACGCTTAGGTGTTCCGGTTGAAAATGTCATCATTCGGGATTGCACGATGAAAGATGGACACGGCGGCGTGACGATCGGAAGCGAAATATCCGGTGGCGCACGAAATATCTTTGCGGAACGCTGCCGAATGGACAGCCCGCAACTGGACCGTGCGCTTCGCATTAAGACCAACTCGGTGCGCGGAGGCGTTATCGAACGCGTTTTCGTGCGGGACGTCAGTGTTGGCGAGGTTCGCGAGGCTATCGTTGCTGTAGATTTCAACTACGAGGAAGGGGATGCAGGTCCGTTCACGCCGATTGTCCGCGATATCGAGGTCCGAAATGTCAATAGCAGCAAGAGCAACTATGCCCTTCTGCTGCGGGGATACGCTCGCACTCCGGTTACGAACCTTCGGGTTCGAGATTGCAGGTTCGACAATGTCGCGCGCGCTGATGTGCTGGAAAACGTCAAAGACATCGCACTCACGAACGTTGCCGTTAACGGAAGGGTCCTGACTCAAACCATCACCCGGTAGCGGGATCTATTCCTGCTACCGGTGATTCCCTTAGCTCTGTCGTAATACCCGAAGAAAATTTCGTTGCCGGTGCAGTAACGCTGTTACCGTGAATATCCCGGCGATGAGAAAAGACAAGCTTGCTGGTTCTGGAACCGAGACTGTGTTCACTGTAAGGTTGTCGAAGGCCATAGCCACGGCACCTGGCGCTGGTGTAAGGCTAAAGCCAGTAACCGGTGTGCCAGAGTAAGTGAATTGCCCTTCAGGGAACGGATCCACCAGCGTCAGGGCCAACGGTATGACGGTGCCGTTGGAAAGTTGGACTGAGGCGCCGGTAAGCGCACCTGATGCCAATTCCACCAACCCAAACTGAATGAAGTCCACAGGTTGGGAAAACGCTACGCTGAAGGGCCGGATTGGTGACCCCTGGATGCTGGGATCTTGTACGAAGGTAATGCTTCCGGGACCTATGGAGTTGTAAAAGAGAGTGTTTGTGGGCTCAGTAAAAGTAAAGCCGACCCCGCTTTTCGTTACAGTCAAATTGTGAATGGGTTGAAGGGGGACCTCGTCCATCGTCAGGGTGACGGTGGTAGCCATTGCCGTCGTGGCACAGAGCATCAGAATCAGACTGGCAAGTACTGGAGAGCGCATGAGAACCTCCAAACGGAGTTGAGTGTTGGGAACAGCTTGACAGGTTGTTGCCCATGCCAATGCAGTTTTGTTGCCAGAGCTCTTTCGAGCGGAATCAATAGACTAGCGATAGCGGCCCGAAGATCGTCTGTAAACAAATCCGACGCGGTGTCAGGGAGTCTTACAAATCTTTGCGTCGTTCACCTCAACTCTGTCGTTCGCCGTCCCACGGTAATGCTCTCCGCGCGAAATTCGTTCGTTCGAGATTTGCTGGGATAGCCGACAAAGCTAACAGTTGTTCCGGGCTTAAGCATCTCTTCGGTGAGGTCGCGAAACTCCATGCGCGTAGGCGGCGCGAGCACAACTGTCAGGCTCTTCCCGTCGACCATCATTTTCAGAGTCGGAAGCGGATCGTTGTAGCCCGATTCCCGGATGACACCCGTGATCGATTGCGACTTGCTTGAGTCGTAGGCGCTCCATTCGTGCTCCTTGTCGTAAACAAGATTGGTGTCGGAGTCTTTCGGGCCTGTCCACGGCACAATTCCGCCGTCGATGAGAGACGTGATGTTTCCTTCCATGCAGGCGTATTCCATGATCTCGATATTGGGCGTAAGAGTGAACACGCGCTGGTTAGTAATCGGCCGTGTGTATGTTTTGGGATCGTCGAGCACCCACTTGAACTCGACATGCCCCATGTCGGGTCGCTTGAATGTCATCGTGAGTTTGGCCTTATCGCTCATCGGATGCCCGATTGTGCCGAGCTTGGCAAAACCGTTGAAGTTGACCGATTCAATGACAAGTGCGTCGCCCTCCCAGTGGCCACGGGAGTCGCCGAACCACGACGGAGGCATGCCCGGACGATGCGGCAACCCTTCCGTGTTCACAACCTGGAACATCGTGCTTTGCTCAAACAAAAACGTAATGTACTCGTTGTTCTGAACGATCTGCATTGGGTGGGGTGTGAAGGAACGAATCCACCCGAAAGGCATGCAGCTACCCGCGTAGTCTCCATTCTTCGTTGGATTGTAATTGTCCCATTGCGCTTGTCCCCAGGGCGTAAAGGGAAGCGGGTTGGGTTCGCCGATATTACTTGTTCCGTTCGCGTTCTGAACGGTGCGGGTCATGTCCTGAACACCAGGCCGCGCCCAGACTCCACTGAAATCGGTCTTGCCATTGGGAAGCCGTGGCGCGGGCGCCGTCATATCGATTTTTGTCCGGCTCGACTGGGCTTGTGCGGCGCCGCATAGCGAGAGCGCGATACCGATGGAACACAATGCTTTATTCTTCATGGGGCTCCTTTCGGGCCTTGCTGAAACACACAGCGCTCCTGGAAGATTGTTCTTATGTTTACGGCGTGAGTATAGGCAGACTCGCTACCACCGGCAAACTTTTTGGACGAGAAAATTGGGGGATTCAGATCTTCTCCGAATCCCGGTGCGTAACCCTGATGCGATAGCCGAGCGATTCGAAGTGTTTTCCAAGGGCTTCCGTAACGAACACCGAGCGGTGACGGCCTCCCGTGCAGCCGACAGAGATCGTGACGTAGGACTTTCCCTCCTTTTCATACTGCGGAATAAGGAAGTCCAGGAAACCCTGAAGGCGACTCAGGAATTCGGCGGTCTCGGGTTTCTCATTCATGAATTCCATAACGGCCGCGTCCTCGCCGCTGAGCGCCTTAAGGTGCGGAACGAAGTGCGGGTTCGGCAAGAAGCGAACATCAAAGACCAGATCCGACTCACTGGGCACTCCGAACTTAAAGCCAAAGCTGACGAGCAAAATCAGCGGGCGCGCTTCCTGCTCGCCAAACAGGGTGTACGCATGCTTGCGCAGATCGTGAATGTTCAACGCCGAGGTGTCGAGAATGTGGTCGGCAAGCTCTCGGATCGGGGCTAGAAGTTCACGTTCCTGCGAGATGGATTCGCTGACGGAACGATCCGGACTAAGCGGATGTGGACGCCGCGTTTCGCTGAAGCGTCGGACGAGAGTTGCGTCAGAGGCCTCGAGAAACCAGAGCGACACCGTGAGTCCTTCCTGCTTCTTAAGATCGTCATAAATGGCTGGAAGCTTACGAAGACTTTCGCCTTCGCGGACGTCAATGACCATCGCCACCTTGGTGGCTTCGTCACCGGACTTCAACGTTAGTTCGTAAAATTTGCTGAGCAGACCAACAGGCAGGTTATCGACACAAAAATATCCCCGGTCTTCGAGCGCCCGGAGAAACGTTCCTTTTCCGGATCCGCTAAGACCGGTAATGATGACGAAGGAGTTCACGCTTCGGGCTCGACGGTCTCCCTTGCACCACCGTGTCGTTTCCTTGAGATGGTTTTGTCTTTGGAACGAAGAATCTGCTTTTCAAGCCTGTCCATCACGGTGGCAATGGACGTATACATGTCCGTGCTCACTTCCTGGCCGTGATGAAAGTCGTGCCTGGTTTTGATGTTCGCTTCTGCGACGTGGCGTTGATGCTTTTCCACTGTGAGCACGCAGTGGACTTCAATGATGTCGTCAATGACGCCGCGCATTCTCTCAAGGCGGTCGGTTGTGAACTTTCGAAGAGGCTCCGTGATCTCGATATGCCTGCCCGTGATATCCACTTCCATGAGTGGCCTCCTTAGTCTCTTCGGCGGCGTTGGTGCGTGCTGGGAATCCTCATGTCCTCGCGATACTTGGTGATGCTGCGGCGATTCACCTTGATGCCATCGTTCTCCTGCAGAAGGAGCGCGATTTTCTCGTCCGTCAATGGCGCGCGGGGATCCTCCGACTCGACGTACTTCTTCACCTTGCGCTTGACGATCAGCAGCGAAGTATCGATTCCCTTCGGCCCGTTAACAGCCTCAGAAAAGAAATAGCGCAGTTCGAAGACACCCTGCGCCGTATGTGCGAATTTATTGGCAACGGCCCGGCTCACCGTTGACGGATGCACGCCAATCTCTTCGGCAACATCCTTGATCATCATCGGTTTCAGGCAATCAATGCCCCTGTCCAGAAAATCTGTTTGCCGCCGAACAACGGATTCGCAAACCTTGACGATGATGTGCTTGCGCTGCTCGAGGTTCTTCAGAAGCTGAACGGCATCCCTGAACCGGTCCTTTACGTAGTTTTTCACTTCCTTGTTGAGCGTGTCGCGCTCCAGCAACTGACGATACGTCGCGCTCAGTCTCAGCTGAGGCACTTCATCCTCATTCGCAACAACCTTGTATTCGCCGCCGACCTTGACGATGTAAACATCGGGCTCAATGGTGGGCGCGGCAGCGCGGTTGTATTTCTGGCCGGGACGCGGATCGAGAGCCTTGACAATTTCGAGGGCCTCCATGATTTCCTCGAGCTGGAGTCCCATAGCCTTCGCGATTTCCTTGTACTGCTTGCCCTGGACTTTGGCGAGATGATCGCGGACGATATCCATCGAAAAGCAATCATCTTCACCAAGCGAGTGCAGTTGAAGCATCAGACACTCACGCAGGTCGCGAGCAGCAACACCGGGCGGATCGAAAGCCTGGACGACCTCGAGAGCCTGCTGAACATCTTCAAGCGCATGCTCTCCGCTCTCTGCAATCTCCTCCAGCGTGATAGGAACTTCGCGACCGGATTCATCCACCGCGCAAAGGTAACCATCTTCATTGAGATTCCCGACGATTGAATGACACGCAAGACGAACGGGCGGCTCGATGTGAGTGAGACCTAGTTGCCACTCAAGATGATCTGTCAACGTCGGCGTCTTTGCGATGAAGTTCTCGAATGAGGGTTTCTCGAAGATTTCCGTTTCGCGGGGACGCGAGGCGCTGTCATTCAGGTAATTGTCGAAACTTGCAAGATCGATATCGGCGTATGGATCTCCGTCAGGCTCGGGCTCGGGAGCTTTTGCGTCGACGTTCTCGGCGACAGTCTTCTCGCGTTGGCTAAGTTCCTGGTAGGGAGTCTCACCGTCGTCGACATCAATGGAAGGCGCCTCCGTTCCGTTACGGCTCAGCGTGAGATCCGGCGCTTCTGCAGCCAACTCCGGACTCTCGACAATTTCGGTACCTTCCTCCAGCACGGGGTTCTGGACGAGTTCCTGCTGGATCATATCGGTGAGTTCGAGTTTGTTCAGCTGCAGCAGGTTCACCATCTGAACCAGACTTGGTGTGAGTAGCTGCTTTTGCTGAACCTTGAGGCTCAGTTTGTGTTCGAGAAAAGCCATATGCAATTACTGCGGCTCAGTCCAGAGTGAAGTGTTCACCAAGATAAACCCTCTTAACTTCGGGGTCACTTCCCAACGCTCTGGGCGTTCCCGACCGAAAAATTGAACCGTTACTGATGATATAAGCGCGATCTGTGACCTGCAAGGTTTCTCTCACATTGTGGTCAGTTATCAACACCCCAATATGCCTGGATTTCAGATGCGCAATGATTTTTTGAATTTCTATAACGGTAATTGGATCGATCCCTGAAAACGGTTCATCGAGCAAAATAAACTTTGGTGAAATCACAAGGGACCGCGCGATTTCGACGCGCCGCCTCTCACCTCCCGACAATGTGTCGGCAATACTCTTGCGAACATGGGTGATCCCGAACTCCTCAAGCAAACTGTCCAGGCGTTTTCGACGCTCTCTACCGTTTATGGAAAGCGTTTCAAGAATCGCCATGATGTTCGCCTCGACCGTGAGCTTTCGGAAAACCGAAGCCTCCTGCGGAAGATAGCCGATACCATTCTGAGCGCGCAGGTACATCGGCAGATTCGTGATGTTGTGCGAACCCAACATGACGGAACCGACGTCGGGGCGCGTCAATCCCACAATCATGTAGAAGGTTGTCGTTTTGCCTGCGCCATTGGGCCCCAGCAACCCCACCACTTCGCCCTGCGCCACGGTTACATTGACATCGCGAACGACCACGCGCCCTTTATACGTCTTCGAGATGCCGACGGTCTGGAGTGAGACTACTTCTCCATCGGAGCCGATATTATGACTTGCTGGTTCGCGCAATTCGTTGCAGTCCTCTTGCCGTCGGCGGCGATACGTATGATGCAAGCTTTCATGGAACGCTCCGTACCGCCCGAAATCTCAGCCGGAGAGGCGTTCGTGCCCGATAGACGCGTGGCTCCGGTTGCCACGTTATATTCCATGGTGGCTCCAGTGCCCTTTTGCGTGCCCTGAACCATGTCCACGCCGCCTGTGGCAAGGATCGTTTCGAGATTCCCGTCCTTGGAATGTACCTCGAGGTCATTCGACTTCAACTTCATATGCACTTTTTTATCAGACTTTTCCGGGCCCGATTTTGGAGGCGGGAAATCACCCACGACTGAAACCCCACCTTTATAGTGCCCAACCTGGGCCCCATCCCCCGGATCGCTGAACTCCAGACGCTGCGCTGTGACTTCCTGGCCGGAGGGGGAGACTGTACGAACGTCACCTTCCGCCTCGAAGCGTTTGTCTTTCGGGAACAGAGCCAGACTCATCGCCTTGATTTTGCTTCGATCCGGCGGATACATCTCGACCTCTCCCTTATATTCGACACGGGGATTGTCACCCCCCAACTGGGCTTCGACGCGACGCGCGAAAATCACGACTGGAGGCTTCTCGGATTCCGCGTTGATCATTCTGACTTTGCCTTGCCCACCTTCGCCCACGAAGGATTCGCGTTTTCGATCCACTATGATCTTCGATGCGTACAGCGTGCCCTGTGAATCCGTGAACTGAGGATTGCCTTCCTCCATTTCGATGCGATCCCCTCCGTCCCGAACGGTCAGTTTTCCGGAACTTCCGCTGCGACCGCCCTCCTCGCTAAACGTGACGGAGCCCGTCTGGACCATTGACGTCAGTGTCTTGGTCTTCGTATCGAACCGAGCATTGGTGGTGTTCGCATTTGTTGTCAATCCGGCGGCTTTGAGCTTGGCGCGTGCTGCGGTGTTGAATAACTGCTCATGGTTATCGTCCCTCATATCGATTACGAAGTTGCTACCCTCGATATTTAGACCGTCCCTGGCGAAAATCGAGGCGCCCTGTGTTCGTACCGATCCTGATCGCAATCCTGCGGGCTCGATTCGAATCGTGTCTGCCGCATCGAGAGTGCCGGAAGAATCACTTTCGAAGTGGGGATGTTGGCGTGCCTCGACGACTTTGAGATTACCACTCTCGAGCCAGGCTTCGACTTCAGGTCCTTTGAGTGTCCCATTAAGCGAACTGTCATCGGCGGCGCTGGCTGAAGTCCCCGCCCGACGTTCGGTCCGGACGTTTCCCCGGCCAATGACGTGTTCGATATCTCCAGCGTCCGACAAATCGCTCTGAAGCCAATCGGAATTGACCTCGAATGACGGAGCTTCTGCCCGCGCACCGCCTTCCACGGTAACTTTTCTTGGTCGATAAGTACCCGGCAACAACTCGGCTCGGCCCTTGTCTCCGCGAATTCGACCGTTGCCAGAATTAAGTTCAAGACCCTGGGAAACCGTCGCCCAGTTCTCGCGGGACTGAAATTCGGCAGCGCCTCCGTTCATCCCGCCGCCACGGTTGAGATAAATTTTGAAATGATCCGTGAGGCGCATCATGCCGGAATTGAGGAAGTACTCCATCCGTCCGGACTCGCCTGTCATTTCTCCTTCACGATTGAGAGTCGTGTGAACAGGAGATAAAATCGTTCCGCCGGCATGGTCGTACGACAACTTTTCAGTTTGGGCGATTGTTCCGGGTTCGAGTTCGACACTGACATTGCGGTTACACACGATGTGATTGGTCAGACGGTCATGACTGCATTCGGCGCCCCGGATGCGCCGGTCCGGATCACCCTGCCGGCGTGCGTAAATCAGGATTTCGACATCCTCCAGCGCCGTGCGATTGTCTTCAAAGCTCAGCATCTTGCGGCCCTTGATGAGGAAAATGTTTCTGTCGCCTTCGGAAGCGACATACTGCACGCCGCTGGTGCTCACCTGGAGACCCGAAGGAAGAGCGTCCACATCACTGCGAGCGGCCGGCTGCCCGTTTCGGGTTCGGGCCAGGTAACTCCAGGCGGCAACGAACACAAACGCGAAGATGACAACCGGCAGCACCCAGGAAAGAACCTGGGTCACACGGTACAAGCCTAACCGCTTCAGCCTCATCGTGGTCAGTATACGGGGATTTGCCTGGCGGGGTACCCGGAAGATGGATCTGGACTCCCCCTGCCCTGAGACTACAATTTCAGGCAATGAATAAAGGAATTTTGCCGTGGATTTTCGCTCTGATGATTATGGTTTCGTCGATCCGCGTGCGCGCCCATCACTCGCTCTCGGGCTCTTATGACATGAGCCGCGAGATCACACTCAACGGCGCTGTCACAGCCTTTCAGTTTGTTAACCCGCATCCCTTCGTCTCGTTTGCCGTGGAATCGCAAAAGGGAACGAAGGAGCAGTGGCGAGGGGAACTGGATAACCGTTCGGAATTGGTCGCCGCCGGCATGACAGAGGGAACCTTCAAGCCTGGGGACCGGGTTGTCATTGTCGGAAACCCCGGCCACGATAAAGCGCAGACCGTCTATGTCCGAAAGCTTGATCGTCCTGCCGACGGTCTTAAGTACGAACAAGTCGGCACCACACCCAGCATTCAAATCCCCAGCAAGCGTTAACTACCGCGTGGCGAAATCAGTTCGTCACTTTGAGACCGCCCATTACCACGGTTCCCTTCAAAACCAAACGATGGTCTGAATTGTCGGGATGCCGAGTGTTGTCGTCGAAGCCTCCCATGATGGAACTGACGCGAGATACAACCGTCCACTCGTCGGGCACGCGAACCTTAACCCCACCCATTACAGATGACACATCGAGAACGGCCTCGTCCCGGTCCATAACGGCGTTTCGAAGATCGATCTCAATGCCACCCATGACGGCGGTTGCTTCCCCACCGCGGAAATCTTTGGAGAGATTCGTTCGTTTCACACCGCCCATGATGGCAAGGTCGTTAAAGCTGTCTGAACCATTTCGGAACTCTTCGTTCTGCGCTAGTGTGCGAGGCTGACTGAACAGAACCCCGAGAACGAGCAGGGCGGCGCCAGCCGCAAGGACAGGCTTCCAGAGTTCGGCCGATCTCTGGTAGTTCGCGGGAGACGCATTCGGCGACGGGTCGGGATGCTCTTCGGTCATAGCTCACCTCATTGCGAAAGACTTTCGAACGCGTGTGAATCTATGAGGAAAACTGGAGCCCCGCAAGGCCTTACCGGCTAATGGCGGTTGGAAACCGGCGATTCCCCCTTGCGCCGGTTCACTCCGCCGTCACAAATACGTCGTGCGCCTCGCCAAGCTCCCTTGCGGAAGGCGTCACAATTGTTTTTCTGCCGAGCACAATATGGGACTTTGAATCGATCGCAATCCGAACATCATCCTCACAGACAAACGGGACCGGCTTGCCGGATGCAGGCTGCAGCTGATTGTAGGAAGAGAGTGGAGGCGTTTCCGGCTGGGCCGAAGGCTTATCCTGTTTTCTATCTAACCACTGATCAACAACCTTCTCAATTACGCCGCGCGCTGACGGCCCAGGGGTTTCGACCTCCCGAACGCCGTAAGCGACTCGCTTCAGATTGATGAGATGAAGCGGGGAAATGTTGTCCGAAGTGATGTTATTTCCCTGAGCGCCGCAGCCCAGAGTCATGGAAGGAAACAGATTGGTGGTGTATCCGACCGCACCAAGGGCCGCAGGCGTGTTCACGCAAATACGAAATGCCGGCTTCTTCAGGGCAAATTCGCGGACAATGCGATCCTCACGCGTGTGCAGGCTCAGTGTGTGTCCCAGACCGCCGAAAGACAGAATCTCGATGCACTTCGCGCAACCTTCCTGCCAGTCCTTCACAACATAAAAAGCGAGCAATGGAGAAAGCTTCTCCATTGAGATCGGAAACTTCGGACCGACACCATCAGCGTGAGCGACGATCGCGCGGGTTCCTGCCGGCACCTTAAATCCCGCCATGGCCGCGATTTTCTCCGCAGATTGCCCGACAATTTTCGTGTTCAACGTACCGCGTGGCGTCTGGATCGTTTGCTCGAGCAGGGCCTTCTCTGCCGGGTTGCAGACGTAAGTTCCGTGAGCACGCAGCTGTTCGAGTGCAGCGTCCTTTACGGATTCGTCGCAAACAATCGATTGTTCCGAAGAGCAAAGCGTTCCATTGTCGAAGGTCTTGCCGGTGAGAATGTCTCGGACTGCCTTCGGAACATCGGCTGTGCTCTCAATGTAGGTGGGAACGTTTCCCGGTCCGACTCCAAACGCAGGCTTCCCGGCACTGTAAGCCGCTTTCACAAGCCCCGTGCCACCGGTGGCAAGAATCAATGACGTGCGCGAATGTTTCATCAACGCCTCGGTACCCTCGAGGGTCGGAGTCTTCATACACGAAATCACATTCTTCGGCGCGCCGGCGCGATCAGCCGCTTCCGAGAGCAAACGGCTGGTTTCGTTGATGCACTTGACCGCGGACGGATGTGGGCTGAAGACGATCGTGTTGCGACCCTTGAGAGCAATCAACGCCTTATAAATGGCTGTTGAAGTCGGATTGGTCGAAGGAATAATGGCAGCGATCACGCCAATCGGGCTGGCGACTTCAAAAACCTTCTTTTCCGGATCTTCGCTTACGATCCCGACGGTCTTCATTGGCCTGATAGCGTTGTACACATCTCTCGCGCAAAACAGGTTCTTCAGAGTCTTGTGCTGGACATTCCCGTAACCGGTCTCGTCAACAGCGGCCTTCGCCAGCGCCGACGCATGAGCAATACCGGCCTTCGAAATCTCGGCGAGAACGCGATCAACCTGTTCTTCGGTGAAGTGTTCAAACGTCTGAAAGGCCGCAAACGCCCCTTCCGCAAGATCGCGCGCTTCCTGAATGGATTCGAGATCCCTGTTCATGGCTAACGGCCGGCTTTCCAGTGTTGGAGGAGTCTTTCCGTTTCGTCAAACGGGCGCGGAATAACGTGCGTGGCAATCAATTCTCCGACACGGCGCGCGGCGTTTGAACCTGCCTCGGTTGCCGCCTTGACCGACCCAACATCACCGCGAACCAGCACCGCGACGTAACCGTTGAGGAGGTACTCCCGGCCGATGAGGACAACGTTCGCGGTCTTCACCATGGCGTCGGCAGCTTCCACAGCGCCAACCAGGCCACGAGTTTCAATCATTCCAAGGGCTTCCACGAGGTGGCAAACCTACCAGAATCATCATCCAAAAGCAATTGACGCCGTGAAAGCCGCTTCCTTATCATTCTAATGAACTTATGGAGTCATGAGGAGTCAGTCGGAAATGTCGAACTTTGGCGCAACTTTCAGGAAAACGAGAGAGGCAAAGGGACTGCCGCTCGAAAAAATCGCGGCGGAAACCCGAATCAGTACGAGGTTCCTGACGGCGATCGAAAACGAAGCCTTTCAATCCTTGCCGGGCGGGATCTTTAATCGTGGATTCATCAGAGCTTACGCTGAATACCTGGGACTTGATTCTAACCAGGCAGTGGCAGATTACGATCGCATTTCCTCCACGGCGGAGGAGCACGCTGATGTCCTCCACGACACAGACCGTGCGCCGGCTCGGAACTCGGACTGGAACCTCTACCTGGTTGCCGCTGCGATACTCGTGGCATTGATGGTCGCGTACTATTTCGTGACGCGGGCTCCTACCACAAGTACAGGACCGCTTCCCCAAAGGGCGGCTGTCGTGCCACCGCCCGCCCAACCGGCGCAGGCGCAAACCGAAGCCCCCATTCCTCCACCTGCATCTCCGGCTTCGCTGGAGGTCCCTAAACTAGCGCCTCCGCCCTCTCCTGTGGCACAGGCTGCTACGTCCTCCACCCCAGCTCCGCCAGCAGCCACGGCTGTTCCAACCCCGGCTCCGAAGGTACCCTCGACGTCTGCTCTTGCGATCGACGTCAACGTGACGGATTCCACATGGATGAGAGTGACGGCGGATGGAACTGTCGCGTTATCGGAAGTTCTTCAAGCAGGGACAAACCGACGTTTTTCAGCCGAGCGATCCATCGACGTCGTCATTGGCAATGCGGCAGGTGCGACCATGCAGATCAATGGGCGGGACCTGGGACAACTCGGCACCAGCGGAAGAGTGCGGGAATTCAAAATAACGCCCGAAAACGCAGCACAAGTTAGATAGAGTTTTGAGTGGTGAGTAGAACCGCGTAACTGGCAAGAGCGCTAGTGCAGCCGCGCCTGGGATCGCGTTACGACGCGCGAGCGCATCGCCTGTACCTGATCGCGCAATTCATTCTTGGGACTTGCGGCAATATAGGCGTCCAGCTGGGCGATCGCATTCGACCACTCCTGAATCCGGATGTATACATTGGCGAGTGCAAGGTGCCCCTCAATCAACTCTGGGGCCAGCTGCAGCGCATGCTTGAGGTGTTCTTCGGCGTCTTCGTAAAAAGCCGACTTGTAGTAGGTCACCCCTAACAAGTAATAGGCAAACGGAGCATCGGGCTTAAGTTTCAATGCCTCATAAAGGTTTGCCAGAGATTCATTCAGGATTCCCCGCACGACGGAGCTGCCCTGGCTCGTGCTGGCCTCTGCCTCTTCGATGTACAGACTTGCAAGGTTGATTAACGGCGCCGCCGAAGTCTGCTTCAGGTCAGCAGCAGTCCGGTACGCGGATTCCGCATCCCGATATCGGGCCAGCTTCTGATAAACCGTGCCAAGCATTCTTTGAGCCTGGTAGAAATCTGGCGCATCCCGGACAATCTCTTCCAGAAACGGCAGGGCCTTTGCAAAATTGCCGTTTTGGATTTCTTTGGTGGCCACCTTCATTTTCTCAACAATGGCCGCCGGATAGGCCTTTGAAAGATCGGCGACATTGACGACTTCGGAGTCTTCTCCAGAGAAATCCGTCGCAGGTTTGACGACCTTTTCCTCCTGGAAATCCATGATGATGTTTACAATCGAGTCAGAGTTCAGATCCACGCGCTGCCGGACTTCCTGAAATCCCTCAATCTTCACCGAAATGTAATAAGTTCCACGAGGAAGGCCGGTAAATCGATAGCGTCCCTGGCTATCGGCGACGGTGGCCTGGACGACCTGTTCGGCATTCTGCAGAAGCAAGACTTCGAAGATCTGCTGAAAGCCTGGAACTGGAACAATGACCTGCCCCGTAATTCCAACCGAAGGGGGCACACGGTTAATCTGTTGCCAGGCAGGAAGCGCCGTCAACGAGCAGCTAAGAATAATCGTAAGGGCGAAAACAAAGCGTTTCACTTTGTTGGTTTGGCCAGTTCCAAAGCGATCTTTGCGCGAGCCCGTTCCACCTCGGAACGGTTCGAGACTTTCGGGAATTCCGCGAGATAGGCGTCGTACTCGACCAGAGTCTCCTTGAACTTTTTCTGCCTGATAAACAGATTACCGAGGGCGATCCGAGCCCAGCGCAGCTTGGGTTCGATCTCCAATGCCTTTCGAAGATCCTGTTCGGATTTGTCGTAGCGCCCGCCATGCATCTCAACAATTCCGAGAAGGTAATAAGCAAACGAGGCGTCCGGCTTGATCTTGAGTGCCTCCGTCAGAACTTCGCGTGCGTCGCTGAGAATGATATCAAGATCTCCACCGGGTACGACGACGCCGGCGATGCCGGGCTCAGGGTGCAGGCTCGCTTCCGCTTCCTGGACGTAGAGACTTCCGAGGCTCACCAGAGGAGCTGCCGAATTCGGTTTGAGACGACGTGCTTCGTTGTATTGAGTTTCCGCTTCCCGGAACCGTTTCATCTCCAGATGGATCGACCCGAGGGTATTACGGGCATCGTAAAGATCGGGATATTCCGCCACCAGTTTTTCAAGGCGGACCCGCGCTTGAGGCGCCTGCCCCTCCAGTCTTTCGCTCTGGGCCCGCTGAAACTCGTCCACAGCTTTTTTGGGAAACTCGCGCTTCAGTTCAGCGACGTCGACCGTTTCGTTCACTTCTCCAGTAAAGTCCAGAATCACGGGACGAATGACTTCGTCTTCGAACTCCATATGAATGAAGTGATCAAATATCCTGTCGCACCCGTCGAGGCTGAGGCGTTCACGGTATTCCTTGAATCCATCGATGCGAACCACGACGTAATACGGCCCCCGCGGTTGCGGTGGAAGGGCAAACTGGCCGGTAGAATCCGTGTAGTCCCACCCCACGAGTCGCGATTCATCGAGTTGAAGAACCTCGTGGTACTCGTCCCATTTTTCACCCGGAGCAATCACTCTCCCTTTGATGATAACGGAGGTGGCACAGTCCTGGGCATGCGCGCTCAGAGCTCCAAAAAGTATCACCAGAACGAGTACTCGCAGGTCGCAACGCATGGATCGTGTATAACCTGCACTAGAAAACCTGTCAACTTCCGGGCAGGGCGCTTCCGGGCAGCGCCTGTCCGGGCAGGCGCCAAAGCTGGATTTGAAAGCGTCAATTATGGCTCGCGCGTGCCCTTGATCGAGCGTCTTCGAGCATCTTCTTAACGACGAATCGATTCTCCGAGGACGGAAAATCCTGGAGGTAGGCTTCGAGTCTTTCGATGGCCTCTGCCCAGTTCTCCTGATGAAGATAGAGATTGGCCAACATCAGCCGGGCAGCCGCCAGATCCGCGTCCAGTTCCAACGCAAGCTTGAAGTGCTTTTCGGCTTCCTCCGGTGAGTTCGCCTTCGCGTGAGCAGATCCCACAAGGCACTGCGCAATAGCTGATTGCGGTCTGATTTCGATCGCCTTTTCCAGCGTGCTGAGAGCCCGCGAAGTCATTCGCTCGAGTTCGCCGGGAGAATCCGCTGCGCGAAGCTGGACACTGGCGAGGTTGAGTAAGGGCTGTGGTGATCGTGGGCTGAGTTCGCTGGCGCGCGAGTATTCGGACTCCGCATCAAAGTAACAACCTTCCTGCTGGTAGATCACCCCCAGGCGTGCGTGAGCGCCATAGAAGCCCGGGGCCCTCACCGCGATGGACTCGAGGCGGTCTACTGCCCGTGAAAAACTACCGTTTATATAGTCCTGGAAGGCTTTCTCATAGTCTCTCAGGACATCGCGCGTATAGTCGCCCTGAAGTTCGGCGACATCGACTATGTCGGGATCTTCAGCAGGAAAGCCAAGCATCAGCGTGGAGGGAATTCTTCCGTAATGAAAGTCCTTGGAGACGATTGCGCCCGGTCGGCACACGATCTCAATTTCACGTCGCTCTTGCCTTTTCCCGTCCAGGACGGCAACAAGGCGGTAGGACCGTTTCTGTAATCCGGGAATGACATAGTTTCCGCTGCGATCGACCTCCGCGTGGGCAACTTCGGTATTTTTTGCCTTTGGATCCTGAAGTACCAGGAGGACCGTCGTGGCGGGCTTGTCCAGCGTAATTCGACCCTGCAGCGTGAAGCTCGGCGTCTCGGCAGCTGCCGGCGTTCCCGCGATAAGCCAGGCAGCCAGCAGAAAGCCTGTGGACATGCCTCGGTTATATCGCATGAGGGTATATCTCGACAAGGCACCTTGGTGACCGACGACTGCTGACAGAGATTGGACTGTCACTCCGGTTGAGCTTCGAAAATCCTGTGGCTCGGCGCGGTGCGGCCTGTATCCGCAATCGCTCCACCGAAAAACTGAACACGCATGATTCTAAGCGTGAGTTCAAAAACTAAGACGCTACAAGTAACGGCGCCTCGTTACCGCTTGGGAACGAGCCGAAGAATCTTGCCGGCGTTGCCGTCTGTCAGAACATAGAGCGCGCCGTCCGGGCCTTCATTAACGCCGCGTATTCTACTGTTGAGTTCTGTCAGCAGCCGTTCTTCACCGGTGACACGATCTCCATTAAGAACCAACCGCACCAGCGCCCGGCCCGCCAGCTCCGCCACGAAGAGATCTCCCTGCCATGTCGGAAAAAGCTTGCCCGTATAGAAGGCGATTCCGGCAGGGGCAATATCAGGCGTCCAGAAATACACGGGCTGCTCCATCCCCTCTTGAAAGGTCTTGTCCCCGTTGATGGGCTTGCCGGTGTATTCGTGTCCATAACCGATCACAGGGAATCCGTAGTTCCGGCCCTTCTCGACTGCATTAATTTCATCACCGCCTCGGGGCCCGTGTTCGCTAGTCCAGAGCTTGCCGGTGCGTGGATGAATGGTCACACCCTGAATATCTCTGAATCCGAGCGCATAGATTTCGGGATGGGCATTAGGTCGGCCGACGAATGGATTGTCTTTGGGAATCGTTCCATCGGCATTAATCCGCAGTACCTTGCCCATGTTGCTATCCAACGCCTGTGGCTGCGGCCAGTCGACCGAGTTGATTCCCAGGCCGGCAGGAATCGAAGAGGTAATCAGCAACGTCCCATCGGGCGCCTGCGTCAAACGCCCGCCTGTTCCCTCAGCGTTGAGCAGCACCTTCACATCTTCAATACGTTTGTCGTCTGGCGACAAGCGGGCTCGCGCTGCCAAGAGCACTGCCGGTAACCGCGGAAGCGCCGCAGTGTTCGCGCCATCAGGCAACACCGTGTAGGTGAGGTAGATCGTGCGGTTCATCGCGAAAGCGCGATCCGGCCTCGCTTCGAAAAGGCCCTGCCCGCGAGCAAAGAGAGCCGATGGCAAACCCTCGATCTCAGATACCTTGCCATCCTTGGCGACAAGCTTGAGATGGCCCGGGCGTTCCGTGACGAGCATGCGTCCATCAGGAAGAAAGTTAAAACAGAACGCGCCGTTAAAACCCTCGGCAACGGTTTCGACCGTGTATGGGGCGGTTTTCGCCGGTCGCGGCGCGCGTGTCTGCGCCGCCCACTCGGGTATAGGGGCGTAGCCGTCGGGCGTCGCACTCTCGTTCGGCGTTCCTCCCGCGGGCAGAACCGGCGGTCGCGGCGCCGCGCGAACCGCCTGGGCTTGTGCGATCGCACCGAAGAGTAGACATATCGCGATACCTGCCATAACAGTCCTGATCATGCTGCCTCCAATTCTAAGACGCCTGGTATAACACAGCCATTCCGGAAGCGTTGCCACACAAGTTTAAATGGCGGATTACCGATTTCTAAACGGACGTAACTTAAGCGACCGAACGACGTCACGCTCTCAAATGATGTGCTGTGGGTAAAAGTTACTGTCGCTCCGAAGAGCCGAGAAGTTGTAGATAAAGTCAGCGGATCATCACCTTCATCGATTGCGGCAATTGCGGCAACGCCAGGTCAGCCTGGCCTGCGGTGGCCGCTTCGATGAAATCGTGGAGCTCCGGAGATTCGGCCTTCAGTTGCGACGCGGTGAGGTTATCGAACAGGATCTTTCCATCTCGATCCCGGACGCTGTAGACCACTCCCTGAGCGCCTGTCTTGATTGTCACGACGCGATTGCGATGCTCCAGATGGCCAATAACGATAAACGGGCCGGTTTCGCCGGTCGGGATTTGAGCGGCGGACACTGGAGGCGCAGTGGGACTTGTCTGTTGATGCTTCGAGCACGAAATGGAAGACAGGGAAAGCATTAACGTCAGGGGAACGGACGCTGCTCTTGTCATAGGAATCCTATACGCCCGCTCCCATTCCTTGAGCAAGGAATTCTGTGCGGCCTATTGCCTTTTCCCGGCTGGTATAATGTTCCGTTTATGGTTGTCCCGGGAAAGCTGACTGAGCAGGAGAGCATCATTGTTCGGGGTGTGCGTGTCCACAACCTGAAAAACATCGATTTCGAGATTCCCCACAATGCGCTGACTATCGTCACCGGTGTCAGCGGATCGGGCAAATCGTCCCTCGCGTTCGACACGATCTACGCAGAAGGACAGCGACGATACATCGAATCCCTGTCCGCCTACGCTCGCCAATTCCTGGAACGCATTGAAAGGCCTGAAGTGGATGAGGTGCTGGGCATCGCTCCGGCAATCGCCATCAGGCAACGCAACACTGCCCGTACTCCGCGCTCAACGGTGGGAACTTCAACCGAGGTCTACGATTACCTTCGTCTGCTTTTCGCGCGGATCGGTACAACCCACTGCCTGAAGTGCGGACAACCTGTAGGTAGGGACAGCGTGGATCAGATCGCCGGGGCGGTGCTTCAGTGGCCCGAAGATACTCGCTTCTATGTGTTGTTTCCGCTCCGATCCAACGTTCCGCAGGAGGAGATGGCTGTCTATCTCGCTGACATCAAGCGTCGGGGATTCGGGCGAATCTACCAGGACGGAAGAACTTTCGAGTACTCCCAACCCGAATCGCTGATCGATGTCGATTTCAAGAAGCCGGCATTTGTTCTGGTCGACCGTCTGAAGGTTGCGCCCGATATCCGTCAGAGACTGATTGACTCGGTCGAAGTCTGTTTTCGTGAGAGTGGCGGGGAAGTCCTGCTGGAAATCCCTGGAGGCCAACGCCACCGTTTCAGCGAAGCCTTTGAATGCAAGACGTGCGGAATCCGCTATGAGGATCCCGAACCGCGTCTCTTTTCATTCAACAATCCCTTCGGCGCTTGTTCGCGCTGCCAGGGCTTCGGCAATACGATCGATCTCGATCTCAATCTCGTGCTGCCCGATCGAAGCCTTTCGCTCAACCAGGGCGCAATAGAACCCTGGACCAAGCCTCGATATCGTGTTTATCTCAACGACTTCAAGAAATCGGCCCGGACAGCAGGCGTTCCGCTCGATGCCCCAATTCGGGAGCTGAATTCTGATCAGCTGAATTTCATCCTGGATGCCGTCCGCAACTTCTTCAATTACCTGGAAACGAAGAAGTACAAACTTCACGTCAGAGTCTTCCTGAGCCGCTATCGTGGATATACGGTCTGTCCGGACTGCAAGGGCAGCCGCCTTCGCCAGGAAGCACGGACCGTCTATGTGGCAGGCAAAAACATTGCCGATGTTTGCCGTATGACAATCCGCGAGGCCGGCGATTTCTTTTCCGGCGTCGAACTTACCAGCATGCAAGAGGAAATCGCGGAACGCATCCTTTGGGAGATCCGATCACGCCTTCGATTTCTGAATGACGTCGGACTTCAATATCTGACCCTTGACCGTCTGTCTTCGACCTTATCGGGTGGCGAGGCGCAACGAATCCAGCTTGCAACATCGCTCGGATCGTCTCTTGTCGGCGCGCTTTATGTTCTCGATGAGCCTTCAATCGGGCTTCATCCGCGGGATGCGCAACGACTCATCGAAATCCTTCTTCGGTTGCGCGATATCGGAAACACGGTGCTTGTAGTGGAGCACGACGCAGAAATCATCCGGGCCGCAGATCATATCCTTGACCTGGGTCCGGGAGCCGGTGAGAACGGGGGTCACATTGTCTTTCACGGCTCGCTGGATCAGATTCGCAGTTCTACGGCTTCTTTGACCGGCAAGTACCTCAGCGGCGAACTGCGCGTCCCCATGCCGAAGGAGCGCCGGCGACCCGGCAACAAGGCGATTCGCCTGACTGGGGCGTCGCAGCACAACCTGAAAGACGTGCGCATCGACGTTCCGATCGGGATGATGACCTGCGTTACCGGTGTATCGGGATCCGGCAAGTCCACACTGGTTCACTCCTGTCTTTACGAGGCTCTCAAAAGTGCGATCCACGGCGGGGAACCACCAGCGGGCGCCGGCTGGATCGAAAGCGGGACGAAATGGATCTCCGAAACGGTGCTTGTTGACCAAAGCCCGATTGGTCGAACCCCTCGTTCAAATCCGGTTACCTACATCAAGGCATTCGACAATATCCGTGAAGTCTTTGCCGCAACCCGCGAGGCTCAGGCACACGGATTCAATTCAGGAAGCTTCTCATTCAACATACCGGGAGGACGGTGCGAGACCTGCGAAGGCGATGGGACCGTCACTGTCGAGATGCAGTTCCTGGCGGATGTGGAATTAATCTGTGAAGACTGCAAAGGCATGCGCTACAAAAGTGCCGTTCTCGAAATCCTCTACAAGGGTAAGAATGTGTATGAGGTCCTCCAGATGACGGTTCGAGAAGCCCTGCAGTTCTTTGCCAGCGTTCCGAAGATCACAAAGAAGCTTCAGGTTCTCGACGAGGTCGGGCTCGGTTACCTGCGTCTGGGGCAATCGGCCACAACACTCTCGGGCGGCGAGGCCCAGCGGATCAAACTGGCTGCCTACCTCGCTCGGGATGTCAGCGAGAAGACGTTGTTCATTTTCGATGAGCCGACGACGGGTCTCCACTTCGACGACATAAACAAACTGCTCGTGGCCTTCAGACGGCTTATAGAGGCCGGCGGGACGGTTCTGATCATTGAACATAACCTCGACGTCATTAAATGTGCGGATTGGGTTATTGACATGGGTCCTGAAGGCGGGGATGGGGGAGGCCACGTTGTTGCTGTCGGCCCACCGGAACAAATCGCCTGCGTCCCGGAATCTCTAACGGGAAAGTTCCTGGCAAAATTGGGCGTATAATTCCGTCATGAAGCAGACTGTCATTATTCCATTCATACTGCTTCTCACCGGCGCGCTGGCTCCGGTAGCTCGTGCGACAGACGAAACCCGCGCAAAAGAACTGCAAAGAGAGCGAGCTAAACTCCAGAAGGTAACGGATCCTGTCGAGCGCGCCAAAATCGGCGTCAAAATTTCGGATATTCTCATAGAAGACGTCGGCGATGCTGTTCGCAAGGGGAATATCGCTGACATGCAAACGCAACTTGCCGCCTATGCGGAAACCATCGAGAACGCCCATCAGGAACTTGTCGACTCCGGCCGTAATGCCGCGAAAAAGCCCAGTGGCTTCAAGGAACTTGAAATCGCCCTTCGCCAGCAAGTCCGAAAGCTTGATGAACTTTCACGCATGCTCAATCTCCAGAGCCGAGTACCTGTAGAGAAGACCAAGGATCTGGCTACGGGCATTCGGGACAAACTTCTGAAGGCACTTTTCCCATGAGCACTCCACGCCGCGCCACTGCGATAGTCGCCGCTGCGGTGCTTTTGTTCCTGTCCACAGGACTCAAAGGCCAGAACTTTGATTACGTCACCGAAGAAGAAGAGGACCTGATACGCGATGCTCAGGGTTTGTCCCTTCGAGCTCCTCTCATGATCAAGTTTCTCGATAACCGAATCGTTGCGCTCGGCCTGCGAGAGCGAACAGCAAAAGAACGCGAACAGGCTAAAAAGGATATGGCCGAGTACGAGAGGCAGGTTAAAGACGCCGCGAAAGTGAAGGACGCCGAAGTTCGAGCGAAACCGGTGAATCCGGATGTGTATCTAAGAAAAGTCACGCGCCCGGAACTACTACGCGGCTTTATGCAAATTACCGACGAGCTCATGGACAATATCGATGACTCCTATGAGCGGAATCTTCCTGTGCGCGAGCATGTCGAAGCGCTCGAGAAGTTCCTCAGCGAACAAGTGCCGCGGTTTGAAAGTCTTCAGGCCGTGACGCCATCCGAAACCTCTGCTCTCGAGGCAACGCTCTCTCACACAAAGAAGGCTATCGAGGACTGCCGCAACGCCCTGAAGACCCTGCCCAAAACGTTGAAGCAGCCGCCCCCTGCTCGCTAAGCCCGGATGACATTAGAACCGATATTTCAGGAAGCCCATCTCCTGCTGAAGCCACGGACTCCGTTGCCTGAGATGCGCATCGAGTTTTTTCCCTTTGCAGGTCTGACACACACAGCGCGCCTGCGAGAGAACCGCTTGCTCATTCGTGTCAGCGACCTCCTGGCAGACGCGCCAGAGGAAGTACTGCGATCCCTGGCTTTGATCCTTTTGGCAAAAATTTACCGCCGGAGAATCGACGCAAACCACCACGCGCTTTATCGTGCTTTTATCCTCAACAGTGAGATGCAAAAGCGAGCTCGAACGGCTCGTACGACGCGCGGTCGAGGGCCTCGTCCCGCCATCGCAAAAGGACGATGGCAAGACTTAAACCGCAACTTTGACCGAGTCAACGCGGAATATTTTGAAGGGAAACTAGAACGTCCACGGCTAGCCTGGTCGGCAACTCGTTCCCGTCGAATACTCGGCCGCTATGACGCTACCCACCATACTGTTTTCATCAGCCTCTTCTTCGATTCTGCCGTCGTCCCAGACTTCGTGCTGGACTACATCCTGTACCATGAACTCCTGCATATTCGCCATCCATCCCGCGCCAGGGACTGCCGTTCTATCAATCACACCCCGGAATTTCGAGCCGACGAACGCAAGTTTAAAAGCTATAAAAACGCCACCGAATGGATCCGGAAAATGTGAATCCACAGAACCTGTGGAAAAGCCTGTTGAAAACCACTTAGAGCGAGGCCATAAGCCCACCTAAAAGCTGAGGCTTATAGCACTTTGCACCGAATTCGGTCATAGCGTCGCCTGTGGAAAACTGAGCCCTTCAGGCAGTCTTTTTGTGAATGAAAAATTAATTTTTCTGCAACAATGACGGGCTCTTTTCGAGGTGCCTGCCCTCGGATACAGACGCTTGCTGGCTTGTCGAAACCGCACGGCCCATAACCCGCGACTGGTCGGAGTTTCACGTAGGGGGTCGCCCGGGAACCGGGTCCGGCGGCGCGATCGGCGCTACGGTCGCACCAGACCGCACCACAGCCTGGGTTACAGAATGAGGGTGAGCGCACCCGCTCCTGGCCACCGCTCAGACGTTAGAAGGCACGGTTTCGCCTTCCTGCCGAGGTCCCCAGCAGCGCTTCCTGGAGCGGACGCTGCCCCGTCCAGTTCTTCGGTTAATGTCAGGATTGCAACGTCTCAGAGCGGAGCCTGATCTCAGCGACGATCCGTGAAACAAGATCTTCCAAACCTTCCCCTGTCACAGCAGAAACCAGGAATTCGTCGGATTTCAGGAGCGGTGAAGGATCATGCGGCCCGAGCAGATCCAGCTTGTTATAGACCGTGAACCTGGGGTGATCTCCAGCGCCGATTTCTTCGAGCACTTCGAGAACAACCGCCTGCTTTTGGAGGCGTTCCGTGTCGGATACGTCGACGACGTGGAGGATTAGGTCGGCCTCGACAACTTCTTCAAGCGTTGCGCGAAACGCCGACACCAATTGATGAGGAAGCTTTCGGATAAATCCGACTGTGTCTGAAATGAGCACCGAGTGCTGACGGCCAAGCCGAATCCTGCGGATCAACGTATCCAGGGTTGAAAAAAGGCGGCTGGATACGAGTGTTTCTTCGCGCGAGAGTGCGCGAAAGAGGGTCGACTTCCCGGCGTTGGTGTAGCCGACAAGAGAAACCATGGGAAGCCTGTCCCGACGCCGGCGCTCGCGGTGCAGCTGGCGGTGCTTTCGGATGCTCTCAATCTCACGCCGCAGTGTGGCGATTCGGTGCCGAATCTTGCGGCGATCCATTTCGAGTTTTGTTTCACCGGGGCCTCGCGTACCTATACCGCCGCCGAGCCGCGAGAGATAGTCGCTATATCCGGTGAGGCGTGTCAGCCGGTAGTTTAGCTGCGCCAGCTCAACCTGCAGCTGCCCTTCCCTGGTCCGCGCGCGCCTTGCGAAGATATCGAGGATGAGACCAGTTCTGTCAACAACCTTGACCTCCAGCGCTTCTTCGAGATTGCGAGCCTGGCTAGGCGAGAGTTCATCGTCGAAAATCACCACATCGGCGCCCTCAGTGAGAACCGATTCCCGGAGTTCCTCCATCTTGCCTTTACCGATATAGGTGGCAGGATCCGGCCTTCTGCGGTGTTGAACGACTTCCTCGAGAATGCGCGCCCCAGCCGAAACTGCCAGTTCCCGCAGTTCATCCAGGGCGCTATGGCCTACCAGAATGGCGCTCTCGACCAAGTTATGTCTGTGCAGGAGGCGCGGCAGAAGTCTTGGCCATTGCGATCGTGGAGATGGCGTGTTTGAAGATGAGCTGATCCTGATTATTGGATTCGAGAACGACGGAGTACTTGTCGAAGCCGCGAATTTTTCCGACAAGGCGAACACCGCCAATCAGGAAGATCGTTACGGGAACTTTGTCGCGTCGCATGGTGTTGAGATAGATGTCCTGAATATTTTGAGGGGCCGGAGTTTTGTTCTCCATTTCAGACTCCATAAAATTCACCAAGGAAAAGGGTTACTTTACGATGGACCTCTTCTTCTATTGCTTTATTGTCTCCAGGCCCACCAAACCACGCTGTCTCTGCCTGTCTTCGAAACCAGGTCAACTGACGTTTCGCATATCTGCGCGTGTCTCGTTGAATCATACGGATTGTATCGTCCCACGCACAGCTCTTGTTGAGATTTGCGAGAACATGGCGATAACCGATCGCTCCCAGAGGTTTGGCATCATCCGGAACCCCTCGAGCGATAAGCCCCCGCACCTCCTCTATCAGACCGGCCTGAAACATATGTTCCACGCGCTCATCAATGCGGCGATAACACTCTTCGCGTGGCGGATCCAAGCCCACCGTGCAGATGGAAAAACCCTGCAGAGGCCGGCGCGGTTCCACTTTCAAGTGCTCCGTCAGCGGCTTCCCCGTCTCGAGGCGGACCTCCAGTGCTCGGATGATCTTGGGCTTGTCTCGTGCGGCAATGCGGCCGGCCGAGGCCGGATCAAGACGCTGTAGCACGCGGTGAAGGTATTCCCTTCCTCGTGTTTCCGCAACACCTTCCAGACGCGTACGCCAGTGGGCTGAGCGCGTGGGTCCCTGAAAAAGGCCCTCCGTGAGCGCTCGAAGGTAGAGTCCGGTTCCTCCGACGAGAATGGGCAGGCGGCCTCGGTTTCGAAGATCTTCCAGAACACTGCGCGCTTCGCGTTGATAGTCCCCGGCCGTGAAAAGTTCATTCGGCTCACGGATATCAATCATGTGGTGAGGAATGCGCTGTCGTTCCTGAGGGGAGGCCTTGGCGCTTCCGATATCAAGTCCGCGAAAGATCTGGACGGAGTCGTAGTTGACGATCTCTCCGTTGAAACGCTCGGCGAGCGAAAGAGCCAGGCAGGATTTGCCGGATGCAGTCGGTCCCACAACCGCGACGATCGGGTGCATGCCCTAATACATCTTCTTTAAGTCGATTCCGGTGTAATACGTTTTCAGGATCTCGTCGAACTTTGCGCCATCCATCGCCATGCCGAAGGCACCCACCTGGCACATGCCCACACCGTGCCCCCAACCGGAACCGTAGAATGTCATGCCGATCAGGTCGCCTCGGGAGTTGCGCTCTTCGTCGAAGTAGAACATGCTGTCGCGCAACCCGAGGAGCGTACGTATTCTCATAGCGCGGACCGTGGTCTTGCCGGTTGAGCCCGTGATTTCGGTAGATACGGGGCGTTCTGAAGGTCCTCGTTCGATGACGCGTATCCCGCGCGCCTCGCCGATATTGAGTTGCCGAAACGCGGTGTCGATTTCCTGCTTTGTCTTATGCACCTGCCACAGGGCAAGGCGAGAATAGCGATCCGCGGTGGCGTTGACGAAGTTTCGCCGATAAACAACCATCTGAATAACGCCGTCCACAGCGCGGAAATCGAAGAGTTCTCCGCCGATCCAGCCCCCTTGCGTGATTGCCGTGCGCTCTTCGCCCATCCGGAAATAGATCGGCGCGTCGGGATTCAGGCGAAAAGCTGTGGGCCTCCCGCTGACGGCGAGCGTGAGTGTCTGCCCGTCCCAGGACGTCAAAACCCCCTGCTGCCACTCGAAAGCGCCCTTCCGCTCAATCATGCGATACAAGACATCGTTGCGATTGGGTGTACCGGCGCTGGGAAGAATGTCCTGTTCCACGAGAAAATCCAGATCGGATTGCGGTTTCGCGTTGGGATAAAAATTCTCGCGCAGGTATTTCGCCAGCTGGGGCAGATTGTTTGAAGGAGGTTCGCCCGCGCCCTGGATTCCGAGAAAGCGACGAAGCTCCGTGTAATTGGAGACTCCAGCAACTCCCAGCACGGCCGATTTGAAATCAGCGAAATGGCGATTGGCCGTGAAAGGTTTGGGCTCCGGGTGCTTGTACACACACATTACCGAAACGAGGTAGGGAAGTTTCTCCGAAAAAATATTCTCCGAGGATTCCGTCCGCCCGCCACAGGTCGAACTGTAGAGGGCATTAATTGGCTGACCCGCGTACGTCGCGACTATACCGCGCGTCTCGTTCACCGCCCGCGTTGACAGCGAATCTTCCGTTCCTGCGCCGAAATACACCTGGCACGCATCCGTGTCGCAGATGTCGTAGCCATCCGCCCGATACTGCCCCATGTTTTTTACGACATACGTTCGTGCCGCAACCGCCTGGGCCTTTAGCGCTTCCAGTTGTCCGAAGGTCGACGGACTAAGTTCGTTGGGAACAACTCCCAACAGATACTCCTCCAGAGGAAGTTCGTTAACGACGGTGAACGAATTGCGGGCATTGCCGAAGACTTCAAGAGCGCCTCGGTAGGATCTGTCATTCACCTGCAGACGCGCTGTCGGGGAGGCTGGCTGAATCCGAATGCGGTTTGTCATCGGCACAACAACATAACGGCCGCCGTCGAGTTCGATCGCCATGCGATAACGCAACTGCTCGCGGGTGAGAACGACTCCGTCCGACGTCTCACCCAGCGCAAGGATCGACGAGAATCGCGCGGTGCGGGTTGCCTGGCCCTGGATGCGGAACTCCTCGGAGGAACGAACGGTGACGGTGGCAGAGTTCTGTCCCAGACCGATTCGGACTGTGGGCTCGGCCTGCTGTAACGCCGGCAGCAGCAATAGCGTTGCTGCAACCAGAAGCTTCCACATCATGGATTCATATTGTAGAGGAATGCGATGCGCAACTTCAGGTCTGTTTCGTATTCAGCAGGAAGATGTGTGAAGGGGTTGGATAGCTGGATTGCAGAAACGGCTCCCCGATCGAGTGCCTCATATCCGGAGTTGGCGACAACTTGAAGATCCTTCACATTTCCGTTTCGTGAAATGCTGAACACAATATCCACACGGCCGCGCTGACCCAGGCGTGCGATCTCCGGCATCACGGTGTACCAGTTGCTTCGCAACCTGTTCAGCAGCTGATTCAGGTAAGGGCCGAAATCAATTCCTTTCGGGTTAGGCGAGAGGATTTGCGGTTCCGTTGTCGAATAGGTCCCGTTGTTATCCGCTCGTGCGACTCCCGTGCGACCACCAGTCCTCGCAGCCGATGCCAGCTGGGCTTCCACGATTTTATCCACCCCGCTCATGATGCTCCCGGGCGTCTGCAGGGCATCGCGGTTCAAGTTGGGGAGAACTTTGTTTGGAGCGTTCGAAGCAAGTTGCTGGTTTTGGCGACCATCCTGACCGCGCTGCGCTTCTTTGGCCTGTTGGGCCTCTGCCTCCGATGTTTGTCCTTCCTTCTGTGAAGGCCCACCTGCTCGTGCCTGTTCTCGTGTGTCACCACGAGACGCTCTGGTCGACCCGTCTGGACGCGCGCCTTCTGCAAGCACGTCATCGGGCCGGATGACACGGTCCGGCGGCGGCGGAGTAGGTGGTGGTGGCGGAGGCGGGGGGGGCGGTGGAGGCGTTGCCTGTTGAGGTAGTTGCTGTACCTCCGGCGGCTTCTGAGCGGGCGGAGGCGCAGGAGCCGGCGTAGCCCGGGACGGCAGCTTCGGAGGCAGCGTCAGTTGCCGCAATTCCAACCGGTTCAAATCGAAGTCCTCACCGGCAATGCGTACAACCCGCCGATGTGTCGTTTCAAACCATCCAGGATTGAACGCGAGGATAGCAAGCAACACGAAATGGACCAGGATCGACATTACGAGCGGCTTGGGCTTTGTGGCTCGCAGCTGCAATTCCGAGTTTTGGTCCAGGAGCATGGAAGCTTAATTATAGGGTAGATTTATGGGCAAAAATGTAGGGTTTTCCCCCTATCCCGAAAACCAGCGTAAACCGCTACTTAGACCGCCGCGCAATCTCTTCGTTTATACAAATCGCCAATTCCAGCGCCCGCAGGCCGTCCTCTCCAGAAACAACGGGAACGCCACGGGTTCGAATACAATTCACGAACGATTCCAGCTCAATCTTCAGAGGTTCCCCCACGGCGGGTTCCAGTTTGCGTTCGATCACCTGTCCCATTCGCAGGGAGACCATCACCCCGGTCTGGGTGGAATAGTCCACCGAAATATAGTCGTGAGGCTGGAAGAATCGCAACTTTCGTGTCTTTTCGTAACTGACGCGGCTGGCGGTCAGATTCGCCACACATCCATTTTCGAACTCCACCCGCGCATTGGCGATATCCGCCTTACGCGAAAGAATGGGAATACCGACGGCGCGAACTTCAGCAACGCGTGACTTTACCAGGTGCAGGACGATATCGAGATCGTGAATCATGAGATCCAGCACAACATCGATATCCAGACTTCTCGGACTAAAGGCCGCCAGCCGGTGAATTTCGAAGAACTGGGGCTGAGTGGCCGAATCGATTGCCGCCGTAACGACCGGGTTAAAACGCTCAACGTGGCCGGTCTGCAGGATCCTTCCATGTCGGGCGGCCGTTTCGATGAGGATGCGCGCTTCATCCAGGGTCGTCGCGATAGGCTTTTCAACAAGAATGTCGATTCCGTTCTGCAGCAACTCTGCGCCGATGCGCGCGTGATCGGTCGTGGGAACTGCAAGACTGACGGCGTCAACCTTCCCAAATAACTGTTTGTAGTCACTCCAGGCCTGAGTGCGATAGGTCTGAGCGATCTCCGCCGCACGGTCCGGCAGAATGTCGACAATTCCCGCGAGCTCTACACCCGGCATCTCTGCATAGAGGCGCGCGTGGTGCTTGCCCAGGTGTCCGACTCCAATAACAGCAACTTTCATTTATCAGCGTCTCTTCTATTCCACAGCAACAATCGCGATTCCTGCAGCATCCGCCTCTCGCAACAAGTCTTCGCGGTCAATCATCAATGTCTTTCGAGCTTCAATCGCCATGGCAGTCACACCAGCCTTTTTCATCACGCGGACGGTCGGGACTCCGACGACGGGAACATCAAATCGCAGATCCTGGTTCGGCTTTGCCAACTTCACGACGCGCAGGGCGCGGCCATTGACAAGCATCGCCGCACGTTCGATGACAGCGTCTGTTCCTTCCATGGCCTCGACTCCGACACATGCGGCATCGGCTACAACCACAGTCTGTCCTACGTCGAGGCGGCCCAGTTCGCGTGCAAGTTTATATCCGTAGTCGAGATCCTTCTGCTCGTCCGATGATGGCTGGCGGGCAGTCAAAGCACCCGGGGCAGGAAGTAGTGGCGCCAGAAACGCCGTCGACTCCACCAACTGAATTCCTTCATCTTCCAGCACACGCGTAACTGCGCCAATCAGCGAGTCGGTATTTCGCGTAGCGAGACTCGCGAGGACTTGCATCATCTTCAGGTCAGGAAGGATGCCGCTGAAGATCTGCTTGTGTTTCACCTGCCCTGCCATAATGGCCTTCGTGACGCCTTCAGCCTTGAATGTTTTGATCAACTTCCCCAACTGGCCAAGCGATAGCCAGTGGACCGTTTGGGCATGACGTTCAATGTCCGGCGACGTTTCTTCCTTGATAGCCGCAACGACCATATCGATGCCCTGACTTCTCGCGGCTTCCAGCACGAGAAATGGAAACCGTCCGTTGCCGGCAATCAGCCCGTATTTACTTGGTGACGCCACGTTCGGAAGTCTCGATGAACTTCAGCAAAACCTGAATCTCGGGGCCGGGGTCATTCTGACGAATGGCCTCGACCGCCTGCGAGGTGTTGAGATTGGATTGAAGCAAAAGACGAAATGCGGCCTTGATATGAGCGATCTGGTCGCGCGTGAAGCCCTTGCGCTCCAGACCGATCGTATTCGGGCCATAGGCCTTGGTGTTGCGATCGCTCACGGTCTTCGAGTAAGGGAGAACATCCTTGGTAATAACCGTGTATCCACCGACGTACGCATACGCCCCCACACGACAGAATTGGTGCACGCCGGAATAAGCCCCGATCGTTGCGTGGTCTTCAACGGTCACGTGACCGGCCAGCGTCGCGGCGTTAGCCATGATGATCTCATTGCCCAGGATGCAATCGTGCGCGACGTGCGCGGCGACCATCAGAAAATTGTGTTCCCCAATCCGTGTGTGACCTCCCCCGCCCTGAGTTCCTCGATGCACGTTGACATATTCCCGAAATGTGTTCCGCGCGCCAATGGTGAGAAACGTTTCTTCATTGTTGTATTTGAGATCCTGAGGTTGAACGCCGATCACGCAGAAAGGGAAAAAGCGGTTGTCACGGTCGATCGTCGTCGGGCCTTCGATGACGATATGGGAATCGAGCACACAGCGGTCGCCGATACTCACCTTTTCGCCAATCCTGCAGAATGGTCCAATGGTCACGTTCTCCCCGAGACGCGCGAGGGGACTTACAACGGCAGTGGGGTGAATCATGGAATGTTGCTCAAAGTCACGGCTGGAGGCCGATGGATGACAGCAAAGTCGCCTCGGCGGCGAGTTCTTCGCCGACCCAGACTTCCCCGCGCATTTTCCAAACGACTGCTTTCCGCCTCAGAACAGTGACCACAATCTTCAGTTGGTCACCAGGCACGATAGGCCGCCGGAAACGCGCTTCGTCGATTCCCATAAAGTAGACAAGCGCGTTTTTGACGTCTTCAGGCTTGCTGTGCAGAAGGCCCATAATGGCGCCTGCCTGCGCCATAGCTTCAATGGTGAGGACGCCGGGCATCACCGGCGCCCCTGGAAAGTGACCCTCAAAAAACGGCTCGTTGATCGAAACGTTCTTGATGGCCACCAGCCGTCGGTCCCCTTCGACTTCAACAACCCGGTCGACAAGTAGAAACGGATACCGGTGCGGAAGAATCTTCAGGATTTCCGCGATGCGTAATTCCATTCAGGGTTATTGGACAGGCTTTGCCGGAGCCGCAGGAGCGCTGGCAGCAGGCGCTGTCAGGTTCGGGTCTTTGGCGTATTCCTCGTTCATTCCGCGGATGATCTCACTGGTGATGTCCGATGCCTTGTTCGCAAAGACAATGTTGCTTTCCTGCGTGGTCGGGTCGAAAACGATCGCGAGATTATTTGCCTTGGCGTACTTATCAATGACCCGGTTGGCAAGACCCGCGATCGGCGCCAAAAGCTGCTGTTTCAGATCGTCCGATTTGTGCTGGGCGGTTTCCTGCACGAACTGTGCTTCCCGAGTTTTGGAGTCAAGTTCGTTTCGGATAGGACCTTTTTCAGCATCGGTCTTCGCATCCTGTAACTTCTTCTGAAGGTCGTCGACCTCTTTAGCGACCTTCTCGAATTTGGCCTTCTCCGGTTCGATGCCCGTGTTGTATTTCGCGGTTGCAGCCTTGCCGGCATCGCTCTCGAGAATCGCCATCTCAAAATCGATGACGGCAATCTTCGTTCCCGGAACCGCCGGAACCGGCGGAGTCGCCGGGGCAGCCTGAGAGGGCCGCGGCACGGCGGGAGCCGCAGGCGTCTGCGCCTGTGCAAACGCGACTGCGCTCATCGTCACTAACATCAAACCAACCAAAAGGAATCGTCTCATCTCGTCCCCACCTAGAAAGTTTTTCCAACAGTGAATTTGAACGCGTGTCCATCTTCGCGGAGGGCGAACGGCAAACCCGTCGTCGGCCCAGTGAACACGCTATCCAAGCGTTTGGGGTTCCACGCCATAATAATCCGGAACGGAGCATTCAGCACGGGTAGAGTCACCCCAACTTCCACTCCCGTACTCATACGAATGCCTGAATTTGTTCCCGGCAGAAATTGCGCTATCTCTGTTTTGACATTGCCATCGAAGTCGACAACTTGCCGCGTCAACTCCGTCTTATGCGTAACCCAGGCGTTTCCTATGTCGGCGAAAGGCGCCAGGGTCACCGTGTGCCCCACAATCGGGATTCGATACTCGATGTTGAGAATGCCTTGAGTGTCGCCGCCAACATAAACGATATCGTCAAAAGGCGCTGCAATCTGGCCTCCGGTTTCCGGATCGAGTTTCGGAATAGTTCGCGTCAGAAAGGATATCGGACCCAGGGACCGGAAGTCGAATCCGCGAATATCAAAATCGCCACCCGGGAAGTATCGCTCATAGAACGGTACCGGAGTCTGTGCAAATCCCCTGGCGTGAGAAGCCAGCAACCGCACCGCAAGAACATTCCGATGCTTCGTATGCGGCTTGAAAAATCGGATCTCCGCTGTGGGCCGTATATAGTTGGTATTGCCGCCCAACAGACCGCCGCTGTATTCAAACGTAAGGCTTACGGCTTTTCCGTGAGTCGGGTAATACGGATTGTCAACCGTGCTGTAGTTATAGCTGGGAATCAGTTTTCGCGAGTTGTAGGTACCGAAACTTCCATTACCTGAAGCATAGTTCTGCACCTCCGAACTGCGCACGTTGATGAAATAGTCTCGGGTCGCCTCATTAACAGCCGACGTCGTTGAGTTATCGAACTGGAAAGTGAGCCCGACTCTGGATGCGAACTTAAAGGGATGACTCCCATACACGCTGAACCCTTGACGAGCCTGCTGGTAGTTAAGGCGGTTTTCAAAGCCCAACCCTGTGGGTAGTTTGTCCGGGTTCAAGCCGTACACTTCGGCCGCCTGATCATACTTATAGTTGCTGTGGAAAACGTTGAAGCCAACGGATAAAGGCCGGTCCAGAAAGTACGGTTCTGAGAATCCCAGCATAATGTTCGACTGACGCGTTCCAGCCTGTACATTTACGCTAAGCGTCTCGCCAAATCCGAGAAAATTGTTGGTCTCGTAGTTACCGCCGATGAAGCTGCCGCCGATTCCTGACACACCGCCGCTGAAACCGATGGTGTTTCGGCTTTTCTCCTGCACCTTCATTGTGACGTTTACCTTGGGCTCGTCGTGCTTGGCATCGATCTTCGCGTCCTCTTCCTTAATCTCTTCAAAATATCCAAGCTGATTCAGCTTCATGCGCGCCATGTCCCAGCGCATCGAGTCGAAGAGAAACCCTTCAAGCAGCGGAACCTCGCGGCGAATCACCTTGTCCCGCGTGGTCGTGTTGCCGGAAAAGTTGATGCGCTGGACGAAATACGCTTTGTCTTCGTCGATAGTCAAGGTCAGGTTAACAATCTTCTTTTCTTCATCAAACTCTGTCTGAGGCGTCGCCGTGAAGTTGATGAATCCAAGCCTCCCGTATCCCTTCTTGATGGATTCGATACTGTCTTTGAGCTGGGTTTGGTTGTAAACGTCTCCTGCTTTGAGTGCCAAAGCCTGCCGCACCAGTTCCGGTTTGAGCGCGGTGACTCCATTCACTTTGACATCCCCCACGCGGTACTGGCTGTTCTCCTCAATCTTCATCGAAACGTTGAGACGGGTCGTCGGCCTGGTCCAGAACGGAATTGGAATACCCCATGGCGGAGGCGGCTTGAAGAACGGCAGCGTGTGGTAGATTCGGACTTCTTTCTCCTCCACGACAGGATCCGAAATGTTCATTCGGACGTAACCTTTTGCGGAGTACATCGGCCGGACGTTCGTTTCAATGTCGTAGTTCAGTTTACCTTCGTGGTAAGCATCCTTGCCGGTGAATCCGGTGATAGCTCCAGCTTCCTTAACCAGTTTCATCGACTTCTTCAACTGGCTGTCGGTAAAAACGGTGTTCCCTTCAAACTCGATTTTGTTAATTTTTATCTTCGGCCCTTCCGTGACATTGAACGTCACGAGAATGCTGTTCGGAGGAACCTTCTCGGTGGCGACCTCTACTTCCGCTTTCTGTCTGCCCTTTTCCGCCAGAAGAGCCTTGATGATCGTCCGGGCCTTCTGAACTCGCGTTTCATCGTAGGGAGTCCCCTGGCTCAAGGTTGCTTTTTTCTCGCTGAGCGCCTTCAGGACGTCGGAAACCTGGATCGTTGAGAGCCCCTTGTAATCTACGTTCCGGATCGAGGGCTTTTCCGAGACGTTAAAGACCAGAATGACATGCCCAGCGGTAGTTTCTTCGGCTTCAACCCAAATATCGTCAAACTGTTCCCGCCCATAGAGGGCGCGAACATCTCGAGCGACTAGCGAGCGATTGAGAGGGTCTCCCCTTCTGCTTTGAATGACATACTTCAGAGAATTCGAACTGTTCTGCTGCTTTCTGTTTCCACGAATCTGGATGTCATCAATAATCGGGCCATTGGCGACAGTGGCGGGGACCTGCAGCCACAGTGCCAACAACAACGAAACCAACTTCATTGAATGCCTCCAGGGGCGAGATTCTACTATAACGAGCGGGGTATTAGACCTAGCGACAGGAAAAGAGATAGGGAGAAATACCGGGGGAATTTTTCCCCCGGCTTCCTCACATTGTCAGCGGAACGCCGACCTCCTCGCGTTCTGCCGAACGATACCAGAGCTGCGTCCCTTCCAGGTAAACCTCAACGTTTGCAAGCTCTTTGAGCTGTCCCTGGATCAGAGCC
>Ga0070675_100000134_pt1 | contig 44325 bp, 35 predicted proteins | sample KBSM43metaG_FD_65343 | JGI IMG/M metagenome (GOLD analysis project Ga0070675, IMG submission 65343) | Miscanthus rhizosphere microbial communities from Kellogg Biological Station, Michigan, USA - KBS M4-3 metaG | ecosystem: Host-associated > Plants > Roots > Rhizosphere > Soil ... | reverse complement strand
CGTCAGGCCCTCGACGTGCTGCTCGAGCAGACCCGCGGCGCGGTGCGGCCGGGGCAGATCTTCGAGCGTGACGGCACCTTCTACGACAGCCGTCAGCTGGGCGGACGATCGACGGACCATCGCGGCACGTTCGACCTGGTCGACAAGAACGGCGGGCGCGTGCTGCTGGTCGGTCTGCACCAATCCGCCGGCCGGTTCAAGGTCGTTCCGGACCTGGGCGAGCGCGAGGACTGGTTCACGTCGGTGAACGGCTTTGTCCCGTCGCTCGGTATGGGCGCGGCGGTGTTCGACCACGAAAAGTTCAACCACTCGTACCTCGCTGGTCATCTGTCAATCGCCACCGCCACCGGACGGGTCGGATACGCGATTGGCATGGAGCGTCCCTACCTGAGCACGCGGAAGCTGTATGCCGGAGGTGAGTTTTACGACCTCACCGCGAGCGACGATCTCTGGCAGTCGTCATCACTCGAAGCCAGCCTGGCGGCGATCGGTCCGCGGGTCAGCACGCGCGACTACTATCGCCGCCGTGGCGTGCAGATCAGCGCTGCCTTCCGGCCGCTGGCGCATGTGGAAATTCTCGGAGCCTGGCGCGGCGAGCATCATTACGCGTTGCCGGTCGAAAGCGATTTCAGCCTTTGGAATACCGACGAGGAATTCCCGATCAATCGGCCAATCCGGGAAGGTCATCTCGGCGCGCTGGTGCTGGGCGCCTCGGTGGACGGCGAAGGGTTCGCGCGCGAATCGCTCGATGCGACGTATCGACGACACCAGCTCGAGAGCCTGTTTGGTATACCGCTGCCAAGCCGCACGCGGTCCGGCGATTATGTACCGGCCTGGCGGATCGATTGGACGTCAGAAATATCGGCGCCTGACGCGTTCGGCAGCGATTTCGATTTTACGCGGTCGATCATCAACGCCCGCGTGCGCAAGGCACTGACGACGCATCAGGATGTCGCCGCCCGCTTCATTCGCGGCTGGAGCAGTGGTACCCCGCCGCCGCAACGGCTGTTCGCGATCGGCGGGATTGGATCGCTCCATGGCTACGACTTCAAGACGGCGACAGGGACGTCGATGTCCTTGCTGAACCTCGAATACATGCTCGGTTGGCGAAAGGGGTTGCAACTGCTCGGGTTCTACGATGTCGGACAGGTCAGCGCTTCATCGTGGCTGAAGGGTGTCGGGTGGGGAATCGGTCTCGGCAGTTTCAGTGTCGAGTTCGGTTATCCCACCAGCGACATCCACTCTTCTCCTGTGGTATTCGTCCGCTTCGGTCACTCGTTCTAGCGGCATGCGCGTCGCGATCGAGTTCCACCGCCATCAGCTGATTTCAGGCGTGGTGCTCGCACTAGCGATTGCCAGCCCTGCTGCAGCGATTGACGTTCAGGTCAAAGAGCTCAAAACCGAACTGACGATCGTCCGGGCGCGAATCGAATTGCGTGATCTGATTCCGGATCGGTTCAAGCGACTGCTCGACGAAAACGGGTCGCTGCATCTACGCATCCAGGCAGAGCTGTGGGAGAGTCATCCGGTGTGGGATCGATTGGTCTACCCGGCGACCGTCCGGGCCATTCGAATGACATCGGCGACGCGGCCGCCGAGTCCGATGCCGATGCAGATCGATCTCGGCGCGACGGATCGCATCGTCGCGACCGGCCGCTATTACCTGCATGTCATAGCGACGCTCGGCACCCTCGCTGAACGAGACGCCGACGAGGTCGGCGATGCGGTGTTCGGGCGGGAGTCCGAAACCAATACGCTCGGTTCGCTCGGCCGGCTGGTTTTCCGAACCGCGATTCAAATCAGCGATTATCTGCAGAGCGTTTCCGCTGAAACGCGCAGCCGCAAGATCAGCGGTGCGGATCTGCTGCGTTGACTTTCGACTTTCGACTTTAGACTTTCGACTCAGCTATTCGTCGCGCAGGGCGACGATCGGGTCGACGCGGCTGGCTCGCACTGCTGGAATGAGGCTGGCCGCGATGGCGATCACGGCCAGCAACGCAGCAGCGCCCGCGTAGGTGGCGGCATCGATCGGACTGGTCTGAAACAGCATCGCGGCCATCAGCCGCGATGCGACGAGCGCCAGCACGATGCCGACCGACAGCCCCAACGTGGCGAGCCGCAGGCCGTGGCCGAGCACGTCGGTAATCACGTCGCGCGCAGTGGCGCCGAGCGCGATGCGCACGCCAATTTCACGGCGCCGCTGCGAGACGATGAACGCCAGAACGCCGTAGAGGCCGATTGCGGCGAGTGCCACCGCCGTTACGCCAAAGGCGACCAGCAGGGTGACGCTGAAGCGGCGCCGCGTCATCGAATTCGACAGCTGCTCGTCCATCGTCCGTAGCGCCGTCACTGGCGTTTCCTTGTCCACTTCCCACACCGCCGCGCGCACTGCCGCCATCAACGCCGATGGCGGCGCAGGAGTTTTCATGACAAAGGTCATGAACGGGAATGCGTCCTGGCGATAGGGAAGGTAGACCGTTGCTGGTGGCGCGGACTCGAGCGACATTGAACGCACATCGCCGGCGACGCCGACGATCGTGTAATCGGGACCCGGGACGTCGATCTTGAAGGTCAAACCGATCGGATCGCGATCCGGCCAGTAGCGCAGTGCCGCGGCCTGACTGATGATCGCGACCGTCGGGTGGCCTTCGCGATCGTTTGCGACAAAAGCCCGGCCGCGAAGCATCGGGATGCCCATCACCTTGAAGTAGTCGGGCGACGCGGTTCGGTAGTGCGCCGGCGCCTGCACGTTGGTGCCGCGGCCAGGAATGCCAAGGCCGCGAGTACTGTTGCCGGGAAGCAGCGGCAGACGGCTGATCGCGCCGACTGCGTCGATGTTCGGAATCCGCTGCAAACCGGTAAGCACCTTCTCCCAGTATTCCGCCCGCGCGAGTTGTGTGCCGTACCGGTTGGGCGGCGGACTCACCGTCAGGGTGAGGACTTGATCCGGGTTGAAGCCGGTGGTCACTTGCTGTACTCGCACGAAACTACGGACCGTCAGTCCAGCGCCCACCAGCAGCACCAGCGCCAGCGCAATTTCACCGGCCACCAATACGGCGCGGATCCGTTTCTGCCTTGCGCCGAGCGCACCGCGAGCGGATGCTTTCAGTTCGTCGCTGACATCGAGCCGGCTCAGTTGACGTGCCGGCGCCATACCGAACAGGATGCCGACGCCAGTCGAGATCGCCAGGCAGAAGAGCAGCACCGATCGATCGATTCGCACATCGCCGGCAACGGTGAGATCGGTCGGACTCAGCGCAACCAGCGGGTTAATCAACCACAGTGCCAGGAGCACTCCGGCTGCGCCGCCGAGCAACGCCAATACGACGCTTTCAGTGAGCAGCTGCGAGACGATTCGCCCGCGTGTCGCGCCGAGTGCTACCCGGACTGAAATTTCCTGTTCGCGGACCGTGGCACGCGCCATCAACAGGCCTGATACGTTCGCTGCAGCAATCATCAGCAGCAGGCCGACCGCGGCAAACAATAACAACGTCGTCGCCCGAACATCGGCAACGAGATCATCCCGGAGCCGCGTGACGAAACTGCCCAGCGCCTGATTGTCGTTCGGGTAGTCGCGCTCGAGACTCAGCGCCACCGCGTCCATATCGGCGACCGCCGCGTCGAAGCTGACACCCGGTTTTAGACGACCGAGTACCGAGAAATAGCCGTGCGTCCGCTGGCCGGTTGGGTCGTCGGTCGGTCGGAGCGGATCGTCGGGAACCCGCCAGTGCGGAGGGATCCAGATGAGCGCCTTCGACGGGTAATCGATGTCTGGCGGCATCACGCCGACGATGGTGTGCAGTTCGCTATTGACGCGAATCGCCTGGCCGAGAATCGCCGGGTTGCCGGAGAATCGTTCACGCCAGAACCGGTGACTGATGACCGCGACTCGCCCGGCGCCGGGCACTTCGTCGGATGGCTGAAGGGCGCGGCCCAGTGCCGGCGTTACGTCAAGAACCTGAAAGAAGTTCGCGTTGACCATTGCGCCAGCAACGCGCTCGGGCACATCGCCGAGCACCACGGTTGGACGGCTCTCGATAAACCCGGCGATGCCGGTGAAGCTGCGATTGCGTTCTCGCCAGTCGAGGAAGTTGGCTGGCGTGGCGTCGTAGCCGGACTGCTTGAGCACGCGATTGCCCTGGGCGACCAGCACCAGGTCGGTGGCCCGCGGGTACGGCAGCGGGCGAAGCAGGACGGCATTGACGACGCTGAAGATCGCGGCGTTGGCGCCGACGCCGATCGCAATCGTCAGGATCGCCAGAATCATGAATGCCGGCGCGCGGAGGAACGCGCGTGCCGCATAGCGAAGGTCCTGCCAGAGGTTGGCGATCATTGGTAGCGGAGCGCCTCGGTCGGAGCAATGCGCGAGGCTCGCCGCGCCGGCAGATAGCTGGCCAGCAGCGCGACGGCGGCGAGCGTGATCACCACGGCGGTCAGCGTGAACGGGTCGCTGCCGGCCACGTTATACAGCAGGCTGCTGATCGTCCGGCTCAGCGCCAACGCCAGCACGATACCGATGCCGAGCCCGAGCGCCGCCATCTTGCCGCCGGTCGCAACGATCAATTTCAGGATGTCGCTGCGCTCGGCGCCGAGCGCGAGGCGGACGCCGATCTCGCTGACCCGTTGCGTGACGGCGTATGACATCACCCCGTAGATGCCGATCGAAGCGAGCAGCAGGGCGACGCCGGCAAAAATCGCCAGGATCAGCGATGTGAATCGCGCCTGTGCCAGCGACTTCGCGACCCACTGGTCCATCGTTCTGACGTCCGACAGCGGCTGATCCTTGTCGATCGCGTGAATCTGCGCTTCGACCGCCGATGCGAAGCCGAGCGGATCGCCGGCGGTCCGGACCGCGAAGGTCATCGCGGTGTAGGGCAGTTGCGGGTGCGGCCAGTACGACGCGGGACGCGCGTTCGTCCGCAGGTCCGAAAACTTGGAATTGGAGACGATGCCGATGATTTCAGTCGGCACGTTCGGATTCGTCATGTTGATCACGACGCGCTGGCCAATCGGATCCCGGCCCGGGAAGTACTGGGCGGCCAGCGCTTCGTTGATGATCACCACGTCCCGCTTCTGCGCCATCTCCTCGGCCGTGAACAGCCGTCCGCGCTTCAGGGCAATGCGCATTGTCGCGAAATAGCCGTTGTCGACGACGCTGACGTCGGTGCCGAAGTCCTCGCCGCGCGGTTGCGGTGGTTGGCCGACGATGCTGAAGTTCGTGCCGGCGCCGAGGCCCGCAAATGGCAGGTAGCTGATCATGCCGACCGACTCGACGACGCTGCTGGCCGCGATTCGCCCGATCGCGTCGCGATAAAAGGCCAGCGTCTTGGCCGGCTGGTCGTACTTGCGTCCCGGCAGGGATACCCGGGCGGTCAGCACGTGTTGGGTATCAAATCCGGCATCCACCGAACTCAACGACTCGAACGTCCGCAGCATCAACCCGGCGCCGACCAGCAGGACGACGGCAAGAGCCACTTCGGCAACGACGAACGCCTGGCGTAGCCGGCGGTGCCGTACGCCGCCGCCGATCTGGCGTCCGCCGTCTTTCAACGCGTCCTGCACGTCCGTGCGTGAGCTTTCGAGTGCCGGAGCCAGTCCGCAGATGACTGCCGTCAGGAGCGACATGGCAGCGGTGAAGGCCAGCACCGGGTAACTCAACGCGACGTGGCCGAGTTGGGAGACGTCAACCGGGCTGATCGCGATCAGCAAATCGAGGCTCCAGCGTGCGACGAAGAGGCCGGCGAGGCCGCCGGCGAGGCCGAGCAGCAGCGCTTCAGTCAGCAGCTGGCGAACCACCCTGCCTCGCGCCGCACCGAGGGCGCTGCGAATTGCCACTTCGCGGTGTCGCGCCGCGCCGCGGGCCAGCAGGAGATTGGCGACGTTGGCACACGCGATCAGCAGCACGAATGCAACCGCGCTCGCGAGCACGATCAATGCGGGCCGTAATTCTCCGGCCAGTTCGTCGCGCAGCGGCACGACCTTCGCCGTCCAGCCAGTGTCGAAGGCCGGGAATTCGGTTGCGAGGTTGGCGGCGATCGTCTTCATCTCGGCTCGTGCCTGGTCGATCGTGACCTCCGGCTTGAGGCGAGCGATCACCGAAATGCTGCGGCCGCGCGGCGTGCGCGCTGCCGCCGGAAGTGGATAGTTCAACCACAGATCGGTCGGCTTGCCGACCTGGGAGTTCGATTTGAACAGCAGGCGAACCTCCGGCGGCATGACGCCAACAACCGTCGTCGAATTGCCGCTCAGGATGATCGTCCGGCCGACGATCGAAGGATCAGCGCCGAAGCGGCGCGTCCAGAACGCGTGACTGAGCACTGCGGCGTTGATGGACGCATCGGTCAGCTCGGCGTCGTTGAAGGTCCGACCGTGCAGCGCCGGTACACCGAGAACTTCGAAGAGCGGTCCGACCGCGAGCTGGTGCGTGACTTCCTCGGGATTCCCCGACCCGGTCAGCACGCTTCGGCCGTCGATGAACGCCGACATCCGCTCGAACGACTGCGCGCGTTCCTGCCAGCGGACGTAGTTGGCCGGCCCGACCGTGTTATTGCGCCCCGGTCGCCGCGCTGATTCTTCCCACAACGCCACCAGCCGCGATGGATCCTTAAACGGCAGGCGCTCGATCAGGACCGCGTTAACCAGCGTGAAGATCGCCGAATTGGCGCCGATGCCGAGTGCCAGCGTGACGATCGCGACCGCGGTGAATCCCGGAGTTCGCGTAAACGTGCGAAGCGCGTAGCGAAGGTCCTGAAAAAAAGTGTCCATGAATTGGTTAGAAGCGTTCGGATCCTGGTTTGGTTGATTCAGGCAGCGCGGACCATCCAGCATGCAGGTGCAGGGTACCGATCTTCACGTCGAGATCGATGCCGAGCCGCATGATCACCGGGTGCAGCGAAATGCTAAACGGACTGTTCGCCGACGCCGTGAGCCCGACAGTGATTACAGCGGTGATCAACACCGCCAGTGCCATCAAGCCATTCACCAGCGTTTTGCGGAGAAGCACGGACGACCCAAAGGCCAACTTCGTGCCAAAAGCGGCACATCGCGGTCCGCGAATTTGCCAGGAAAAACCTTCGGATCGTGGCGCCCAGTGGCCGGACTGTTCGCTTGTGGGACGACTACTGGCCTATATCGCGCAGTCCCGGCCGAACCTGGATTTGAACGGTCGTCAGCGCGATGACCTTGTCGCGGCGTTTCAACTTGAACGAGACGCGATAGTTTCCCGCACGAAAGACGTGCTCGACGGTGAAGCGGCGTTTGATTTCCGACTTGCCCGATTCGTACGGCGCACAGTCCAAGGTCGATTCCGACAGCGTGCCGTCGCCCCAATCCCACTCGGTGGTCGGACAGTAGAAGTCTTCGTAGTCGTTGGGTCCGCCGAGGAGCTCGGCTGTCAGAACGATCCGCGCAGGCGACATCGCGATCACCGGCTGTGCTTTGAGCGCCAGTTTCGGGCGTTTGTCGGACGCCGGTTCTTTTGAATTCTTCTGCGCTGGAGCAGCGGTCCCCGTGGCGGCGACGAAGGCCACGGGCAGCCAGAGCAGGCAGGCCATCCTCAAAGGATCATCCTCGGCAGGGAGCTGCACTGATTGTATCGGCCACACTGGGCGTCGGCAAGCAGCATCGTCCATAATGATCGGATGCCCGAAGCCACGTCCTCGCCCGCTGTCGCGCTCGTCACCGGATCACCTGCCTCAATTGATGCCGATCTCCTCGTCGTCCCGTGGTTCGAGGACGATCCGCGATCGGCCATCGATGGTTTGGACGCCGCGACCGGCGGAGAGGTCGGGCGCGCGCTGACGAGCGGCGAGTTTCAGGGCAAGGCGTTCGAAATGTTGTTCGTGCCGATCACCGGCGGCAGTTGGCGCGCGAAGCGAGTTGCCATCGTCGGCGCGGGCCGGCGCGGCGCCGCGGACGGCGACGTGATGCGCAAGGTGGCGTCGGCTGCCGGCCACGCGGCGCGGCAAAAGCGCATCGGTCGCGTCGCGATCTTCGTTCGTGGCGGAGGCGATGCTGCGGAACTCGCGCAAGCCGCGGTTGAAGGCGTCACCCTCGCTGAGTTTCACGGCGGCAGCTACAAAACCAAGGATCCGGCGCCGGCCGCTGCACCGCAATGGACGATCGCGATCGATGGTTCGGTCGACTCGGCGGCGCTGCAACGCGCGGTTGACCGCGGTCGCGTGCTGGGAGAGTGCAGCAACCTCGCGCGCGAGCTCGCAAACGAGCCCGGCAATACGCTGACGCCGCGCGAATTTGCGATGCGGGCCACCAAGCTTGCGGCGGACGTGGGCGTGGCAGTGGAGATTCTCGACGAAAAGCAAATTGCCGAGCTGGGCATGGGTCTGCTGCTTGGCGTCGCGCGCGGCAGCAGCGAGCCGCCGCGGCTGATGGTGTTTCGTCACGAGCCGCCCGGTGCGCCGAAGACGCCGGTTCTCGGCCTGGTCGGCAAGGGCATCACTTTCGACACCGGCGGCATTTCGATCAAACCGGCCGACGGCATGGAGCGGATGAAGGACGACATGGCGGGTGGGGCGGCGGTCGCCTGCGCGATGCGCGCGATTGCGCTGCTGAACGCACCAATCCGCGTGATCGGCGTGGTGCCAACCACCGAAAACATGCCGGGCGGCCGCGCAATCAAACCCGGCGACATCTTGAAGAGCGCCGAAGGCAAAACCGTCGAAGTGATCAACACCGACGCAGAAGGGCGGCTGATTCTCGGCGACGGCCTCTGGTATGCGCGCCAGCTTGGCGCGACGCATCTCATTGACGTGGCGACGTTGACCGGCGCGGTCATCGTCGCACTCGGCAAGTTCACCAGCGGGCTTTTCGGCACGCCGGCGGCGTTCGTCGAACAGGTGCGCGCCGTGGCCAATCGCGCGGGTGATCGGTCGTGGCCGATGCCGACCTACGACGACTACATGGAGCAGCTGAAAAGCGAGATCGCCGACTTTACCAATACCGGCGGACGCGCAGCCGGTTCGATCACCGCAGCGCTGTTTCTGAAGGAGTTCACCGGCGGTCTGCCGTGGGTGCACATGGACATTGCCGGCACGGCGTGGGCCGACGAAGCGAGGCCTTTTATGCCGAAGGGAGCGACCGGTGTGGCGGTGCGAACACTGGCGTCACTTGCGTTTGAGAAGCTGGAAGAAAAAACTGAGAACTGAGAACTGAGAACTTCGAACGAACAATTGACGATTCAGCCGTCTAACCCCGTCATCGTCAAAATCATTCCTCCCAAGGAAGACAGCATTTCCGACGTGCTCGTCGGTGCGCTGGGTGTCACCGGCGTGATGGTCCTGATCGCACTGGTTGCGGCCGTCGTCTTTGCCGGCGTCCTGTTCTGGGTCCGCTCGCGCGAATGAACTTGTTGCTCGCGACTCGCTGCTCGAATCCCCTAATTCCTAATTTCGAGATCTCTAACGCTGCGTAGCTACCGTCGTCATCGCCTTCAAGGACAACTGATACTTTCGAACCCCTTCGAACAGCGCCTCGGCAATCTTCTGGCGGTATGCATCGCCTTTCAGCAGCCGCGCCTCCTGCGGGTTGGTGACGAACGAAATCTCTGCCAGTACGCTCGGCATCACCGCGCCGATCAGGACGACGAACGGCGCTTGCTTCACCCCGAGGTCCTTCAGTGTTTTGTTCGCGGGTCGCAGCCGATCGAGCATTGCCGCCTGCACGTGAGTCGCGAGATCGCGCGATTCATCCACCTTATCGTTCAAGGCAATTGCCTTGACGAAGTCCGGCAAGGCGCCCATCGCCTGCGTCGAGTTCGCGTTTTCCCGCGCAGCGACAGCGGCGGCGCTGACGTTGGTGGCAAAGTTGAGGAAATAGGTTTCGATGCCGTGCGCCAGGTTGTTGGTGCTCGCGTTCGCGTGAATCGACAGGAACAGATCGGCACCTTCGCGGTTCGCGATTGCCGTCCGTTCGGGCAGCTCGATGAAGTCGTCGGTGCGTCGCGTCAGAATCACTTCAACCCCGCCGACGTTCTGCAGCATCTTCTCGACGCGCAAGGCGATATCGAGCACCAGTTCTGACTCGACGATCCCGCTCTTGCCTTTCGCGCCGGAATCATGGCCGCCATGACCAGGATCGATGACGATCCGGGACACGCCGAGCCCGAGCTGCCGCGCGATCGACAAACCTCCCGTGGCGCTTCGCGACGGCGTAGCGGAAGGCGGGTCCGCCGGCTTGGGCACTGGGCCGGCACTGAGGGGCGACGACATCGGCGCCGGCGGCGGCGTGTGCGCCGCGAACGGCGTAGTGTGCGAAACCAGCGGTGCGACGACCGGCTCCGGTTCGGGTTCGCGCGCCTCTGCAATCAGCACGCTGTGCCTCGGCGAATTCGATGGTGCGGAGCGGAGCAGGCCGGTTCCGGTGCGTCGCGCGATCAGCGGAATCGGTTCTCGCTTGACGACGATCGGCGGCGGCGGTGGCAGCGCCGGTGGTTCGAGCAATGGCGGCGGTTCACGTCGAGCGACCACCACCGCCGGTGTCCTGGCGAACTGCCGGCTCGGAAGTGGAATGGCCGGCGCAGCCGATGCGACGGCGGCAGACGCGCCGCTTGCACGCACGCAGTCGATCACCAATCGATACGGATCGTAAAGGGGATAGACGCTATAGCTCGACACCCCGGCCGCGTCCAGTACGACGCGCGTCGTGTTGTTGGGATGGCGTCCCAGCCGCACTTGCCGCACCACATCCGCATCCGACTGAAAACGGATCGTCTGGTCGAGCAGCGACTGCACCGGGCGTGTGCCCGGCAGGTCGAGGAACACGCGCGACGGATCGGGTATGCGTTCCTGGCGGAATGGCACTTCAGCGTCGAGCTCGATCACGACGCGGACGGCATCTGGCAAAACCGTTCGCCGGATGTTCTTGATCGTCGCGATGCGGCCAGGCGGCACGTCTGCCAGGGGAGATGCTGCCGCCACTTGAGTCGGCGTCGGAATGGTCGTCGACGCCGACGTCGGCGCAGCCACTATCGATGGCGGCGGGCTGGGAGGCGGCGTTACTGCAACCGGACGCGTGGCGGCAGGCGCCGCAGGCGCCTCGAGCTTCGTCAGCAGGTCCGGAATCTGTTTGATGAGCGGGCTGCTCGGATAACTCGCTGCCAATCGTTTCAGCAGCCGGGCCGCGGCGTCTCGATCGGCCGGTTGACTGAACCTGGCGTACGCGTCGATTGCGAGATGAGCGGCCTGCCACAACGCATTGTCGCTGTAGGAGCTTGCCGGATATCGCCTCACGACCGCTTCGTAGGTCGCGATCGCTTCGTGAACGGCATTGAGCATCGCATCGGTTGTCGCCGGATTGGCGAGCGCCTTGCGCACGGCCTGTTCCTTGGCCACGGCATCGACATACATCGTGCGGACCGGCGGGGTTGCCGCGACGGCCGCTGCAGCCAGAATGAGCGCGAGTGTTCGTTTCACCATAAAGTCACCGCAGCTGGGCATCGACTTCGTCGAAGTAGTTCTTGTCGACGAGCACTTCGCGGGCTTTGCCGCCGGCCGCCGGCGAGACCAGCCCTTCCATCTCCATCATGTCGACCAGCCGCGCCGCGCGGCTGAATCCGATCCGCAGGCGGCGTTGCAGGTACGAAATCGACGCCTGGCCGCTCGACACGATGATGCGGGCAGCTTCGTCGTAAAGGTCGTCCTTTTCGAAATCCAACGCACCTTCGCTGGCCGTCTTTTCATCGGCGGTGATGGTTTCGTCGTAGGTAGGCTTGCCTTGCTTCCGGAGGAAGCTGGCGAGGCGCGCGGTTTCCTGCTCGGAGATGTACGGTCCGTGGACGCGGATAAAGCGCGACGACGCGGGCGGCAGGAACAGCATGTCGCCCTTGCCGAGCAGTTGCTCGGCGCCGTTGCCATCGAGAATTGTCCGCGAGTCGATCTTGGTCGCAACCCGAAACGCGATGCGCGCCGGCAGATTGGCTTTGATCAGTCCGGTGATCACATCGACCGACGGCCGCTGGGTTGCCAGAATCAGGTGGATGCCGACCGCACGGGCCATCTGCGCCAACCGCGCGATCGATTCTTCGACCTCGTTGCCCGCGACCATCATCAGGTCCGCGAGTTCGTCAATCACGACGACGATGAAGGGCAGGGCTTTGAACTCCTTGCCCTCTTCGGGCTCGCGCTTTTCGAGGATCGACTGCTGCATGTTGCGGTTGAACTGCTCGATGTTGCGCACGCCCTCGGCGGCCAGCAGCTTGTAGCGCTCTTCCATTTCACGCACCGCCCAGCGCAGCGCGTTCGCCGCCTGCTTCGGATCCACGACGACCGGCGTCAACAGGTGAGGAATGTCGTCGTACATGCCCAGCTCGAGCCGTTTCGGGTCCACCATGATCAGTCGCACGTCGTCCGGCGTCGCCCGGTAGAGGATGCTGGTCAGCATGCCGTTGATGCCGACCGACTTGCCGGCGCCGGTCGAGCCGGCGATCAGCAGGTGCGGCATCGTGGTCAGATCGGCCATGTAGGGCTCGCCGTGAATGGTTTTTCCGAGCGCCACCGTCAATTTCGAGGAGGACTTGCGGTACTTCTCGGATTCGAGCAGCTCGCGCAGGGAAATCGGTTCGCGGGTGTGATTTGGAATCTGGATGCCGACCGTTGATTTACCCGGGATGCGATCGATCAGCACCGACTCGGCCTGCATCGCCAGGCACAAGTCGTCGGAAAGGTTGGTGACCTTGGCATATTTGACGCCAGCGTCCGGCTTGAATTCGTAGGTCGTGACAACCGGGCCGGGATGGATTTGCACGACGGCGCCTTCGACCGAGAATTCCCGGCACTTTTCTTCGAGCATCCGGGCGCCGTCCATCAGCTCGCGTTCGTCGATCTTGCGTTCGGCTTTCGGAGCGTCGAGTAGCGTGACCGGCGGCAGAGTGTATTCGCCCTTGCGTCGTTCCGCCGGCGCTTTCGAAGTTGTTTCCGGATCCGGCAGCGCCGCCGGCATGGTGACTTTGGGCGGCTTGGCCGGTGCGAACGAGCGCGCGCTGGCCCAGGGCGAAGATTTTTCCAATTCCGTGTCGGCCGTGTCGTCGTCCTCGTCCGACTTCTTGCGCACCCTGGCGCGCGCCAGATCGGCGCCGGCGGCTGCGGCATTGGCCACCGTGTCTTTGACGGCTGCCATCGCAGTCGCGATCGCAGGTACGGTCTTGCGCGGCGAGCTCTCCTTGGTGTCCTTGGTAACCTTGGTGTCCTTGGTGTCGGTGGTAATCGTGCCTTTCTTGGTGTGTTTCGCAATGACTTCCCGTCGCTGCTTCTCCCGCCGCCGTTCTTCTCGCCACTCGTGGAACGAATCGACGGCGCGGATCGCGCCGTCCTTGAGCGATTCGAGAATCGCGCCAAAGAAGCGGCCGAACGAGAACTGCGTCGACATGATCACGCCGAGGAAAATCAGCGCCAGGATGACGATCAACGCACCGGTTCGCGCCAGGTACTCGGAAAACTCGCGCGCCAGAAAATCTCCGGCATAGCCGCCGGCGCGGAACGGTTTGCCCGAAACATCAAGCGTTCCGAACACCAGGCTGAGGAAGGCGCTGATGCACGCGAACAACAGCACCGCGCCTGCGGCCTTGGTTCCAGCCGCGTCCGGTTTGCGGCACCAGAAGTAGTTCCAGCCGACGCCGACCAGGACCGCCGGAATCACGTACGAGGCGTAGCCGAACAGCTGAAACGACAACTCGGCGAGAAACGCGCCGACGCGGCCGGCGAAGTTCACCGGAGTGCTGTGCAGGCCGGTGCTGAAAAACCAGGCCGGGTCGGTCGGTTCGTAGCTGGCGAGCGCAATCACCCAGATCAGCGCGGCTGCAAACAGCGCGACGCCGGCGACTTCGCTGAGGCGGCGCGAAACGGACGACGATCCTGCCACGAGTCAGATCTCCATGATGACTGGCAGCACAAAAGGCCGCCGGCCGGAACGCTTGCGGAAAAAACGACGCAGTTCGACGCGCAGTTTTTCCTTGATCAGCCCTGGATCGGTGCGTTCTTCGACGCTCGCCTGTTCCACCACGTCGCTGAGCAGCCGGGCGCCGTCGGCGAGCAGGGCGTGGCTGTCTTCCATCACGAACCCTCGGGTGATGATCTCGGGTACGCCTTCGAGCGCGCCGGTTTGCTTGTTAATCGCCACTACCGGGACGACCAGTCCGTCCTCGGCCAGGTGGCGGCGATCGCGCAGCACTTCGTCGCCAACTTCGCCGGTTCGGGTGTCGTCGATCAACACCCGCCCGACCGGCGCCTTGCCGGCGATCCGTCCGCCATCGTTGTCGAACGCGATCACGTCGCCGTTCTCGGCGAGCAGAATCTCCGGGTGGGGATCGCGGCTGGCGAACACCCGTTTGGCGACTCGCGCATGTTGCGACAGCTGACGGTATTCACCGTGAATCGGGATGAAATAGCGCGGTTTGACCAGCGACAGCACCAGCTTTAATTCCTCTTCGCTGCCGTGGCCGGAGACGTGCACGTGCTTGATGCCTTCGTGAATCACGTCAGCGCCACGCCGCGCCAGGTGGTTGATCACCCGGCCGATCGGTTTCTCGTTGCCTGGAATCGCCCGTGCCGACAACACCACCGTGTCGTCTTCGCCGACCTTCACGTGACGGTGATCGTCGATCGCGATTCGCGACAACGCCGACATCGGCTCGCCCTGCGAACCGGTGGCGAGGCACAGCACGTCCTGGGCCGGATAGTTGCCGACATCGGAATCGCGAATCTGCACGCCGCCCGGAATGCGCAGGTAGCCGAGCCGCTGCGCAATTTCCGAGTTCTGGATCATGCCGCGGCCGACGAACGCCACTTTGCGGTCGAATTGTGCGGCCAGGTCCACCAGGATCTGCATGCGGTAGATGCTGGATGCGAAGGCCGCGACGATCAGCTTTCCGGTGGCGCTGCTGAAAATCTCCTCGAACGCTTCGGTCACCTCGCGCTCGGATCCGGTGAAACCACGCCGATCGATGTTGGTGCTGTCGGCGAACAGGGCGAGCACGCCCTGGCTGCCGAGTTCGGCGAAGCGATGCACGTCGAAGTGCGCGCCGTCGATCGGTGTCTGGTCGATCTTGAAGTCCCCGGTGTGGACGACGACGCCGGCTGGGGTGTGAATCGCCAGCGCCACGCAGTCCGGCATGCTGTGCGTGACGCGGATGAATTCGACCTCGAACGGTCCGATCGTCACGCGCTGCCGCGGCTTGACCGCGATCAGCTCGTGCTCGTCGTCGATCCCGTGTTCCTCGAGTTTCGGTTTGACCAGTGCCAGGGTCAGCGGCGTGCCGTAAATCGGCCCGGCGATCAGCGGTGCAACGTGCGGGACGGCGCCGATGTGGTCTTCGTGGCCGTGCGTCAACACTAGGGCGGCGGCGCCCCCTTTTTGTTGCAGGTAGGTGAGGTCCGGAATAATCCGATCCACACCCAGCAGCTCGGGGTCCGGGAACATGACACCGGCGTCGACGACGATCGTCGTCTCGCCCCACGTCAGGGCCAGCATGTTCATTCCAAACTCGCCAAGTCCGCCTAACGGCACGACTTCGAGCATTCGGTTATCGGGAAACGCACCTGCGCCGGACACACTCCGTGCGGAGTCGTGAACCAGTCGAGGGGAACCGCGAGCCGCGATTCCATCAGGCTGCTGGGTGCGCCTGTGTTAGTCGGGCGGGATGACGTGTAAGTTATAGCACAGCTCAGGCTTACGGCGACGATAAAACATCGGCGAGCGCCGCGAACTCCGCCACCGTCAGCGTCTCCGGCCGCCGGGACAGGTCAAGGGACAGGCCCGGGGACAGACCCGGGGACAGGCCCCGGGCCTGTCCCCAACTCCGTAGGGCGTTCGCCAGAGTCTTGCGGCGGTGGGTGAAAACAGTTTGAACGAGCTGCTCGAACGTTTGCCGATCGCGGACGGGCGGCTCGGGCGGATGGAAGTTGAGGCGGACCACTGCGGACCTGACTTTTGGTGGTGGTCGAAAGGCGCCCGGTGGCAATTTCAGCACCAGATCCACGTTGGCGCAGTGACGGATCAGAATACTCAGCACTCCGTAGGTCTTTGTCCCGGCCTGAGCGACGAGGCGCTCGGCGACTTCCAATTGCAGCATCAGCGTCGCATCCACCAACGGCACGCCCTCCAGATAGGCATCGACCAGCTTGAACATGATCGGCGACGCTACGTTGTACGGGAGATTGCCGGCTACTCGGAAGCGACAGTGATTGGGGATTGGGGATTGGGGATTGGGGATTAGGGATGGAAACGTTTCGAGAAAGTCGCCCTCGACGACCGTCACATTTGGAATCGCCGCCTTGCGCAGCTCGCTCGCGAGGTCGCGGTCGATTTCGTGTGCGAAAACTGCCGTCGCGCGCGCGGCCAGCGGACGGGTGAGGGCTCCGCGACCGGGTCCAATCTCGATGAACGTCTGATCGGACTGCGGGTCGATGGCGCGAATCAGTTTGTCGACCCAGGCCGGCTCGAGAAAGTGCTGGCCGAATCGCTTGCGCGCGCGGATCACTCGACCGCCTCGCCACGCCAGTATTTTTCTTCGATCTCCTCGATCTCTTCCTCACTCAGGCCGAAGTAATGGCCAATTTCGTGAATCAGCGTCTCCGCGATGGCGACGAGCAGGTCGTCCTCGTCTTCGGCCGAGCGCTCGTGCGGTCCCTGGAAGATCAGTACGCGATCCGGCAGCGCGTTGCCGTAGCCCCAATGACGTTCGGTCAGCGGGGTGCCTTGATAGAGGCCGAGCAGCGTGTCGGGCGGTTCGATGTCCATCTCCGCGAGCAGCTCGCGCGAAGGCTCGTCTTCGACGACGATGGCGATGTTTTGCATCGCCTTACGGAAGCGCTGGGGAATCGAGGCGAGCGCCTCAGCGACGTACTTTTCGAACTGACCGCGCTGCATGTCGAGTTCTCGATTTACTTCGCGCCGCCGGCGTCGGCCGCTGCTTCCTGACGACCAGGAAGTAGTAGTCGCAGTCGTCGCGCACCACGCACTGGTCGCAGAGCGGCTTCGGCTTGCAAATCCGGCGTCCGTGCAAGATCAGCGTATCCGATGTCCGTGTCCAGCGCTCCTTCGGCATCACCGCGCACAACTGTTGTTCGGCGACGACCGGATCGTCCGCCTCGATTAACCCAATCCGGTTCGCGACCCGCAAGACGTGGCGGTCGACTGGCAGGCCTGGGACGCCGAGCGCATGCCCGAGGACAACGTTCGCGGTTTTTCGACCGACGCCAGGCAATGCGACCAGCGCATCCATGTCTGCCGGCACCGCTCCGCCGTGATGCTCGACCAGCGCCTTCGCCATTCCGAGTAGCGACTTCGACTTTGCCCGGAAAAAGCCGGTGGAGTGAATCTGTTTTTCGAGCTGCGCCGTCCTGGCTTTTGCCAGCGCCGGCGCGTCGGGGTATTTCTGGAACAGCGCCGGTGTGACCAGGTTCACGCGTGCGTCGGTTGACTGCGCGGACAGAATCGTAGCGACCAGCAATTGAAACGGGTTCCGGTAGTGCAGCTCGGTGTCCGCGCCCGGATGCTGCGTCTCGAGCTTGTCGAGAATCGCCTGCGTGTCGCCGGGGGTCTTCAATGAACCGGTCCCGTCCCTTTGTTCCAGCCCACGTTCGAGTACGACTCGGAGTACACGCGCCAATGCTCCTGCAGTGCGGCGATCAAATTCGGCACAAATTGGACCGGCACGACGATCTTGCTGCGGACCGGCGCGCGGACCACGTGCTCGGATTCCGCCGCCTTGATTTCTTTATCCGACAGCGGCATGACTTCGCAGAACGTCAGCGTGAAGTCGAACGGCGTGTGCGCGATCGAACAGAAGTTGGCGTAGATTCGCGGCGCGGCGGCCGCCTCGGGGGAGTCGTCCGGCACGATGGTGAAGTTGATCTGTTTCGGTTGGTCGGCCATGCAACAGTGTAAATGCAGACTGCCAAATGCCGAATGCAAAATGCGGAAGGTAAATTGCATTCGGCATTCTGCATTCGGCATTCTGCATTCGGCATTCTGCATTTCATAACGTCATCGGCACCGGTTGACGGCCGTCGATGTCTGCGATGGCGTGCTGCAGCGCGTAGGCGGCCGCCACCACAACCTGTCCGGATAACTTCATCAACGCCGGATCGGCGGCGAGGCCGGCGACGACGCGGCCGATGAATTCCGGACTCTCGCTGTTCGACAAATTCAGCCATCCCTGGGCCGCGGCCTCGAGGACGCTTTCGGTACGGACCAGGCCGGGATACAGCGAAACGACCGCGACCTGATGGGTGCGAAGTTCATGCGCCGTGTCGGCGGTCAGTTTGTCGGTTGCCGCCTTCGCCACACCGTAGATGGTGTTGCCGATGTATTTCTGCGCTGGCCAGAAGCTGATGTTCACGATTAGCCCGCGCGAACGCGGGACCATCATCCGCGCGGCGTGGGCGCTGCACACCCACGCGGCGCGAACGCCGGCGTCGATCATCGCCGTCCAGCGATGGGCCGGCTGTTCCCAGAACGGCACGCCCCAGGTGAACACGCCGTGGTCGATCATCTGTTCGTAGCCGCCCCACGACGAGTTCACCAGTACGTCGAGCGCGGACGACTCCGCGACGCGGGCAAACGCCGCCGCAGTTTGGGCATCGTCGAGATGGTTGGTCGGGATGCGTACGATATCGGCAGGGAGGTTACTGGATGCGATCGAGCGTCCAGTCGCAAAAACGTTGTAACCGGCGGCGGCTAACGCAATCGCCACGCCGCGGCCGACGCCGCGGCTGGCTCCGGTCACGACCGCGGTCCGCACCGGAAGGGCCTAGTATTTGCGCATCACGCCGACGACCACGCCCTGAATCTGCACTTGATCCGGATCCGCGAAAATCGGCTGCATCGCTGCGTTCGCCGGTTGAAGCCGGATTTTACCGCCCGGGTCCCGGTAGAATTTCTTCAGCGTCACATCAGATCCGCGCAGCAACGCGATAACCATCTCGCCGTTGTCGGCCGTTTTGCGATCTTCGACGACGACGAAGTCGCCGTCGCGAATCTGCTCGTCGATCATCGAGTCGCCGCGCACGCGCAACACGTAGGTGTCGCGCTTGCCGACCAGGTCTTCCGGTACAGCGATGGTTTCGTTCGACGCAACCGCCTCGATCGGCAAACCAGCGGCTACGTAACCGAGGAGTGGCAGCTCGACGGCGCGCCCGCCAGCACGCGTCGGAACCATTTCGACCGATCGGCTACGGTTCCACGCGCGCTTGATGAAGCCCTTTTCCTGCAGATTGGTGAGGTGCTTGTGCACCGTCGCCAACGACGACAAGCCGAACCGCCGGCCAATCTCTTCCAGGCTCGGCGCGTAGCCGTGCTGGCCGATGAATTCGTTCAGGTAATCGAGAATTTCGCGCTGCCGCTTGGTCAGTGGAAGCATGGCGGCACTATACGCAAAGGAAAGGCGAAAGTCAACGGCGGCTCAACCGGCTAGGATTGGGCCGTGCGCATTCCTTTCGCCGTCCCGCCGCCGAACACCAAGCCGTTCGATGTCGTCACACTTGGCCTCAACAGTGTCGACCTCGTGTCAGTGGTTGGCGAGTATCCGCACTCCGGGACCAAGCAGCGACTGCAGCGTTTCGCACGGCTTCCCGGCGGACAAATGGCGACGGCCGCTGCGACTTGCTCGCGGCTGGGCTTACGCGCGCGTTACATCGGCAGCTTTGGCGACGACGTCGTGGGTCAACTGTCGCGGCAAAGCCTGCTCGACGAAGGCGTGGATCTGACGGCCGCGCGGATGATTCCTGGCGCCGCGAACCAATTCGCCGTGATCATCGTCGACGCGCGATCCGGTGAACGAACGGTGCTGTGGGATCGCGATCCGCTGCTCGCGCTTGATCCGGCTTCGCTGCCGGTGGAGGCGATCACGTCGGGGCGGATGGTCATCGTCGATTGCAATCAGACTGCGGCGTCGGCGCAGGCCACGAAGCACGCACGTGCCGCGGCGATTCCGACGGTGGGCGACATCGAGCGCGTTCGTCCTGGCATCGCGGATCTTCTGCTGAATCTCGACGCGATCATCATGGCGGAAACATTTCCGGCGGCGCTGACCGGCCATGAAGAACCCGGCCGGGCGCTGCAGCAGATCGCGCGTGAATTCAACGCGGCGCTGGTGTGTGTCACGCTCGGCGCCGAAGGGAGTCTGGCGTTGTGCCAGGGCCGCGAGATTCGCACCGGCGGATTCGCGATCGATTGCGTCGACAGCACTGGCGCCGGCGACGCGTTTCGTGGTGCGTTCGCGGCCGCGTGTCTCCACTATCCACACGACGACATCGAACAGGTCCTGATCTATGCGAACGCCGTCGCGGCGCTCAACTGCCGCGCGCTCGGCAGCCGGGGCGGATTGCCGACTCCGGATGAGGTCGATCAGCTGTTGACCGGTCCCGCGGCGAAGCGCGGCCGGACGCCCTTATACTGAAGATGTGAAGAAACGCGTTACGCGGCTGGCGGCGCCGTTGCTGCTCATCGCGACGCTCCACGCCGGCGCAGCGTTGTCGAAGCGCGACGCCGACACGCTCCGCCAGAAGGTCGCGACCATCAACACGCACGCCGAGAGCGGCGCGAAGAGCGAGCGCCGCACCACGATCACCGAAAACGAAGTCAACGCCTATCTGACGTTCGACTCCAAGGATCAACTGCCTGCCGGCGTGATCGAACCTTCGGTCACGATCGTCGGCGGCGGCCGGCTATCAGGCCGTGCGGTCGTAGACCTCGACGCCGTTCGCAAATCCAAGGCGTCGGCCAGCATTCTCGACCCGGTGAACTACCTCACTGGCCGTCTCCCGGTCACCGCAACCGGCACGCTTCGGACGCAGAACGGCATGGGCCAGTTTCAGCTCGAAAGCGCCGCCGTGGCGAGCGTGCCGATCCCGAAAATTCTGCTGCAGGAAATCGTCAGCTATTACTCGAAATCTGCGCAGAAGCCCTCGGGGATCGGGCTCGACGATCCATTTGCACTCCCAGCGCGCATCCGCGAGATCCAGGTCGAGCGAGGTCAAGCCATAATCGTGCAATGAACGCGTCTGGGGTCCAGGCGGGCGACCTGCTCGCCACCCCGCTTCAGTTCTTCAAAGGCGTCGGCCCCCGCCGTGCCGCCGACCTCGAACGCGCCGGGCTTCACACCATCGAAGATCTGCTGTATCGCTTTCCGATTCGCTACGAAGATCGCAGTCGTCTTCAACCGATCGCTTCGCTGAAGCCAGGACAGCCGGCATCAATCATGGGACGCATTCTCAGCTGCGGCCTTCGCTCCACACGTCGTCCTGGATTCAAGATTTTCGAAGCGGCGGTCGGTGATGCAAGCGGCGCGCTGCGTGCGACCTGGCTGAATCAGCCGTTCCTGCGCGACGTATTCGCCACCGGGCAGCATGTGGTGTTTTACGGAATGGTTGAAATGCGCGGGCATGGCGGTCTGCAACTGACCAATCCGCAGTACGAGATCCTCGACGACGAAGACGGTCAGACGGTACATACCGGCCGAATCGTGCCGGTATACGAAAAGACCGGTACGGTTACCCCGAAGATGCAGCGGCGGCTGGTATTCGACGCGCTGCAGAAACTTCCGTCGGATCTCCCCGAGCATCTGCCGGAAGACATTCGTGTCCGGCTGCGGCTGCCGACGCGTTACGCGGCGCTGCACGCGACGCACTTCCCACCGGACGATGTTTCGCTCGACCTCTTGAACCGGTTCGCAACCGCCGCGCAACAGCGACTGATTTTCGAAGAAGCGTTTCTTTTTCAGATGGGGATATTCGCGCGAAGGCATTCGGCAGCGGCGGAGCGAAAACCGAAGCCGATTCGCGTCGACGATCGCATTCGCGAATCGGCGCGAGCGGTCCTGCCGTTTCGTCTGACCGGTGGGCAGAAGCAAGCACTCAAAGAAATTGTCGACGACCTGCAACGGGCGCATCCGATGAACCGGCTGTTGCAGGGTGACGTTGGCGCCGGCAAGACCATTGTGGCCCTGCTGGCCGCGTTGGTCGCGATGGAGAACGGCCTCCAGGTGGCCTTCATGGCGCCAACCGAGATCCTGGCCGAGCAGCACTTCGCAAACATCGCCAAGCTGCTGCAGGCATCGCGGTTCCGCGTGGCGTTGCTGACCGGTTCGACGTCTTCCGGCGCACGCCGTGACGCGCTCGCAGAAATCGAATCCGGCGCCATCCATCTCGTGGTCGGGACGCACGCGCTGGTTCAAGGCGATGTCACGTTTCATCAATTGGGCCTTGTGGTGATCGACGAGCAGCACCGCTTCGGCGTGCTGCAGCGCGCGACGCTGCGCACCAAGGGTTTGCATCCCGATGTGCTGGTGATGACCGCCACACCGATTCCCCGCACCCTCGCGCTGACCGTTTACGGCGATCTCGACGTATCGGTGATCAAAGAGCTGCCGGCCGGCCGGCTGCCGATCAAAACCACCGCGAAGCCCGAGTCGCGACGCGAAGAAATCTACTCGTTCGTGCGCGCCGAAATTGACGCCGGCCGTCAGGCTTACGTGATCTATCCGCTGGTCGAGGAATCGGAAAAAGTCGACGTCAAGGCGGCGACCGAAATGGCCGACACGCTGTCGCACGATATTTTTCCGCAGTATTGCGTCGGCCTGTTGCACGGCCGCTTGAAAGGCGATGGCAAGGAGCGCGTGATGCGGGCGTTCGCCGCCGGCGAAATCCAGATCCTGGTGTCAACCACCGTAGTCGAGGTCGGTGTCGACGTGGCGAATGCGACGGTGATGATTGTCGAACACGCCGAGCGCTTCGGTCTTTCGCAGCTGCATCAGTTACGCGGGCGCGTCGGTCGCGGCGCCAAACAGTCGTACTGCTTCCTGCTTTATCAGTCGCCGTTGTCGGACGAAGGCCGCGAGCGCCTGAAGGCGATGGCCGAGACGACCGACGGATTCATCATTGCCGAGCGCGATCTGAATCTGCGTGGACCCGGCGATTTCTTCGGGACGCGGCAGGCCGGCATGCCGACGTTCCGGATGATCGACCTGGTCCGCGATCGCGAGCTGCTCGACGTCGCGCACCACGAAGCGTCGCGATGGTTCGACGAAACGAAACCGGCCGCCGCCGTCGTCGACCGAATTGTGACAAGTTGGAAGGATCGGTTCAGGCTGATCGAGGTTGGCTAGCGAGGCTGAAATTCGGAATTAGGAGTTATGAATTAGGAAGCAGGACGAGTGCGCGTGATAGCCGGGGAGTACAAGGGTCGTCGTCTGCAAGTGCCGTCGTGGGAGGGTTTGCGTCCGACGTCAGACAAGCTCCGCGAGACGTTGTTCAACGTGCTGGCGCCGTCAATCGGCGGCGCGCGGGTGCTTGACGGCTATGCGGGCACGGGCGCGGTCGGGATCGAAGCGCTCAGCCGCGGCGCCGCGCACGTGACGTTTGTGGATCACGATCGCCGCGCCCAGGCGCTGATTGCCGAAAACGTTGCGCACTGCCGCATCCCGAGCGGCTGTGTTATTATCCGCCCGAGCTTCGATCGGCTCGGCACCTTCGACATCGTTCTGTTGGACCCCCCGTATGACCTTCGACCGGAAGCAGTACTGACGATGGCGGCGCCGCTCGTCTCGACGAATGGCCGCGGGGGGCTGTTGGTGCTCGAACACGCCAGGCGTCAGCCTGCGCCTGCTGCCGCGGCAACCCTGACGCGGGCGCGTCAGATTGTTTCCGGAGATTCCGAATTGTCGTTTTACTCGGTCACCGCAGGATGAACGTCGTCTGATGTCCACGTTAGCGGTTTATCCGGGCTCGTTTGACCCGCTCACCAACGGACACGTGGACATCATCGCGCGCGGCGCGCGGTTGTTCGACCGCATTGTCGTCGCGATCCTGGTGAACGCGGAGAAGCACCCGCTGTTCTCGTTGCCGGAACGCGTGGACATCGCTCGCGAAGTGTTCAAAGGCCATTCGAATGTGGAAGTTGACACATTCGAAGGCCTGCTGGTCGACTACATGGAGCGGCGCAAGGCGCAGGTGGTGGTTCGCGGCCTGCGCGCTATTTCGGATTTCGAATTCGAGTTCCAGATGGCGTTGATGAATCGGCGGCTCAACGAAACCATCGAGACCGTGTTCATGATGCCAGACGCGCAGTACACCTACATCAGTTCGCGGTTGATCAAGGAAGTGTTCTCGTTGGGTGGGACGATCGAGGGCCTGGTGCCCGAATTGGTGTTGGCGCGGTTGCACGATAAGAAAGCCAGGGTGTAAAACCGGGGGACCCATGAACAAGCTGGCGGAACGTACCACACGGATTTCTGGATCGCCGACGATGAAGGTGACGGCCACCGTCGATCGGATGCGACGGGAAGGCATCGAGGTAATCGACTTCGGCGCTGGCGAGCCCGATTTCGCGACGCCGGAGCCAGTGAAAGCGGCGGCGCACACCGCGCTCGATCAAAATTTCACGCGCTATACGCCGGCCGCCGGCATCGTCGAATTGAAGCGGGCGATCGCCGACCGCTACAAGCAGGACTACGGCGTCGAATACCAGGACAACGAGGTGATCGTCACCGCTGGCGGCAAGCAGGCGCTCTACAACACGTCGTTGGTGCTGTTCGGCCCCGGGGATGAAGTGATCACGCATGCGCCGTATTGGCCGACGCTGACCGAACAAATCAAGCTGGCTGAGGCAACACCAGTGCTCGCGCGTACCCATTCCGACGACGGGTTCGCGATTCGCGCCACAACGATTCTCGACGCGGTCACGCCGCGCACCAAGGCGATTATCATCAACTCGCCTTGCAACCCGACCGGCGCCTTGATCTCTGAAGCGGATCTCGGCGCAATCGCCGATGTCGCGGCGCGGCAGAACATCTGGGTGATCGTCGACCTGTGCTATGAGCGGCTGATTTACGATCCGGTTCCGCACAATCTCCCCGCAGTGTTGGCGAAGAAGTGCCGCGATCTGACCGTGCTCTGCGGGTCGTCGTCGAAGGCGTATGCCATGACGGGCTGGCGTTGCGGCTGGCAACTCGGTCCGGCGTCGGTGATTTCCGCATCGAGCGCGCTGCAGAGCCATTCGACGTCGAACGTGACGTCGATCTCGCAGAAGGCAGCAGTTGCGGCGTTGACCGGCTCGCAAGCGCCGGTCAAGACCATGCTCGACGAATATCGCAAACGGCGCGACGCGCTGCATGGATGGCTGACCGCGGATCCGCGGCTTCGCTGCCTCAAACCCGGCGGTGCGTTCTACATGTTCGTTGACGTCAGCGGCGTGCTGTCGCTCGACGGGTTCCGCACCTCGTCTGATTTCGTGGACGCGCTGCTCGAGCAGTCGCGGGTTGCGGTCACACCAGGCGAGGCGTTCGATGCGCCCGGGTTCATCCGGATCTCGTACGCGACGTCGATGGAAAATCTTCGCGAGGGCAGCCAGCGGTTGCTGGAGTTTGTCAGTGCGCGGGCGCCAAAACTCGCGGCCGCCGGTTAAACTGAAAAATGCCCAAAGTCGTCGCGGTGATCGGCGCGTCGAAGGATCGGCGCAAGTTCGGGAATCGCGCGGTGCGCGCCTATCAACAGCAAGGTCACACGGTGGTGCCGATTAATCCGCACGAGACCGAAGTGGAAGGATTGAAAGCCTACGCCTCGATTCTCGACGTGCCGGGAACGGTCGATATGGCGTCGTTCTACGTGCAGCCCGGAATTGGTGAACAGGTCATCGCGGACGTCGCCGCCAAAGGCGTCCGCGAAGTGTGGCTCAATCCCGGCGCCGACAGCGACGAAGTGATCGCTCGCGCCAAGGCCCTCGGAATCCAACCCATCGTCGCGTGCAGCATCGTCGCAATCGGTCAGAATCCCTATAACCTCTAAACGATGAACCAATATGCCGAGCAATCATAAGCGCCCGAGTCAGGGGCGGGGAACGCACACGGCCACTGCGCCCGACGCCGAACAATCCCCCGCAGTCGAGAAAGCCGAACGCACCGAGAAAGTCGCCCGCGAGGCCAATCCCGAACAACCAAAAGCCGCCGCCGTGCCGGAAGCGGCCACACTGGCGCAGCCGCCGTCCGCGTCGCCGTCCGCGTCGCCGGCGGCGCAACCGGCTGCGGCCGCGGCGCCGCAGCAGCAATCGGCGCCAGGGCAGCAGCCGCAGCGGCGGCAAGGTCTGAACATCACCGATCTGAAAGACATGGGCATTCAAAAGCTCACGCAGATCGCCAAAGACCTCAACGTTGGCGGTGCGACCGGGATGCGCAAACAGGATCTGATTTTCCAGATCCTGAAGGCACAGACCGAGCAAAGCGGCTTCATTTTTTCCGAAGGCGTGCTCGAAGTGCTGCCCGACGGCTTTGGCTTCCTGCGGGCACCCGACTACAACTACCTGCCGGGGCCCGACGATATCTACGTTTCACCGTCGCAGATTCGCAAGTTCGATCTGCAGACCGGCGATACGGTGTCGGGTCAGATTCGTCCGCCGAAAGAAGGCGAGCGCTACTTCGCGCTGATCAAAGTCGAAGCGGTCAACTTCGAAGCGCCGGATCAGTCGCGCGACAAGCTGTTCTTCGAAAACCTGACGCCGCTCTATCCGCAGGAACGGATCGTCCTCGAAACGCCCGAGAGTCTCTCGGCGCGGGTGATGGATCTGTGGACGCCGATCGGCAAGGGGCAGCGCGGCCTGATCGTCGCACCGCCGCGCACCGGCAAAACGATGCTGCTGCAGAGCATTGCGCAGTCGGTCTCGAAGAACCACCCGGAAATCTATTTGATGGTGCTGCTGATCGACGAACGACCGGAAGAAGTCACCGACATGCAGCGCTCGGTTGACGGCGAAGTGATTTCGTCGACCTTCGACGAGCCGGCGCAGCGCCACGTCCAGGTCGCGGAAATGGTGATCGAAAAAGCCAAGCGCCTGGTCGAGCACAAGAAAGACGTGCTGATCCTGCTCGATTCGATCACGCGGCTGGCGCGTGCCTACAACACGGTGATTCCGCCGTCGGGCAAGGTGCTGTCGGGCGGTCTCGACTCAAACGCGCTGCAGAAACCAAAACGGTTCTTCGGCGCGGCGCGCAATATCGAAGAGGGCGGCTCGCTGACGATCATGGCGACCGCACTGGTCGACACCGGTTCGAGGATGGACGACATCATCTTCGAAGAGTTCAAGGGCACCGGCAACATGGAAATCCATCTCGATCGCAAGCTGACCGACAAACGGGTGTTCCCGTCGATCGACGTGCAAAAGAGCGGCACCCGGAAAGAAGAATTGCTGATTCCGAAAGAGGATCTCAACCGGATCTGGGTGCTACGGAAAGTACTGAACCCGCTGTCGCCGGTCGAAGCGATGGAACTGCTGCTTGATAAGATGGGGAAGACGAAGACGAATCAGGAATTCCTGTCGTCGATGCAGAGGTCCAGCTGATGGCCACGATTACGGTTCGGCAGAATGGTTCCTACAAGGTTGAAGGCGACGACGTGAAGGTCGTCGACTGGAATGGCAACGAGTACCAGATCGTCAAGCGGCCGTTCTCGCTGTGCCGCTGCGGCGGGTCGACAAACAAGCCGTTCTGCGACGGCACGCACTCCAAGATCGGGTTTCAGGCGGCCGAAGCGGCCGTTCCTGGAAGTATCGACAAGCCGGCACAGTAAGAAAGCGAACGCTGAGAGCGCCGAGACCGCTGAGTTAATTACGCTCGGCGTGCTTTGCGAACTCGGCGTTCTTCTTTTCCGTTCGCTCCGTTATCGTGCGATTTTGTTCCCCGCCACGTAAACGTCGCTGATCTTCCGGACACTCGAAATATCGGCCAGCGGATCGGCGTCGAGCACGACGAAGTCGGCCCACATCTGCGGTTCGAGTGTCCCGACGTCGGTCAGCTTCTGGCAGCGCGCGGCATCGCGCGTCGCGGCAATCAACACCTGCCGCGGCGTCATGCCGGCTTTGGCCATCATCTCGAGTTCCATCAGCTCGAAATAGCCCTGGAACCGTGCCGGCGGACCAGTGTCGGTGCCCATCGCGATCTTGACGCCCGCGTCGGACAGCTTCTTGAGATTCTTGTTGGCCTGCTCGAGTGCCACCTTGTAGCGCTGCGCCGAGGCATTGTTTTTCATCTGCTCCTGGCGCACCGGTTCCTTCAGCTGCACGAGGGTCTGAGGATCCGCGCGCTTGAGAAATAGCGGATCGCTGAACCATGACGGCGTCGATTCGTAGACGAATGTCGACACCTCCCGCATCAGTGTCGGGCAGTAGCACACGTCGCGGCGCTTGAGCATCGCGATCAGGGCGTCGTCCACCGGCTGATCGCGGACACTGTGCGCGATGAAATCGGCGCCGGCGTCGAGCACCGCCTTGGCGTCGTCGAGGTAGAAGAGGTGCACCGCGACACGCAGGTTGCGTTTGTGCGCTTCGCCGATGACTGCCTTGTAGATCTCGGGCGGCATTTTCGGTGTCGTGCCGAGGTTGTCGTCGACGCGGATCTTGACGATATCCACTTTCATCGCCTGATCGTCGGCGACCAGTTTGCGGGCCTCCTCCGGAGTTTTCGGCGCCAGTACCGGACCGGCGACGAACAAGCGCGCGCGATCGAGCGATGGCGTCGCTTGCGCGTCCCTGACGGCGAAGCCGGCAGCCTGATCGTCGCCGAGCGAATACACTGTGGTCACACCGTAGGTGGCATAGGTCTGCAGGTCGCGCAGCACGTTTTCACGTGAGTAGCGTCCTTGCTGCATGCCGACGGTGTTACCGACGTGGCCGTGGGCGTTGACCAGGCCGGGGATCACCGTCTTGCCCGCGAGCGAGACGCGGGTCGCGCCTTCGGGCACTGCGGTCGCGGGACCGCCCGCGGCGACGATGCGGCCGTCGCGCACGACGATCGTCGCGTTGTCGACGGGGCGGCGATCAGTGCCGTCGATCAGACGTGCACCGGTGAACGCCGTCGTCTTCGATGAGGCCTGCGCCTGCAGCGGCGTTACGCCGCCGTGCGCGACCATAAGGCTTGCAGCAACCATCGCCGTACCGGCCGCGAACAGAAGGAAACGCTTCATGGCGGACTAATATAGTGCGGAATGGCGCCGGCGCGCGTGCCGACATTTCCGATCGTGCTCGCGGGCTTCGCGGCATTTCTCGACCTCTACGCCACTCAGCCGTTGCTGCCGCTGCTGGCGCGAACCTTTGACGCTTCGGCATTCCAGGTCGGACTGACGGTGACCGCGCCGGTGGTGGCGGTGGCGATCGCCGCGCCGGTCGTCGGCCGAATCGCAGACCACGTCGGCCTGCGTCGGACGATTTTGACGGCGGCCCTTCTGCTGACACTTGCCACCGCGCTCGCCGCCACTGCCCAGTCGCTACGGCAATTGATTTTCTGGCGTTTTCTTCAGGGCATCGTCACCCCGGGCATTTTCGCCAGCACCATCGCCTACATCCACGAGGTCTGGCCGGCGTCGCGTGCCGGACGGGGCACTGCGTCGTACATGAGCGGGACGGTGATCGGCGGCTTCACCGGCCGCGCCGTTGCGGGTGTCGTGGCCGCCGACGCGACGTGGCACGAATCGTTCATCGCACTCGCGATCCTGAACGGGCTGGTCGCGGTGGCGTTGTGGAGGTGGTTGCCGGCGGCGGCTGCGCGAAGCCATCCGCCCTCGCTCGTAGGCAACCGGGGCGAGCCTCAGCAGACAAGCGAAGTGCGCCTGCTCAAGTCGCTCTTCACGAATCGCCGCCTCGTTGCAACGTTTGGCGTGGGGTTTTGCGTGTTGTTCACGCAGGTGGCGATGTTCACCTATGTGACGTTTCTACTGGCAGCGCCGCCGTTCCGGTTGAGCACTGTCGCGCTCGGGTGGCTGTTTGTCGTGTATCTGGTCGGTGCGGCGGTGACACCGTTTTCGGGCGCGTGGGTGGACCGCTACGGACACCGGATGGGGATTGCGTCGGCGATGGCGATCGGCGCAACCGGTGCGCTGCTGACGCTGCTGCCGTCGCTGCCGGCGATTGTCGCCGGCCTTGCACTGTGCGCGACCGGCGTGTTCATCGCCCAGGCGACGACCAGCGGTTACATCGGCGCGGTGACGACGCGCGATCGCGCGCTGGCGGTCGGCGTCTATTCCACGTTCTATTACGGCGGCGGCAGCACCGGCGGCGCGCTTCCAGCGCTGTTCTGGAGCCGCGGCGGCTGGCCGGCGTGCGTGGCGCTGGTCGTCGGTATCCAGATGGTAGGCGTGTTGATCGCCCTCACGCAGTGGAGTGAGACCGGGCGGCCGGATCTGGACTACAACGTGATGTAAGTGACTGCCTCCTGCCGGCGCGGGCGGTACTGCACACGGCTCGCCCGATATCGCATCGCCGTCTCCGAAACACCGGAGTGACGCACAGCTATCGGCCGAGCGGCGGCGCGAGGGGTGGTGGTGGTGGACGCCGGTAACATCGGCCAGCGAAATTCAGCAGGGTCCTGGCTGCGCCAAGAATGATCGATCAGGCCGGACTGCCGAGCAGCGCGCGCAGTTCGTCGCCTTCCATCACCTCGATGTCGAGCAGCCGCCGGGTGACGCGTTCGAGGACCTCGCGGCGTTCACTGAGGATCGCCCTGGCGCGGCCGTGCGCTTCCGCGAGAATGCGGGAAATTTCGGCGTCGATCTTCTGGGCGGTGTCCTCGGCGTAGAGACCGCGCTCCGGCAACGCCAACGGCATGTCCAGGAAGCGCGCCCGCTTGTGGCCGTCATAATTGATCGCGCCGAGCGTATCGCTCATCCCGAACTCGGTGACCATCGCCCGCGCGATGTCGGTCGCCCGCTGCAAATCGTTTTGCGCTCCGGTCGAGATCTCGCCAAGCGCGATTTCCTCGGCGGTTCGGCCGCCGAGCAGCACCGCCAGCTGGCTTTCGAGGTCGGCGCGCTGCATCAGGTAGCGGTCCTCGAGCGGCAGCTGCATCGTGTAACCGAGCGCCCCGAAGCCGCGCTGCACAATCGAGATCTTGTGAACCGGATCCAGCCCGGGCAGCGCGGTCGCGACGATCGCGTGGCCGGATTCGTGGTACGCGACGATCTCGCGCTCCTTGGTGCTCATCACCCGCTTCTTTTCGAGCCCGGCGATCAAGCGATCGATTGCCGATTCGAAATCCTTCATGTCGACCGCCGACTTGTTGTTGCGCGCCGCCAGCAGCGCTGCCTCGTTGACCAGATTGGCGAGGTCCGCGCCGGCGAAACCGGCGGTGCGTGCGGCGATCACTTTCAGGTCGACGCTGTCGGCAGTCTTCACGTCTTTGACGTGAATGCGAAGAATCTCCTCGCGCCCTTTGATGTCGGGTTTGTCGACCAGTACCTGCCGATCGAACCGGCCAGGGCGGAGCAGCGCCGGATCGAGCACTTCCGGACGGTTGGTCGCCGCCATGATGATCACGCCTTTGCGTGCATCGAAACCGTCCATTTCGGCCAGCAGCTGGTTCAATGTCTGTTCGCGCTCTTCGTGCGTGCCGATCGGGCTCTGCACGCGTGCTTTGCCGAGCGCGTCGAGTTCGTCAATGAAGACGATGCAAGGCGCCTTGGCTTCCGCCTGCTGGAACAGATCGCGGATTCGCGCCGCGCCGACGCCGACGAACATCTCGACGAATTCCGATCCGGTAAGGCTGAAAAACGGAACATGGGCCTCGCCGGCCACGGCGCGCGCCAACAGCGTCTTGCCGGTGCCGGGCGGTCCCACCAGCAACACACCCTTCGGAATGCGACCGCCGAGGTTGGTGTACTTCTTCGGATTTTGCAGAAACTCGACAATCTCGCGCAGTTCGTCGAGCGCTTCGTCGACTCCGGCCACGTCAACGAATCGCGTTTTTACTTCATCGTCCGCGTAAATCTTCGCGCGACTGCGGGCGAACGACATCACGCCGCCTTCGGCCCCGCTCATCCGCCGCATCAGGAATCCCCAGACGACGAAAATCAAGATCATCGGGACGATCCAGGTCAGCAGCAGATCCGGCAGCCAGCGGTTGACCAGTTCGCCGTTGTACTTGATGCCGCGCGCTTCGAGCTCCTCGGTCAGCTTCGGATCCTCGACGCGGGTCGTCGTAAACGGCTTGCCGTCTTTCTTGGTTGTGCCGCGGATGATCTGTTCGCCGATGCCGACATCCGAGACTTCGCCGGTTTTGACCAGCGACTTGAATTCCGAATAGGGAATCACCTTCGCGGTGGGGCCGAGCGTATAGATCTGGGCGAGCCCCAGCAGCAGGATCAGGACGATCCCGTACCACCACGACGATGGCCGTCGCATCGGCAACTGACGAGTGCCACGGCGATCACCGCTGCGGGGATTGAAACGAGGCGTCGGTTTCGTCGCCATCCGCCTTACCTGCCTTTGGCCGCCATCTCCCGCTTTTCGAAGCTCAATCCTTCCGAGCCCGCATCAACCGACACCGTGTCGCCTTCGCGGAAATCGCCTTCGAGCACGCGCAGCGCCAGCGGATCCAGCACACGCCGTTGAATGGTGCGCTTCAGCGGCCGCGCACCGTAGAGCGGATCGAAGCCTTCGCGGACGAGTTGCTCCTTGGCGGCATCGGTCAGTGTCACGTGAATCTTGCGTTCTTCCAGCCGCCGCATCAGTCCGGCCAGCTGGACGTCGACGATCTGCTTCAGGTGCTCGCGGGAGAGCGAGTGGAAGAAGATGATGTCGTCGATCCGGTTCAGGAACTCGGGCCGGAAGTGTTCGCGCAGCGCTTCGGTTACCTGGCGACGGACTCCTTCGGTCAACTCGCCGGTCAGAAACTGGCTGCCGAGATTCGAGGTCATGATCACGACCGTGTTCTTGAAGTCCACGGTCCGCCCCTTGCCGTCGGTCAGGCGGCCATCGTCGAGCAGTTGGAGCAGCACGTTCAGGACTTCCGGATGCGCCTTTTCGATCTCGTCGAACAGCACGACGGAGTAGGCGCGGCGACGGACGGCCTCGGTCAGCTGACCGGCCTCGTCGTAGCCGACATATCCGGGCGGCGCGCCGATCATCCGCGAGACGGTGTGTTTCTCCTGATACTCGGACATGTCGATGCGAATCAGCGAGTGCTCGTCGTCGAACAGGAACTCGGCGAGCGCCCGCGCCAGTTCGGTCTTGCCGACGCCGGTGGGCCCGAGAAACATGAAGCTGCCGAGCGGCCGATTCGGATCCTGCAGGCCGGCACGCGCACGGCGGATCGCGTTGGCGACCGCTTCAATCGGCTCGTCCTGGCCGATGACTCGGTGGTGCAGGCGTTCTTCCATGTGGATCAGTTTCTGGACCTCGCCTTCCATCAGCCTGCTGACCGGGATCTGCGTCCAGCGGCTGACGATTTCGGCGATGTCTTCCTCGTCCACTTCTTCCTTCAGCAGACGCTGGCCTGGCTGACTGTTCGCGACCGCCGTTTCTTCTTCTCGGATGCGTTTTTCGAGCTGCGGCACGCGGCCGTACTGCAGCTCGGACGCTTTCTGATAATCGCCGGCGCGTTGCGCCTGCTCGACCTGCCGTTTGACGGCTTCGAGCTCTTCCTTCAGCTTGCGGCTCCGTTCGATCGTTTCCTTTTCCTTCTGCCAGCGGGCGGCGATGCGATCCCGTTCTTCTTTCAAGTCGGCCAGCTCTTTTTCGAGCTTTTCGAGCCGCTCGCGAGAGGCGCGGTCGCTTTCCTTGCGGAGTGCTTCGCGCTCCATTTCGAGCTGCATGATGCGCCGTTCCTGCTCGTCGAGCTCGGCCGGCATCGAATCGATTTCCATGCGCAGCCGCGCCGCCGATTCATCGACCAGATCGATCGCCTTGTCGGGCAGGAACCGATCGGTGATGTAACGGTTCGACAGGACTGCTGCCGCCACCAGCGCCGAGTCCTTGATTCGCACGCCGTGATGGATCTCGTAGCGCTCGCGCAGACCGCGCAGGATGCTGATCGTGTCTTGAACGGTTGGCTGCGACACCATGACCGGTTGGAACCGGCGCTCCAGCGCCGCATCCTTTTCGATGTGCTTGCGGTATTCGTCGAGCGTCGTCGCGCCGATGGTGTGCAGTTCACCGCGCGCCAGCATCGGTTTCAACATATTCGAGGCGTCCATCGACCCTTCCGACGCCCCGGCGCCGACGACGGTGTGCAACTCGTCGATGAACAGGACCACGCGTCCTTCGGACTCGGTCACTTCCTTGAGAACCGCTTTCAGGCGCTCCTCGAATTCGCCGCGATACTTCGCGCCGGCGATCAGTGCTCCGAGGTCCAGTCCGACGATTCGTTTGTTCTTGAGCCCTTCCGGCACGTCACCGCGGACGATCCGCTGGGCCAGCCCTTCGACGATCGCGGTCTTGCCGACGCCAGGCTCGCCGATCAGCACCGGATTGTTCTTGGTGCGCCGCAGCAAGACCTGAATAACGCGCCGGATTTCTTCATCGCGGCCGATTACCGGATCGAGTTTGCCTTTGCGGCCAAGCTCGGTCAGATCGCGGCCGTAGCGCTCGAGCGCCTGGTAAGTGCCTTCCGGGTTTTCGTTGGTCACCCGCTGCGAGCCCCGAACGCTCTTGAGGTGCTGAAGGATGGTGTCGCGGGTGATGCCAAGCTTCTTGAGCAGTTGCGCGGCAGGGGAGCGGCCGCTTTCGTCGGCAATCGCGATGAACAGGTGCTCGGTGCTGACGTAGTCGTCCTTCAACCGATCCGCTTCCGCCTGTGCCTGATCGGTGACCAGCTTGAACCGCGGACCCATGCCTGGCTGCGCCCCGCCATAGGCAGACGGCGCTTTCTTCGACAGTTCCGTTGCATCGCGCAACACGGCCGCCGGATCAGCACCCATCTTGCGCAGCAGCTCGGGAACGATTCCGTCCGGCTGCGCGACGAGCGCGACAAGCAGATGCTCGGGTTCGAGCTGTGGATTGTTCTGTTGTGTCGCGTGCTCCACAGCCGCTGCGACCGCTTCACGAGCTTTCTCGGTGTACTTGTTAATGTTCATAACTCACGTTGTAATCGGTTCGAGCTTCGCCAACGCCTCGAAATGCTGCCGCTGCTCGGGCGTCAATGTTTTCGGCAACTGCACGTCGACGGTCGCGTACAAGTCGCCGGTTTGATCCGGCTTGCCGGCAGCCGGCATGCCGTGGCCGCGCAGACGAAACACCTGGCCGTTCTGCGTCGTTCCCGGCACTTTCAACCGCAGCGGCTTGCCGTTGACCGTTGGAACATCTGCTTCGCCGCCGAGCACCGCGATGGTCAACGGCACCGGCACGCGAGTGTAGAGGTCGCGACCCTTCCGTTCGAATGTCGGATGCAGCGCCAACCGGACGCGCAGGTACAGATCGCCGGCCTTCGCGCCGCCGGAGCCATGTTCACCCTCGCCGGCCACCCGCACCCGCGACCCGTCGGTCACGCCGGCAGGAATCCGGACATCGACGGTGCGATGCTGGCCGTTCAGCGAAATGCTGAACCGGCGCGTTGTCCCGTTGAACGCGTCTTCGAGCGGCAGTTCGATTTCCTGCTCGACGTCGCGGCCTTCGCGCGCCCGCGTCCGTCCACCACGCGTCGCCCGTCGCGGGCCTTCGTCGGCATCCATGCCACCGCCGAAGAATGTCTGGAAGAAATCCGAAAACGGATTCGCGTCGCCGAACATCTCGCGCATCTCGTCTTCGGTCATCGTGTGGGCCGTGCCCTGCGGTCCACCACCCATGTTGACGTTCCATCCAGCGAACGGGTTGCCGGAGGCGCCTTGTCCGGGTCGCCGTTGCGCGCCGGCCTGCTCGTACATCCGCCAGTTGGCGCCGAGTTCGTCGTACTTCTTCCGCTTCGCGGGATCGCCGAGCACTTCGTAGGCTTCGTTCAGCTCTTTGAACTTCGTCTCGGCAGACTTGTCTCCCGGGTTCACGTCAGGATGGTGCTTGCGCGCCAGCTTGCGGAACGCCTGCTTGATTTCCTTCTCGGTCGCAGTTTTTGCGACGCCAAGCGTGGAGTAGTAGTCCTTGAAGTCCATCGGTCTAGTCGAATCCCAGCATTCGGGAGATCACTTCCAATTCCTGGGCCACTCGGCGCCGCGTATCGCGAGCACTCAAGGAATCGTCGCGCATCAGCGGACGCAGCCGTTGAATGATTTCCGCGATATCGAGTAACCGCTGAACACCCGCGAGATTGATTCCGCCGTCGTCGACCATCCGTTTGATCAGTTTGAGACGTTCGAGTTCGTCGCGCGAATACACGCGCATGCTGCCAATCGTACGGGTGGGCTGCACCAGTCCGAGCCGTTCGTACTTCCGCAGCGTCTGTGGATGCATGCCGAGCATCCGCGCAGCCATGCTGATGAAGAAAAGATCCTGCATGAATACCTGGCCAGAGGCCATTCCCGCACCTTGATACTCCTCAAGTGTAGGCATTGATACGAGCCGTGTCAACTTGAGCAATAGTATTCTGAGCAGAGATGGTCACGCCGTCCGACTTCCTCACAATCGCTTTGCTCGTCGCACTCGAAGGACTCCTCAGCGCCGACAACGCCATGGTGCTCGCGGTGCTGGTGCTGGGTTTGCCGAAAGCCCAACAGAAGAAGGCGCTGCGCTACGGTATTCTCGGCGCGTTCTTTTTTCGAACCATTGCCACGCTGACTGCGGTCTACCTGATCAAGGTCGGGTGGGTGAAGATCCTGGGCGCCGGCTATCTCATGTACCTGACGTACCGGCACTTCGGATCCGGCGCGTCCGCTGAAGAACGTCGGGCGCACAAGCCGGCCGAGCCGGCGTTTGGACTGTCTGCCTTCTGGGCCACGGTGGTCAAAGTCGAATTGACCGACATTGTCTTTGCAATCGATTCCATACTGGTCGCCGTCGCGATGTCGCCGAAAGCCTGGGTCGTTGTCACCGGCGGTATTCTCGGCATCATCGCCATGCGGCTGGTGATCGGCAAGTTGCTCGCGCTCGTCGAGCGTTACCCGCCGCTGGTTGACGGCGCGTTCATCATCATCGGCTGGGTCGCCGTCAAATTGTTCATCGAGTACTTGAACACCGCCGGTTACATCCACTTCGAGATCCCGAAAGTGCTGTCACTCGGTTTGATTGTCGTGATCTTCGTCGTGTCCTACTTCTACGCTGTCCGGCAGGAAGGAGCGCAATCCTGAACAATCCGTGGACGTTCCGGATGCCCCGACGGCGGATCGAGTGGGCTGCCCTCGCACTGCTGGTTGTCGTCGTCACCGCCGGCAGCATCTCGTTGGTGTGGATGTCGCGATATGCGGTCGCCGTCCGCCGGCTGACCCGGGGCGTCGGCGACACGGTGTTCTACGATGCGGACGGAAAGCCCTGGTTCCGGCTCGACGAGCAACGCCACGATGTGCCGTTGTCGGCGATCGCCAAGGATCTGCAGCATGCGATCGTCGCCGTCGAGGATCGCCGCTTCTTTCTTCATCCTGGAATCGACCCGATCGGTACGGCACGAGCAGCGTTTCGAGATATCCGCCGCGGCGGACGGGCGGAGGGCGGCAGCACGCTGACGCAGCAGCTGGCCCGCACGTTGTTCCTGTCGAATGCGCGGACCTGGGGCCGAAAGGCCAAGGAAGCCAGCATCGCCGTTCTCATGGAAGCGGAGCTGACGAAAGATCAGATTCTCGAGTTGTACCTCAATCGCGTCTACCTGTCGGCGGGGGTCTACGGCGTCGAAACCATGTCGGAGCACTTGTTTCGAAAGCCGGCGCGTGCCGTAACGCTCTCGGAAGCGGCGCTGATTGCCGGATTGATTCGCTCGCCCGCCACGCTGTCGCCCTGGTCGAACTACGATGGAGCGATCGAGCGCAGCCACACGGTGCTCGCGCTGATGCGCGATCAGGGATTCATCAGCCCCGCGCAGGAGCAGGCGGCGAGCATCGAACGCCCACGCATTCAACCGTACCGTCAGCCGCAGGATCTCAAGCATGCCTGGGCGAAGGACTACCTGCGGCAACAATTCCGCAATGAATTCGGCGGCGATCATCCGCCCGATTGGCAGGTGCGGACGACATTCCGGCCGTCGATCCAGGATGCGGCTGAACGGGCGGTCGCGGTCGGACTCGACCGCTTGCGTCGGCCGGGACTCGAAGCGGCGCTGGTTGCAATCGATCCGTCGAATGGCGACATCCTCGCCCTGGTTGGCGGCGGCAATTACGCGCGCAACAGTTTCAACCGCGCGGTCCGCAGCAAACGTCAACCAGGTTCGGCATTCAAACCGTTCGTGTACGCCGCGGCGCTCGCGAAGGGCTATTCGCCGGTTTCCGTGCTCAGCGATTTGCAGCGCATCCCTGCGCCGAGCGATCCCGAGTGGATGCCGCGCAGTCATGGCGAGCAGCCGGACCAAATGACGCTGCGTGCGGCCTTGATGGAATCGAACAACGCGGCCGCGGCCGATCTGCAGCAGGAGATTGGCAGCAAGGCGGTCCTCGCGGTTGCCGCTGATGCCGGATTGCGCGATCTGCCGGATGTGCCGTCGCTCGCGCTCGGTACCGGAGTGGTGTCGCCCCTCGAACTGACCGGAGCGTATTCGATGTTTCCTGGCATGGGCGAGATGGTCCGCGCGCGTGGCATGCTCGCGGTGCTCGACAGCGATGGCGACTCGATGTTCGCCACCGCCGTGCAACGCCAGCGCGTCGTCAGTCCGCAAGTGGCCTATCAAATGACGACGATGCTCCGGGACGTGATCGAGCGGGGCACCGGCAGCGCCGCGCGGGCCGCGGGAGTGAGAGGACCGGTTGGCGGCAAGACTGGCACGACCGACGCCTATCGCGATGCCTGGTTCGTCGGGTTTTCCACGTCAGTTGTCGCCGGCGTCTGGGTGGGATTCGATCAGCCCGCGCCAATCGGGTCTGAAGCCTACGCCGCCCGCATCGCCGTGCCGATTTGGGCGGAGTTCATGCGGCGCACCGCCCAACAACTGCCGCCGCAGGAGTTCACGCTGCCCGATGGCCTGACCACCGAGGAACTGTGCAGCGTGTCGTACCTGAAGCCGGTTGACGGCTGCCCGACCTACACCGAGTACTTCAAGGACGGCGACAAGATTCCATCGCAACGCTGCTCAATTCACCAGGGCTCGCTCAAACAACGCACCGCGCGCGCCATCCAGGGGATATTCCGGTCGTTAGGCAGTAAGATCGCCGGCATTTTCAAACGCTGACATGCGCGTGCTGGTCGTCGACGATGCGCCCGAACACGCCGAGATGGTGATCGACTTTCTGCGGTCGGGCGGCGCCTGGCCGGAAGCCGAGTGTTACACCGCCTCGACCTACGACGACGCGATCCGATTGTTTCTGGCGATGTCGTTCGACGTTGCGTTTTTCGACTACTGGCTCGGTTCGCGCGACGGCTTGATGCTGCTTCGCGATATCCGTCTTCGCGGCATCGACACACCGGTCGTGGTGTTAACCAGTCGCAGCGCCGAAGAAATTGCGGTCGAGGCGATGAAGGCCGGCGCCGCCGATTATCTGAGCAAGGACGGGATTACCGGCGACGCGCTGGAACGATCGATTCGCCATGCCCTCGCCCTGGGCGCCGAGGAACGGCAGCGCCGGCAGGCGGAGGCGGCGACGCGCGCGAGTGAGGAACGGTTTCGCGCATTCGTCGAACACAGTCACGACATGCTGCTGCAGCTCGACCAGCAGGGTCGCTTCCAGTACATTTCGCCGGCGGCGACGCGAGCGCTTGGATGGCTGCCCGACACGGCGATTGGAAAAACGATCTTCGAATTCATCCATCCGGATGACATGGATCTGGCGAAGACCAGATTCGCCGAGGTACTGCAGTGGCCGGGCGAGGAGCGGACCGCGCAAATCCGGCTGCGCGATGCCACTGAGCAGTGGCGAACGCTCGAAGGGGTTTGCGTCAACCGTCTCGCCGATCCGGCGATCGAGGCCGTCGTGGTCAACGCCCGGGACGTTACCGAGCGACGACGCCTCGAGGAACAGCTACGCCACGCGCAGAAAATGGAGGCGATCGGTCAGCTGGCCGGCGGCGTCGCTCACGACTTCAACAATTTGCTGACCGCCATCCTCGGCTACACCAACCTGATCCTCGACGAAGTCCCTGCTGACGCTCCCATCCGGAACGACCTCGAAGAAATCCGTTCGGCGGGCGAGCGCGCTGCCGCCCTGACGCGCCAACTGCTCGCATTCAGCCGCCGTCAGATGCTGCAGCCGCGAATTGTCGACGTCAACGGTCTGATTCGCCAGATCGAAAAACTGCTGCGCCGACTGATCAGCGAAGACGTGCAGTTGACCACGAATCTGTCGGACAACCTCTTGCCGGTACTGGTCGATCCTGCGTCGATCGAGCAAGCGCTGGTGAATCTGGCCGTCAACGCCCGTGATGCGATGCCCCGGGGCGGGCGCCTGACACTCGAAACCGCCAACGTTGATTTCGACGAGACCGCCGTACAGCAATATTCGCCAATGCAGCCGGGCCGCTACGTGAAGCTGGTGATCAGCGACACCGGTCAAGGGATGGACGAGCCGAGCCGCGGCAGCGGACTTGGACTGGCGACGGTTGACGGGATCGTCAAACAAAGCGGCGGGTTCGTCTACGTGAGCAGCGCGCCGGACCACGGTACGAGCTTCACGATTTTTCTGTCGCCAGCGGATACGCAGGCGACCCGTCAGGGGGCGGCCGCAGGCGCGAGCAGTGCGATCGAGCGCGGTTGGGAGACCGTCCTGCTGGTCGAAGACGAAGACGCCGTCCGGGCGCTGGCGGTGGAGGTGCTGCGCCGCCACGGCTACACCGTGCTCGAGGCGCGCCATGGACTGGACGCGCTGGGCGTGGCGGAGCGGCATGCCGACGCAATCCGCTTGATGATCACTGACGTCGTGATGCCGCACATAAGCGGCCGCGACCTGGCAGAGCGGCTCGGGGCGGTGCGCCAGCGGATGAAAGTCCTGTTCATGTCCGGCTACACCGACCACGCCGCTGTGCATCGTGACTTGACGCCTGGGACCGCGTTTTTACAAAAGCCATTCACACCCGACGTATTTGCTCGAAAAGTCCGCAGCATTTTGGATTATTAGACGGCACTAAATGTGCTCTTGAGTCATTTAGGATGTCCTTATCCGACTCAGCGGCACAAGTGGAGCGCAACTCTGCCGTTCCGGCTCGGAGACGCTTGCCGATTGGCGCCGAGTACGTCGGTCGGGGGCGGACCCACGTGCGAGTGTGGGCTCCGTCGGCGCAGCGCGTCGAAGTCGTCGTCGCGGGCAAGGCCGAGACCCTATTGCAGCGGGAGGGCGACGGGTACTGCGCGGGCTTTGTGGAGGCCTCGCCGGACGATTGGTACGAGTTCCGCCTCGACGACCCCGACCGCCTGTATCCGGATCCGGCATCTCGCTTTCAGCCGGAAGGCCCGCACGGGCCGTCGCAGGTCGTGGACCCAGGCGCCTTCGAGTGGACGGACGCGCGCTGGCGCGGCGCGACGCTGCGCGGCCAGGTGATTTACGAACTGCACGTCGGTACGTTCACGCACGACGGAACGTTCGCATCCGCCGCGCGGGAGTTGCCGTCGCTGGCGCGCCTCGGCATCACGATGATCGAGGTGATGCCGGTAGCCGAGTTCGAAGGCCGATTCGGCTGGGGCTACGACGGCGTGGACCTCTACGCGCCCGCCCATATTTACGGCACGCCAGACGACTTCCGGCGGTTCGTCAACGAAGCGCATCATCTCGGCATCGCTGTCATCCTGGACGTCGTCTATAACCATCTCGGACCCTCCGGCAATTACCTGCGCGCCTTCTCGGCGGATTATTTCGCATCGAAGTACGACAACGAATGGGGTGACGCGCTGAATTTCGATGGTGTCCGCTCCGCGAGCGTTCGCGAGTTCTTCGTCGAAAACGCCGGCTACTGGATCGACGAGTTTCATCTCGATGGTTTGCGGCTCGACGCGACGCAACAGATCTTCGATTCATCGGCCGAGCACATCATCACCGCCATCGGTCGCCGTGCCCGCGAAGCAGCCGGCGGCCGCTCGATCGTGATCATCGCCGAGAACGAACAGCAGGATCCGCGGTTGCTGAAGGCGATCGACGAGGGTGGCTACGGCCTCGATGGTGTGTGGAACGACGATTTTCATCACAGCGCGATGGTGGCGCTGACCGGGCGCGCCGAGGCGTACTACGGCGACACCACCGGCGCACCGCAGGAATTCATTTCTGCCGCAAAGTACGGCTACTTGTTTCAGGGACAGCAGTACCACTGGCAGCGCCAGCCGCGCGGCCGCCCGGCGTGGGGGATTGCGGCGTCGGCGTACGTCGCCTTTCTTCAGAATCACGATCAAGTCGCGAACTCGGCGAAGGGATTGCGTGGCCATCAACTGACCAGCCCGGGTCGATGGCGCGCGATGACCGCGCTGCTGCTGCTGGGACCATGGACGCCGATGCTGTTTCAGGGCCAGGAGTGTTCGAGCAGTTCACTGTTCCTGTATTTCGCGGACTTCAACGATCGTGATCTCGCCGATGCCGTCCGAAAAGGCCGCACTGAATTCCTCTCGCAGTTTCCTTCGCTGACCGACTATTTGAGCCACCGCCACTCCGATGCGCCCGACGACGCTGGCGCCTTCGAACGTTCGAAGCTTGCCGAAGGCTCGCGCGACATTCATGGACCCGCCTACGCGCTGCATCGCGATCTGCTGCGGATTCGCCGCGAGGACCATGCATTTTCGATGTCGCACGCCGGCCTCGACGGTTGCGTGCTCGGCGATCGCGTCTTTGCGCTGCGGTTCTTTACGGACGACCACCTGAACGACCGGGTGCTGATTGTCAATCTGGGCGGCGACCTGTTGCGTGCGTCGTTTGCGGAGCCATTGCTGGCTCCAACCGAAGGCGCCGATTGGACGATTCGCTGGTCGAGCGAGGATCCGGTGTACGGCGGCTCTGGCACGCCCGAACTGTGGCCCGACGCGTGGTGGCGGATTCCTGGCGAGTCGGCACACCTGCTATCGCCAGGCTCGCCGCGCAGTCGCCAGTTCGGTCCGAGGCGGAGGACCGCCTGAACGGCTTTGCCCTCCCGAGTCGGCGAGTCGCGTGGCCGCCACCCGACGCAGTCAGCCCCGAATCGGTGGTCATGCGCGAGTGGTTGGCCACCAACGGTCTCGGTGGCTACGCTTGCGGAACGGTTTCGGGCGCGATCACACGGCGGTATCACGGCATGCTGATCGCCGCGCTGCCAGTGGTGTTCGGCCGCATGGTGATGCTCAGTCACGTCGCCGAGCAGGTCCGTCTTGCCGACGGTCGCCGCTTCGAAATCGGCGGTCGTGAACAATCCGGCGATGCCCCGGATGCGCACGGTGCCGGACACTTGATCGAGTTTCGGCTCGAAGGCGGCCTGCCGGTCTGGCGTTACGACGTGGAAGGCGTGACGCTCGAAAAGCGAGTGTTCCTGCCGCACAAGCAGAACACGGCGATCATCGTATTCGAGCTGATCGGCGGCGCCGAGTGGGTGGAGATGGCACTGCGTCCGTCGGTGAATTTTCGCGCGCAGGAACTGCCGGTCAGCGAACCGCTGGGAGCGCCCTACGAATTTCACGCGATCGGTTCGAATTACGAGATCGCACTTCCGGGGAGCGGCCTGCCGCCGCTGCGGCTACGGCTGTCCGCCCGCGACGCGACGTTCACCCTGAAGGGTCTCAAGTTTGAAAGGGTGTTGTACCCGGTGGAAGAAAGCCGCGGCTATCAAGCGAAGGGCGTGCTGTGGAGCCCTGGCTACTTCCGGTTCACGCTCGAAAAACAGCAGCCTGCGGCGCTGACCGCGTCGACCGAATCGTTTGAGACCATGGGGGTCCTCTCGCCGGGGGCTGCGCTTGACGCCGAACGGTTGCGGCGACGCCGGCTGATCGCCCAGGCGAAACCGGAAGCGCGGGAGGGAGTCGCCGCGGAGCTGACGCTCGCCGCCGACCAATTCATCATCACCCCCGCCGGACGAACCGACGAACTGGCGCGCGCCCAGGCCTACGGCGACGAGGTGCGGACCGTTATTGCGGGCTATCACTGGTTCACCGATTGGGGCCGCGACACGATGATCAGTCTCGAAGGGCTGACGCTGGTCACCGGCCGCCACGTCGAAGCAGGGTACATCCTCAGAACGTTCGCCCATTACGTTCGCAACGGCCTGATTCCGAACCTGTTCCCCGAAGGCCAGAAGCAAGGCCTCTATCACACCGCGGACGCGACGCTGTGGTTCTTCCACGCCTTGTCGCGATACGTCGATGCCTCGGGCGATCAACTCACCTTGCAGTTGCTCTATCCAACGCTGAAGGAAATTATCGCAGCGCATGTGCACGGCACCGATTTCGGCATTCGCGTTGACGATGGCGACGGCTTGCTGACCCAGGGGGCGTCTGGCTACCAGCTCACCTGGATGGACGCGAAGGTTGACGACTGGGTCGTCACACCGCGCCGTGGGAAACCGGTGGAGATCAATGCGCTTTGGTACAACGCGCTGCGGTTGATGGAGCAGTGGGCGAAA
>Ga0070675_100000132_pt1 | contig 44955 bp, 33 predicted proteins | sample KBSM43metaG_FD_65343 | JGI IMG/M metagenome (GOLD analysis project Ga0070675, IMG submission 65343) | Miscanthus rhizosphere microbial communities from Kellogg Biological Station, Michigan, USA - KBS M4-3 metaG | ecosystem: Host-associated > Plants > Roots > Rhizosphere > Soil ... | reverse complement strand
CCGGGAGTGAATGCGGCGGTCTTGTTCATGCTGAACCGAGACGACACCGCACCGGACGACGTCAACGGCCGGCAGGTCGGAGTGGTCCCGCTGATCCCATCTACAGGGCAGTTCGAGTTCAGCAACGTTGTGCCGGGCGTGTACGAACTCCTCGCAAGAGTTGCGGATCCTGCAGCGCAGGTCGCCGGCGGACTCCCACTCGCATGGGGACGCGTCAGATTGGAAGTGCGCGAGATGGATGTTGCGAACCTTTCCATTGTTGTTTCCCCGTCATCCGAAGTCACCGGAACGCTCGTTGCGGCCAATGGAGCGAAACTTCCGTCTTCGCTACGCGTCCAGTTGCTGCCGGACGACGCGTCGATCCGGATTCCGGCGTTCCAGCTGGTTCTCACCCGGTCTGCGATCGTGAGTCGTGACGGGACCTTCAAAATTCCGGCCGTGCCTGAGGGACACTACCGCGTGATGACTGTCGCCGGGTTGACGCCGGATCTTTATCTCGCGGACGTCCGGCACAGGGCCCTCAGTGTGTTTAATGCGGGATTCGATGTTCGTCCGGGCGAAAACGATCCTATCCAGGTAGTGGTAGGGTCCGGAGCCGGAACCGTAAGAGGCCTCGTGCAGGACGGGGCAGCAAAGGTTGTCGCGGGAGCCACCGTCGCGTTAGTGCCGGAGGCCGCGCACCGGGGAAACCTCGCACTCTATCTGTCTGCGGCCACCGATGCCTCCGGCCGATTCGTCATGCGCGGCGTGCCTCCCGGCGACTACAAGCTGTTCGCGTGGGAAAGCATCCGTCCTTTCGCCTATCAAAATGCTGCATTCATCGCGAAGGACGAGAGTCGGGGCAAAGTGATTCATGTTGGACAAGACAATACGGTAAACGCGGAGCTGACTATCATTCGAGAGTAGACCAACAAAGATCGGGGAAGGGGGGCTTTGTTATTGATTAATTGTTATTTCTTATTTGTGAACTTTGGGGAACAGCGCCTCCTCCGATAACAATTAACAACTAACAATTAATCAATAACAAAGCCTCCGCCTTTCATTCCCCGCATTGCGCGCGCCTCTTCTATTTCCTATGCTGAGTAACTTGAGATTCCAGACCACACGTTGGAGCATCGTGAATGCGGCCGGAGCAGGCGACTCTGCCGCGCGATCCGCATTGGCGAAGCTGTGTGAGACTTACTGGTATCCCCTGTACGCGTATGTCCGCCGTCGCGGCGCGACACCCGACGATGCGAGAGATCTTACCCAGGGCTTCTTCACTTCTTTGATCGAACGGCGCGACTTCGATTCTCTTCGAAAAGAGCGTGGCCGCTTCCGAGCCTTCCTTCTTGCGTCTCTGCAACACTACCTTTCGAACGACTTCGCACGCCGGACAGCACTGAAGCGGGGTGGACGAATGCTTCCACTCTCCCTTGAGTTTGACGATGCGGAGGGACGGTATCGGTTTGAACCGGTGGATAAGGAAACTCCGCAAACACTCTTCGAACGACGGTGGGCGCTCACGGTGATCGAGAGGGCGCTTGCAAAGGTTCGCAGGGAATGGGAAGCGGCTTCCAGGGCAGCTGAATTCGAAGCGCTGAAATCGTGCCTGCTTGGCGACGCGCCCGCTGGAGGTTACGCGGCAGTCGCGAAGGACATATCCAGCACCGAGGGCGCAGTCCGTGTAGCCGTTCACCGGCTGCGCCGCAAGTTTCAGAAGCGGCTGCGGGAGGAGATAGCCGAGACAGTTGCCGACCCGTCCGAAGTAGACGACGAAATCCGATACCTTTTGCGCGCCGTCAACCAGTAACTTTCACAGACCGTTCTTTCTATTCCCTGTATGGTGACTGAGAACTCACAGCAATCTCGAGAATGTCCACGGTGCGGAAAACCGTTACGGCCAGACGCGCCCGAGGGTCTTTGCGCTGCATGCTTGATCGCTGCCAGCATGGCAACCGTATCCGGTTCTATCGATGCGTCCGGCTCCGGAGCTTTCGCTCCGGGCGAACCCCGGCTGAGGGCCGGTCAGACCTGGGGGTCATACCGCATAGGCCGTCTGCTGGGCCGCGGAGGCATGGGCGAAGTTTACGAAGCCGAGAGCCTCGAGACCGGACGCCGCCTCGCGCTGAAGCTTTTGCGAAGCCGTCTGGAAAAGGCCGACGACCGCGCGCGCTTTCTCCGCGAAGGGCAGCTTGCCGCGTCCATCAGTCATCCACACACGGTGTACATCTTCGGGAGCGAAGAAATCGAGGGCATGCCCGTGATCTCGATGGAATTGCTTCCGGGAGGAACGCTGAAAGAGCGGGTAGCCGCGCGAGGTCCGATGCGGCCGGAAGAGGCCGTTGCAGCAGTAATGGACATCATTGGCGGGCTGGATGCCGCGCAGGCGGCGGGCGTGCTGCATCGGGACATCAAGCCGTCGAACTGCTTCATCGACGGCGATGGCGCGGTGAAAGTGGGCGACTTCGGCCTGTCCATCTCGACGCTGGCGCGCGACGTTCACCACGATCTGGAAATGGGTGCATTTCAGGGCACGCCGCAATTCGCGCCTCCCGAGCAGCTTCGTGGCGAGCCGCTCGACATTCGTGCGGACATCTACGCGGTGGGCGCGACGCTCTACTACCTGCTGACGGGACAGCCACCATTCGATGCGCGAGATCTTCGCGAACTCGTGTCGCGCGTGACCAGCGAGCTGCCGCAGTCCCCTCGCATCTTGCGTCGCGGAATTCCGGCGGGCCTGGCTGCGGTCGTACTTCAATGCCTGGCAAAGGTTCCCGGAGAGCGTCCGAAGTCGTACGCGGATCTTGCCGCCGCTCTTCGTCCGTTCTTGCCGGCCGCGGACCTGCCGGCAAAACCGGGAGTGCGCTTCCTGGCAGGTTTTGCCGACAGCGCCATCCTGTCTGGTCCCGTGCTGATGGCAGTTGTTCTCACGACACGTCTCGGGTTGACGATGGGGATAGTGCCGGCTCTGGTGGTAGACACTCTTTACAAGTTTGTACTCGAAAGTCTGTGGGGTGCCACGTTGGGCGCGATGCTCCTCGGTTTGCGAGTGCGGTCCGCAGATGGCGCTCGTGCGCCATGGTGGCGCATCCTGATACGCACCGGGATTGGCACTGCGGTGGGCGCCCTGCCGATACTCTATGAGCGAATTGCTCAGGCCGCGGGATACGGGGCCTGGCTACAGACCCATGCAACCCTCTTCGGGGTACTCTCGTCGATGTCCACTCTGGGAATCGTGGCGGCGATGTTTCTCACCGCACGAAGTGAGAACGGTTACGCGTCGCTGTACGACATGATCAGCGGGACGCGTATTCGGGTTCGTCCGGCGGAGCGAGGGCGGCGCGCGGCAGTAGCTACCGCGCCGTCTCCAGCGGAAATCCTTGAAAATCATTCGGACGGGCAAATCGGGCCTTTCACGGTCATTGGCGCAATCGGAAACGCGGGGGCCGGAAGGCTCCTCGCCGGGTTCGATCACGTGTTGCGCCGCCGCGTTTGGATTCGAACAGTGCCATCGGGAACACCGCCCATTGCGCCGGCCCGGCGCGATATTTCGCGTGTTACGCGTCTGCACTGGTTGACTGGACGGCGATCCGCCACGGACAGCCTCGACAACTGGGACGCTTTCGAAGCTCCCTCCGGCGGGCCCCTGTTAAAGCGAAACGAAGCGTCTTTGGAGTGGCCCGCGGCCAGGGTCGTGCTCGCCGACCTGCTCCACGAATTCACCGACGCGTTGAAGGAAGGATCGCTTCCTCCCCTCGGACTCGACCGCCTCTGGATGCGCGCGGACGGCAGGACTGTCCTACTGGATTTCGAGGCGCCTGGTGTGGTGGCGATGCCGTCTTCCGCAAAAGCCACTCCGATGGAATTACTGGGTGCCGTCGCCGGCCGCGTCACCAGATCGGAGGCATTTTCAAAGGACTCGGCACCAAGGTTGCCGCTTTCCGCATGCGTCCTGCTTCGGCACTGGTCGAGCGAAGCACCTCGCTCGCTGGAAGAAGCGCAGGCTCAATTGAGACAGGCTGCGGCATCGCCGGAACGCTTATCCCGCTGGCGCCGCGCCGTTCCAATCGCGATGGCGGCAGCGCCGCTTCTGCTCTTCGGATTATCTGCGCTCGCCATGTTGCCGAACGCGGACGTTCTCATCCTGACGCCGGAGGATCGGGAGGTGATTGGCCTGCTTACGGTGCTGCGAACCGACGTGGCCCCCGACAATACAGTGCAGTCACCGGAATACCGGCTTGCGATTGAAACGTACCTCGCCGGTCAACACGGCGCGCTCTTGCGCAACCCCCCTCTTTGGAGCAGCTCCATGCAGGGGCCGGACGCAGACCGGCCCGAACTGCGCCGCCTGGCTTCCGACATTGCGGCAAGATATCCCTCGGTGACATCGGAAGAACTGGCTCGAAGCATGGAGACCATCCGACCGACGCTCGACCGCGTGCGTCCGCCGCAGAGTCTTGGTGTCGCTAGCCCGGGAGTGATTGTTCTGACCTTAATGGCGGGGCTGGGAAGCCTGATGAGCCTGTTCTTCAGCATCGTCTCCTCCATAGCCGTCCCCGGAGGTGTGGCCACCCGCTTGATCGGCATCGCCGTGGTCACGCGCGACGGCAATGAGATCGGCCGCTTACGTTCGCTGGCGAGAACGCTGATCGCGTGGGGGCCGATCCTCCCATGGCTGGTGTTGGTGCCTAACCCGATAGTGATGGGCTTCGGGCCGGCATCTCCCTTGCCTGTGCTGTTTATTAGTCTTGCGTTTGGCGCGATGACCGCAGGAGTTGTGTGGACGATTGCTGCCGCAGACCGCGGCCTGCACGACCGTATTGCCGGAACCTTCGTGGTCCCTCGATAATCTGGCGAACGACGAAACGCCGGACGAAAGCGCTGAACTTCGAGGAGGAACGAGGCCATGGACAACACGAGAGTATTCAAAATGGCGTTCGCAAGCGTCTACCCGCATTACATCACCAAGGCGGAGAAGAAGGGTCGTACGAAGGAGGAGGTGGATGCCATCATCCAATGGCTAACGGGTTACGATGAACTGGCGCTGCAACAGCAGATAGACAAGAAGGTCGACTTCGCGACTTTCTTCGCCCGGGCACCACGGATCAACCCCAACGTCTCCAAGATTACCGGTGTGATCTGCGGCTATCGGGTCGAGGAGATCAAGGATAAGCTCATGCAACAGATCCGGTACCTGGACAAGCTGGTGGATGAACTGGCCAAAGGAAAGGCCATGGAGAAGATACTCAGAAAGTGAGCACCGGGTTTGGTGTTGTCATCGTCGATTCCAATACATGGGGCGAGGATGTCGAGCATCAACCCTCCCACAAGTATTTCGGTCAGCGCTTTCAGCGAACCTGTGCGTCAGACTTCGCACCTGCTTCTTTTGTTCCTTGGTACTCGTTCAGGCAAGTATTCAGCGGATTGCCTTTCTTGTAGATACAGTCACAGAAACGTTGGCAAGCCCCCGGATCGTCCTTATTCTTGCACCCGTTGGTGCACTCGAGTGGTTCGTTACCAGGCCGGATCGGGTAAAGAAAATCATCGAAGGCGATAACTGAAACGACGGCCGCGAATACAATCCCGAAAAACCATATTGGGAACTTACTCGTCGTGGCTGGGACGTGATGATCTTCAACGGACCGCTTAAGCGGAAGGATGTGCTTCAGGCGATCATAATCCCACACGAGCAGGAACAGATTCGCCAACAGCATCAGCGTGGTGATGCGAGTGCCGTTAAATCTTGTGGCAGATGATAAAACCCAGATGTTCAGGATGATGGGAAAATAGAGGAGGGCCCCCAGCAGAACCGTTCTTGGAATCAGCAACAGAATCGCTGCAGTGAGCTGGCCGACACCAATGAACGTGTAGTAGTACCGCGTCAGCAACAGCGCGTCGAAGTAATGACCTAAAGGATGATTCGATGGCAGGCCGGTGAACCGCTCTCCGGTCACCTTTACGAATCCTGCCGGAATGAATCCGAGAGCCAGGGCGATACGGCAAAAAATTGCAAACCGGCGAAGCCACTTGTTACGCCTTAATTCACCGTATACTCGTTCAAAGTCTGCAAGTAGGCTCATCGGCTGCGACCAAACGTATCATGCTGATCAGGCACTGAAGCGTCAATCACTTTTTAATGCAAAGCACAAGTCGCACGCTCAGCAGCTTACAGATCAATGTTCGCGTGTTGACCAAACTTTATGGCGCTGCGCAGCTTCTTTCGATCAGCGCTCTATCGTAATGGCTCGCAAGGAAACCTGAGGATTCTCGCCGGGAATGATACTCACCGGAATGCCATAGCCCTCGTAGGCGCGCATGTAGTCCACGTTCAGATAGGCATTGGACTCGGGATTTATCCACGCGAACAGTTTGTAATCTCCGGGCGCAATACCGCGGATTGAGAACGAGCCGTCTTCGCGTGACACGTCGGTTCTATAGAGATCGAGCCGGGATCTGTTGCCGGATGGAATTAACGTCACATGTACCCCGGCAAAGCGATTGTTTTCAGCATCGAGCACAGCACCAGTGATTCTCCCGCCATCAGCCCCGAGTTGAATAGCCAGCTCGCGGGGTCCTCCGTAGGCGACAGCGAACTCCTTGCCCAGGGCATCCGCGCCGGAGAACAACGCCGCCTTCAGGTATAGATCACCAGGGAGACCCGTCAGGGCGACCGAGTAGTACCCCGGTTGCATCGCCGGCACTGAAAACGTTCCATTGGGTGCAACGGGTACCTCCGGAGGTATTGGCAATGCAGTGTCGATCTCGGCAAGGCTGATTCGCGCGCCCCGAAGGTCTGTGCTCGCGGGCACGTCATAGAGTTGTCCGGCGATCGTCACTCCTGCGCCAAGCTCCAGATTGGCGCGCAGGTCAGAGGGAGGTTGACGAAAAACGATTCGCTTCGCTGCCGTTTCGCCGTTCTGCGCCAAAGCAGAAAGAATATAGGAACCCGGCGGCACGTTCGGAATCGAGTAATTGTCTCCAAGCATCGATTCGGTAGTCTTCGTCTGAAATCGAGCAACTCCCGGACCGTCGTCGGGTGATACGAGAGTTACTGTAGCTATAGCTGGTCGGCTGGTAGACAGGCTCAGCGCCGTACCCCGGATTGGCCCCAGGCGTCCTCTTGCGAGAGCGAAGTCCAAACCGTGAGCATCCCGGTCGGACTCCAGATGAATAACTTTGGCGTCCTCGACCGCTGAAAAACCTGGATAGTAAGTCGGCGCGAACGAGACAGACCCTTGGTCCAGCATCGCATCGGGCGGAGTTGCGGACAGGACGTAGTCCCCCGGATCCAGCCAGAAGATGCGATAACTGCCCTTATCATCCGTTCTCGTGGAGGCCGCAAGGACCAACGTGCGATTGCCTCGTCTGTCATAGCCGCGTCTCAACGCTTTAACCACAATGCCCGCGATAGGCGCATTACCTGAGTCTCGGAGTACACCGGAAATAGTCCGAGCCGGTTCCATCACAAAGACGATGTTGCGCATCTCCTGTCCCGGCGCCAGATCAATTGCAAGGCCCGGCGTATCCATAGCGGCGTGAGGATATTCCTGACGGATAAAACCATCTTTGGTAACACGGAGTCGGTATCGACCCGTGGGAAGGCTTGAAAATGTAAATCTCCCGCTGGAGTCTGTCCGTAGAACAAGTTCGGTTGCTGAGCTGGTCAACTCCAGACGGGCATTCACCAGCGGCGATCGCGACTCCGTGCCTGCGCGAAGCACCAGACCTTCGATCGAGCCCATGTTCTGAGCAGGAAGGATCAGCGACAGAAGCACGAGAGCAAGGCGATTCAACGCAATCCTCCGACCGTTTCCGATGCAGGAATTGCGAATACCCGCATCGGCGTTCCTGGGTTCAGGGCGCCCAGAGATTGGCCGCTGGACGCGTATTGCATCAGAAGGCTGGGATCGTAAAAAAATGCGTAATGCGCATCGGGTCCAATCTCCTCAAACGCAAGGATCAGGTAATTCCTCACGTCTCCAGGAATGCCGGTAATCCTGAAGTTGCCACCGGCATCCGCAACGGACGTCAGATACCGATCGGCCCGGGGGTGCGGTGTCGCGGGCACGAGGACGATTTGCGCGCCAGGAACCGGTCTGAGCGAACGGTCCACGACAACCCCCGCCGCTTCCACGTCGCTGCGAAAAAGTTGAATGTTGAGTGAAGTCCGCCCACCGGAATCCACGCGGATCGGAGTATTCAAAGTTTCGCGCGCTGGGTAACGAATCGAACTGATGTAGGTCTTATCCGGCAGTGGGTCGAGAAACACGTCGTAGTTACCAGCGCCTACAGACGGAAAAGTGAACGAACCATTACTCTCGAGGACTGTTTCCAGTTCCTGGCTGATATCCGTCGAACGGCGCGACAGTCTCACCCGGGACCCGCGGGGTGGGAAATCGGGAACACGACCGCTGATGCTCGCAGTGTCCGACAGAGTTACCTTCACATCGTCGCGATCGCGATCCACAACGCTGACTCGAACGACGTCGGAAGCCAACATCTCGCCTACTGCGAGAATCGCATAAATTCCCGGAGACAGGCCGCGCAGCTTGAATGACCCGCATGCGTCCGTAACAAAATCCGAATCGGTAACGAAGCCTCCAACGGCAACAACCGCAACACGCGCGCACGCCGCGCCTGCCGGAGAGACTAATTCGCCGGTAATCGTGAATCGCGGACCATCCCGGACATACAGGCTCACTCCGTCAACGTCTCCTCCCTTCGTCAGTTCGACTCTCTGGGATTCCGCCAGGCTGGCGGCGCCGGCGTAATAGATCGTTGGTAAGCCGTCGTCAGGTTTGGAAACGTTCGCCGCCAAACGCAGTCCTTTGGTTGCAATCTTCTGGTCGCGATCGTTGTAACTCGCGGACACGTAGTACTGTCCCGGACGAAGCCAGTAAAGACGGAAGTCACCCAGATCGTCCGAAAGAACAGACAGCACCGACCTCACCCGAGGTCCATGCGGCGTATATACCGAGCGAAACGCCTGAACATGGACGGCCGCCATTCGCTCACCGTTCGGATCAAACACAGTGCCCGAAATCGCAGGGGCAGGTGGAACTTCAACATTAACAGTTTCGGAGCGATGGGCCCCGGTTAGGACGAATGGGACCTGCTTCTTGATTCCGTCGTGAACGACGACAATGGAGTACTCTCCAGCGCCCACGCCTCTGAATTCGAACATACCTGGAGGGTTCGAACGGGTCTTTACGGTGCGATTGGTGGGCCAGAGTCCGACGGTTTCCCCGTTGAGTGGCTGGCTTGTTCCCGCGCGAACCACAACACCCGTAACAACGCCGGGTTCCTGTGGACTCAGCAGCCAAAGCAACAACCACAACGCAGCCGTCATGCGCACCTCTGAGAGATAAGGACACGCCGCGCCAGATGAAGGTTCAGAACTGGCCGGAAGTTGAATACTCGCGTCAGGCTCCGAATTGTGACCGAGGACTGTGTCTGTGGCAATTTCGCAGCCCACTATTGACACAAATGAGGAGTTTCAAATTAGATAAGGAAGCATGCTTTCCATCACGACAGTTAAAGTAGAAACACGCAACGGGTATGTCCTCGTAAAGGTGTCGTTGGAAAACCAGGGTGCGTCCGTTGTCGGCCCCGGAACGATGCTCGGCAGACAGACCTTAACGGGGGGAGCCGTCCGCCCGGTGGAATTTCCCAATTCCACCAGTATTCTTCCGGGCTGTACCGCTAAGGTCAACCAGCTGCTATCGGCAATGAGGGATCTTGAATTCACCGGATATCGCCAAAGCGACGGAGTGATTATTCCGTTTTCAGGCGGGATGCTCAGGCGCCTTTCCTTCCTTCGTTCTGTCGCTGAGGCGACCGCGCGGTGGTGGAATGAAGTCCTCCAGTGGTCCACATCTATCGTTGTTCGTCTTAGAGCTCTCCATGCCACCGCCTGGATACGCCTCGCGATTGATCGAAGGGTAAAGCACGGAGCTGGGGTTGCGGCGAAGGATTTGCGGTCGATCAATGCGGAGTTCGGTCGGTGGCGAGGCGAAGTCCTCCTGCCGCGAATCAGATCTATTGGCGGCCGCTTTAAAGCACTCCATGAAAACGCGTGGTTACGCCTTGCGGAGGCGAAGCAAAAAAGACACCGCGATCAGATGGAACGCCAAGTCTGGCAGTCCATCGATACCGAGGCCATGCGGCGGTGGAGTGAAGTTCTGCTGTCGCGGACGACACTTATGGCAGCGCGTTTCAAGGCACTCCATGAAAACGCGCGGTTACGTCTTGCTGAGGCGAAACAAAAGAGACAGCTCCGCGATCAGGTGGAACGCCATGCCTGGGAGTCCGTCGATGCCGAGATCCTACGGTGGTGGAATGAAGTCCTGCTGCCGCGAATCAGATTTTATCGCCGCCCGAACTAAACAAACGCTCCGTCACAGCAAGCAGAAATACTCATCCCTCGATTGATTCCGCTTCATCCCTATTTCCTGTCGGATTGTCGGGAAGGCGCGGCCAACACAGCAGGATCCTTCGTCTCGCGGACGATCTCCTGGAAAGTAGGCCGTCGGCCACCCTTTATCTGGGTAATGAACTCGCTCATGGGCGCGACAGTGCTGACATTGCTCATCCCCGGTCTCCACCACGTCAATCCGCGTGCAGGGTTGCCAAGGATGTGACGGATAAACATGCTGGAAGAGTCCACGGGCAGCGCTGCGACGTTTTCATAGAAGGTCTGTTTCTGGGGGTCGCTGAGATAAGTCTCGACATTAGAGATGTAAAACGCTCCCACGGTTGCTTTGCGCTCGGTGAGGTAGCGGCCAACATTGCGGATGACAGCCGGACCGGCGAAATCGCCTACCAATGGGACGATCAGATTTTTCCGCTGCATTTCACGCACGTACAGATAGCTCTCTTCAGACGACAGGAAGGACGAGTTGCTGCCTGTAGCATCGGCAGTGTTCATCAGCCGGGTGTAGGTCCCCCCTCGGGAAGGCCCGAGGCCAACAGGAGCTGCACTCGCAAAATAGTAGTTAATGGACGGTCCACCACGAGCAAAAACATCATGCACTTTCTCGATGGTGCTGATGTCTTCGCTGGTGAGTTCATAACCATGTTTGGTCATGTACGCTTTGATGGTCGCCAGGTTCTTTGCCGCCAGATCGGGATCCACTTTGGCGTTCTCGTACGCGGTAAATAGCGCAGCCGCAGTCGTCCTCGTGTCGAGGCCCGCGGGCCGCACGCGCGAGAAGAGATTACTCACGAAGTCTGCGCGGTTAGGGGACATGTCGAAGAGCGCCTTGTACATCAGCAACTCCACCATGTTCTGCCGACGGATGTCGATGACGAACGCGAGTTTCGACTGCAACACGGCCGCGTAGGTGAAATTCTGCTCGGGACCTACGCCGATATAAACGCCACCCGGCTTCGTGGTTGCCTTAAGTGCCGGAATGACGTCCTGATATTCAAGCTCGTTCGAGACGAAATTTTCGTAGGGATAAGTACCTCCCGGCTCGGAGAGGTCCACGATCATCCGCCAGAAATCCCTGTCGCTGATCTCGGAAGGTAAACCGGGCGCGGGTGTCTGCCCGAAGCCCGTCAGGGACGCTGTAACCAGTAACGCCAACAGCAACGCCGGCTTCAACACCGGCTTCAGCACCGGTCGAGGAGTAATAAGCACGAGCACCTCCAGGAAGCAGATCTGAGTTCCAAGTTTTATGCTTGGACACTTGCAAGTACGAAAACGATTTAGGGAATTTTAGCGCCAACCCTGGGCGCCAGCGGTGGAATCCTGTCGGAAGTTCACCTGTAGAGATTCAGAGTTGGGCGTGCCGTCTTCAGTCGCGCAAGAGCTTCATCCGTCACCGCAGCGCCCCGGAGGCTCAGGTGCTCAAGGCGTGGAAGCGCGGAAGGTGATTGCGCCGATATGAAGTTCAGCGTGTTGTCGGTAATCCCGGTGTCTTCAAGTCTCAGGTCGGTCAGAGCGGGAAGCGCGACAATGGATTTCATGCCCTCGTCAGTGACCCGGGTTCCGGACAGGTCGAGAGTTTTCAGAAGAGGAAAAGCCGAGAGACGATGGAGCTGAGAATCCGAGATTTGTGCCTTTTCAAGATAGAGGTGTTCCAGATTCTTGAGAGGCGCTATCGCTTCAAGGGTATCGTCATTCACCGTCGGACCAAGCGTCAGCCACTTGAGGTCCTTCAAATTACGCAAGGCCGATAGTCCTTTCCCTGTCACAGGCGCCCGAAGATCGAGACTCTGGAGTCGGGTCATCTTGCCGATGATTTCAAGACTCTTATCGCTAACCTGACTCTCACCCAGACCAAGTTCCTCCAGCATTGTGAGACGCGAGAGATTCGCAATGCCCGCGTCGGTGATCGGAGCGCGGTAGAACTGAAGACTGCGTAGTTCGGTTAGCGTTCCGATTGGAATCGTGACTTCATCGGAAAGGATAAGCCCGTCCAGCCGCAGTTCGTGAAGGTGAGGAAACGACAACAGGACCGCAAACCCCCTGGCTGATACGGCAGCGCCGTACCGCATGCCCATAAGATCGAAAGAGCGAAGCTGAGTGAGTGGCGATAATTTCAAGAGAAGCTCATCTGTCACAACCCCATCCGGCAAGCTGAGGCTCCGAAGATTCGTCCACCGTGCGAGCGTTTCCAGTCCGGCGGCTGTCATTTGCGACTTCCAACGGTTCGGCCCCTCGGCGAACGCGATGCGGCTGATGTCCGGGGATGGGATCAACGCCATTAGCTCCTCGTCCGTAATACTGGGACTAAAGATTAATTCGTCCCTGTCACGGAACACGTTTTGTTGCGGCGACGCGACGGGTTCAGTAGACGGTCTGATTGTAAGAAAACAGGCCAACACCCAGATTGCAAAACCATTCATACCGACTCCGGGCCGCTAGAACGTTGCGCCGATTATTCAGCAGACATCAGCTTTTGCGTGCCAATTCTCCCCTCGATTTCCCGCATCTACAAGTGGAACCAAAGGAGGAACTGATGAAAACTCTGCAGGCAGGGATTACACTGCCGGCGTTCGTTCTCGCGGTCGCTTTGCTTCTCCCTTCCATCGCCCTCGCACAACAGGACAAGGGACAGTGGTACGCCTTTGGAGCGGGAGGCGGTCAGACCGGCACTGGCGGAGTGCAGGTTGGCGGCGGCATCGGTCATGAGTGGCTGCTGTACAAAGGACTGGGTTTGGGCGTCGAAGGCGGTGGTTATGGCGGCAGCGACGCTCGCGCCGTTGTTTCCGCCAACGGCTCCTATCATTTTCGCCAGAGCGCTTCCCAGAAACTCGTTCCCTTCGGAACGGGGGGTGTGTCCGGCCTCTTTGCTTGCGGAGATGGGTGCGGTGCTGCCGGGGCATTCAATTTTGGAGGCGGTATCAACTACTGGTTCCGGCCTAATCGTGGTCTCCGCCTGGAAGGTCGCGACTACGTGTTAGACAAATCCGATCACAAGTGGGAAATTCGCGTTGGTTTTGCGTTCTGATGTGCCGCGCTTTGTTTCGCTGCTGGTCATATGGCAACGGCATGCGGCGCGTTTAGTGAATATGTCGTCGATTTCAACGGAAAGCTTGGGCGAACAGCCCAAACCTTTATAAGTAAGGAGACATGAGTATAAGATAGGAGACATGAGCCCGTTGACCCAATGCCGACGCCACACCCATGTGGTAGTCGGCTGTGGAGTTCAGTGGCGCGTCGTGACCACGGTCGTCGCGTTTCTGTTCCTGATCACACCAACGATGTTATGTGCCATGCCGATGACCTCTATGAACATGGCAGAGCACGAATGCTGCAAACACATGCGCAACGTCGATGATTGCAGCAAAGCAAACATGGATTCGTGCTGCGTAACCGTTCCAATGAACACAGGTCTGGTGCTACCGGAGCTGACGAGCAAAGCTGTAGTCTCCTCGCCTATCGAAGCCGATGTGGCTATCTTCAACGTGTTTGAAGCAGCACCCGTTTTCGGTCCTTTGATCGGGCCGCGTACCTTCGAATCTCCACCGTTACCCGCTGCAGCCCAAGTCCAAGTCCTTCGAATCTGATCGTTCTCCTCTGGCCCTCGTCACTGCGTGTCACACGAGAAATACGATCGAATGACGAATTTCTTTCTGTGAACCGCGCTCACGCTCGATGCAGGAGGACTTATGTATTCGATTGTCTTGCTGGCGATCCTTGCCGGCAGCCCGATGACCTTGCCTGAAATTGAAGCCGAGGCGCTTGCGAATAACCCGGATATTCAGGCCTCGACTTATCAATCTCGACTTGCGGAGAGTCGGTTAGGTACTGCTGCTGCAGTAGAGGATCCACAGTTTGGCTATCGCGCATGGAGCACTCCCCTGCTCCAGCCGTGGAATCTCAATCAGACGCAGCATATGTTCATGCTCACGCAGAACATTCCAGGCAAAGGCAAGCGCGAGCTGAAGTATCTGGTCGCCTCCGATGACATCGACGTCCAGAGGCTAGCTGCGGAGTCCAAGAAACGCGAAGTGGTTGCCTTGGTCCGGCAGGCCTTCTATCGACTGTTGCGCAGCTACGATCAGATCCGGATTCATCACGATCAGGTGGCTCTGTCCGAACAAGTCATCGATGCAACGCGGATTCAATACACCGCGGGCAGGGCACTCCAAAAGGATGTGCTTCAGGCAGGCGTCGCTTATTCGAAGCTCGCAGAGCATCTCATCATGTTTGAACGAGAGGCAGACGGTGCCCGCTCCGAACTAAATACACTCATGGGAAGGCCACCCGGCGAACCTCTCGAAGTAGCGGGCGAATACGGAATTGTCGAAACGCTGCCGTCACAAGACGAATTGCAAGCGATTGCCCTCAGGAGTCGCCCCGAGTTACTCGCCCTGGAGGCAATGCAAAAGCAGTCAACACACAAAGTACAGCTGGCCGGAAAGGGTTTGAGTCCGGATTACTCGATCTCCGCCGGCTACATGCTCATGCCCACAGGCTCGATGAATCGCAATGGCTGGCTCGCTGAGTTCTCCATGACTTTGCCCTGGCTCAATCGGAGTAAACATGATTCGGAGGTCCAACAATCGCAAGAAGAGTCGGCCGCTCTTCAGGCCGAATACGCGAAGCAGCGCGCGGCCATCCTGAAGGAAATCCGCGACGCGATGATTCGAGCGGAAGCGGCTCGAAAAATTGTGAACCTCTATCGAGATACCCTGAAGCCCGATCTTGAAAATGTCTCAAAATCCGCAACCGTTGCTTATCAAACCAATCAAGGGAGTCTGCTTCAGGTCATCGAAACCCAAGGCAATTCCATCGAGGCTGAGTACGCCCTCTTCGATGCCCTTATCGAATACGAGCAAAGTATTGCCAGCCTGGAGCGTGCGATCGGTGCGCCTCTAACCGCTGAAAGGAGGCCTCTATGACAACCGGAGAAAAGAAATGGAAGATCATCGGAGTTCTCGCAGGCGTCGCGATCGCCGTTGTACTCGGTCTAATCGTATACGTTCGACCCTATTCTCAGGATGTATCGGCGCCTGCAGCAAGTGCACCTCCTGTTTCCGAAACTCCTCCAAGTGACGCAGGTCCTGTCGCCGTTCAGCTGTCGTTAGAAGAACAGAAGAAGATCGGGCTTCAAATAGCTGAGGTACGGCTGGAAGTTCTCAACGAAGACATAGTAGCGCCCGGGCGCGTTGAAGAGCCTGAGACTGCAATCACCGCAGTCAGCACCAGGTTTGGCGGTCGCATTGAGCAACTCTTCGTCAATTTCACCGGTCAGACCGTTCAACAGGGCGATCCGGTGGCAACGATACAAATCACGAACCAGCCCGCCGGCAAGGACGATCCTGTGTCGTCCATCTATAGCCGCGATGCGATCGCCGCTTCGGAGGAATACAAGTTTGCACTCCAAAACCGCGAGCGGGCGCACGCATCATCACGTCCTGAAGCGATTGCCCAGGCTGATGCATTGGTTGAAGCGAGTCGCTTACGCCTCGAAAGGTTGGGGCTGTCCGCTCAACAGGCCGCGAGGCCACTGACTGAATCGGAACAACCGATCCGTACAACTGTCACCTCTACCTCTTCCGGAATCCTGAGAGAACGTAAAGTGTCGACAGGTCAATTCGTAAACCCGGGAGATGTCCTGATTGAACTCACGGATCTGAAGTCCGTATGGGTCAAGGCCCAGGTCTTCGATAACGATCTGGCAAAGATTCGTCCAGGACTTCCTGCAAGCATTACCAGTGAAGCTCTGCCGGGGACGAAGCTATCAGGCAAGGTTGATTTCATCGATCTGCACTCCGATCCCCAGACGCGCGCCACGCCTGTCCGAGTACAGGTCGAGAATCCTGGAACCCGGCTGAGACCCGGCATGGTTGTCCAGGCGACATTGCGTCTCTCGCTCGGCTCAGTTCTGACAGTCCCAAGAGATGCTGTGCTCGACAGTGGGACGGAGAAGATTGTTTATGTTGTTCGCGATAACGGAGTGTTCGAGCAGCGCAAGGTTCAGGTTGGCAGATCGGTAAAGGATCGATACCCGATTACCAGCGGACTGGCTCCAGGTGACAAGGTCGTTACCAGCGGTGTCTTCCTCGTGGATTCGCAGACCAGGCTCTCTGGAAGTTTGACGGGGATGTTTGGAGGTTCGAGGTCGTTTACGGAATCCGACGCGCCATCGTCTTCCCCTGCGTCCGCATTCAAGCTCACCTTCCGCATCGATCCGGACCCGCCGCAGGGCGCGAAGGAAAACTCACTCCACGTCACGCTCCTGGATGAAGCAGGCAAGCACGTTTCCGATGCGCAAGTTCGGCTCACATTTGTCATGCCGGCGATGCCCGCAATGAACATGGGGGAGATGCGCAACAGCGCCGACCTGAAGTGGAACGGTTCGGAGTACGTCGGTCCCATAACAATTTTGATGGCCGGTGGCTGGAACGTCGCGATCGAGGCCCGGCGTGGAGGTGCACTCGTCGCCACCTCCCAGGTTCGCGTTAACGCTCGATAACCGAGGAGTCGAGATGATTCAACGTCTGATTGAGTTCTCTTTGAAGAATCGATTCCTCGTCATACTGGCATACCTGGTGCTTGCTGGCTGGAGTTACTGGGCATTGCTCTCCACTCCAATCGACGCGATTCCCGATCTCAGCGAAAATCAGGTCATCGTCTTTACGGACTGGACGGGTCGAAGCCCACAGGAAGTTGAAGACCAGATCACCTACCCCCTGACCGTAAACCTGCAGGGCCTTCCTGGCGTCCGAACTGTTCGATCTTCCTCTGCGTTTGGCTTCTCGATGGTGAACATCATCTTCGAGGACTCCATTGACGTGTATTTCGCCCGCACCAGGGTGCTTGAACGACTCAATCTCGCTTCGAGTTTTCTACCGTCAGGCGTAGTTCCAACACTTGGGCCCGATGCGACGGGGGTTGGTCAGGTCTTTTGGTACACCGTCGATGGCCCTTATGACCCCGCCACTCTTCGATCGCTGCAGGACTGGTTCATCCGATACCAGCTAAACGCAGTTCCCGGAGTCGCGGAAGTCGCCAGCATCGGCGGGTTCGTGCGGCAGTATCAGGTGGATGTCGATCCAACCAAACTTCGTGCCTACAACATTCCCATTCGCATGGTGTTCGAAGCAATTCAGCGCAGCAACAGCAACGTCGGCGCCAAGGTCATCGAGGCAAACGATCGGGAATTCGTGGTGCGCGGCCTGGGGCTCATCGGATCCGTAGCGGATATCGAGAATATCGTGTTGTCTAACGCGAACAGCACATCCGTGACCGTACGAAACGTCGCAACCGTCCAACTTGGCCCCGAATTCCGACGCGGGGTCCTCGACAGAGGTGGCGTGGACGCGGTCGGCGGAGTTGTGATCATCCGTTACGGTGCAAACGCACGGCAAGTCATCCGGGAAGTGAAAACCAAGATATCCGCGTTACAAGCCGGTTTGCCGGAGGGGGTGCGAATCGAACCCTTCTACGACCGAAGCGAGTTGATTGACCACGCGGTAAACACGCTCGAAGATTCGTTAATCGAAGAGATCGTCCTGGTTACGCTGGCACACATCTTCTTTCTCTGGCACTTCAGAAGCATCCTGATCGTCACCATTCCGCTTCCCCTTGCTGTCGGGGCTTCATTCCTTCTAATGCGGTACACCGGAATCTCTTCCAACATCATGTCCCTGGGCGGAATTGCGATCGCGATTGGTGTGCTGGTCGATGCGGGGATTGTGATGACGGAGAACGTCCTTCGTCACGCCGAACAACACTTTGAGCAGCATGGCGAGTATCGCAGCAGAATTGTCGAGATAACGCAGCGCGGAGCAAATCTGGTTGGGCGGCCGATCTTTTTCTCGATGGCGATCATCATCCTGGCGTTTGTGCCGGTCTTCGCGCTCACCGGCATGGAGGGCAAGCTTTTTCACCCTCTGGCATTTACCAAGACGTTCGCAATGATCGGTTCAACGATCATTGCCGTCACACTGGTTCCCGTGCTTTGTACCTTCCTGATTCGTGGCAGACTGCACCCTGAAGAACACAACCCGATCATGCGGGTATTGCGAGCGATCTATCGTCCCGTTCTCTCGTTCGCCTTAAGCCATCGCGCGATGACGTTGTTAATCGCCGTCGGCCTGTTTGCCTTTGCCGTCTACCTCACGACGACGATAGGTTCGGAGTTCATGCCTCCACTCGATGAAGAAACAGCCATGTGGATGCCCATTACGGATCCCAGCATTTCCCTGACAAAAGCGACAGAGTTGATGATGGAGCAGGATCGCATCATCGCCTCGGATCCAGCGGTAAAGATGGTTGTGGGAAAGATCGGCCGGGCGGAGACATCGACAGATCCCGCTCCAATCAACATGGGCGAAACGATCCTTACGCTGACGCCAAAGGAGACCTGGCCCGAGGGCACCACGAAGGATTCCATCCTGCAGCGCCTCGACGACAAACTTCGCACGCCTGGCGTAACAAACATCTGGACACAGCCGATTCGCAATCGTATCGACATGTTGTCGACCGGCATTCGGACGCAGGTAGGTGTGAAAGTGTTCGGCAAAGACCTGCATGTCATCGAAGCGAAGTCCGCGGAGATCGAGCGTGTCCTGCACGATGTCGCCGGCGCGGTCGACTTGTATGCTGAGAAGATAACGGGCGCTCCTTACATCGAAATTCGAATCGATCGTGAAGCAGCGGCGCGGCGCGGAGTGTCGGTCGGGGACATTCAGGACGTCATTGAGACGTCAATCGGCGGCAAAAACCTTACATTCACTGTGGAAGGACGAGAACGCTATCCGGTGCGGGTACGATATGCGCGAGACTTCCGCGAGAACATCGATTCGGTAGGCGACGTTCTGGTGCCCGCTTCGAGCGGTGCTCCCGTTCTGCTCCGGGATGTCGCTCGCATTGGCGTCACGATCGGTCCGTCAATGATTACGAGTGAGAACAGTCTCCTACGTGGGACCGTGCTCATGAATGTCCGCGGACGCGACGTCGGCGGCTTCGTCGAGGAAGCAAAGCGTGTGGTGACCCAGCGCGTTTCAATGCCGCCAGGCTATTACGTGGAGTGGAGCGGCCAGTATGAAAACCAAATTCGCGCGAAGGAGCGCCTGCAGATCGTGATTCCCGTGGTGCTGGTCATTATCTTTGTGATGCTCTATATGACCTACCACTCTGCGAGGGAAACGCTCCACGTGCTGCTGGCCGTGCCCTTCGCTCTGACCGGCGGCGTCTTCCTCTTGAAGTACATGGGGTTCAACTTCTCAGTCGCTGTCTGGGTTGGATTCATTGCGCTTTTCGGAACCGCCGTTCAGACCGGTGTGGTCATGGTGATCTATCTTGAGGAGGCCGTCCGGAGAAAAGTAGCAGAAAGAGGAGTGCTAACCCGTGAAAGCCTGCGTGAAGCGGTGATTGAAGGAGCGCTTCTCCGCTTACGTCCGAAAGTCATGACTGTCGCTACCGTGATTGCGGGACTTCTGCCGATCATGTGGTCAACGAAAACTGGCGCTGAAGTGATGAAACCCTTAGCGACGCCAGTGCTCGGCGGGATGGTCAGTTCCCTACTTCACGTTCTGATTGTTACACCAGTGATATTCACCTGGATTCGAGAGTCGCAGATCCGAGATGAAACCGCGCATGAGCCTTAGAGTGCGAAGATGGATGAAGTCTCGGGTCCCCACCGCTGCCTTCCGAAATGTTAAGAAACCTTAATGCAAGACATAACGATTTCTTGACTTGAAGCCGGGCGTTGCTACCATTGAAATCAATTCGTCAGCCGTAGATGTAGATTCCGTCTGGTCCAGCGAGAATGTTATGCAGACTGAAATCTTATTCGGCTTTTCAAAAATTCATTCCGCTTTTCGTCATACCGAATTCAAACGTACATCTCTAGTAGCTCCCCTGATCTGGAGAAAAAGGAGAACAACCGATGAAATTAGAGGCGAAAACGCTGTCATTCACATTTCTTGCTCTTGTCCTGGCCCTCGCGGGCTTTCCGTCAAAAGGGTATTCGCAAGAGACCGGGCAAATCACGGGTGCCGTACTGGACCCAGCTGACGCGCGGATCTCGGGGGCGAAAATCACGGTGAAGTCCGTAACTACGGGTGCGGAGCGTCAAACGAAAACCACGGACACTGGAGTTTACACGGTGCCCAGTTTGCAGCCCGGAAGATACACGGTCATTGTCGATGCTCCAGGTTTTGCCACCGCTCAGCAGATGGTAGACGTCGGAGTGGGTTCGAGAGTGGGTTTGGATATACGTATGAAGCTCGAGGCAGCTGCGACGAGCGTGGTTGTAGAGACCGCGTTAGTGAATACGGAAACTCAGACCCTGGGCCAACTTGTTAGCGGGCAGGAGATTGTTATGCTGCCCACGTTGACCCGCAACCCCTACGACCTGGTTCAAACGGTCAGCAATGTTTCGGAAGGCGATCCCGGTGGCCGTGGCGCCGGTGTGGCCATAAACGGTTTGCGTTCTTCATCGACGAACGTTTTGCTGGATGGTGTGGCCAACAACGATGACTTTGTGGCGGACGTCGGCATTAACGTGCCGTTGGACTCCGTGCAGGAATTCAACGTCATCACCAGCGGCTTCACCGCCGAATATGGCCGGGCATCGGCGGGCGTTGTGAACGTTGCAACGCGCGTCGGCTCGAACGATTTTCATGGAACCGCTTACGAATTCAACCGAATTTCACGCCTGGCTTCGAACACGTACGAGAATAACGCGAATAGCATCGAGAAACCTGTTTTCACGCGAAACCAATTTGGATTCTCGGTGGGTGGTCCTATCAAAAAGAACAAGCTGATGTTCTTCGAAAATACGGAATGGATAAGGATCCGAAGCTCACAACAACAGACCGCGGTGATTGCGACTCCGGCATTGATCGCGGCCACGGCTTCCAATACCCAGCAGTTCTTCCAGACACTGGGGACACCCAAATCCAATTTGACCTACCTGCAGACTTTCACGAACGGCGACGTTTGCACGGGTGGCGCCTGCACGGCGATTCCCGCCAGCACGCCGATTTATCAAAAGGTCAGTTACGCCGTTCCCGCCGACTCAGGGGGAGGCGATCCCCAGAACACCTACACTCTCGCGGGGCGCGTGGATTATGTTCCCAACGATCGGAATCAGATTTTCTACCGTATTGCCCTTGAGAAGGTAGACGCGTTCGTCGGAACGCAAACCAATAGTCCCTATGCCGGTTATGACACATCGTACCTCGACAAGAACCAGGCACACCTTGTGTCATGGACGCGCGTGTTCTCTCCTACCCTGACCTCGCAAACCAAATTAAGTTTCAATCGTTTCATCAACGAACAGCCGCTTGGCGATCGGCCGGCGGGCCCGACGCTATACACGACGCGAAGTGCCACATCATCGCTCGGCGGCTCGAGCATCGTGTATCCGGGCTACACCGCATTCCAGCCCGGCACTGCCATTCCAGCCGGAGGGCCACAGAACTTCGGGGCAGTCAGCGAGGACGTGAGCTGGACCCACGGCAATCACACGTTCCGATTCGGCGGGGTGTACACCTACCACCAGGACACATACCTGTTCGGAGCGTTTATGAATTCGGTGGAGGCGCTCGGAACGAACTCCGCTAACGCTTTAAATGGGCTCATAACTGGTCAACTGAATTCCTTTCAGTCGGCGATGGACCCACAAGGTAAGTTTCCATGTATCGCTGGGGTTGTCACACCAGAATGCACTGTCACCCTTCCTGTTGGGTTCCCCGACTTTACTCGCAGCAATCGCTATCATGAACCCGCGCTGTACGCTCAGGACAGCTGGAAAACGACTCGCACGCTCACGCTCAATCTTGGATTGCGCTGGGAGTACTACGGACCACAGCACAACAAGGATCCCAGGCTCGATTCCAACTTCTATCTCGGGCCTGGCGCCAACATTCAGCAACAAATCGGAACCGGACAGGTCATGATCGCCCCAGACAGCCCGATCGGAGGATTGTGGAAGAAGGAATGGACCAACTTTGCTCCCCGCGTCGGGTTTGCATGGGATGTGTCCGGCGAAGGCAAAATGTCCTTACGTGGCGGTTACGGTATCGGCTATGAGCGGAACTTCGGCAACGTCACGTTCAACGTCATTCAGAACCCTCCGGCCTACGCAACAATTACATTGTTGGCAGGAACGGACATACCATCCATTCCTATCACCACCGATGTTACGGGTCCGCTCTCGGGAGGCACGGGATCCAAGGCCCTGCCCGCCACCAGCCTTCGCGCTGTGGATCCGAATATCAAGACAGCTTACGCCCATCAGTGGAGCCTCGCCCTTGAGCGTCAGCTCCAAAACGATGTGATGGTCGGTCTTGAGTACAGTGGAAGCCGTGGTTCGGATCTGTACACGATAGAGCGCCTGAATATCGTCGGCTCGAATGCCGTCTACGGGGGGACGGCGACCACGTCGCGCATAAACCCACAATACGGTTTGATCAACTACAGGACGAATGCCGGCAATTCGATTTATCACGCGATGACTGCTTCAGTCGAATTTCGAAACCTTCGCAGACTTGGGCTGACGATGCGGACCCACTACACGTGGTCTCACGCCATCGATACCTCCAGCTCCACTTTCACGTCGACCGACAACGCCGGAGTTTCAAACCTCGGAGCTCTGGATCCTTTGAATCCCCAGCTCGATCGAGGCAGTTCGGATTTCGATGTCCGGCACCGGCTTTCAATTTCCGGAGTTTGGCAAGACCAGTTCTTTGCAGGCGGGGGTGTGAAGCACTGGATTTTGGGCGGGTGGAACGTCGCCCCGATCGTATCGGTGCGGTCGGGTACGCCTTTCACCGTTCAGGACTGCACTAATGCGGGAGAGGTGCTTTGCCCCCGCGTGATGTTTACGAAACCATTCAAGCCTGTCTATACGCAAACAGCCACGGGAAATCCAAACGAGTTCAACTATCTGGATCTCTCCTCCGGCGCACCGGACAGCAGCTACGTGAATCCCGTCGCTGGCATTTCCGACTTCGGGCCTTATCCGGCCAACATGGCCGGCAGAAACGTATTCAAGACTCCTGGCGTGTGGAAATTTGATCTGGGCATTTACAAGGATTTCCCGGTGACAGAACGCACTAAGATCCAGTTCCGCGCGGAAGCTTTCAATCTTTTCAACCACTCCAATCTGTACATCGTGTATAGCAACCTGGACGTCGGTTCATTCAGCGGCGCTCCGATCGTCACTGCTGTTCGAGGCCTTCGAAGCGACACAAATAACCACGCTCTTACTACCGAAAGCGGCAATATCGAGAATCGAAATTTGCAGCTGGCGATCAAGGTGATTTTCTGAACTAATTCGGAGCTTCAGTCAGGGGTGCCCGATGCGAGGGCACCCCTTTGGCCAGCGGGACGCCAAGCCCCTGGAAACTAGCTCGGCCTCATGGACCGCGACGTGGCGAAATGAACAGATCGCCACGTCGCGATTGCCGCCGGATGGCGACCTGCGCTACTGTGGTCGGCAAATTAAGGATCGGAAGTGCGGGCAGTCGCGCCGAATTCTCAGACAAAGACTTCTGGAGGATCTAATGAATTACCTGATTCGAATAACAACGTGTACAGCAACGACGCTGCTTCTGGCAGGCGCCCTGATGGCGCAAGCGCCGCAAGGCGGCGCTCCAGGCGGCGCACCTGGGGGTGCTCCTCCTGCCGGCGGTGCTGGTGGCGGTGGGCGCGGCCAGCAGGCTCCCTTGGCTTCCCCGAATCCAATCTACATGTCTGTCCGGCTCGAAGTCGATGTGAACAAGCCGGCAGCAGAGGTTTGGGCTCGCGTCGGCAAGTATTGCGACATCGGTGAATGGCTCGGAATAGGTGGCGGCTGCCAGATTATCTCGGGCAAGGACGGAGAACTCGGTGCTGTTCGCTCCGTTGCCAATGAGATCCTGGTCGCAAAGACCGATCTCTCCTATACCTATACGCAGCCCCTGCGAGTGGGTCAGTTCTATCCTCTTTATCACGGCACTGTCGAAGCAAAGCCGGTGACGGCAACTACTTCAAAGCTCATCTATTCACTCATGTGGGACGCTTCCAATCTGGCCGACGACGCCGCACGTGAAGCGAACAAGACACAGCGCGCAGGCACGTTCCAGACCGCGCTGAACAACATGAAAATCCTGGCTGAAGGCGGCACGCTGCCGGCCCGCGGTGGCGGTGCTGGTGGCGGCGCCGGTGGCCGCGGCGGTGCAGGAGCGGGTGCACCAGGTGGCGGACAGCGCCGAGGCCAATAGCTGCTCAGTCGCCGCGGATTGCGGATTCAGATTCGCGTGGTCTGCGGCGAATCCTTTTGCCTAACAATATCCTTCTTACCGCGTAAGGAACGAGATCAACAATTGTTACGCAGTCCAGGTTTCTGCTGAGATTCGCGCGAGGGCAATCAGGGGCCGGTTGATCAACCGGCCCCTTTTTCATTGTGCTGTGAAATACGCGCCTTACGCGCGATCATTTGGGTCGTGAAGCCAGTCACCAAATCGTATTTTGCCGTCAGCCGTGCTCCTCGGTATTCGGTGCTGTTTGCACTGCCATTGCTGATTGCCTATGAAGCGCTTGCCGCGGTGCTGTCAGGTGATCAAGGCGGAACGCTCCGCAACGGCGCCGACGTGTTGTTTCGGAGCATATTCACGGCGGTCGTAGGGCGGAACGGATCGCTTGTTTTCATCGCGGTCGTGATCGTGATCGGAATCTGGTTTGTTGTGCGCGACCTCAAACGAACCAGGGACTTGCCCCGGCCGTCAGTTTTCCTCGCGATGTTTGTCGAGTCGGCAATTCTTGCGCTCGCGTTCGGGATTGTCGTCAGCAAGTTGACCACGCATATTCTGGGCGCAATGCACCTCCTGGCGATCGGGCAAATCGCTGAAGCGAACTGGGCAACGCGGCTCATGCTTTCGCTCGGCGCGGGACTGTACGAGGAGTTGTTCTTCCGCGTTCTCCTCGTTTCGGCACTCGCCGCTGGCGCTCGCGTCTGGCTTGGCGCGAATAGTCGAATGGCCGCGGTGCTGGCGGCCATTGTCGCTGCGTTGATCTTCGCAGCTTTCCATTACATCGGCCCCTACGGCGATCCCTTTCAACTGCAGTCATTCGCCTTTCGCACCATCAGCGGCGTTGCTTTCAGCGCGCTATATCTAGTCCGTGGATTTGGTATTACGGCCTGGACTCACGCTTTGTACGATGTCTTCCTTCTTCTGTTCTGATTGTGAGAGCGAAACCCGCGTCCTCACCGCGGTGCCGTGGGCGGCGTATGGATCAGGACGACAAACAGGTTGTCGGGATCCCGCGCAATGCCGACCTTGAGTGTGTTCGCACCCGCAGGCAGATCGACTGGCTTGCCGCCCGTCGAAATGAACGCGCCGCCCGCTTTGCCGAACACTGCAACCGCGGCGTCAATGTCTGCGACGCGCAACTGGATTCGTGTGGAGCCCGGATCCTTGATCGCTGCAAGTTTCGTCTTGCGTTCGACACCCTTGAAGTCGATCAGCGTGAACTGCAGGCCCGACGTTGGCACCTCCAGCTGGCCGACACGGTACTGCCCACCGCCCAATCCCAGCGCATCCAGGACAGCCGCATCGCCACTGTATTGTCCCAGTGGGGCGAGTTCGTGAAGCCCGAGCGCATCGCGATAAAGTTTTAGCGCGCTCTCCGCGTCACGCACGGTGAATCGCACACGCACGCCAACCACATTTCCAGTCGCCGCCGCCTGCGTTTCCGTCAGTTTTTCGGGCTGGACAATCTCAATGAAGTGACCCGCAGGGTCCTGCACTACGACCATACGGCCGACGGTACCGACTTTTATCGGCGCGCCACTTCGCGTCACGACCGGCACGCCGAGTTGTTTCAGGCGCGCGAATGCCCCATCGAGGTCGCGAACCGTCGCCACGAGCGTCACGGCCCCCGGGTCCTGCACGTTGCGCGAAACGGGCTCGAGCTTTACCTTCGAGACTTCAATGATCTCGACGCCGCCCGCAATCGACGGAGCTCGACCGATCTGGTAGCGCAAACGTGCATCAGGCAGGCCAAACATCGCGCGCAACTGAGGATTCGTGTCGGCGGTGGACGGCTCGCCCTGGAACTGGAAACCGATTGCGCCATAGAAGGCGATCGCCTTCTCGAGATCCGCGACGATCGGGCTGAAGTAGTTGCCCGAGCCTACGACGAGGCCCGTCGGTGCAGGTGCAGCCGCGGACTGGGCGTGCGCGAGCTCGGCCGCAAGGATCATGGTTAGAATGAGCGTTAGTTTCTTCACCTGTATTTCCTCCTCGTAAACGCAACGGGCAGCCTGGGCGGTCATAGACCGCCCCTACAGTTCAAGCGCCGATTGTCGTCTTCAACGCTGGACGAGCTCGATCCGGACGCCGTCAATCCCCTCGATGAAGGCGAGACGCATCGAGACACCGCTTGAAAGCGTGAGCGGCCGAGGTTCGGTCGTTATCTTGACGTTCTTCGCCTTCAGCGCCGCGACGGCGTTGTCCACGTTCTGTGGACGGAATCCAAGGTGGTCGATTGCGTGGCCGGCGCTCGGCGTGGCTTCACCTTTTGCCGCAAGCACCCAAATGCCGCCGTAATTGATCCCATCCAGGAGATTCTTTAATTTGCCGACCGTACCGCCGAACTTGTCCACGTACCATGCCAACGTCGCACTCGGATCCGGCCCCCGCAGATGAATGTGATGCAGTCCAAGCTGCGCGGGATCCTGAACGATTTCGAGCCGAGTACCGAAGGGATCTACGACGAAGCCGGCCTTCATCAGCCCAGGCACTTCGCGAGCCGGTCCCTCGATTTTCGCGCCATCCGCTTCCATCGCCTTCATGGCCGCGTCGACGTCTTTGACCGAAAAACCGATGTGGTCGACGACCGCGCCCGCGCTAGGAATTGGCTTGTCGTTCCGTTGAAAAATGACGCGGGTCTCACCGAACATCAGCCGGTCGGTGCCTTCCGTCATCGGCTGACCGGCGAGATTCTTCCGGTACCATTCCACTGCCTTGATCGGATCCGGTGCCGCGAGGTGCACATGGTCAATCATGTTTGCAAAACCGGTCTGTGCGGAGACCGGCATCACACAAGCCGCGACGATGAGTGCCGAAGCAGCGATTACCCGAAGAACGAATCTCATATGTCCTCCGAAATTTGGAGCTAGACTACACCAATCCGCGTAAACATGCCTGCAATCGTTCAGGGAAAGAACGTTGCGGAGACTTGGCTTTGGGCCGATCGCTGGAAAACACAACGCGATCTTTCGAACGAGAAGGTCGATATCAAGCCGTATACTGAATGCCATGTCCAAAGAAACGACAGCCTCGATCTGTCCACACTGCCATGGATCAGGGTTCAGGCGCGTTGAAGGAAAAGAGGGCGTCGCTAGATGCGATTGCAAGCGGGAGAACCTGGCAGGGCGTTTGCTCAGCGACGCTAGAGTACCCAGGAGGTACGCTTCATGCAGCCTGGACAACTACGTTCCTCCGCCATCTGAAGAAAATCCATATCTCTCACTCGCCTTGATTAAAGCGAATGCCTACGTCAACAACTACCTCGCGAGGTCGACCCCCAAGGGACTTCTGTTCCAGGGTCCTCCTGGACTTGGGAAGACTCATCTCGCCGTTGGGATCTTGTATCGGTTGATTGAGCGACAGTCGGTCTCATGCTTCTTCTGCAACCTTGCTGGTGAATTGCAAAGAATCCGTGATTCGATGAGTTCTGAAAGGTCGTTGAACCTACCGCGACTTGTATATGACGCAGAGGTCTTGCTGTTGGATGACTTCGGTATTCAACGGTGGTCAAGCTGGGTGCAAGACCAAATCTCCAACATCATCAGCAATCGTTATGACAATGGCCGTGCCACGCTTATCACAACGAATCTTTCGGACAAGGCGTCTGATGATCGTCAGAGCGTAAGAGCGGAGGCGATGAAGAAGCTTGGGATAATGGACCATAAAGGGAACATTGATAATTTTGCGTTGGACAGGTACGAGAGAATTGGCATTCACTTTTCAGCGCCTCGCGAGGAACCTGAAACGCTGGAGGATCAAGTTGGTGAAAGGCTGCGCTCGCGCCTTTACGAAATGTGTGATGTCGTCCGAATGCTGGGCGATGACTACCGTAAAGCCCAAAACCAACGGCGTCAACGCCTGGACCTATGAAACCACGGCATCGGACTTACTTTTGAATTCACCGCGAACTGCGAGTTATGATCTGAGGCACATTAGGGAGGTTCATCCATGAGCGACGGCGAAATCACGCGACGCGACTTCGTATCCGCAACAGTGGCAGCCAGTATTGCGGCTGCTGCGGGGGCACAGATTTCAGGTCAGGCCCGGGTAGTCGAATCGAATGTCGAAATCAAAACTCCGGACGGAACGTGCGACGCAGCTTTCATTCATCCGGCGAGCGGCGCGCATCCTGCAGTCATCATTTGGCCCGACGCATTCGGGCTGCGGCCGTCAATGCGTGACATGGCCAAGCGACTGGTGACCGAGGCTAACTATTCGGTGCTGGTGCCCAATCCGTTCTATCGCGTCGGCAAAGGAACCTTCTTTCAAGACGCCTCGAAGGTCGACTTCGCGGCCGAGCGCGCTAAGATCACGCCGCTGATGGGATCGATCGGCGCCGATGGCGCGGTTGAGAAAGATGCGCCGGCATTCGTTGCCTGGCTGGACGCGCAGCCTCAAGTGGACAAAACGAAGAAGATTGGTACCCAGGGCTACTGCATGGGCGGCGCGCTCGTCGTTCGAACCGCGGCGGCAGTGCCGAATCGCATTGGCGCCGGAGCGTCGTTCCACGGCGGCGGTCTGGTGACCGCTAACCCCAACAGTCCACATCTGCTGGCGCCGAAGATCAAAGCTCGGATGTACTTCGGAGTTGCTGCAAGCGACGATACGCCGAATCCCGATGTGAAGGTCAAGTTGCGTGAAGCGTTCGAAGCCGCGAAGGTCCCGGTTGAAGTGGAACTCTATCCGCAGGCCCAGCATGGCTGGTGTGTTCCCGACATGCCAACGCAGGCCAATGGCCAGCCGACTTACAACAAAGCCGACGCCGAGAAGGCATGGGGCAAACTGCTCGCTCTCTACAAAGCCGGTCTCGTCTGATCGAGTAATGTTGTCTGACTTGTGAGGCCGCACGGCGAGTAGGAAGTGCCCAGGCGAAAAACATTTGGTCTTATTGCTCTGCTCGTTTTCGCGAGCTGCCGCCCGAGTCCACTGCCTTCGAATGCGACCTGGCGCGGAACACTGCAACTACCAGAAACATCGCTTCCCTTCCGCATGGAACTGGATCTTTCCGGCCCGGCAGGAGCCTTCATTGTAGGGACCGAAAAGATACCGATACCCGAGATATCGCGAAACGACAACACGTTGACCTTCACTTTCTCGGAGTACGGTGCAGAAATGCGTGGAACATGGGATGGGAAACAGTTGAAGGGCGACTATCTTCGTTATCGTACGGCCGGCACGAAGTCGTTCCCGTTTTCCGCGTCTCCGGATTTTCGGGATGGCTCGCGCTCGCCGATAGCACCCACCGGGAATTACCAGGTCGTCTTCGACGACGAGACGCCCGAAGAGGCAACAACTGTCGCAAGAATCTGGCGCGAGGGCCCCGTATCCGTCTACGGCACTTTCATCGCGCCTGACGGAGATTATGGACTCCTCGAAGGCACCGCCACTCAGGATGGGGTTCAGTTACATCGGTTCACCGGATGGCAAGGCATTGCGATTGAATTGAAGCGGGACGCCGAACACTGGACCGGCATCTATTACGCTGCCCACAACGATAAAGCCCGGCCGTTCAAGCTGCGGCCGCGCGCGGATGCAGCGCCGGCGGAAGGCCAGGAAGTCCGGATGAAGAATCCCGACAACCCGTTCGCCTTTGCATGCACTTCCTTAACCGGGGAAACAGTCCGCAACACGGAAGAACGCTTTAAAGGTAAAGCTCTGGCCGTGGACATCATGGGAACGTGGTGCCACAACTGCATGGACGAATCGCCCGTGCTGGAGGAACTTTACCAGCAGTATCGCAAAGTCGGATTCGAAGTCGTGGGACTGTCGTTCGAAATCAAAGACGACGCAGAACTGGGAAAGAAAAACCTGACGCTCTTCCGCGACCGTTATAAGCTCACCTACCCGCTGCTCTACTGCGGCAGCGTTGATGATGCCAACGTAGAGAAACAGCTAAAGAGTCAGATCGTGAATTTCTTCGCCTACCCGACAACGCTTTTTATCGACAAGAGAGGCAAGGTGCAGGCAATCCACTGGGGATTCCAGGGACCTGGCACGGGCGATCGCTACCCGTTGCAGGTCAGGAAACTGCATGATCTGGCGCAGCACGCGCTGCAATAACAACTCACGACATTCCAAAAGAAAATCTACGCCGCGAGGCCCGCTGGAAGAGTGTCCCCAAACGCGCGGGCCTGGTCCGCGGTTTCCATGGTGACGACTTCACGTAGAAGGCTCTCCCACGATTGTGGCGCCTGCGCGTGGCGGACGGCATCGAGGGCGCGTTCACGCAGCGGATTGTCGACGTCACGCGTACGGTCTCCGGTCAAGCGCGCGATTTGGACTGCGGCGAAGAGAGCGCCTTCGATGTTGCGCGTGTGAGCGTCCAGCAAACGGTTCAACCACTCCGATGCATGGTCCGGATCGACTGCTTTATGAACGCTTCCGTAAAGGGGAACCCGAGCCCCGACGCGTCCGAGAGCCCATGCCCACGGTCCGGGAGTGGCGACGCGCGGCGCAAGCCAGTCGCCGAGCGTAATCTTTTCCTCCGGGTCCAGATGCTCGAGGGCTGCCGCAAGACGAACCATCTCATCGAGACCTTCCGGCTGAATGCCCTTAATCTTTGGTTGACTCTTCGGCTGCGCCGGCGCGAGGCGTTTTTCGAGGTGTGGTTTGAGAAATCTCCATATCTCGGCGTGCGGCTGTTCGGCCAGGCCTCCGGCAACCCGGCGCCACATGATCCAGAATTCCATCCACACGGGCTTTTCCTTGTGGAAGGCGACGCCTGCTTCGAACAATGATTCGAACATCTGCTTGGATCGCCAATCATCCAGCGGATAGCCGAAACCCGGGCGCAGTGTGTAACCAGCAAGCTGGAACCATACGCGTTCATGATCGGCCGACCGGCGGCGCTTTCCTGCTCGCGCGTACAGAGCACTCCACATTTCTCGCAGCATCGGTACGCGCCATTGCGCTCGCGGCCCTAACACCTGCTCGAGATTTCGCCAGACTTGCTTGACCTTCACGGGCGCACCGGATGCCGCGCCTCCGGCTGGCCTGGTGGCGAACGTCTCCTCGATGTGGCGTCGCGCCTCGACGAACTGAGGCGGCATGGACTCGATAACCGTTTCCTTCGCGGGCCCTGCGGTGCCGCGAAGTTCGAACTCCAGGCGCCAGCGTTCCTCCGAAGCGTCGGACACACACCACAGTTCGAGGGTTCCGATCTCGGTCAGAAGTGCTCGCAGATGCACGGGAACCTGTCCGGTCTTTCCCTCTGCATTCTTCAGCACCGTGTGAATCGGCGGCAACGGATGCAGATCTTCGCTCAGCGTGACAATATCGCCGGATGACACCAGGCGGTCCGACGTCGCCGTGTATAAGGCGAACTGCACAGGTCTTCCGAGCATCAGGTTGAATGTCCGGCTCCCGAGCTCCACGGTCTGCCCTTCTTCGAGACCGCGAGGGATCAAACACAAGACCTTCGGTTCCTCGTGACGTTTAACTTCCAGGCCGACATAAAACGAATGCGCGGCTCCTCCGCCGATGCGCCGCCCCATACCGTGCCGGACCATGCCGTACCATGCGGCGCCCCGCGCGACGGCGTGTTCCAGAGAATCGTGCTCGAGCACGCGAATGCGTGAAGCGGCCGGCCACCAACTCGAGAGGATTTCCACCAGCCGCGACGCGATGGCGGTGGAATTGAAGACACCGCCATTCAGCAGGATTGCGTCCGGACGTCCGCTACCCTTGTGCGTCTGAAGAAACGCCGCGAGTTGTCGCGTAATGGCGGGGTCGCTCGCGTAGGGCAGCCCGAACTCCTGCAGCGCCACACGTGTCGTTCGCCGTGGCAAATCGGCGGGGTCGCACCGCGGGAAGAAGCCGTCAAGAACGACGCGCTCAACGTCTTCACGTGAGATCTTTGCGGACATTGAACCGCCGATCAACCGGCCGCCTTCGGCAACCACCGACAGATGGTACGTATCCACAGCAATCTCCGAAAGCAGTGATTCTTTTGCGACGCGGCTGGCCTGCACTAACTCGCTCCATTGCGACGGGGTGAGTTTGCGTCCGCCTGCCGTCATCTGCTCTTCGGCTTTGCGTGCAACTGCAGCATCCATGTTGTCGCCACCAAGCATCAGGTGGTCCCCGACGGCAACGCGACGAAGACGTTCACCATGTTCAACCTGCACAAGCGTAAAATCGCACGTGCCGCCGCCGACATCTACCACAAGCACAAGCGATACTCCTTCAAGTGCCGCTCCGAGATCGTGGCGATGACGTGCGGTGAAGTCGTAAAAAGCAGCCTGTGGTTCTTCGACCAAAGTAAACTTCTCGAAGCCGGCGCGGCGAGCAGCCGTCACAGTCAGCGATCGCGCAATTTCGTCAAACGATGCGGGCACCGTGATCACCACTTCGAGGTTCTCGAGCAAAGCTTCGGGATGATCGCGATTCCATGCGTTGCGCATGTGCAGAAGCAGACGCGAAGATGCGTCGACCGGCGACATCTTCTCTATATCTGTCGGCGCGCCCCACGGAAGGATTTGAGCTGTCCGATCGACTCCCGCGTGCGAAAGCCACGATTTGGCGGATGTGATCAGATGTGATGGAACCTTTGATCCATGCCACCGCGCGAATTCGCCGACAATCTGCGGCGGCGCCGGATCCCAGGGCAGAGCATAAGACCCGGCCGGAAGCTCGTCCGGATGTTGGAGGTAGAGTGCAGAAGGAAGCAGTCCCTGCGGGCGAACGTCGAACGGCCGAATGGTTTGGGTGATCAGAAAGTCCAGAATCGGAGCATCGGGGCCCATCGAGCGATCGATGTACGCGACAGCCGAGTTTGACGTGCCGAGGTCAATGCCGACGATATAGTCGCTCACGCCGTTTCTTCCCGCTTACTCTTCTTTTCCGCGTACGTTGAGTTCCAGCTTCCAATGGCCGGCACCGGCCTTCTCGAGGCATCGAAGTTCAAGGGTGCCGACTTCGGTCACCGCCGCCTGCAAATTCACAGGAACAAGTTTGCCCGATTCGCCGCTTAAGGTCGTCTCAATGGGCGCGACCTCTTCGAATTCTTCGTTCGGCGCCACGTTGTCGATCATGTCGCCGGCGCGGTCTTCGCGACGAACGGAAGAAGAGAAAAATCGAAACACGGTGGGTTCACCTACGACGAGTGCAAACTCCTGAGGCGGAATATCGGCCTTGGTTCCCTCTTCCATTCCGAATGGCGCCACGCACAGAGCCTTTACAGGTGGTTCGAAGCCCGGCACTGCCGGCATTGCCGCCTCGACGCCGACATAATATGCACGGGCCGTGCCGCCGCGGATCCGAATGCCGTGACCATGACGCACCCAACCGTAATAAGCGGCGCCGCGAGCGACCGCAAGATCGAGATCGGCTCCTTCGAGCTCCTTCACCGGAGCTGCGGAATCGTTCGCCAGCCATTCATTCAGTACTTCAGTGACACGTTCCTTCAACATCGGTGCCTTGAAGACACCGCCATTGAATAGAATTGCCGTCGGGTGTACGAAGGACTTCCCTTCCGCGATTCGCGATTGCCTCGTGAGAAACGCCGCGAGGTGCCGTGTGATGCCGGGGTCCTGCGCGTAAGGCAAGCCGACCTGTGTGAGCCCCGTTCGCCGGCCGGTTCGTGGGGGCTCGGTAACGCTGACTCTCGGCATAAACCCGTCAATGAGAACGCCCGTTACATCTTCGCGCGTCAACTCCATTTTGATTGTGCCGCCCACAAGGGCGGACCCGCGACTCGCAATTGCGATCGGCGCCTTCTTCAATTTGAGATCCGCGAACAAAAGCTCCTTCGCCTGGCGGCATCCATATGTCAGAGCCGCGAACTGCCACGGATCTAAATTCTTTCCCTGGGCAAGATGGTGGGCGAGAGTGAGATCCATGTTGTCTCCGCCGAGAAGAATATGATCTCCGACAGCCAGCCGCGTGAGCTGCAGGTCGCCATCCTCTTCCGTGACGGCGATCAGGGAAAAGTCCGTCGTACCTCCGCCCACATCGACCACAAGGATGACATCTCCAACTTTGACTGCTTTCCGAAAAGCGTCACCGACGTTCTGGATCCAGGCGTAAAGCGCCGCCTGCGGTTCTTCGAGCAACGTCACATCCGCAAGACCGGCTTGTTTGGCGGCCTGGGTAGTCAGTTCTCGCGCGGCCGCATCGAAAGATGCGGGGACCGTGAGTATGATTTCCTCGGAAGCAAGATCGCCCTTTCGCGACATCTTCCACGTACCGGCCAGATGCCGGAGATATCGCGCGGAAGCCTCGACAGGAGAGATGCGTTCCACCTCGGGCGGCGCCTGCCAGGGCAACAAGGCAGCCATTCGATCCACGCTGCTGTGGCTTAACCAACTCTTCGCGGACGCGACAAGTCGAGTCGGCACCTTTGCGCCGTGCGTCCGCGCAAATTCGCCGGCGGCGTACGAGAGCTTTTTATCCCAGGGAAGGGCCAAGGCACCGGCCGGAAATTCTTGTTCTCCGGCGGCATATATAAAGGATGGCAACAGCAATCGTTCTTCGACGACGCCTGCTGCGGTCAGTTGCGGAATCCGGACGACTTCCCCCGAACCATTGGATAAATCACACGACGAGAGAGCACAGTTGGTCGTACCTAGATCGATGCCGACAGTGTGGTGCGCCATAGTTACGATAATTCCACTTCGGCCGGTGCGATGACACGCGGATCCAATGCTTCAGAAGTCGAAGGCATGCGGACTTCAGCGGCGATCCACCCATGATGTTTCAGAGTCCCTTTGAATGGCGGCTGACCACTGACGTTACCGGTCAGCCGGATGCGCTGAGCATCGAATCCCGACGGCACCGTGATCGGTCCTCCCTCGTTGCCCTGAGCGGCGGGCGAAATGACGAAGAACTGGCGGAAAGTCTTCCGGCAGCCACCATGCACAACACGGGCAGCCGCGCCGATGTCCTCATCGCTGAACCCCGCTACTTCCTGCTGAAGGAAGTCAACCAGCCGGCCTTCCCGCTGAAAAGCTGCCAGCAATGTCAGCGCCGATGCGTGAACTTTTTCAGGCGGCAACGCTGCTTTTGTCCGCGCCGCCTCGGCCTGATTCAAAGCTTCAGACACTTCATGCGCGAATTGAGCCTTGATGAGAACACGCCATGCCATCTTTACTCTTTCCCAAAATCCAATGTGCTCCATATAGAAACCATAATGATCGACGCGCTGTTTGGGAAGCGCTTTGGTGGCTTATGTCCATACGCGCGGCGCCGAAATCTGTCCGAATTTTGAACTATTCCGCATTTCGATCGTACCCACTGCCTCCGCCTCGCCACCAAATCTGACACCGCGAACTGTCCGCCCAACGCGGGTTCTGACGACTGTCATGAAGACGAGTGGTCCATCGATCGCCTGAACTATTAGTGTGGATTAAAGGAAATATGGAGAGCAAAAGCAGTGCTCATCGGTCACCGCGTACACCCACAAGATCGAAGCCCTCTTGAGCATAGGCATTGCGAGCTCCGTGAGGCGCGGCAGTGCTTGGGCAACGTGAATATTTCTAGATCATTTCTGTTCAGACTTCTTATCCACCTCTGTCCGCGGGCTACGCTTTTCTTTTTCCTCTTCGTGGAGCTTTGTTTCGCCGGGTTTTCTCTTTTTCCAGGCGGGTTCGTTCGGTTGCGGAGGTACTTCCCCGGTGTGTTGTGGGCCTCTATCGTCGGGATCTTCTGGCATTTGATTCCTCCACGTCTGAAGAAGCACGTTGTGGACCATCTCAGACGTTGCTCTTCGATGGGGCTACCTTAGATCCGCGGCTCTTTGTCAGGGCGCACAGGCATCAGTCGAGGCATCAATTGACAAGCACAGCCCGATACCGCATTTCATTCTTGCGCAGCCGGTCCAGCGCGAGGTTCGCTTCGCGCATCGGAAACGACTCGATTTTAGGCGTGATTCGGTGTCGCGTGGAGAAATCGATCATTGCGCGAATCTCCGAGCGCGAGCCGATACAGCCGGTCACGATGCTTTTTTGGCCAATGATCAACGGCAGAGCAGGAATGTGCACGTCACCGTTTGGTACCCCAACGATGCACAACTTGCCGCCGGGCCGAAGCACCTGGATGTAGTCCGCCCACGACACATTGGCAGTCACCGTCGAGAGCAGGAAATCGCAGGAGTTCGCGTAGGCCGCCAGCGCTCCGGGCTCGCTCGTCGCGACGAACTCATCCGCTCCGAACCCCTGGGCTTCTGCGGATTTGGCACGCGACGTGGAAAACGCGATAACGTGACAACCAAGCGCCCGTCCGTACTGCAGCGCCATGTGCCCGAGCCCGCCAATGCCGATTACGCCCAAGCGGACAGACCCGGCAACTCCATGCCGCATCAATGGGGCGAATACAGTGATGCCACCACAAAGAAGCGGTGCGGCATGCTCGGACGGCAAGGCATCCGGGAGCGGAAACGCCAGGCGCGAGTCGACCCGAATGTGCGACGCATAACCGCCCTCCCTGCCCACACAGGTAGGTTGCCAATTCGGGCAAAGATTGTCCCGGCCCGCCGTGCACTGTTCGCAGCCGAAGCATGCTCCGGCGAGCCAGCCGACACCGACACGCTGATCGATCTGCAGTCCTGCCACATCATGTCCCAGCTGGGTGACCACCCCCGCAATTTCGTGCCCCGGCACCAATGGATAGGATGACAAGCCGAAATCGTTGTTGATTAAATGCAGATCTGTATGGCACATGCCGCAATGCGTGATCCTGATCTCAACGTCCATTGGACCGAGCTTCTTTGGAACGTACTCGTACGACTCGAGTGCCTGTCCAATTCGATGGGCGGCGAACGCTTGAATTGGCGCGTCATCAGGTCTGGAAAAGCCGGCTTCTGTTCGTGTCATGGCAACACCCGCTCTCTTCGTGCTTTTGAGAAGATCGGGGTGTACTAAATCACGTCGTTACTCCAACGGTCAACGAAATCCAATTGAGCGTTACGGTTTCACCGATTCGACGATCGGTCGGACTGCAAGCTGTAGGCGCGCTCACCAACCACGACACGGTTCCGGCCGGTAGTCTTGGCATGGTACAGGGCGGAATCCGCGGCATGGTAAAGCGCCGCCGGGTCCGATCCAACCGCGTCTGTGACCGCTCCAATACTGGCGGTCACGGAAAGTTCCGCAGTGGCAAGTGGGATCGGGCGAGACGCAATGGCATGAAGGAGACGATTGGCGATCTGGCAAGCCGAAGGAGACTCCGCACCACATAACAGCACCGCAAATTCTTCACCTCCGACCCGGAATACCTGGTCGAACGGACGCAGATCCAACACCATCCGCGCGGCAATGACACGCAGCACTTCGTCGCCGGCGCTATGGCCGTAGGTATCATTGATGGACTTGAAGTGGTCCAGATCCAAAAGCAACAACGCGAACTGCTCACCCAATCGTTCTTTGCGCGCAAACAGGGACGCGAGAGCGTCGTCAAACGCACGGCGGTTAAGTAACTCGGTCAAACCGTCGCGGTTGGCTCGGTTGGCCAGAGCATGCTCGGATTCGTGCGCCCGAACTATGGACCGGTTCAGCTCTGTGACCACGCTGTGGAAATCCGGCGGAACACGCACGTCAATGTTTCCGTCTGTATTCCCGGAAGCAAAACGCTGTGCGCCCTGCACCAGACGTTTCGTGCTGCCTGACAGGAGCTGACCAATGACAATGAAAAGAACGACGAATGCGAGGAGCGAAACCGCCGCAGAGGCTGCAACGACCTTCTCAAATCGGTTGAACAAGTCAACCGTGCCCTCCTGAGCGTCGAGCGCATCCTCGGTAAGCTTCTCGTAGACCGCAGAAAGCTTCTCATCGGCCGCCGCAATGCGCTGATGAAATGCGGCGAGAAATTGCAGATCGCCCGGGCTACGCCTTAGGGCTTCCGAAGCGCGAGAATCAGCGGCAATCCAATCCTGGTGGGCCTTGTCAAACAGCCCAGACAGCTCGAGGTCGTGTTGCAGTTTGGGCTCAAGGGCAGAGAACGCTTCGGCAATCTTCGCCTGAATCGCCTTATACGCGCGGACTTGAGCTGAACTGCCGTTGTCCGCGAAGGCCTCGACGGGCGCGACGGAACTCCAGATCAGTAAGCGAAGGCCTTGCGTGGGGTCGATCTGGTCGTGCTGGCGTGACGAACTTTTCTGGAACAGAGGAATCACGTCGCGATTGAGGATCAGATAGCCCATTATTCCGGAAAGAAGCAGCGGCGAGAGGGCTACCACCATTCCAATTCCAATCCAGGTCCGGATGGAACCGCTCTTCCAAACCGGATGCAGCATCTGTCGTCCTCCTGTTTTATCCCTCAATATCCCTTCAGAGGGGGCTGAACGTTGGCAACAGCCAGGAGCGATTGTCGAGTAAAGACATGCACATGGCTAGAACGTTATTTATCCCCTGCCGCTTCAACGCAATACGTGCTTTCGGGGTGCTTATTCCGGGAATAGCGCACCATTCAGCTTCGATATTGACAAGTGCGTTCGATTTCCTCATGATTCGAGAACAAATGAAGGAAAGAACCCGCTTCTGCCTGCTTGCACTTCTTGTTTTGTGCGTGCTCACTCTGCTTGTGGGCGGACGCCTGCGTGGCGACGCCGATTCATGGTTCCGAAACGCGCCGGCCGCCGTCGGCATGATTTCTGCGATTCTCCTATTTTACGGGTACGTCCTGTTGCGGAAACCCAACCGGGGAAACCAGCGCGTCAACTCATTTATGGATGCAGGCTTCAAGTGGGGTCTCGCAGCAGGCTGTTTGTGGCTGGTCGGTTTGCTTGTCGAACCGGCAGTATGGTTTCTGGCATTGGTGCTTCCGCTACTGGCCGGGGCTATCAGCGCCGTGAGCACCGGTCGGCTCCGCGACGGAATGCAGACGGGATTGTGGTGCGGTATTGCAGGCGGTATGCTCGGATTCCTGGTGTTTGCCACGGAGGCAAACATCGCTTTGATCTTTCCCACGCTATTCCCAAAGGTCGATCCAGATGAGCTTGTATTCGCGCTCTGGATGCTGATCGCGTATGGCCCGATCTACTGCCCCGTCGCCGCCACCATCGGCGGACTAGTCGGCATTCCTTTGGCACGAACCGGAAAGCCCTTCGTCTCGCGACCCGTCTCCTCCTGAAGAAAACTGGGAAGATCTGCTTGACTTGACTCACTCAATATCTTAACGATTGGAGAACAAATGGCAAACCCGAATGCGATAAGTAATTTTGAACTGATGGTTCTCCTCGCGCTGATTCGGCTGGGCGATGAGGCCTATGGCGTCCCGATCTCGGAGGAAATCGAAAAGCACAGCGGACATGACGTAGCGATCGGCAGCGTCTATGCTGGCCTCGAACGTCTCCAGGCACGCGGTTTCGTCTCTTCGAGCGTCGGAGATCCCACACCGGAACGAGGCGGACGGGCCAAGAAGTATTTCAAGATTACCGGCAAGGGGATGAGGGTGGTTCAGGAGACTCAGCGAACCCTGATTCGCCTCTGGAAGGGCTTGCCGAGACTGGAAGGTGGCAAGCCGTGAAGTTTAGAGAACCTCCAAAGCTCGCCATGCGAATGCTCCGGATATTCAGTTGCCACCCTGACGACGAAGCCATTCTCGGCGATCTCCAGGAACGCTACCAAAAACGACCGAACCCTGTGTGGTACTGGCGGCAGGCTTTCATCGTAATCTTCCACAGCCTTGCGCGGGAAACGTGGGGACACAAACGCGACTCGGCGCGGGCACTTTGTGTGGGATGGTTCGCGCTGTTCGCGATCTGGATCGCTCTTGAAGGCTTGACGGCCCACCCACTCGTTCTAAGCCGTCATGTCTGCACATTTTTCTGGTGTATCGCCGGCACCGGCAGCGGAGGGCTCGTGGGCGCGATCGCTAACAATCGGGCACGGCCCATGATCTTTCTCTATGCCGCAAGCGTCGCCGTATTTCTGCTCGTCTTTCATGGCCCGACGAAATCCAATGCCATGTTCTACTGGATCGATACGATCGTCCTCACAACTTCCATTTTGCTGGCTGCCTTACCGCATCCTGTCCGCTCAGTTACTCCCGCAGGGGAAGAGTTATGAAGACTCGATGTGACCCCGAAACACTCGAACACTATGAAACGTGGCGCGCGCGCCACTCGTACGAACGCCTTCTAAAAAGCGCAATGTAAAAGGGCCACTGGCATGCCTGACCGAGGTCCATTACACTGATGACTTCTTTTGCAGGAAGCGGATCGGATGACCCATCAACTTGACTTGATCCTCAATCTCGCAAGGCGGAATTTCTTACTACAGTTCAGGGGGTCGCTGCTGGGCCTGCTGTGGGCTATTCTTTTGCCTATTGTTCAATTGATAGTCTTCGCTTTTCTTTTTCAGAGAGTTGTCCCTCTCGGAATTAACAACTATCCCGTCTTTGTATTTACGGCACTCTTGCCCTGGAACTGGTTCAGCGTGTCCATCCTTTCGGCGGGAAACCTCTTTATCGTTCATCGCGACCTGGTTCGCAGGCCTAATTTCACACCGTCAACGCTGGCTCTCGTCTCCGCGCTTACCAATCTGTTGACGTATCTCGCAGCCCTCCCGATTGTGTTTGTATTGGTTGCAATGTCGGGCCGAGCGATCACGTGGACAGTGCTGTTGCTGCCCTTCATCATGCTCATCCAGGGCACCCTGATCGTGGGGCTTAGCCTCTTCATTGCCACGTGGAATGTCTTTTATCGCGACGTGCAGCAGATTACGGGTGTTGCAATCATGTTGTTGTTTTATCTCACCCCCGTGTTCTATAGCCTGGAAAGGGTCGGGCGCGAATACCGCATCGCCTTCACCCTGAATCCCATGGCGGTCCTGGTTCAATCCTATCGAGCCATTTTGTATGAAGGTACCGTTCCCGATTGGAGCGAACTGCTCGTCGCCAGCAGTGTCGCCGTCGCCGCGCTTGCCATCGGCTACCTGTCATACCGGCGTGAGATTCAAGAAGTATATGATTTTCTCTAGACTGAGCCGGGGGCAGGGATAGGCAGTGAATCTCGTCCTTGAAATTCAAGGTGTGTCCAAGCGGTTTCGAACCCAACGGAACCGGCCTGCGACTCTCAAGGAGTCCTTCATTCAGCGACTGAATGGGCGTCTTTCGAGGGCTGCCGGTGAACACTGGGCTTTGCGAGACATCAGTATCAGCCTGGAGAAAGGGAGGTCGCTGGGCATCATCGGTCACAATGGTGCGGGGAAAAGCACCCTGTTGCGGCTCGTCTGTGGACTTGGACGACCTACGATGGGGACAATACGGTACTGGGGTCAAATCGGAAGCCTTCTCGAACTGGGAAGCGGTTTCCAGCCTGAGATGACGGGCCGCGAGAATCTCCTCACTGGTGGAATCCTCGGAGGACTCTCGCGACGCGAGGTTGAAGCTATTCAGGATGAGATCATTGCTTTTGCCGAACTCGAAGAGTTTATCGACCAGCCGGTGCGAACCTATTCAAGCGGCATGTATCTCCGGCTGGCCTTTGCCACTATCACTCACTTTAATCCGGATTTTCTTATCATTGATGAACTGCTGGCTGTGGGTGATTCACGGTTCCATCAGAAATGTCTGGATCGACTGAAGTCCTTTCGCGCCGCCGGCAAGTCTTTGCTGATCGTCTCTCATGATCTTGATCAGATCCGGGCGTCGTGCGACGAGGTTGTGGTCCTCGAAGAAGGTCGCATCTTGATGCGTGGAGATCCGGAGACCGCCATTCGGTCCTACTATGACGTCATGAGGCATCGCACAGAGAAGCGTCGAGCGGAAATTGAAGGCGCCCATCAGCCCATTCAGGGTAACCGCTACGGTACCCAGGAAGCGACAGTGACCGCGTTTCGCTTGTTTGACGGAGAGGAGAGAATGACAGACCACATTTACGCAGGCGCTCCTCTGACTGTCGAACTTGACTATCTCCGATTGAACACCGTCGTCGATATGGCCTGCCTTGTGACCATTTTCAATGAGAACCACACGAAGTGCTTTGAGACCTTCATCCCATCGGTTCATTCGGCTTCCGGGAAACTGTCGGAAAGAGGCAGTATAAGATGTCACCTTCCGGAAGTGCCTTTGGTGCCCGCACAGTACTACATAGCTGCGGGCCTATTTCCTACAGACTGGAGCTTTGCGTACGACCATCATGGTCAGATACACATGCTGCATGTCATGAACGAAAATGGAATCTCTGCGAACGTCTCCGGGGTCCTCATGGTTCGCCCCGAGTGGACCGTTCGTCCTGTTGATCCTTCATGAGCGGAAGAGAACATCGGGGAGACTCCACGGGGACAAAAGTCGCCCTCTTCCAGGCGACGTCAGGGAATCCGGAACGAGCTCGTTCGCATACGCCCGGGATGAGAGTGCTGATTGTCTCGGTATTTCCCCCGGATCCCGCGCCTGAAGCCAACCATGCTCTGCACATCAGTGAGCTCCTGGCGGAATGCGGACATGACGTGCACGTCCTTTGTGGGAAAGGCAGCATTTCGGCCACACGGCAAGGCATCGTTGTGCACCCGGTCATGGATGATTGGACCTGGTCCAGTCTGCCAACGCTGACTCGATGCCTGAGAGAGTCACGACCCGACGTGGTGTTTCTCCTCTATCTGGGTTGGATTTATAGATTCCAACCGATGATTACCTTCTTGCCCACGATCTGCAAAACAGTCCTCCCCGGCGTACCCTGCATAACTCAATTCGAGGCCATTGATACAAGCCTACGCCGTCAATCCATCTTGTCGCAGTGCTTAAGGATGGGAATGAAGGTATGGGCGGGTCGCAAGAACGTGCATTCAGTGTACGGGACCCTGTTGCGAGACAGCGCGTGTGTTATCGCCTTGAGCAGCCCCCATCGGGCCCGCCTGGTGCGCGAATATCAAGACGTGCAGGAAAAGAGTTTCGTTATACCGCCGCCGCCTCTCATTCGCTTCTGTTCAGACGAGCCGTCTACCGTCCGGCGCGAGACTCGGGCAGCGATTGGCGCCTCGGAGTCTGATTTCGTCCTGATCTACTGGGGCTTTATCTACCCCGGGAAAGGGATCGAAACTCTCCTCCAGGCACTTGCGATCGTGTTGTGTCGTGATGCGAACGTGCGATTGGTCCTTGTGGGCGGAAGCCTTGACATCTCAATGAGCGCGAGCTCGAGCGATTATTTACGATTGATCCAACAGCTTCCGGAGACGCTGAGCATCGCAGAGCGGCTCACCTGGACCGGACAATTCCAATGGGACAGCGATATTGGATCCCGGTACCTTCACGCGGGAGACGCTTGTGTTCTCCCCTTCGACTTCGGATTAACCCTGAATAACAGCTCGTTAGCCGCGGCGAGCATGCACGGATTGCCGGTCCTGAGCACTGAACTACAGGAGGGACACGATGAAGCTCTGCAGCACGGCCGCAACATTTATCTCTGCCGGCCCCGCGATCCCGAAATGTTGGCGGAAGCAATTCTTGCTCTGAAGGAGGACGCCCTGCTCCGGGAACGCTTGCGGACGGGAGTCCTTCGCCTTTCGCAGGACTGGTATCAACCGAATATCGTGGCCAGGCGTCTCTCGGAGGTACTGAAAGCCGCCTCGGCGTCGCGAGACGTACTCGCCCGCAAAGAAGAGAACTCATCGGAACTGTCTCTCAGGGAAGGTGATGGGGTTCATGGTGAAAATCTGCGTCTGTCATCCGCCGTCTGGGCCGGACAAGAACTCAACAACGATGTCTCCGGACCGCTTCTCTCGATCATCGTTGCCGTGTACAACGTGGAGGCTTATCTAAGCCACTGTCTGGATTCTTTGGTTCATCAGACGCTGAAGCAAGACATTGAGATCATCGCAATCAATGACGCTTCCACGGATCATAGCCGAAGCATTCTCCAGGAATACCGGGCAAAGTATCCGCAGCTGCGCGTGTTGACGTGTTCGTACAATAAAGGGTTGGCGTCTGTGCGGAACATCGGCCTGCGCGCGGCGAGAGGTCGATACATCGGGTTCCTCGACGGAGATGACTGGGCCGACATAAAGATGGCCGAGGTGATGGTCGCGCGCGCGATCCGTGATGACGCGGACGTCGTCATCGCCGACGTAACGGTGTCGGACGAAGACGCCAAAAGATTTGGTCCCTTCGGCGACTACTATGTACGTGCGCATCTCCCTCCCTCGCTGCGGACTGCGCCGTTTCACGTCTCCCGCGAGCCCCGCATTCTTCTGCTCGAACCCGTCGCTTGGCCGAAGATATACAAGAGAGCCTTCCTTTCGAAGCACGATTTCCATTTCGAGGCAGGCATGAATTCCTACGAAGACATGTGCTTTCACTTTTCTGTGCTTTTGAAGGCCACCAGGATCTCGTTGATGG
>Ga0070675_100000126_pt1 | contig 45585 bp, 43 predicted proteins | sample KBSM43metaG_FD_65343 | JGI IMG/M metagenome (GOLD analysis project Ga0070675, IMG submission 65343) | Miscanthus rhizosphere microbial communities from Kellogg Biological Station, Michigan, USA - KBS M4-3 metaG | ecosystem: Host-associated > Plants > Roots > Rhizosphere > Soil ... | reverse complement strand
TTTGAACCGCGCGAACCGCGCCAACCTCTCGAACCTCGCGAACCCCGTTTGAACCGCGCGAACCGCGCCAACCTCTCGAACCTCGCGAACCCCGTTTGAACCGCGCGAACCGCGCCAACCCCTCGAACCTCGCGAACCTCGTTTACGGCCTTATAACGACATCCGTCGGCAGCGCCGGTGCGCTCGGCGGCGGGACGCGGTATTTCGTCGCCTGCTCGAACGCATAGGCCAGCGCAATCAGGCGCGGCTCGCTGAACGCGCGTCCTGAGAATGTCACCCCGGCCGGTCCGGGCTGCGCGACAAACCCGGGCGGAAATGCCGGCGTGACGATGTTGTTGTCAAAAAACCCGCCCGGCACGACGATGCTCGGATAGCCGGCCTTCGCGGGTGTTGCCGCGCCGCTGTTGCCCGAAAACAGCATCGCGTCGTAGTCGTCGGCGGTGCCGGCTTGTCCGTCAGGTCCATTGAGCACAGCCGCGATCGCACCGCGCGAGTTCACGATGTCGGCGGCGCGGTCGCTCAGATAGCGCAGCGTGTCGGGGCTGTTGGGCGCCAGATCAAAAAAGTCGGAGAAGATCGCGAGATCCTGGTCGTACTTCGTTGCGGCGGGCCCGAACGCGATGTTGAAGTTCACGACATCGGTCAGCGACTTGATCGGGAACTTGTTGCGCACGTGGTCCTCGATGTACTTGTTCAAGTCGCGCTTGAAACCGTAGTTCAACACCGTCGAACAGCCCGGCGCCGGCGGATAGTTCGCGGCAGGCGGACGCGACGGACATCCGCCGAGCTGCGCCCCCAACGCCGGCACCGTCACCACGGTTGCGCCCTGCGCCGTCAGCACGTTCATCGCGTTGGTCATGATCGCGGTGCGATTCGCCGGGAACGGTGGCACTGCGATCCGCGCTCCCTGGAGAGCGTTCGCATCGAGGAACTGCGTATAGTCGGTCAAGCAGTTGCCGGGGATGAGGCAGGCGGCGGTCGCAGGATCTTTTGGATCGAACCCGGCGATGACGCCGAGGACGATCGCCGCGTCGGTTACCGTGCGCGCCAACGGGCCGGCAGTGTCCTGGTCGGCAACGATCGGAATGATTCCGTCGCGGCTGATCAAACCGACCGTCGGCTTGATGCCGACCAGCATGTTCGCCGTCCCCGGACTGAGAATCGATCCCGAAGTTTCGGTGCCGATGCCAACCGTCGCCAGGTTCGCGGCGACAGCAATGCCTGGACCCGAACTCGATCCGCCGGGCGTCAGCACCGGCCGGCCGTCGTTCAGCGGGCGGCCGAGGTTGTCGTTTGCCGCTCGCGGATCAGGCCGCGGATCGTACGGGTTGTAGCCGTACCCGCCCAGCGAGCTGTAACCCGCCGGCATGCCGTTGGTCAAAAAGTTCGCGAACTCGGTCATCGTCGCTTTGCCGAGGATGATCGCGCCCGCATCGAGCAACTTCTGCGTGACGAAGGCGTCGGACTGCGGTACCGATCCGGCAAACGCCACCGAGCCGGCGGTCGTCGGCATGTCCTTGGTGTCGACGTTGTCTTTCAAAATCATCGGGATGCCGAACAGCGGCCGTTTCTGGTCGCCGTTGGCGCGCCCGCCATTCGCCTCCTGCGCGTCCTTGACGGCGCGCGGGTTCACAAAGATGTACGAGTTCAAATGCGCTGTCGTCGACTTCGCGTCGTAGGCGGCGATGCGCGCAAGGTACATCTGCACGAGTTGATCGGCAGTGATGATGTTGTTCTGAATCGCTCGCTGCACGGCGGGGATCGTTGTCTCGAGCAGATCAAAGCGGCCCGACCCGGGACGGTTGTCGGCGACAACCCTCGCGCCGAGAACCAGAACGGCAAGCGTGATTGCGATACGTTTCATGCGAACCCTCCTGACTGCGGTGGAATTCGCGGGGAACGCTATCGCAGATCACGCCGCTTGTTTCACATTTTCTTCAGTCGAGCTGGATTGTAAGATCGACGCAAAGCCAGCATAGGCAATTGTCGAGCGTCGTCCGGATCGGGATGCTGCGATCGCGGGTTATGTTTGCTGCGCCTGGACCGGAGCGGCCGCTGCGGCGCGCAACCGGGTCGGCTCAGCACTCTTGTCGGCAACCGACGAAGTGGCGACGGCCTGCGGTGCCGCACCGGCATCGATATAGCGCCCGAAAATCATCTTGCCGGCGGTGGTCTGCAACACGCTGGTTACGACGATGTCGATGGTCCTGCTGATCATCTTGCGCGCGTTGTCGACCACCACCATCGTGCCGTCGTCGAGATAGGCGACACCCTGGTTGTATTCCTTGCCTTCCTTGAGGATGAACACCTTCATGATCTCGCCGGGCAATACCACCGGTTTCAAGGAGTTGGCGAGTTCGTTGACGTTCAGGACGTCGACCCCTCGCAGCTGAGCAACCTTATTCAGGTTGAAATCGTTGGTGACGATCTTCCCTTGCAGCGCCCGGGCGAGTTCGATCAGCTTCAAGTCCACTTCGCGGATGTCCGGAAAATCCATGTCGGAGATGCTGACTTCGACCCCCGCCATCTTCTGAATGCGCTGCAAGATGTCGAGTCCGCGCCGACCACGATTGCGTTTCAGCGAGTCGGCGGAATCGGCCACCAACTGCAGTTCCTTCAGCACGAACTGCGGAATCACCAGCGTACCGTCGACGAACCCGGTTTCGCAGACGTCGGCGATGCGGCCATCGATGATGACGCTGGTGTCGAGAATCTTGTAACGGCGCTGCGGGCCGGCGGCGCGGAACAGGCTGATCAGCCGCGCCGGCTCGAGCCATTCACCGTGTTTGGCGCCGAGCACCAGCCCCAGATACGGCAGGACGATCAGCACGAAGCTGTGAAGGAACTCGACCTTACTACTGGCGGCATCCGCCCAGAACAGACCGGCGCCGATGGCGCGCGCGATGCCGAGGCCGATCGCACAGCCAATCAGCGAACCGAGCACGCGAGCGACGGATGTTTCACCGAGCCGGCTTTCGAAGAGGACGACCAGACCCGCGAGGATGAAGGAGAAACCGATGTTACCCCAGAGCGCGATCGGCAGCGGATGGAGGACTGCAGCCGCATAGGCCACAGCTGCGACAAACAGAACACGGGCAAGCGCAAACCACGCCATGTCGTTGACCCCGTTTATGAAGAGCCGCGCGTTTATGAATGTAACCAAACGTAACGCGACGGACACAGGGTATCACGGGAGAAGGGCACCCGTTCGGGTGCCGAGTGCTAGGTGCTGAGTGCTGGGTGCTGGTGCCGGGTGACGGGTGCGAGGTGCGAGGTGCAGGGTGCGAGGTGCAGGGTGCGAGGTGCAGGGTGCGAGGTGCAGGGTGCGAGGTGCAGGGTGCGGGTGCCGAGGTGCCCGTGGCACCCCTTGCACCCGGCACAGCACCCGGCACTGCACCCGACACCAGGCACCAGCACCTAGCACTCAGCACCCAGCACATGGCACCTCTTTACATCGCAGCGTCGAGCGCTTCGCCGATCGTTCGCACACCCACCAGATCGCAGTCGCCGTTCAGGCCGCGATCGGACGGGTCGATGTTCGCCTCGGGCAGGATGCAGCGCTTGAATCCCATTTGCGCCGCTTCGCGGATCCGCAGCGCCGCCTGAGTGATGCCGCGGACTTCGCCGGCGAGACCAACCTCGCCAAACATGGCTGTCGTTGGCGGAATAACGCGGTTGCGGACGCTGGAGGCAATCGCCGCCACCACGCCGAGGTCGGATGCAGGTTCGTCGACGGTCATGCCGCCGGCGATGTTCACAAACACGTCGTCGCCGATCAGGTTCAGGCCGGCTCGTTTCTCGAGCACGGCGAGCAGCAGCGACAGCCGTTGTTGATCGATCCCGCTCGCCATGCGGCGCGATGTGCCGTAGGTACTCGAACTGACCAGCGCCTGAACTTCGACGAGGATCGGACGCGACCCTTCGACCGAGCAGAGTACGGCCGAACCGGGCGCGTTGGCGGGGCGCTCGGCGAGAAACATCTTCGATGGATTTGCTACCGGCCGAAGTCCAGTCGATACCATTTCAAACACGCCCAACTCCGAGACCGCGCCAAAGCGATTCTTGACTGCACGCACGACGCGATGCGAGTGATGCCGCTCGCCTTCGAAGTAGAGCACCGTATCGACGACATGCTCGAGCGCTTTCGGCCCGGCGAGGCTGCCATCCTTGGTGACGTGGCCGACCAGAAATGTCGGCACGTTCTGCCCCTTCGCCGTGAACAACAGCTGCGTCGCGGCTTCGCGCACCTGGCCGATGCTCCCCGGCGCCGACTGAAACTTCAGAGAGAAGACCGTCTGCACCGAATCGACGATGACCAGCGCCGGCTTGATCCGCGCGATCTCTTCGAGGATCCGTTCGAGACACGTTTCGGCGAGCAGGAACAGCGGCGCCGGGCCGACGCCAAGCCGTTCACCGCGCGATTTGATCTGGTGTTCCGATTCCTCACCCGAGCTGTAAAGCACGGGGCCCAGCGTCCGCGCGATATTCGCCGCCGCCTGTAACAGCAACGTCGACTTGCCGATGCCCGGTTCGCCGCCGAGCAGGACCAGCGAACCGGGCACGATGCCGCCGCCCAGCACGCGATCGAATTCATCGATGCCGGTAGTCGCGCGGGCGTGTTGTTCGAGCTCGATGTCGGCGTACAGGCGCGCGGTTCCGGCTGCGCCGGCGAGTGCGTAGCGATGACCGGCGGCACTCGCTGCCTCGAAGGCTTCCGACTGCGGCCGCTCTTCGACGGCAGTTCCGGCCTTGCCGCAGTCCGCGCAGAGGCCAAACCACTTCGGCGATTGTGCGCCGCACTCCTGACAGACGAACACGGTCGCGGGTTTCTTCGCCACGCTTCAATTATTGCATCGTCTATAATCCGCGCGTTCCCTTGCAATTGAACGCGGGCGCTCGCCTCGGCGGCTATGAAGTGATCGGCGCCCTCGGCGCCGGCGGCATGGGCGAAGTCTACCGGGCGCGCGACACCAAGCTTGGCCGCGAAGTTGCGTTGAAGATCCTGCCGGCCGGCTTCGCCGGCGATCCGGACCGGATCGCTCGCTTCCACCGCGAGGCGCACGTGCTGGCGTCGCTCAATCATCCGCACATCGCGGCGATTCACGGGCTCGAACAGCAGGATGGCGTGCAGTTGCTGGTCCTCGAACTGGTCGACGGTGAGACGTTGGCCGAGCGCCTGAAACGGGGTGCCCTGCCACTCGACGAAGCGATCGGCATCGCGCGCCAGATCGCCGATGCGCTCGCCGCCGCACACGACAAGGGAATCATCCATCGCGACTTGAAACCCGCCAACATTGCATTGTCGTCGCAAGATCAGGTGAAGGTTCTCGACTTCGGCCTCGCGCGAGCGATGGATGCTGCCGACCGATCAGACACGTCAAACTCTCCGACGCTGACCTTTCATGCGACCCAGGCCGGCCTGATTCTCGGCACGGCCGCCTATATGAGCCCGGAGCAAGCCAAAGGCCGTGCCGCCGACAAACGCGCCGACATCTTTTCGTTCGGCTGCGTGCTCTACGAAATGCTCGCCGGCCGGCGCGCCTTCGAAGGCGAGGACGTGTCGGACACGCTCGCCGCGGTCCTTCGCGGCGATCCGGTTTGGACGGCACTGCCCGCGACAACACCGCCGGCGATTCGGTCGCTGATCCAACAGTGCCTGGCGAAGGATCGGAAAGAGCGAATCGGCGACATCGCGGTCGCGCAGTACGTGCTGCTTAACCCGTTCACGGTGCCGACCGCCGCACCGGCCGCCGCCGCCGCATCGTCGCGACTGCGTTGGTTCGCCGCCATTGTGGCGACGGCGCTGATCGCCGGTGGTGCAGGCTGGTTGTCGCATCGACCCGCCGCTGTCGCGCCCGGGCCGCTGGTGCGCTTCACGATTCCGCTCGGCGCCGATCAGGTGATCTCGGAAGTCGTGCGACGCCGACATCTGGTCGCGGTTTCCCCAGACGGGACGCGGCTGGCCCATATCGCCAACGATCAGATTTACTCGCGTTCGATCGACGGACTCGAAACGGCGCCGATCCGTGGATCGCGCGAGCAGCCAGTCGAAGTCCAGTTTTCACCGGACGGACAGTGGCTTGCCTACGTGGCGGGGACGCGTTTGAAAAAAATACCAGTCACTGGTGGCGCGTCTGTGACGATCGCCGACGTCCCCGCTCCATTCGGCATGTCGTGGACCGGCGATCGCATTCTCTTCGGCGCCGGCGCGCGTGGCATCCTCGAGATTCCTGCGGACGGCGGTACGCCAAAGGTCGTGATCGCCGGGGGTCCCGACTCGATTCTGTACGGACCGCAGCTGTTGCCCGACGGAAAGCACCTGCTGTTCACCGTGCTGTCCGGCGGATCGATCGACCTCTCGGCATCTGGCGACATTGCCGTGCAAGCGATCGGCGCCAGCGACAAAAAGATTCTCGTGCGCGGTGGTACGGACGGCCGTTATTCGGCTACCGGACATCTGCTGTTTGCACGCGACGGAGTGCTCTTCGCCCAGGCGATTGACGTGGACCGCCTCGAGCTCAAGGGCGGCCCGGTGGGCATGGTTGATGGCGTCAACATGTCGTTCGGGCAGAGCGGCGCCGCTCACTTTGCTGTATCCGCCATCGGCACGATGGTCTACCTGCCGGCCGCCCCCGGAACATTGACCGCGCTCGCGTGGCGCAACCGTCAAGGAAGTGAGACGTCGATTGCGACACCACCACACTCCTTCGACATGCCCAGAGTGTCGCCGGACGGAAAGCGCATCGCCGTCCACGCGCTCGATCAGGACAACGATATCTGGATCTGGGACACCATGGCCGAGACGTTGACGCGCCTGACGTTCGATCGCGGCGTCGACAGTTTCCCGGCCTGGTCGCCAGACGGCAAGTACATCGTGTTCGCGTCCACTCGATCCGGTGAGACGAACCTCTACCGGCAGGCGTCTGACGGTACCGGTCGGGCGGAACCGCTCCTGAAAAAACGGTTGGAGTCGAACGGCGCGCTGGTCACCAACTGCGTCACACCCGATGGCAAGTTCCTCGTCTTCAGCGTCGGCGTGCCGTCGAATGTGATGATTCTGCCGATGGACGGCTCGGACGAGCCGCGGCCACTGCTCAACAACCCGCAATACGCCGAGCGTAGCGCCCAGATCTCACCGGACGGCCGATGGATGGCGTATCAATCCGACGAATCCGGTTCGTTTCAGGTTTACGTGCGGCCATTCCCCAAAGTGGACGAAGGGCGCTGGCAGATCTCGTCGCAGGGCGGCACCGTCCCGATCTGGTCGCCAAACGGCCGAGAACTGGTGTACACAGACGAGGCGAATCACGTCATGAGCGTGCCGGTGCAGGCTGCCACCACGTTTTCATTCGGAAAAGCGTCGGTGTTTTTCGATTTCTCGGACCGCCCGGCGTCGGTCTACCGCAACTACGATTTCGCCCCTGACGGTGTGCGGCTGGCCATCGTCAAGGATCCGCAGCGGGTGCGCGGCTCGAGTCAGTTCGTCGTAACGCTGAACTGGTTCGACGAACTCCGGCGGCGAGTGCCCGTCAAGTGATGAGATTGCAGATTTACTGGTACACGCGCTCGATGCGCGTGCCGAGGCGGCAGAGAATTTCGTACGGAATCGTGCCGATCTGCGCGGCCATTTCTCGGACGTCAATCTGATCGGTCTCCTGGGTGCCGATGATCACCACTTCGTCGCCGGGCGAGACGTCAAGGCCGGTGACGTCGGCCATCAGCATGTCCATGCACACCGAGCCGACGATCGGCGCGCGACGGCCCCGCACCAGCACCGCTCCGCGTCCGGCGAGCCGCAAGTCCAGTCCGTCCGCGTATCCCGCCGGCACGATCGCGATCGTCCGCGGCCCCTCGGCGGTGAACTTCACGCCATAACCTACTCCCTCGCCCTGGCGGACGCCCTTGACCGCCACGATGCGGCTGGTCAGTGACAGGGCGGGTCGCAATTGCACGGTCGAAGCGAGTGGCGGCGGAACGATGCCGTACAGGAGAAGTCCGGGCCGAACCCGGTCGTACCACACGCGCGAGTCGCGCAGCAGTGCGGCGCTGTTCGCGGCATGCGTGTCAAAAGAAGAAACCGCAGAGTCCGCAAAGTTCGCAGAACTTCTGACAGTGTCCAGCGACCGCTCGAATCGGACGCGCTGCTCCGCAAACAACTTCGACTCGACATCGTCCGCAGTCGCGAAGTGCGTATAGGCCGCGGACAATTGGAGATTTTCGCTCGCGAGCAGCTCGGGCAGCGTGCCGGCGAGGTTGTCGAACCGAAAACCGAGCCGGTTCATACCGGTGTCGATCTTCAGGTGATAGCGGATCGTCTGTTTGTGTTTTGCGGCGGCCGCTTGTACGGCGCGCGCCGCTCCGGGCGTGGAGATCGTCGGAGTCAGACGACAGTCGAACAGACCATCGAGATCGCTGACGCTCAAGGCGCCGAACACTAGAATCTCCGCACGGACACCCGCGGAGCGCAGCGCCGCGCCTTCCTCGATGTCGGCGCAGGCGACGAGGTCCGCGCCGGCATCTTCCAGCGCCCGCGCGACCTGTCCGGCCCCATGGCCGTAAGCATTGGCTTTGACCACCGCGACGATGCCCGGCGCACCTTCGTGATCGCGCCGCAGATAGCCGACGATGCTCCGATAGTTGGATTTGATGGCGCCGAGATCGACGCGCGCCACCGTGGGCCGAATCATCTCTGGTGATGATACGGGAATTGATAGGATCGGCGTCATGCCATCACGACTTGTCCGTGCCATCGTCATCGTTAGCGGCTTGCTGATTTCCGTATCGGCGACCGCGCAAGTCAAATCCGGATCGCTGGCGCCCGCGGAACGACCGTTCGGCACATTGCGCGAGCAGGCAGCAATGCAGCAGCAGTGGCTCAAGAAACGCCTCGACACCTTCCTGCCGGGGCTGATGCGCAGGCACGGTATCGACATGTGGGTGGTGCCGATGCGCGAATACAACGAAGACCCGGTGTTCTCGTCGATCACCGCGCCCGAAACGTTTGCCGCCCGGCGCCGCACCATTTACATCTTTTTCGACAAGTGCGCCGCCGCACGAACCCCGGTCAACGCGACATGCGTCGAACGCATCGCGCTCGGCGGCACGACGCAGAACGGCGTATTCGAGGCGCGCAGTTCGATGAAGGCGGTCCAGTCCGCGGTCGGTGGACGCCAGGCCGAGTTGTGGGGCGATGAGCAGTGGATCGCGCTCAAACAGGTCGTCGAGGAACGCAAGCCGACAGTGATTGGCATCGACCGATCGAAGACCTTTGCCTTTACTGACGGGCTGTCGAGCGGCGAACTGCAGGGAATGAGCGAAGCGCTCGGACCAACCTGGACGGCGAAGTTCCGTGACGCCGAAGAACTGCCGCTCGAGCTCATCGCTTCCCGGCTGCCGGAAGAGGAAGCCTTCTTCGAAACAATGTCTGCGCTGGTCTGGAAGATGACGCAGACGATGTTCTCGACCGAGGTGATCGTGCCGGGGACGACTCGCACCAGCGATCTGGTGTGGTGGTGGCGGCAGCGGACCAACGATCAGGGTCTCGGCACCTGGTTTCAGCCGAGCGTCTCGGTCCAGCGGAAAGGCGTGAAGAGCGAACAGTTGGGCGACGATCCGGTCATCCAGGCGGGAGACGTTCTGCACTGCGACGTCGGCATCACGGTGGCGCGTCTCAACACCGACACGCAGCACCTTGCCTATGTGCTGCGGCCCGGCGAAACCAGCGCCCCGGAAGGCTTGCAGCGGGCGCTCGCCAACGCGAACGCGATGCAGGACATCGCCATGGAGGAAATCCGCCCCGGGCGAACTGGCAACGAAATTCTCGGAGCACTACTGGGACGGATGAAGGCGAAGAACATCACCGGCACGATGTATTCACATCCGATCGGGATGAATGGTCATGGCAGCGGACCGCTGATCGGGTTGTGGGATTACCAGGACGGCGTCCCCGGCCGCGGCGACGCGAAAGTGATTCCGTCGATGTGGTACTCGATCGAACTGCAGGCCACGACGCCGGTGCCGGAGTGGGACGGTCAGCCGGTCCAGATGGCGCAGGAGGAAGACATGATCATCGGCGCCGACGGCAAGACGCGTTGGGCGTTCAAGCGACAGAGCGAGCTGTTTCTGGTTGGCGGACGGAGATAACGGAGACAACGGAGACGATCAAACGCAAAGTGCGCAAAGGACGCAAAGTCAAAACGGTTTTTCTTTGCGAACTCTGCGAACTTTGCGTTTAGCTGTCTCCGTTGCCTCCGTTATCCTCCCGCCGCCAGATTCTCGAACCGCGTGTATTCCCTCAGGAACGCGAGCCGCACCAGGCCGGTCGGGCCGTTGCGCTGCTTGGCGATAATCAGTTCCGCGGTACCTTGCGAATCCGACGCCGGCTGGCTCTTGTCCGCGTACATGTCCTCCCGATAGATGAAGACGACGACGTCGGCATCCTGTTCGAGAGCGCCGGACTCGCGGAGGTCGGACAGTTGCGGCCGGTGGTCGGAGCGCGACTCGGGGGCACGGCTCAACTGCGACAGCAAGACGATCGGCACGCGCAATTCCTTGGCGAGCCCTTTCAACGATCGCGAGATCGACGCGAGCTCGAGGGTGCGGTTTTCGAACCGGCCGCGGCCCTGCATCAACTGCACGTAGTCGACGATCACCATGTGCAGGTCGTGCTCGGCCGCGAGCCGCCGGCACTTGGCGCGCATTTCGAGCACGCCAATCGACGGCGTGTCGTCGATGAAAATCTTCGCTTCGCTCAGCGTTCCGATTGCCTGCGACAGCTTGCCCCAGTCGCGCTCGCCGAGGAATCCGCCGCGCAACCGGTGCGCGTCGATCCGCGCTTCGCCGGTCAACATGCGAAGGAACAATTGCTCCTTGGACATTTCCAGGCTGAACATGCCGACCGTCATGTCGGTCCTGGTGCCGACGTGCTGCGCCATGTTCAGCACCAGGCTGGTCTTGCCCATTGACGGCCGCGCCGCGACGATCACCAGGTCGCCGGCCTGCAATCCCGAGGTCATTTCGTCGAGATCGGTGAACCCGGTCGGCACACCGGTGACCAGTTCCTTGCGCGCGTGCAGTTTCTCGATCGTTTCGAGGCTGCCCTGCGCCAGGTCCTTCATCGAGACGAACCCGTCGCGGATCTTGTCGTCGGCGATGGCAAAAATCGCGTGCTCCGCCTGATCGAGAATGAGGTCGGCCTCTTCTTCCGCTTCGTAAGCAGTCGCCAGGATCTTGTTGGCGGAAAAGATCAGATTGCGGAGGGTTGCTTTCTCTTTGATGATCCGCGCGTAGTGCTCGACGTTGGTCGAGCGCGGCACGCCGTCGACCAGCGCGGCGATGTAGGCCGGGCCGCCGACTTCGTCGAGGTCGCCGCTGCGCCCGAGTTCCTCCTTGAGGGTGACCAGGTCGATGGCATCGCCGCGTTCGGCGAGGTTGACCATCTTGTCGAAGATGCGGCGGTGCGCGTCGCGGAAGAAATCGCCCGCGTCAATCACTTCGGCCGCGAGATTGAACGCGTCGTTATGAAGAAGAATCGCTCCCAGAACGGAGCGTTCCGCTTCAAGGTTGTGCGGGAGTGTACGCTCGGCTACTGCGGCGTCTGGCATTCTTCGATCGTGGTGATCAGGGATTGGGGATTGGGGATTAGTGTAGGACAAGTGAATGGTGAGCAGGGATTGGTTTAGCAACAGTCCGTGATTAGGTCTGGTTCCCTAATCACTGACCGCCACTAATCCCCAATCCCTGATCCCAATCACTACGGCTTTGCCGCTTTCTCCGGTTCCCCTTCCGCGACGACTTTCAGCTTGATGGTCGCGGTCACATCCCGTTGCAGTTTGACCAGGATGTCGAACTCGCCGAGCCGCTTGATTGGTTCATGGAGCTGAATTTTCCGGCGATCGACGTCAAACCCCTTTTTCGCCAGCGCGTCGCCGATGTCGCTGCTCGTCACCGACCCGTAGAGCGCCTGGGTTTCGCCGACCTTACGTGAAATTCCGAGTTCCAGGTTGTTCATCCGAGCCGCTATCGCTTCGGCGATCTTCCGCTCCTCGGCTTCGACGGCTTCGAACTTGCCCCGTTCCTTTTCGATGCGCTGTTTGTTGCCATCGGTGGCGAGCAGCGCCAGCTTGCGCGGCAGCAGGTAGTTGCGGGCGTAGCCGTCGGCGACTTTGACGATCTCGCCGCGGCGGCCGAGGTTGTCGACGTGTTCTCTGAGAATCACTTCCATGGTTAATCCTGTCAGTTTTTCAACGCCACGTTCGCAGCGGTCGCAAAGTGAACCGACTGTCTTTCTTTGCGACCTTCGCGACCTTTGCGTTTGATCTCGTTAATCGGTGACGTAGGGGATCAACGCGATTTGCCGGGCGCGCTTGATCGCCGTTTGCAGCTTGCGCTGGTGCATCGCACAGGTACCCGAGATGCGGCGCGGCAGAATCTTGCCGCGCTCCGGCACGAACGGACCGATCAGCTTCACGTCCTTGTAATTGATGTCGTCGATCTTGTCCGCGCAGAACTTGCAGACCTTGCGACGCCGGAACAGCGTGCGCCGCTGCCCCTGACCCTTTTCGCCGGCCTTCTTGTCGCCGGCCTTGCCGCGGCCACCGCCGCCAGTGCGCTTTTGTCCGAATGGCATGGTCTAAACCTCCACCCCGTCGTAGCGGTCGTCGTCGAGATCGTCGCGGTCCTGCGACCGGCCTTCGCCGGGCTGGCGCTGCGGCGGCAAACCGCGCTTGACGCGGCGCCGCTCCGATTCCGACTGTCGCTTGGTGCGGGTGCGCTCGATGGTTTTCTTTTCTTCGTCAACGCGCACGATCATGTGCCGAAACACCTGATCCATCACGCGCAGCCGGCGATCGAGCTCTTTCATCAGTTCGCCCGATCCGTTGATGACTTCGAGGACGTAAACGCCCTCCTTGAAATGTCCGATGTCGTAGGCGAGGCGCTTGCGACCCCAGTTTTCCGTTCGGTCGACCGCCCCGTGCAAGCGCTCGACGACGGCGGCGAGCTGATCGTGGATCTCGGTCGCCTGCTGTTCGGTGGTCTCGGGAGGAAGAATGTAGACGAGCTCGTACTGACGGTCTGCGACTGCTGTTGCCAAATCACACGCTCCTTGTGGACCCGCCTTCGCTGCTGCGCAGCTTCGGCGAGGCAGGCGCCAAGCCTGCAAGGGCCCCATTGGGGGCTATTCAGTTGTTGCCGGATCGCCGCCGTTGAACCGGTTCATCACTTCGGCGATCCCTCCAGTGATGAATGCTTCCACCGCATCGGCCGCGCGCGTCGTCATGCGCGTCACCTCGTCGGCTTCGTCTTTGTCGAATCGCGCGAGCACGTGATCCGCCAGGTCTCGCTGGAAATCGCCGCGCCCGACGCCAATCCGCAATCTCGCGAGGTCGGACCCGAGGTGCTCGATCACCGACTTCAATCCGTTGTGGCCACCCGCCGAGCCGCGGGCCCGCGCTCGCAGTTTGCCGAGCGGCAGTTGCACCTCGTCGAGCACGACCAGCACGTCCGCGAGCTCGATCTTGAAGTAGCGTGTCACCTCGCCGACCGCTTGACCGCTCAAATTCATGAAGGTGAGCGGCTTCAACAGTAACGTATCGAATTCCCGCCACCGCGCGACCAGCGCGTCGGCAGGCGCCGTTTCGTACCCGGCACGCGCCCGGCCCGCTAATTCGTCGATCACGTCGAACCCGACGTTGTGCCGGGTTCCTCTGTAGCGAGTTCCCGGATTGCCGAGTCCGGCGATCAACTTCACAGAGCTATTTCTTCTTTTCGTCCTTTGCAGGCGCAGCTGCGCCTTCTTCGGTTTCCTTCTTGCCCTTCTTGATGACTTCCGGTTCGGCCGGCGTCGTCGCCACTGCCGCCACGGCGGTCGCCGCATCCGCCGGGGCTGCCACTTCCTCGGCCTTCGGCATGATCACGTGAACCAGCATCGAGTCGAGATCCGTCACTGCCTTCCACTTCGGATTGGTGGCGACATCGCGCAGCCGGATTCCCTGATGCAGCATCAGCTCGTCGACGTCCAGTTCGATGTGCTCGGGGATGTCGAGCGGCAGGCATGACACCACCACCTCGCGCCGGACGTATTCGAGGACGCCTCCCTGCTGCTTGACCCCGTGCGGCACACCCTTCACCGTAATCGGCACGTTCACCTGAATCGCTTTGTCGAGCGCGACACGGTAGAAGTCGGCGTGCAGCAACTGGTGCGTGACCGGATCGAGCTGGAAGTCCTTGACCAGCACCCGTGTGTCGCCGCTGTGGCCAGCCAGCTTCAACTGAATCAGGGTGTTCGCACCCGATTCGGAATGCAGGATCTTCAACAGCGCCCGCGGTTCGACCGAAATTGCCGTCGCATCTTTGCCTTCGCCGTAGAGCACGCCCGGCACCTTGCCGTCGCGGCGGGTTCGCCGTGCTTCGTTCTTGCCGTATGAATCGCGCGCCGTCGCTTCGAGAATCGTTTCCATAGCTGTTCCTTAACGGGGACCTGGGGACTTGGGGACTAGGTGCCCCAGCCTCCGATAGTCCCTTAGTCCCTTAGTCCCTCAGTCCCTATACAAATAACGACGACACCGATGTCTCTTCGTGAATGCTCTTGATCGCCTGTCCCAGGAGCCGCGCCACCGACAACACCTTGATCTTGCTGCACGCTTCGCCGGCGGCCGACAGCGGAATCGTATTGGTGACGATCAGCTGATCGATCGGCGACTTCTCGATCCGTTCGACCGCTGGTCCCGACAATACGCCGTGCACCGCGCACGCCACAACCTTCGCAGCGCCGTTTTCCTTCAACGCCGTCGCGCCCTTGGTAATCGTGCCGGCAGTGTCGATGATGTCGTCCTGCAGAATGCAGGTGCGGCCCTCGACGTCGCCGATCACGTTCATCACTTCGGCGGTCCCATCGTCGGTGCGGCGTTTGTCGATCACGGCCAGTTCGGCGCCGAGCCGCTTGGCGTAGGCGCGCGCCCGTTCCGCACCGCCCGCGTCGGGCGACACCATCGTCAAATTCGAATACTCCTGCCGCGCCAGGTAATCGATGATGACCGGCGCCGCGAACAGATGGTCGACCGGAATGTCAAAGAACCCCTGGATCTGCGCCTTGTGCAAATCCATCGTCAGCACACGGTTCGTGCCGGCCGCGCTCAAAACGTTTGCGACCAACTTGGCCGAAATCGGCACGCGCGGTTTGTCTTTCCGATCCTGCCGCGCGTAGCCGTAATACGGCAGCACCGCCGTGATCCGCGAAGCCGACGATCGCCGGAATGCGTCGATCATGATCAGCAGTTCGAGCAGGTGCTCATCGACCGAACCAGAGCGGCCCGCGCAGGTCGGCTGGACGATGAACACGTCTTTGCCCCGGATGTTCTCGTCGATTTGGAACGAGACTTCCGTGTCTGGAAACCGCCGCAGTCGCGCCTGACCCACCGGAACACCCAGAAACGACGCAATTTCACGCGCCAACTCTGGATGGGCGCTGCCGGGAAACACTTTCAATTCGCCGAACCCGGTCGCCATGAAAGGATCACCCATGCGGTCTACAAGCCCTGCAAAGTGGCTGGGGCGGAAGGATTCGAACCTTCGAATACGGGATCCAAAGTCCCGCGCCTTACCGCTTGGCCACGCCCCAACGTTGTTCAGTATGAAAAGGTTGCCTTCGGAGCGGCCTAAACCTCGCGGTGCAAACGTTAAGTCTATCCGATGGGCTTAGTTGGCGGCAAGTTGGCGCAGGTAACTTCGACGTCCAATCGTCCTCGTGACGATGGCCCGATGGCCGGTCCTGAAGAATCCGGACGCCGCATCAAGGGCGGTTTTCTGGCGGGAAAACAGGCCGAACACAGTAGAGCCGCTGCCAGTCATCGCCGCATCGGCCGCACCGGCCGTTTTCAGGCGGCGGACCAGTTTTGCAATCTCCGGATGACGACGGGCAACGGACGGCTCGAGGTCGTTCGCGCGCTTCGACGGCGTTGGCCGGTCGAGGTCCCACCAGGCGAAGGCCTGCTGCGTACTGATGCCGAACGCCGGCAACACCAACACCACCCACGAGGGTTTGCGGTCGGCCAGACGCTCGATGCGATCGCCGCGGCCGACGCCGAGCGCAGTGCCGCCGTCGAAGAAATACGGAACATCGGCACCGAGAGCCGCGCCGATGCGGCGCTGGTCGGCGATCGGCACCGTCCACATCTGGCCGAATGCGCGGATTGCCGCGGCGGCATCGCTGCTGCCACCGCCGAGGCCGGCCTGGAGCGGAATTCGCTTGGCGAGATGGACCGACACACCGCGCAGCGCGCCGCGGCGGTTCGATGCGATCCACATCTCGTGCGCCGCGCGCCAGACCAGGTTCTCGCGATCGGCAGGACACGCGGGGTCGTCGCAGCTGAACGCGAACCGGTCGCGCGTCCGCGTGATCGTCAGCGTATCGTGCAGCGCAATCGATTGAAAAACGGTGCGCAGCTCGTGATAGCCGTCGGAGCGCGTGCCGAGGACGCGCAGCGACAGGTTAATCTTTGCGAACGCCCGGACGAGCACGCTTCAGTTCGTCGAGAGTGATCGGATCCGCCGACCGCGGCACCTGCACACGGAACACTTCGTCGCCGAGGGCGACGTTCAGGTCGACCTGCGACAGCGCCAGGCGCAGATCGAATTCGGGACCGGCGAGGCGCACGCTGCGCGGCAGGCCATTGGCGAAATCCTTGTACTCGGCGCGCCAGGCCGGTCCATCCTTGCGCTTGTGGACGATAGCGACGATCCGCCACGGACCGCTGCGGGCATCGCGATGCAGATACGCTTCGTCGGGGCCGTCGGGCACCACCCGCCAGTCGTTACCGATCGCACGAGCGGCGTCGCCGTCGAGCGCAGCGCCGCAACCGACCAGCGCGCGCCGCAGGTCCATCGCGTCGAGAGGGATGCCAGCCACTGCTTCCAGTACTTCCGCCGGCTTGCCGTGTTCGAGAACCCGCTGATCGCGCGGCAACAGCAACGTCGCGTCGCCGCTTTTCGCAACCAGGATGAAAACCGGCTGACCGAATGGCGCCACCGCTTCGATACGTGCAGAATCGGGCGAGGCGACGCCGATCAGGAGTCGCCCACGCAAACCCTGCTTGCCGACCGAACCGCTGACGCCAATCTCGGCGCTCAACGAACGAACGACCTGACACGCGGTGGTGGCTTCAACGATCGCGTCGCGGATGTCGGGGGCGGGCGTGCCCGTGCCGGTGGGCAGCTTCATCAGCTTCGGGGCGCACGCTGCGCACCCCACCGCTGCCATCAGCACGAAGCCACGCAGGCACGCAGGCACGCAGTTACTTCTTGATCTGCTTCTGCTTCGCTGCGCGGATCTTCTTGTCGATCTCGGCACGGTCGATCGAATCGCCATCGCCGGTGAGGGCGCGGTTGAACGCAGCGATCGCCTCGTCGATACGGCCCATCTTCAGCAGCACGTCGCCGTAGTGATCCTGGATCACCGAATTGGACTTCAGCTGATCAGCGGCGCGTCGCAAATTGCTTTCAGCCAGCTCCAGTTTGTCCGCTTTGTAGTAAGCCCAACCGAGGCTGTCGAGGTACGAGCCGTTGTCCGGCTCGATCTCGAGCGCCTTCTTGACGTAGTTCACCGACTCGTCGAGCCGTTCACCACGCTCTGCCAACATGTATCCGAGATAGTTCAGTACCGGTGCGTTGTCGGGCTCGCGGTTCAAGACCTGCTTGAAGGCGGCTTCGGCATCCGCGTACTTCTTCTGCTTGTCGTAGGTGGCACCGAGCTCGAAGCCGATGGTCGTGTCGTCCGGGAACAAGGCCTGCGCGTCCTGCAGCACCCGCACCGCCTGGGCGCCGCGCTCGGCTTCCGAGTACAACTGAGCGAGCGCGATGTAGCCGGACGGATCGTCGGCGTGCTTCTTGATCGTTTCTTCGAGCAGCGCAATCCCCTGCTCCGTCTTGCCGCTGAACCGCAGCGCGCGGGCCTGCAGACGAATCAACCGGACGTCGTCCGGATTGTCGAGCAGTGCCTGGCGGGTGATGTCTACGGCAGCGGGATATTTCTTGGCGGCGATGTGCGCATCCGCCAGATACGAGGCCACCGCCGGATCCTTCGGCGACAACTTTCGCGCTTCTTCGAAGGTGGCGATCGCCTGGTCGAACTGTCCGAGTTCCTGGTAGGCGAACCCGAGATGCGGTAGCAACAAGCCGATATCGAACGGTCCATCGGGGCCGCGCCCGGATGGTGCCGCGCCGGCGGCGGGCCGGTTCTCGGCAACGACCGGCGCGAGTTCCTTCACTACCTGGTCGAACGCGCGACGGCTTTCCAGCGCTTCCGCCAGAGCGTAGTAGCCCCAGGGGCTCTTCGAGTTCTGCGCGATGATGCGTCGGGCGCTCGCTTCGGCGGCCGGAAAGTCGCCGAGGCGGCGTTCGGTCTGCGACAGCAGATATAACGTGCGCGACAGTTCGGCGGGCCGCGTCGTCGTCAACTCGTTGAGGAGATCGCGCGCGCGCTCCAGGTTTTGGCGTCCGCCGGCGAAGACCAGCGCGTTGGCATAGCGGGCCTTCAGTTCGGGGCTGTCACGCCTTTGCAGCTCGACCGCGCGGCCGTAAGTTTCGGCCGCTTCTTTCCACTGTCGCTCTCGCTCGTAAAAGTCGGCCAGCGTCGGCAGCAACCGCGGATCCTCTTCAGCGTGTTCTTTCAGCCACGCAATCGCGTCGTCGTTGCGACCGGCGGCGGCGTACGCTTCCGCCAGCAACACTGGACCATCGGTCCAGCTCGGTTGTTCTTCGACGAGCGAGGACAGGATAGGAATCGCTTTGTCGTACTCGGCGCCAAGCACGTAGGCGCGCGCCAGCGTAGCGCGGACGTTGGGATCCACTTCACCGATGACACCGGCCATCGCGAGTTCCAGGTGCTTGATCGCCTTGGCAAGGTTTTCGTCGTTAGTCGCCGATCCGCCGGTGACCGGTCCGCGTGAGCGCCCACCGCGTCCGCTTTCCGACAACGCCGCGTAGATGACGCCGAGGACGCGGTTGGCTTCGCGATTCGCCGGTTCAACTTTGAGGGCCTGTTCGGCGGCGGTCATCGCTTCCTGAACTTTGTTCTCACGCAAGTAGAGCGCGGCAAGCTCGCCGGGGATGTCGGCCGCGGTCGGGTCGAGCTCCATCGCGCGCTTGTAAGCCGCGATCGCCCCGGCTTCGTCGTCGCGTTCGTCGAGATAGTGGCCGAGCAAGAACTGCTGATACGCCTCAGCCGCGCGGTCGGGCTTCGGCTGCTGCGCGCGCGCCGCAACTGGAACGGCGACCACCAGAAATGCGGCGAGTGCTGCCGCGGAACATGCCACTCTCATACGCTTTGAATTGTTCCATAAAACCCGCGGGTGTTCTATAGTCGTCGAATGCCGGTCGACCCTGAGCTGCTCGAGATTCTCGCGTGTCCAAATTGCAAAACGCCGGTGACACTCGTGAAAAACGGCACCGCTCTGAAGTGCGGCACGTGCAAACGTGTGTATCCGATCAAGGATGACATTCCAGTCATGCTGATCGATGAAGCAACCATCGAACAGTGAATATCTGCTCATCTGGTCATTTAGTCATCTGGTCATTTCACGGATTCTCTTAGTTCGGCTTCGCGAGATCGGTGACGTGGTCTTCACCACTCCCGCCGTGCGCGCCGTCCGCAAGCACTACCCTGACGCCCACATTTCTTACATCGTCGAGCCGCACGCAGCGCCGGTCGTTCGCGACAATCCGCATATCAACGACGTGATCGTTGCGCCGCGAGTCCGCGGCGTGCGGGGACTCGCCGCCGACCTTCGGTTGGGCCGAACGCTTCGCGCCAAACGGTTCGACCTGGCGATCGATTTTCACGGCGGTCCGCGCGCCGCGCTGCTGACCTGGCTGAGCGGCGCACGAGAGCGGGTCGGCTACGAGGTGATCGGACGCAGCTGGATGTACACACGACGGGTCCAGCGTCCGCGCACGCTCCGCGCCCGGCACTCGGTCGAAAACCAATGCGACCTGCTCGCGGCGATCGGCATCGCCGCACCCGACCGGATTGCTTACCCGGTTGAAATGCTGGTCGATCAACAGGCGGCCGCGGAAGTAGACGCGCGGCTCGCGCGAGCGGGAGTAGGCGGCGACGAGCGACTGGTCGTCATTCACGTCAGCGCCGGAAACCCGTTCAGACGCTGGCCGCTGGCTCACTTCATCGCACTGGCTTCAACGATCGCTCGTGAACCGCGGACCCGAGTCGTTCTGACGTCCGGGCCGTCGGAACAGGACGCGGCCGCGCGCGTCGTCGATGGTGCCCGGGCGATGCTCGGCGATACCCTTGCGCAGCGCATCGTCTCGTGCGGCGAATTCTCTCTCGCCCAGCTGCGTGCGCTGGTCGAGCGCGCCGCACTCTACATTGGCGGCGACAGCGGCCCTCTCCACATCGCGGCGACCTCGCGCGTCCCGATCGTCGGCCTCTATGGGCCGACGCTGCCGTCACGCTCGGCTCCCTGGCGTGATCCATCAATTCGGGTGGCGGCGGTCGAGCCGGAGCCGCTGCCATGCCGCCCCTGCGACCAACGGGTCTGCGCGCCTGGCGACTTCCGCTGCCTTACGTCGATTGGCGCAGAGCAGGTGGTCACGGCCGCGATAAAATGCCTGACGTGAACAACGCAGCGGCACTTGACGCCCGCGCCGGCAGCGGCGGCGCCGGGGCGCGCGGGCTGCGCACGGACTTCGATCACATCGGCCTGCTGGCTCTAATCGGCGTCGCCGGGGCGTTACAGTTCTCGATTGCCGTTGCGCAGATTCTGCTTGGGCTGGCAATCGTCTGCTGGGTGGCCCAGCTAGTCGCCGGGCGGGAACGGTTTGCGGTTCCGGGGTTTTTCTGGCCGCTGGCGCTTTACGGACTGCTGACGCTGGTATCGGCCGCCTTCTCGGCCAATCCTCGCGCAAGCTTCGTCGACTCGAAGCAACTGGTGCTGTTTCTGATCGTTCCCGTGGTCTACCGGTTTGTCAGCGGCACCCGCGGCTTCACCCTGATGACGGTCGTCGTCACTTGCGCGGCGGCCAGCGCAGCGCTCGGCATCTTTCAATACGGCATCCTTCACTACGACCATCTCGGCCAGCGTCCGCAGGGCACGCTCAGTCACTGGATGACCTACTCCGGCCTGCTGATGCTGGTGTTTGCGATTGCGCTCGCCCGCGTGCTGTTCGGCCGCGGCGAGCGAACCTGGGCGGCGCTGGTCATTCCCGCACTGGTGGTCGCCGTCGCTGTGACCTTCACGCGCGGCGCGATGATCGGCGTCTGTGCCGCCGCCGCGGTGCTGTTTGCGCTCAAGGACTTCAGACTGTTCGCGCTCGCCCCGTTGTTCGTCGCGATTTTCGTCGCGCTCGCCCCGGGACAGATCTTTCAGCGGTTCGCGTCGATCTTCGATCGCAAGAATCCGACGAACATGGACCGCATGGCGATGCTCGGTGAAGGCGAACGGATGATCCGCGCCCACCCGCTGACCGGCGTCGGCCCGAGCATGGTGCAGCGCCTTTACACCGAATATCGCGGCAACGACGCGGTCAATGCCATCAACCCGCACTTGCACAACGTGCCGCTGCAAATCGCCGCCGAGCGCGGCCTGCCGGCGCTGCTGGCCTGGGCGTGGTTCATTGGCGCGGTGATCGCGGATCTGTGGCGCCGCTTCTCGCGCTCGGACAGTCGATTCCTGCCAGCGGCAGGACTGGCGTGCGTGACAGCGCTGCTCGTTGCCGGATTGTTCGAATACAATTTCGGCGACTCCGAAGTCCTGATGCTGTTCCTGATCGTCGTCACACTGCCCGCCGCCGCCGAGCGCATCTCCGGTTCATGATCCGGCCGTCAGCGGCGCTCAACCGCCAGCGCGCGCAAGAACTGGTGTCGCAATTCAGCGGTTTGTCGATCCTGGTCGCCGGCGACGTCATGCTCGATCGGTTCATCGTCGGCCGGGTGACGCGCATCTCTCCCGAAGCGCCGGTACCGGTCGTTCAGTTTCACGCGGAACATTACCGGCTGGGCGGCGCCGGCAATGTCGCGCACAACATTGCCGCGCTGGGCGGTCGCGCAACGCTGATCGGCGTGATCGGGACCGACCTCGCCGCCGAGCGGTTAATCGAACAGCTGAACACAGCGGGGATTGCCAGCGATGGTCTCGTCCGGGATCCTGGGAGACCGACGACCGAGAAAGTGCGGGTCGTCACCGAGCGCAATCAACAGGTGGTGCGAATCGATTACGAGCGGGACGCGGACATTCGCGATGGCGTCGAAAGCGGCGTGATCGAGCGCGTCACTGTGCTCGGCTCCGGCGTGAAGGCCGTGCTGGTGTCGGATTATCTGAAGGGTTGCGTCACACGATCGGTCGTTCAGACGTTGCTGAACATCGGCGTTCCGCTGCTCGTGGATCCGAAAATACCGCACCTCGGGTGTTATGCCGGCGCGACACTGGTGACGCCTAACAGTCACGAAGCCGAAGTGGCGACCCACCTGCGCATCCGCAACGCCGACGAAGCGCGCACGGCCGGGCGCGAGTTCCGCTATCGCGCGCAGTGCAGTTCAGCATTGATCACGCGGGGCGAACATGGGATGTGGCTCTCGGATGAGGGCGCAGAACTGGCCATTCCAGCCACTGCGCGAGAGGTCGCCGACGTCACCGGCGCCGGCGATACCGTCGTCGCAACCCTGGCGCTGGCGATCGCGGCCGGGGCGACGCTGATCGAAGCGGCGATTCTCGCAAACCATGCGGCCGGAATCGTGGTCGGCAAATTCGGGCCGGCCACCGTCTCGGGACAAGAGCTGATGGAGACTTTGAAGTTTGAAGTTTGAAGTCAGAAGTCTCCCGAATCCAAGGCCGGAGTCCTTCGAAACAGCTCGCGGGTGGTCTGAGGCAGACTTCACACTTCCGACTTCAGACTTCGTCAGTGCCTGAAATGTCGCCGCCCGGTGAATACCATCGCAATACCATGCTCATTTGCCGCCGCGATCACTTCGTCATCGCGCTTCGATCCTCCCGGTTGAACGACCGCGGTCGCTCCGGCCTTGGCCAACGCGTCGAGGCCGTCACGAAATGGGAAAAACGCGTCTGATGCGACGGTCGCTCCGGTTAGCGACACACCGGCAGCCTCAGCCTTCATCACTGCAACGTTCACCGCGTCGACGCGGCTCATCTGGCCGGCGCCAATCGCCAGCGTCCGCGTCGCGTCTGTAAAAATTACCGTGTTCGATTTCACGTGCGCACAGACTCGCCACGCAAATCGCAGCGCCTGCCATTCCGCAGCCTTCGGCTGTCGCCTGGTCACGACCGTCAGTCCTTCAATGCCGCTGCCCCACTCGTGCTGCGCTTCGATGACGCGGTCGCGCTGTTGCGCGAGGAGCGAGCCACCGAGAATCGATCGCAGTTCGACGCCTGGCGCTTTCAGGCCGTCCATGTTGGTCGTCACCACGCGCATGTTCGCTTTGCGAGCGAGGATCTCGCGCGCGTTCTGGTCGACCGCGGGGGCGACGACCGCTTCGATGAACGTCGCAACGATTGCTTCGGCGGTGGCAACATCGAGCGGGCGATTGACGCCGACGATTCCGCCGAAGGCGGCGAGGCGGTCCGCCTCGCGCGCCCGGACGTACGCTTCGGCGAGCGACGAGCCGGTCGCGGCACCGCATGGATTGGTGTGCTTGATGACCACGGCCGCCGGTTCCGTGAACTCGATGGCAATCCGAGCGGCGGCATCCAGGTCGAGAAGATTGGTGTACGAGAGCTCTTTGCCCTGCAGAAAAGTGACCGCGTCAGGCGACCCGTACCACGCCGCGGGTTGATGCGGATTTTCGCCGTAGCGCAAATCGCGAATCTTCTCGAACGCGAGGTCGATATGCGATGCAAGGATTCCGCCTGGCGCCGGCAGCGCGGCAGGGCCGTCCTGATTAATCTGCCATCGCCGTAGCGTTTGTCCGATCACGGTGTCGTAAGCGCCGGTGTGTTCGATCGCTTTTCGCATCAAGTGAAAGCGAAAATCGAGTGCCGGCGTGTTGTCGAGCGCCGCTAACAACCGCCCATAATCCGCCGGATCGACGACGATCAGCACATCCTGAAAATTCTTCGCCGCCGCCCGTACCATGCTCGGGCCGCCGATATCGATGTTCTCGATCAGCTCGTTGAAGGTCACAGCCGGCTTTCGGGCAGCCTGTTCGAACGGATACAAGTTGACGACGACAATGTCGATCAGGCCGATGCCTTGCGAGGCGAGCGCTGCCAGGTCGTCGGCATGCGATCGGCGAGCGAGAATGCCACCGTGAATCTTGGGGTGCAGCGTTTTCACACGCCCGTCCATCATTTCCGGAAAACCGGTGACGTCCGAAACGTTGGTCACCGGCAGTCCGGCGGCGCTCAACGCTTTTGCCGTGCCGCCGGTTGACAGGAGTTCGAAACCGCGGTCAACCAGTCCTCGGGCCAGGTCGACGAGACCGGTCTTATCCGACACGCTCAGCAAAGCTCTTGGCATATTCAGGTAGTTCCAGTATTATCGTCTTCGACGCCGGGCGGGCCTGGCGCCGTAAGGGAAAGGCCGCATGACGCGGCCTTTTTTTTTGGTCAATGACGCGGCTTAACGCCAGCGTCGTAGCAAGCAGGAAGAAGAACGATGCGCATCACAGGCAAGGTCAAGTGGTTCAACAACGCCAAGGGGTACGGATTCATCGAACGCGACGGAGGCTCTGACGTCTTCGTCCACTACTCGGCCATCCAGGGCGACGGCTTCCGTTCGCTCGAAGAAGGTCAGGCGGTGGAGTTCGAAATTGTCGACGGCCCCAAGGGCCCGCAAGCCGGCAACGTCACCAAAATCTAACACCCTTGACCTAGGGCTGGGGGCTCGCCGAGTTCCCAGCCCATCGCTCCGCTCGTCACCCGCTACTCAGAAACACCCTTCAATGCTCGCGCGGTAAAGCTGACTTTTCCGTTCTTCACGCCGACGCGAAACGCGACCTCGTCGTTCCCCGACTCTCGCAGCTTCTGCACCTGGCCCTTCACCAGTTCGGCGAACTTGTGAAATGGCACCACCTCTTCGCCGACCTCACGGCGCGCTTCCGATAGCGAGTCGTAGAGTTCCGTCAGTTTGTCGAGTTCCCGTACCGGATCCTTGAACGAGGCGACGTGCATCACCTTGTCGGGCGGCGGCTTCCGTTCTTTCGGCCGCGGTGCGGCGAACGGACCGGCACGTCCCTCTTCACGGGCGCGCAACCCCTTGTCCCAGAGATCGATGAAGGCGGCGTAGCGCGATTGAATCGAGCTGAATCGGAATCGATCGCCGGTGTTCTGGATATACATGCGATCGAGTTGCTTCATCTGTGCCGCGACGCGCGCGCGGGTTTCCCACGGCGGTTTGGGCAACCGGCCCGAAAAGTACATGTTGTACTCGGCCTCGAGCTGTTTCAGCTCCGATTCGAGCCGCGTCAGATCCTGGTCGAGAGGACTCTTCGCCACGTGTCGTTACCGTGGAATCAGGAACCAGACCAAGGGCAACCACAGCTCGCGCGCAAACGGAACCGGGCGATCGTCGATCAGCACCTCGGTCGCGTCGGAAGCGCCGACGATCTGAAAGAGATCGCGCAGTTTCGCGGCGTCGCCCGACCAGAAGCGGGCGCGATAGCGACGCGCGTCGCCCGAGCCGGTTTCGCGAAACTCCGCCGAGGCCCGCGCCAACTCGAGCGCCCGCGTAAAATCGGGCGTTTCCAGCGCGGGGAAGACCAGCGTGATCGAGAACGGGCGCGGCTTCGATCCGAACAACGCTTCGTGGAGATCGGGATCGAGCGCGGCGAGCTCGGCGTCGCTCGGCTGCTCCGGCAGCTCCGCATAGGGCCAGAACCGTTCAAGCGGACGAAACTTCGGCTGATCGGGACTCATCGCAAATTGGCGCGGCGGAGCGAATAGCATACCATTTCGCGAATGCCCGATTTCCGCGTCATTCCCTCGATCGACGAACTGCGGCGCCGGCCGGCAGTCCACGCGCTCGAAGCGAAATTCGGTGCAACCGCGACAATCGACGCGCTGCGTTCGGCGGCCGGCGACGTCCGACGCGCCATCACTCAGGGCGACGCGAATCTCACTGACGAACCGGCCGCCATCGCGCGCATCGAAGCCGCCGCCGCACAGCTGCTCGATTCTGCATTCGTGCATTCGCTCGAACCGGTCATCAACGCCAGCGGCGTCATCATCCATACCAATCTTGGTCGGGCGCCGCTGGCGGCCAGTGCGATCGAGCGGGTGGCAACGATCGCGGCTGGTTATGCGTCGCTCGAATACGACCTCGACCGTGGTTCTCGCGGGCGGCGCGATGTGCATGCCGAGCAGTTGTTGCGCCGCCTGACCGGCGCCGAGGCCGCGGTGGTCGTCAACAACAACGCGGCTGCGACCCTGCTGTTGCTCGCGGCGCTGGCAGCCGGCCGCGAGGTGATTGTTTCGCGGGGCGAACTCGTGGAAATCGGCGGCGGCTTCCGCGTGCCCGACGTGATGGCGCAATCCGGGGCCGTGTTGCGCGAAGTCGGAACGACCAACAAGACGCGCGCGTCGGACTACGCCGCGGCCGTCAACGAACGGACCGCGTTGATCCTGCGCATTCATCCCTCGAATTTCCGAATCGAGGGATTCACGGCGCGGCCTTCGCTGTCGGAGATCGTCGCAGTCGGTCGCGCGGTCGGCATTCCGGTCGCTGAAGACCTTGGCAGTGGACTGCTAAGGCATGACGAGCGACCCGCGCTGGCGGACGAGCCCTCGGCCGACGAGACGATCGCCGCGGGGGTGGACGTGTGCTGTTTCAGCGGCGACAAGCTGCTCGGCGGTCCACAGGCGGGCATCATCGCCGGTCGAGCAGCGATGATCGATCGCATTCGCGTTCATCCGTTGATGCGCGCGCTGCGGGTCGACAAGATGACCTATGCGGCGCTCGAAGCGACGCTGGTCGAATACGCGGCCGGCCGCGCCCGGACCGCCGTGCCGGTTCAGCGGATGCTGGCGATGACTGCCGAGGACGTGCGCGCGCGAGCCGCAGCGCTTGCCGCCGCAATCAACCGGCGCCCCGGATGGCACGCGGAGCTAGTCGAGGGGTCGTCGGCGATTGGCGGTGGAAGCGCTCCGGGAATCGAGTTGCCGACTTCGCTCGTTTCGCTCACCGCCGACGGCCGCTCGCCCGACGCGCTCGAAGAGCAATTGCGGAGGGGCCGTCCGATCGTGATCGCCCGCATCGAACGCGATCGCCTGCTGCTCGATTTGCGAACGGTTATGCCCGATCAGGACGCGGCACTGACGCAGCGTTTCGCGGTGCTCTAACAGGCTGCCGCCTGTTTCTGCGTTTGGCATTTGACAATCTGCATTCAGGCTGCGTTCTTCAGCAGCCTGGCAGACCTCGTTATAATCCGCGCATGAAACGAGCACACGCTCTCGCCCTGTTGCTGTGCGCCGGGGCAATGGCGACGGCGGCGGTTCACGCGCAGCCGCCGTCACCAGCGGTTCGCCCGCTGGTGAATGCGGGCGCCAAAGACCTGGCCGACGGCAAGAAGATCTTCGACGCGCAGTGCGCGTGGTGTCATGGAGCCGGGGGAACCGGCGGAACCGGACCGAATCTGCAACGGACGACGCTGCGTAACGCGGCGAACGATGCCGCCCTCGCGCAGTTGGTGCGAATCGGAATTCCAGGAACGGAAATGCCGTCGTTTGCGATTGCGCTGACCGAGCGAATGGCATGGCAAACCGCTGCCTACGTGAAGTCGTTGGGCCGAACCAAATCGAAACCGCTGCCGGGCGATGCGGCGCGCGGTGCCTCTCTCTATGGAACCAACGGCTGCGGGTCGTGCCACGTCGTGTCGGGCGCTGGAGGCGCGCTCGGCCCGGAACTGACGCGCATCGGGACACTACGCGGTCCTTCGTACCTGAGGGACGCGCTGATTGCGCCGGCCGCCACACACCCGCCCGGCTACCTCGTCGTCCGTGCGACGCGGCCCGATGGCAGCGAGGTGCGCGGCGTCCGAGTGAACGAAGACGTGTTCTTCGTGCTGATTCGCGATGCCGGAGGCACCGTCCATTCACTCGAGAAATCGAAACTTGCCACACTCGAACGCCAACTCGAAGCGTCGCTGATGCCGTCCTACGCCACTCGCCTGTCGGAGGCTGAACTCGACGACATGGTGGCTTACCTCTCGGGACTGCGGGGTGAGAAATGAATCGGAGATACGTGCGGCGGGGTGCGGCGGCTGTGGCGTTCGGCGCGATCGTCCTGGCCATCGCCTCGATCCGTGCCCAGAGTCCAGCCGACAACAACTGGACGACCTATTCCGGGTCGCTGTCATCGCATCGCTTTTCGCCGCTGCAACAGCTGACGCCGTCGAACGTCACGAAGCTGAAACCGGTGTGGGTTTATCAGCCGCCTGGCGTTGGCACGGTTGAAACCACTCCGCTGGTGGTCAACAACGTGATGTACGCGACATGGGGGCCGACCGGTGTCGCGGCGCTCGACGTACGAAGCGGCAAAACCTTGTGGGAATGGACGCGGCCGATCGCCGCCAGCGTTCTCAACCTTGGCTTCCCTCGGGTAAACCGCGGCGTTGCATTCCTCGACAACACGCTCTACGTCGGAACGCTCGATGGTTTTCTGGTCGCGCTCGACTCGCGCAGCGGCGCGGAGAAGTGGACCGTCCACGTCGGCGAAAATCCGCTTGGCCATTCGATCACGGCGGCGCCGCTCGCCGTCGAAGGCAAGGTGATCGTGGGCATCAGCGGCGGTGAAGCGGGTATTCGCGGATTCCTCGACGCCTACGATGCCAAGACCGGCAAGCTGCTATGGCGCTTCTGGACCGTCCCGTCACCCGGCGAGCCTGGCAGCAACACCTGGCCGGGCGACAGCTGGGTGCATGGCGGCGGCGCCACCTGGCTGACCGGCTCGTACGATCCGGAACTGAAGCTGCTGTATTGGGGCACCGGCAACCCAGGGCCGGACTGGAACGGCGATTCCCGCGCCGGCGACAACCTCTACACGTCGTCGTTGGTGGCGATCGACGTGGAAACCGGCAAAGCGAAGTGGCATTTCCAGCACACGCCGCACGACGTCCACGACTGGGATTCGAATCAGATTCCGGTGCTGGTCGACGCGGAGTTCGGCGGTCGGCCGCGGAAGCTGGTGGCGATGGCAAACCGCAACGCGTTCTTCTACGTTCTCGATCGCACCAACGGCGAGTACCTGCTCGGCGCGCAATACGCAAAACAGACCTGGGCCAAAGGCCTGGACGAAAAGGGACGGCCGATCCTGATGCCCGACATGGAGCCGTCGGAGAAGGGAACGCTGGTCTATCCCAGCCTGCAGGGCGCAACCAATTGGGCGAGCCCGTCGTACAGTCCGTCAACCGGCTTGATGTACGTGCCGGTGCGCGAGATGGGGTCGATCTACTTCAAGACTCCGGTCGAGTACCGGCCAGGCACCTACTACACGGGCGGGAGCGAAAAACGGCTCGACGAGGAGTCGTGGGGTGCGGTGCGCGCCATCGACGTGAAAACCGGAAAGCCGGCGTGGGATTTCGCGTTGCCGTCCCCGACCTGGGCCGGCGTGCTGTCGACCGCAGGCGGATTGGTGTTCAGCGGATCGAACGAAGGAAACTTCTACGCGCTCGACGCGAAGACCGGTAAGGCGCTGTGGCAGTTTCAAACCGGTGGGCTGATCCGATCGGGGCCGATGTCGTTCGGAGTGGATGGGAAACAGCGTGTCGCGGTAGCGGGCGGACGAGCGATTTTTGTGTTCGGACTCGACGACTAGCTGGTCCGGAAAAAACCGCAGCGCACGCCGAGGTCGCCGAGACACGAACACAGATAAGGCGCGACATGGGATTTGTGATGGGGCTTGCGATGATGGTCGGCGCGGCGGTGGCGCCGAAGTCGGGCGCGGCGATGTGCGTGCTACAGCCGGCGGATTTCCAAACCGTCAGCATCACCAACGCCGCGAAACCGAGTGCTAACGTGCAGGACGCCGGCGCCAGCGTGTACTGCGTCTACGCGGGCAAGTCGGGCGCGACCGGCGGCATCGAGCTCGACGTCTTCAACCCGGCCGGTACGAATGCCGCCGACGCGAAGGAAACGTTCAAGACCTCGATTGCAGAAGGCGGCGGGCCGATGAAGCCGACGTCGATCGCCGGGGCCGACGAAGCACAGTGGTCGCCGAACGCAGTTTCCGGCGGGCCGCCGTTTGCCAGCATCACCGTGCGTCGCGGCACGCTAGTGTTTTCCCTGAGCATCCCGGCACGCGCCAACGCGCAGGAACAGCTGACGAAATTGGCGTTGCTCATTCTTTCAAGGTTTTGACCTACTTCTCGGGCGCGCGGTAACTGCTGGTCGCGAACACCTGCGCCCGCCGGCCGGCGGTGACGCTGACCTCGATGGTGCGGTCGGTCGCGTCGGCGGGCGGTTCGACGAACAGCACGTAGTGGCCGTTCAGCGCACCCGAGACGAATCGCATCGGCTTCTCCGGAAAATCGAGCGAGTGCGCATAGAAGCCGCCGGTGTCTCGAGCGATGATCTGCATGCCGCCGGCCATCGTATGCGTGTCGGCTTTGGTGATATCGAGTGAGAACACCGATACGCGCGCTTCGATCAGCATGCGTCTGGCCCGCGCGTACTCGCTGTTCATGTCGGTCTTGTCGGCGAGGTCGTCCGGCAGCGCGCCAAACTTCGCGTGGGTTATGCCGGTGTCCTGGCGCAGGCCAAACGCCGGGTTCCCCATGCCGTAGCCGATGTAGGCAATCGCCTTCGAGCCGGGCATTGGATTCAGGGCGCCGGCGATCGCCGCAAATGCCTGCTCTATCGTGAAGATCTCTCGGCCGACCGACGGGGCGAGCGCGTCGAGCAACGAGGGGGAACCGCGCGGCACTGCCGAAGGCGGCGGTTGGTGAAGCAGCCCTCTGGTCAGAAGACGATCGATCGCCGCGCGATCGTCGGTGAAGTCGCTGTAGACCCTCAGGCTGTTCTCGTACTGAAGAACGGCGACACGAGCCGACGCCGGCAGCGATCGGACAAGATCGCGGCTGTATTCGATCGTCCGGACAAGTCCCCAGGCGCGTTCGTTGGTAAGACTCTTCTGAAACAGAAGGACGACCAGTTGTCCTGGCTCCGACTCGCCTGGCATGTTGCGCGCAGACAGCAGTGCGCCGGACGGGCCGCGCGGCGCCGTATCGCCGCTCCACAGCGCCATTTGCACACGCGCCGGCTTGCCGCCGATCGTCACCGAGAAGTCCGGCGCCGCCAAACCAAGGATGGCTGCGCCATAGTCATCGATGACGCGCGCGTCGATCACGACGCGCGTGACCTCGACGCGTTCTACGAGTGGAGGCCGCTGTTGAGGAGTCGGTTGCGCTGGCTGCTGCGCCAGCAACGCGGTACCGCACAGAACGCCGGCAGCGCCGATCGTCGCCCAGACACGATTCGCAACGTCGCGATTCGGCACGTGGCGATTCTAACGCGCCTCGCGACGCCGCTTCATCAAATCGGCCTCTTCCTTGGCACGGCGTGACACGAAGCGAAGAAAGCCGTCCTGTTGGAAGTGGGCGCCAAACATCAGCCGGTTGATCGATTCGGCAAATCCGAGATTGTAGTAATCCTGGCCGGTGTAGTACCGCACGAACATCCCCCAGCCGCCCTGGTCGGTGAAGGTGCACGACATCTCGGCCTGGAACGCGAACGAGCCGACGGTATCGGGCGGCTCGCCGACGTAGAACAGGGCGACGCTGGCATCAACGCGGCTCTTGCACACGCGACGGAAGCGAGTCGCCCCGCCTGCCAGCACGGCTGCACGCGTCGTGCCGTAAAACGGTTCGACACGTGGATCGGTATGGAAGTCGCGATCGACATCAAAGCCGAGCGTGAATTCGCGCGCGCCGATCTGCTCTTCGATGCCCGCCTGTTTCTGCGCGTCGGTCGAGACATCGCGGAGCCATTCACGGCGATAGCGCCCGCCAAAGCGGACGAAGTTGGTACTGAAACTGCCGTCGATGTGGTTGATCTGCTGCAGATCCGGCGTTCCGACGCATTGGTCGCCGACCAGCGTGTCGGTGGTGAACAAGCAGCCGTCCTGGCCGTTGGAATGATGGCCGACCGTCACCTGGGCGGCCCAGAGGCCGACGCGCGAGCCGCGCTCGATCGGCTCGCCTCGGAAAAACAGTTGCGTGAATGTGCCCTTCGGCATGTAGGACGGCGTCCGCACCGGCGCGCTGCGCGCGTCGATCATCCTGAGCCGCACGCGCGGAGTGCCGACAATCGAATAACCGCGCTTGAACTCGCCAGTAAGCAGGTCCTCGATGACCAGCTTGTCCGAGAACGTTTGCCGAATGACGAAGTTTGGTTGGATGTCGGCTTCGAACTTGATGTGATCGCGCGGCAGATTGAAGAAGACATAGGTGCCCGGAAGGAACGGCACGACCTGTCTTCGCTCGACTTCGGGCGGAATCGGCGTCGGCGCCTGATCAGCTGGTGCAGTTGGCTGCGCGCCGGCCATCGCCGGTAGCAGCAGCGCGAGAATCAGAAAGACGGTACGCATGGCGTGCCGTCGATTCTAAAAGATCGTGCCGATCGAAGCGGCGGCGAGGTCGAGGACGCGAGCGGGCAGAATGCCGAGGTAGAAGAGCAAGATCGCCGAAATCACCAGCGCAGCGCCGGCAAGCGCCGGCGTCGGCGGCACCGGCTCGCCGCTGCCGCGCGGCGTCATATACATCATCACGACGATGCGCAAGTAGAAAAACACCGAGATGACGCTGGTCAACACGCCGATGATCGCCAGCCAGTTGTAGCCGGCCTTCACGGCCGCGCTGAAGACGTACCACTTCGCGATGAATCCGGCCAGCGGCGGGAATCCGCCGAGCGAGAGCAGGAAGATCGTCATCAGCGCGGCCAGCGCCGGCCGTTCGTTCCACAGCCCGGCGTAGTCCTCCACCCGATCGTTGGCGCGATCGCCGGCATCGAGCACCGCGATGACGCCGAACGCGCCAAGGTTGGTGATCGCGTAGGTCAAGAGATAGAACAGAATCGCGCCCTTGCCGACATCGTTCGCCGCCACCATCGCGACAAGCAGGTAGCCGCCGTGACCAATGCTCGAATAGGCGAGCATCCGCTTGACGTTCGACTGCGACACCCCGACCACCGTGCCAACGATCATCGTCGCTGCGGCGATGCCCCAGAGAATCACGCTCCAGTCGCCACGCAACGGCTCGAACGTCGACAGGAAGACACGCGTGAACGCCGCGAACGCCGCCGCCTTGACGCCAGTCGACATGAAGCCGGTGACCGCGGCTGGCGCCCCCTCGTAGGCGTCGGGCGTCCACATGTGAAACGGCACCGCCGCCACCTTGAAGGCAAACCCGACCAGCAACAGACCGACCGCCAGCAACTGCATCGGGGTCGGCGACATCGCCTGCGCCGCAATCAGACTGCCCACACGATCGAGCCGGGTACTGCCGGTCAAGCCGTAGGTAAAGGCGATGCCGTACAGGAAGAACGCGCTCGAGAACGCGCCGAGCAGAAAGTATTTCAGCGCGGCCTCGGTCGAAAGCGGCGACTGACGGCGGATGCCGGTCAACACGTAGACCGCGAGCGACAGCACTTCCAACGCAAGAAAAATCAGCAGCAGGTCGGTGGCGGTTGCCATCAGGATCATGCCGGCGACCGCAAACAGCAACAGCGCGTAATACTCGCCCATCGGCAGCTGCTCGCGATCGATGGTCGGTCCGGAAATCGCGATCGACAGAGTGCCGACGATCACCAGCACCATGGTGACGAACAGGCCGAAATTATCCGCGGCGACCATGCCAAAGCTGACCGCGCCGCGTCCCCACAGCAATATCGAGGCAATCGCTGCGCCGGCCAGCCCGACGAAGCCAAGACCGCCGATCGGCATGCGCTCGCCAGGTTCGCGGAACGCCTCCGCAATCATCGCGGCGATGCCTGCTGCTGTCACGCAAGCCATCGGAACGATCGCGTTGAAGGCGCCGTTCAACGGGTGGCTCCCGCGCCGGGTGCTGAGTGCCCAGCGTTGAGGACGGCCGACGCGCGTTGGTGGATTTGATTGAGGGTTCGCTCGACTGACGGCCCAATCGGCCGCAGGAAAATATTCGGCAGAACGCCCATCAGAATCGCGACCGCGATGATCGGGGCAATCACGACCCACTCACGCGGTTGCAGGTCCGCGAGGTTCGCGTTCTTCTCGTTGGTCACCGGACCGTAGTTGACCCGTTGAAACATCCACAACATGTAGGTCGCGGAGAGGATTACGCCGGTCGCGGCGAATGCCGCCAGCTTCGGATCGGTGCGAAACGCGCCGAGCAGAATCAAAAACTCGCCGACGAATCCATTCAACCCGGGCAAACCGATGGACGACAGCGTGATGATCAGGAATGCGGCGACCAGCCGCGGCGTCACCTTCTTGAGGCCGCCGTACTCGGCGATCAGGCGGGTATGACGACGATCCGACAACATCCCGACGATCAAGAACAGACCACCCGTACTGATGCCGTGATTCAACATCTGATAGACCGCGCCCTGGACGCCTTGCATGTTCATCGCGGTGATGCCGAGCACGACGAAACCGAGGTGGCTGACGCTCGAATACGCCACCAGCTTCTTCATGTCCGGCTGGACCATCGCCACCAGCGCGCCGTAAATGATCCCGATCACCGCCAGGACGCCGAGCGCCGGCGCAAAGTAGACCGCCGCCTGCGGGAACAGCGGAAAGGCAAATCGCACCAGCCCGTAGGTGCCCATTTTCAGCAGGACGCCGGCCAGAATGACCGAGCCGGCGGTCGGCGCCTCCACGTGCGCATCGGGCAACCAGGTATGAAATGGGAACAGCGGTACCTTGATCGCGAACGCTAATGCGAAAGCCAGAAAGAAATACACCTGCAGATGGTCGGGCACATCGAGCGTATACAGCTTCAACAGATCGAAGCTGTAAGAACCGGTCGCGGTGTAGTGCAGGTACGCCAACCCGAGGATTGCCAGCAACATCAGCACGCTGCCGGCCATCGTGTAGAGGATGAACTTCACGGCGGCATAAACACGCCGGTCGTAGCCCCAGATGCCGATCAGGAAATACATCGGCACCAGCATCGCGTCCCAGAACACGTAGAACAGGAACAGGTCGAGCGACACAAACACGCCGAGCATCGCGCTCTCGAGCAGGAGCACGAACATGCAGAACGCCCTGGTCTTGGTGTGAACCGATTCCCATGAACTGAGCAGCGCAATCGGCGTCAGAAATCCAGTGAGCACCAACAGCAGCAAACTGATCCCGTCTACGCCGACCGCGTAGGTAATGCCGAATGCGGGGATCCACGCGTGCCGTTCGACGAACTGAAATTCTGGCGAGCCTGGGATGAAGCGGCTCCAGAGCAGCAGCGTTTCGCCAAACACCAGCAGTGAAATGACCAGCGCGATCATCCGCGACACGCGCTCTTCGTTGTCGCCCGGTCGGACAAACAGCAGCAGGATCGCGCCGACCACCGGCAAGGCCACGAGCGTCGAAAGGATCGGGAACGGCATCAAGAGTGTCTATTTACCGCCACAAGTAATACCCAAGGATCGTCACCACCCCGACGAACAACGATGCCGCATACGCTCGCACCGATCCGGTCTGCAGCCGCCGCAGCAGCTGGCTCCAGCCCGACACCGATAAGCCGGTGCCGTTGACCGCGCCGTCAATAATCTTCACGTCGACGATCTTCCACAGTCCTTCCTGCGAGGTGATGCGAATCGGCTGCACGATCGCCGCGTCGTAGATCTCGTCCACGTAGTACTTGTTCGCCAGCAGACGATGCACGCCGCTGAACCGGGCGGCCAGCGCATCAGCGGCTGCGCGGTTTCGCAGGAAGAAATAGGCGGCGATGCCGATGCCGGCAATCGCCACACCGCTCGAGACCAGCATCAGCGTCAGTTCGACGCCGTGCTCCGCGCCGTCATGCGCCGCCTCGACGTGGAAGCTCGGTTCGAGGAATCGGCCGAACCAGTCTCCCCCGCCAAGGGCGGCTGGTAAACCGACGTAACCAGCCAGTACCGAGCCGACCGCCAACACGATCAGGGCGACGGCCATCGGTGCCGGGGCATCGTGAAGGTGAAGCGGGTGCTGGGTGCTGGGTGCTGGGTGCTGGGTGCTGGTGCCGGGTGTCGGGTGCGCGGGTGCCGGGTGCGCGGGTGCCGGGTGCGCGGGGGCCGGGTGCTGGGGTGCACCATGAAAAGCGAGGAACACCAGACGGAACATGTAAATGGCGGTCAGCAGTGAGGTGATCAGACCGATCGACCACAACACGGTGTGTCCGCCGGCGAAGGTGCGAAACAGGATTTCGTCCTTGCTGAAGAAGCCGGCCAGGCCGGGAACGCCGGCGATCGCGATCGCACCGATCAAGAACGTCCAGTAGGTGATCGGCAGGTCCTTCTTCAGCCCGCCCATCTTTCGCAGGTCCTGCTCGCCGTGCAGCGCGTGGATCACCGCACCGGATCCGAGGAACAACAGTGCCTTGAAAAATGCGTGCGTGTAGAGATGAAAGATGCCGCCGGCAAACGCACCGACGCCCATCGCCAGGAACATGTAGCCGAGCTGCGAAACGGTCGAATACGCCAGCACGCGTTTGATGTCGGTCTGCACCAGGCCGATCGTTCCGGCCATCAACGCGGTCGCGATGCCAACGACCGCAACGACGGCCAGCGTTTCCGGCGTGTGGCTAAACAGTGCGGCGTTGCGGCCAATCATGTAGACACCGGCAGTCACCATCGTCGCCGCATGGATCAGCGCCGACACCGGCGTCGGGCCTTCCATCGCGTCCGGCAGCCAGACGTACAGCGGAATCTGCGCGGACTTACCGGTCGCGCCGATGAACAACAACAGTGTCGTCAGCGAGAGGGTGCCGAACGCCGTTTCGCTGCTCAATTCGGAGACCGCGCGAGCCACCTCCGAGAATTCGAGTGTGCCAAACCGAACGAAGATCAGAAAAACGCCGAGGATGAAACCGAAATCGCCAATCCGGTTGACGATGAAGGCTTTCTTGCCGGCATCGGACGCCGATTTCTTCTGATACCAGAAGCCAATCAGCAGATACGAACACAGGCCGACACCTTCCCAGCCGACGAACATCACCACGAAGTTCGAGCCGAGCACCAGCACCAGCATGAACGCGGCAAACAGGTTCAAATACGAAAAATAGCGCGCGTACTCGGAATCGGTCTCCTCGTGCATGTATGCGGTGGAATAGATGTGGATCAGCGAGCCGATGCCGCTAACCACCAGAATCATCACCGCCGACAGCGGATCGAGACGAAACGTGAACCCGACGGTCAGGTCGCCGGAGGCGATCCAGTTGAAAACCTGCTGCTGTATGACACGCTCTTCAGGGACGAGGCCAAGCAGCCTCCAGACCATCAACGCCGAGATCAGAAATGATCCGATGATCACCGCGCAGGCTACCGCGCCCGACACACCCTTGGTCAGGCGCCGGCCGTAGCCGGCGTTGACCAGGAAGCCGAGAAGCGGCAACAGCGGGATTAGCAGCAGCATCTGGTCCACGGGGAACGCCGAGTGCGCCAGGGCCGCAGCGAATTGTTCTCTCGGCGAGCTCGGCGAGCTCGGCGTTCAAGGCTTCGTCTCGTTACCATCGCAGCGCCGTGAAGCTATCGGGATTCAGCGATTCCTGATGACGAAACAGGCTAATCACGATGGCCAATCCGACTGCCGCTTCCGCGGCGGCGACGGTCATCACGAAAAACACGATGATCTGCCCGTCGGCGGATCCGAGGGCACGACCGAACGCGACGAATGTCAGATTGACGGCGTTCAGCATGATCTCGATCGACAGCAGAATCGTGATCAGGTTTCGCCGCACGAACACGCCAGCCGTGCCGATCGCGAACAGCACCGCCGACAGCACCAGGTAATGGTTCAGCGTCGGCACGTCAGTGCGATTCCTTTCGCGCCAGCACCACCGCACCGACCATCGCGACCAGAATCAAGATCGATGTCACTTCGAACGGAAAGGCGTATTCCGTGAACAACGACCTGCCAATCGCCCCGACCGAGGTGACCGATCCTGAAGGGAACGCGCCCGACTCGCCACCCTTACGGAGCGCCCAGATCAGCTCGGTGATCAGCACGACCGCCAGCAGCGCGCCTAACCGCATCGCACCCTTTCGCAGCAGCGGATGGGTGCGCTCGTCGAACTCGGTTTCTTCGTGCGGCGCGTTCAGCAGCATCACGACGAACAGGAACAACACCATGATTGCGCCGGCGTATACGATGATCTGGATGACCGCCGCGAACGGCGCATCGAGCAGGACGTAAAGACCGGACAGCGCGCCAAACGACGCGATCAGCAACAGCACGCTGTGAATCGGATTTCGTTGAGCAATCACCAGCAGGGAGGTGACCACCGCAACCGCGCCGAACGCGTAAAACATCAGCAGCTCAGAGGCCAAAGTAGAGAACCCCCGCCGCTGTGACCAGCAGGTTGACCACCGACAGCGGCAGCATCACTTTCCAGCCGAACGCCATCAGCTGATCGTAGCGATACCGCGGCAGCGTCCACCGCATCCACACGTAGAAGAACAGCAGGAAGCCGACTTTCAGCAAAAACCAGATCCAGCCGAGCGATTCCGGCAACAGTGGGCCGTGCCAGCCACCGAGAAACAGATCGGTGGCGACAGCCGATACCGTCACCATGTTCACGTACTCCGCGAGGAAAAACATCGCGAAGCTCATGCTGCTGTACTCGGTGTGATAACCGGCAACCAGTTCCTGCTCCGCTTCCGGAAAATCGAACGGCGCGCGATTGGTTTCGGCGACACCAGCCGTCATGAAAATGAAGAAACCGAGCGGCTGCAGAAAAATGAACCAGCGCGGAATGAATCCCAGCCAGGCGCCGGCCTGGCGATTGACGATGTCGGTGAGCGACAGCGAGTTGCCGATCAGCAGCACAGCCGCCAGCGCCATTCCGTACGAGAGCTCGTAACTGATCATCTGCGCCGACGAGCGCAGTCCGCCGAGCAACGCGTACTTGCTGTTCGAACTCCAACCCGCCAGCACGATGCCGTAAACGCTCATCGACGCGATTGCGAAGACGACGAGGATCGCGACGTTGACGTCGGCGACCTGCAGGGGGAACCCCTCCGGGATCAACCCGAGCAGCGTCGTCGTGCCGCCAAACGGCACGACCGCGAATGCCGCGAACGCGCACATCGCGGAAATGATCGGGGCCAGCCCGAAGAGGAACGCGTCGGCGGCCTTCGGCCGCAGTTCCTCCTTGAACATCAACTTGATGACGTCGGCGAATGGCTGAAGCAAGCCGGCCCAGCCGACGCGGTTCGGACCGAGCCGCTGCTGCAGCACGGCCGCCAGACGGCGCTCGACCCACACCATCCCCGCCGCCGCGAGCAACAACCCGTGGAAGACGACGAGGATGAGCCCGATCTGCGCGATCGCTAGCCGCGTCATCGGCTAATGCGCTCCCACCGGATGCCTGGCCCGCCAGTCGGCAACCAGCGGACAGTGTCCCGTTTTGATGTGGGCCTCGTACTCGTGCCGGAAATGCTTGAGCGTCGTGACCACCGGAGTGACCGCGGCGTCGCCGAACGCGCACAGCGTCTTGCCACCGATGTTCGCCGAAATGCTCGACAACAGATCGAGATCGCGCAACTGTCCTTCACCGCGCTCGATTTTTTGCAGGATCTTGTGCAGCCAGTCGGTGCCTTCGCGGCACGGCGTGCATTTACCGCACGACTCGTGGCGATAGAAATGCAGCAGGTTTTCAGCGAGCCAGACCATGCAGGTGGTGTCGTCGAGGACGACGATCGCCGCGGAACCGAGCAGCGACCCGGCCTTTTGTATCGCGTCGAAGCTGGCCTGGGTGTCGAGCTGATCGGGCAACAGGATCGGTACCGACGATCCACCGGGGATCACCGCCTTGAGCGTTCGCCCGTCACGCACGCCGCCGGCGTGGCCGTCGATCAGTTCGCGCAGCGTGATACTCATCGACGCTTCATAGACGCCGGGGCGTTTCACGTGCCCGCTGACACAATACAACTTAGGTCCGCCATTTTTTTCCGGACCGAGCGCCGCGAAGAATTCGGCGCCGCGCGCGACGATTAACGGAATGTTGCACAGCGTTTCGACGTTGTTGACCGCCGTCGGCTTGTTGTAGAGGCCGACGACCGCCGGAAACGGCGGCTTGTTGCGCGGCTGCGCGCGTTTGCCTTCGAGCGATTCCAGCAGCGCGGTTTCCTCGCCGGCTTCGTAGGCGCCGGCGCCGCGGTGGACATAGACGTCACAGTCGAATCCCGAGCCGAGAATGTTCTTCCCGAGAAACCCGGCGGCGTAGGCGTCGGCGATCGCCTGCTCGAGAACGCGCTGCACGTGGTAGAACTCGCCGCGGATATAGATGTACGCGACTTTCGCGCCGATCGCGTAGCAGCCGATCGCACAGCCTTCGATCAGCAGGTGCGGATTGCGCTCCATCAGCAGGTGATCTTTGAACGTACCCGGTTCGCTTTCGTCGGCGTTGCAGGCGATGTAGCGCGGTTCGATCTTTTTGTCGACGAACTGCCACTTCATGCCGGTCGGAAAGCCCGCGCCGCCGCGGCCGCGAAGGCCCGAAGCCTTCACCAGATCGATGAGCGAATCGGGCGTCTGGCCAAGCGCTTTCTTCAGCGCGTCATACCCCTCGTGCTGGCGGTAAAAGTCGAGGGTATGGCTGTTCGGTTGGCGGACGTACTTTGTGAGGATCGGGTCCATATTCACGGCATCTGAAACCCGAAGCCACGAAGCGCTTCGGTCGTCACGATTTCCGCTCAACTACGTGATGACAGCCGGTAAGCGCCGACTCGCCGCGTGTCTTGAGGTCGTCCAGCAGTTTGCCGACGCTTTCGGGACTCTGGTTCTCCTGCCATGCATCGTTCACCATCACCACCGGCGCGCGATCGCACGCACCGAGGCATTCGACTTCCTGGAGCGTAAACGTTCCGGACGGATCGGTCTGGCCGGGCTTGATGTTCAACCGTTCGCACAACGCTTCGGTGACACGCTCGGCGCCGTTGACGGCGCACGACAGCGTGCGGCAGACGCTGAGTACGAACTTCCCGACCGGCTTGCGATAGAACATCGAGTAATAGGTCACGACGTCTTCGACATCGGCACGGGTGATCTCGAGCAGCTCCGCCACGTGACGAATGCCGTTCGCGGTGATGTAGCCCTGCTGCTGTTGCACCAGATAGAGCGCCGGCAGCACCGCGGAACGCTTGCGATCGGGCGGATAGCGCTTGATGATTTCATCGAAGCGGGCGCGATTCTCGGCGGAATAGACAAACGGCGGGCCTTCGTCTTCGAGCAGTCGCGCCGACTTGTGAAAGGTGGCGTCGTAGGCCATCTTGGGATGAAAGCTCACCGGACTCCGTCTCCCATCGACCTCATCGGTCGACGTCTCCCATCACGACGTCAATCGAGCCGATCACGGCAATCACGTCGGCGATCAGCCCACCGACAATCAGCCGCTCCAGCGCCTGGCAGGCCAGCAGCGACGGTGCGCGCGACTTGACGCGCCACGGCCGATTGCTACCGTCCGAGACCACGTAGAAACCCTGCTCGCCGCGCGGCCCTTCGACCGGCACGTAGGCGTCGCCGGCCGGCACCGTGAAGCCCTGCGAATAGATCAGGAAGTGCTGGATCAGCGCCTCCATTTCCGTGTAGACCTTGTCTTTTGGCGGCGGAGTGATGCGCGGATCGTCCACCGCGTAGGCGCCGGCCGGTGAAATCCGCTCGAGTGCCTGCCGGCAAATCTTCATGCTCTCGCGCAGTTCGGCGACGCGCACCAGATAACGCGAGTAGACATCCCCTTTGGTTTGTGTCGGGACGTTGAAGTCGTAGGTCTCGTAGCCGTTGTAAGGAAAATACTTGCGCACGTCATAGTCGCTGCCGGCGGCGCGGGCGATCGGTCCGACCAGGCCCCAGGCGATCGCGTCCGCCTGGCTGACGACACCCACGCCCTGCGTGCGCTTCAAGTAGATCTCGTTCTTCGTCAGCAGATCTTCGTACTCATCGAGCTTCAGCGGCATCCGCTCGAGGAACGCCTTCACCGCATCGTCAAAGCCGCGCGGCAGGTCTTCGCGAAGGCCGCCGACGCGCATATAGCTCGGGAACAGCCGGAACCCGGCGAGCATTTCGTTGAGGTTCAGCAGCAGCTCGCGCTCGCGGAAGGCGTAGAGCATCACCGACACGGCGCCGACTTCCATGCCGTGGGTGCCCAGCCAGACCAGATGGCTGTTGATCCGCTGCAGTTCGGCAAGCAGCACGCGGATGTCGCGAACCCGCTGCGGCACCTCGAGGCCGAGCAGCTTCTCGACCGACATGCAGAACGCCATCGAGTTCGACTGCGCGCTGAGGTAATCCATCCGCTCGACCAGCGGGATCACCTGCTGCCACTTCTTCTGCTCCGCCGTCTTTTCGATGCCGGTGTGCAGGTAGCCGATGGTCGGTGCGCACGACAGCACCGTCTCGCCATCGAGCTCGAGCACCAGCCGCAGTACGCCGTGCGTACTGGGGTGCTGCGGCCCCATGTTGACGGTCATCGTTTCCGTGCGGATGTCAGCCACGCGTCAACCGATCCTTCATGACGTTCTGGCGGAATTCTTCCTCGGTGACCTGCAGCGGCTGCCCGGCGTTCGGAGTCTTGCGAATCTGCACCGGATAGTCCTTGCGCAGCGGAAAGCCGTCCCAGTCTTCCGGCATCAGCAAACGGCGCGGGTCGGGGTGGCCGTCAAAGGCAATCCCGAACAGATCCCACACCTCGCGCTCGAGCCAGTTCGCCGCCGGCCAGATGCGGCAGACCGTCGCAACGTGTGGATCGTCGGCCGGCAGCCGCACTTTCACGCGCAGTCGGAGCCGATTGGCAATCGAGACCAGAACGTACACCACCTCGTAGCGTGGCTGCCGCGGCCAGTAGTCGGCCGCGGTAATTTCAGCGAGGAAATCGAAGGCGAGATCCGGACGGTCGCGCAGCGCCTGGGCAACCGCCGGCAAATCATCGGCCGACACGTAAATCGTGGTGTGCAGATCAGCTGTCGGCGCCGGCTCGATCGCCGCGCCGGGGGCGGCCTCCTGCAAGACGGCGGCAAGCGCGGTCGAATCCATTACGCGTGTTTGACCGCTCGCAGTTTCTGCTGATCGATTTTTCGCTGCAGTTGGACGATGCCGTAGATCAGCGATTCGGGACGCGGCGGGCAGCCCGGCACGTAGACGTCAACCGGAACGATTTGATCGACACCCTGGACGATCGCGTAGTTGTCGAACACCCCGCCGACCGAGGCGCAGGCACCCATCGAGATCACCCACTTCGGTTCCGGCATCTGGTCGTAAATCCGGCGCAGCGCCGGCGCCATTTTTCGCGACAGGCGGCCGGCCACGATCATCAGGTCGGACTGGCGCGGGCTGCCGCGAAACACTTCGGCACCGAAGCGGGCGACGTCGTAGCGCGAACAACTCATCGCCATCATTTCAATCGCGCAGCACGCGAGGCCGAAGGTGACCGGCCAGATCGACGAACGGCGCGCCCAGTTGACGACCTGCTCGACGGTCGTCGTGATAATTGGAATATCGGGAAGTTCGGATTCGAGTCCCATTCCTAATTCCTAATTCCTAATTCCGAATTTCCTACCGTCCGCTTCCTTCTCATAGCCCCAGTCGAGCGCGCCCTTGCGCCACACGTAGATGTAGCCGGCAAGCAGCAGCGTCGTGAACAACAGCACCTGGATGAATCCGGTCCAGCCGAGATCGCGCAGCGCCATCGCCCAGGGATAGAGGAAGGCGACCTCGATGTCGAACAGCAGGAAAATCATCGCCACCAGGTAGAACTTGACCGACTGGCGCTCGCGTGCATCGCCGACGGCGGGCATGCCGCATTCGTAGGGCGCGGATTTTTCAGGGGTCGGGTGACGCGGACCGAGCAGGTTCGAGAGAACGACCGAAACCAGCGCGAACCCGGCGCCGAGCGCGATCATGAGGAGGATGGAAAGCCAGCCCTGCATATGTTCGGTCCGGAGGCGCACGCCGCCGGAAGGGTGGTGCCGTGACAGCGCTTGTGAAGACGGTCACAAGCAACTTCCAATGCTAGCACACCAGCATCGCGGTTCTGTCGCAGAATGGTGCCGTTGAGGCTCGCCTGGTTTTCGCCGCTCCCACCGGTTCGCTCCGGCGTCGCCGCCTACAGTGCCGAGCTGCTGCCCCATCTGCGCGGCGCCTTCGTCATCGATTCGTATCCGGAAACCGCCGCGCACGACTTTGTCTGGCGTCACCGTCGAGCGCCCTATGATCTGATCGTTTATCAGCTGGGCAACGCGAGCTGCCACGACTATCAGTGGGCTTACATGGCGCGCTATCCGGGGATGGTCGTGCTGCACGACGCCAAGCTGCACCACGCACGCGCGCGGCAACTGCTCCAACACCAGCGCGTCGACGACTACCGTCGTGAATTCCGTTACAACCATCCGATCGCGAACCCCGACTTCGCGGAGTATGCCGCCCTCGGGCTCGGTGGGCCGATTTACTACTTCTGGCCGATGCGGCGCGTCGTCATGAACGCAGCGCGATTGGTGTGCGTGCACAGTTCGATCGTTGCGGCAGACCTTCGAGCAGAATGCCCGGAGGTGCGCGTCGACACGCTGCGCATGGGCGTGCCGGCACTGCCCTGCGCTGCTGACGCGCGCATCTCCGTTCGACACCGGTTGAATCTCCCGTCCGATGCGGTCGTGTTCGCGGCGTTCGGTAAAGTGACGCCGGAAAAACGCATCGCCTCGATCCTCGCCGCGTTGAACGTGATCGCGGAGGAGGGGTACCCCGCCTACCTGATGCTGGTGGGTGACGCCGACGGCTACGACATGCTGCGGAAGCAATTCGAACACTACGGCGTTACCGATCGTGTCCGGGTCACCGGCCACGTCGCCGACGCGGCGATCGCGGATCACCTGGCTGCGGCCGATGCATGCTTGTGCCTGCGCTGGCCAACCGCGCAGGAATCCTCTGCGTCATGGCTGCGCTGCCTCGCAGCGGGGCGGCCGACGGTGCTCAGCGACCTGGCGCACCTGGCGGATATCCCCGATTCCGTCGCTTTGCGCGTCGATCTCCTCGACGAAGCAGCGACGATCGCGGCGGCGATGCGAACGCTGGCAACCGATCCAACTGCGCGCCAACGAATCGGTCGTGCCGGATACGAGTATTGGATCGCGAATCACACAATCGAGGCCATGGCCGAAGACTACCGGCGACTGCTGCCGATCGCGGCGGCGGCGCCGCTGCCGCCGCGCATCGACCTTCCGGCGCATTTCATGGACGACCATTCAGATGTCGCAACCGCGATTCTCCGGCGGTTCGAAATCAGTACGGACATCCTTTAAAACTCCAAGGCACGAAGACACGCGCCACTATCGACGAGCGAACCGCTCCCAGGGATACCCAGGCTCGGTCGTCAGCCGCGTGTCCTCCACCGGAACGCCGATCGTGAAGTGATAGAGCGACTGGAAGGCGTGGCCGGTCAGACCGAGGACGTCGTGCACCGGATCATCGTAG